>Ga0207706_10002764_pt1 | contig 17067 bp, 15 predicted proteins | sample KBSC53metaG_FD_184318 | JGI IMG/M metagenome (GOLD analysis project Ga0207706, IMG submission 184318) | Corn rhizosphere microbial communities from Kellogg Biological Station, Michigan, USA - KBS C5-3 metaG (SPAdes) (version 2) | ecosystem: Host-associated > Plants > Roots > Rhizosphere > Soil ... | reverse complement strand
CAGCTTTTTGGCCTCAAGTCGTAGCTACAGTGCGGAGAGCGAGCGACCCAAGAGAGTGTTGATTATTTCGACGGGAAGTCGGCTCGCGCCGGGGTTCATCATTGTTGATCAGCAGTTGCTCGGAATATTGGGGAAGATTCAATCGCCACCGATTGAAACTTATGCTGAGAATCTTGATCTAGTTCGCTTTCCAACCGAACGTTATCGTCAGGTCTTCAGAGACTATTTGAGTTCAAAATACAAGGAGAACCCTCCCGATCTCGTCATCCTGGTTTATGTAGGCAATTTGGGAACGTCCGGAACCCTGCTACCGGAACTCTTTCCCGACACACCAATCATTGTCGCGGGTTTCACTGAAGAAAAACTTCATCTGGACCAGTTTGGCAAGAAAGTCAGCGGATTGGCTCAGCGTCTCAATCCTCAAGCCACGCTGGAATTGATCGCTCGATTGCAGCCCGAGGTAAACCGCGTCGTGGTGGTCAATGGGACGGCAGAGGTCGATCTCCAAGTGAAGGAAAAAATCCAAAACGCTGTGCAGCCGTTCAAAAATCGGATGAAAATAGAGTTTTGGGACAATCGTACTATTGACGAATTGCGGGAGGTTGTCAAAGTTTTACCGCCACACACCGCCGTGCTGTTCGGCCAGATGTTTCGCGATAGCGCCGGGCATGCTGTGCTTTCCTCAGAGGTGGCTCGAAGTCTCGCTCAGGCGGCGAATGCGCCGATGTATATCATGACCGAGACAACTTTAGGCGCCGGTGCGGTTGGTGGATCGCTCGCCAGTGTCGAGGCGTTTGGCAAACGGGCAGGAGAGCTGGCGCGTCTGGTTCTGACCGGCACGGATATAAACTTGCTGCCTTTTGAAATCCGAACTGATCCGGCGCCGATCTTCGACTGGCGCGCTTTGAATCGCTGGGGCATCCCCGAAAGCCGTCTGCCGCCGGGCAGCGTCGTGCGGTTTAGGCCACAGTCTTTGTGGAACCAATATCGCTGGTACGTTTTCGGCGTGCTTATGATTATTCTCGTTCAGGCCGCAATGATTGCCGATTTGCTGTTGCAACACCGGCGGCGGCGTCGAATTGAAGCGGTTTTGCGAGAGAGTCAGCAGCTAGTGGAACTTGCCACCAGTGCCGGCGACGTGGGGCTGTGGTCCCGTGATTTAACAAATGACGATGTCTGGGCCAACGAACCGCTGCGTGCTTTGTTTGGCTTCGAGGCTGCGAAGCCGCTCCGTTTTGACGATTTTCTGAAACTTTTCCATCCTCACGACCGCGAGCGCATGCTTTTGTCGGTCGAGCACGCGGAAACCGCCCAAATGCCATTTGAGGGAGAATTTCGCCTTATTCTCCCCAATGGTACGCAACGTTGGGTATTGACGAAGGGCCGGACAATTATCGATTCCACTGATAGCGACACGCGCAGAATGGGCGTTGTGCTGGACATTACGGAGCGCAAACGAGCGGAGGAAAAATTCCGCATCGCTGTTGAAGCATCGCCGACCGCAATCATTATGGTGGATCGCCAAGGGACAATTTTGCTGGCTAATCCTCAGACGGAAAAACTCTTCGGTTATTCGCGCGAGGAATTGCTCGGCCAATCCATCACTATGCTGGTGCCAGAGCGATTTCGGAATTCCTCTCCTGTGGCTTGGATGGGCTTTGGCGGAGTGCCCGAGGCCCGGCCAACGGGAACTGACCAAGAGCTGTCTGGCCTGCATAAAGACGGCAACGAGGTTCCGGTGGACATTGGGGTGACCCCGATTGATACCGCTGAAGGAGCGCTGACCTTAGTGACAATCATCGATCTATCGGAGCAAAAGCACAGCGCGGAAGCACTGGCGCATGTGATCCGTGAAGGTGAGGTCGAACGCGAACGAGAAGGGGCGTTCCTGCGGCAAATCATTGATACCGATCCGAACTTTATTTTTGCGAAGGATCGTCAAGGCCGCTTCACTCTGGCCAATAGAGCCGTAGCGGACGCATACGGCACGACGGTGGAGAATCTAATTGGCAGAACCGACGCAGAGTTGAATCCAAATCGCGAAGAAGTGGAGGCGTTCCGGCGCGACGATCTGGAAGTGCTCGAGACGATGCAGGATCGGTTCATAGCGGAAGAGCATGTGACCGATGCTGCAGGAAGGGTGCGCTGGCTGCAGACCGTAAAGCGGCCGATTATCGAAAGCGATGGACGTGCAAGCCAAGTCCTGGGCGCCTCAACCGATATCACCTGGCGGCGAGAGACAGAACTCGAGTTACGTGAGCAGCGCGCCCAGCTTGCCCACGTGACGCGCATCTCGACGATGGGCGAATTGGCGGCTTCGCTGGCGCACGAGTTGAATCAGCCGCTCACGGCTATTCTGAGCAATGCGCAAGCCGCACTCCGTTTCCTGAGCAACAAACCAGCCGATCTGGAAGAAGTGCACGAAATTCTCAAGGATATCGTTGAAGACAATAGCCGCGCCGGCGAAGTGATCCGGCGCATGCGGGCATTGGTCAAAAAGGAAGAACCCGAGTTCACGTCGGTCGATCTCGCGAGCCTCATCCCCGACGTAGTGCTGCTATTGCACAGTGACGCGATTCTGCAAAACGTCAGAATCGCGCTTGAATTAGATGACGATCTGCCGCCGGTGCGAGGTGATAAGGTCCAGCTCCAGCAAGTGATGCTCAATCTGATGCTCAATGCCTTCGAGGCGATGAAGGATTGTGCGGTTGCGGAGCGCGAGGTGAAATTGCGTGTAGCACGTGAAAACGCAGGCTCAATCCAGGTTGTCGTGAGCGACCGCGGCACGGGGTTCAGCAGGGACAAACTCGACAAAATCTTTCAACCGTTTTACACCACGAAACGCGAAGGACTCGGCATGGGACTGTCGATCTGTCGATCCATCATCCAAGCTCACGGCGGACGTCTCTGGGCGGAGAATAACCGCGACCACGGGGCGACGTTTTACTTCACAGTGCCAATTGCCGAAGCAGCCGCGGAAGAGACACCCGCGATCGAACCGAGAGAGTTTGCCGGCGTCGCTCGATTGAGTCTTGTGTCCAACCGCGCGAAAAAGGGCCACTGAATTACGTCTATCCCAGCAGTTTTGATCGTTTAGGATTTGACTGACCCTATCGACAGTCGCTTATGCTCGCTTCGCTGAAGACAAAATTGCCGATGGCCGAGATAGTTTTGCCGACCTGGATTGGCCTGCTGGTGGGAATCGCCTACTACTTCGGCGCGATGGTCGGCTTCGCGTTGACTTTACCGAATCACTCAGTCTCGACGCTATGGCCGCCGAACTCGATCATGCTCGCCTTTCTGTTGCTGCAACCTCGCCAAAGGTACTGGATTATCCTTCTAGGGGCGTTTCCTGCCCACCTTGCGATTCAGCTGCAAAGCGGTGTGCCGCTGCCGCTCATCTTATGCTGGTTTATCAGCAACTGCAGTGAAGCATTAATCGGAGCAATTTGTCTGCGTCGCTACATCGTTGGGCCGGTGAATTTCTCCAGCGTCAGATGCGTTCTATTGTATGTTGTTTTTGCGGTCCTGCTAGCTCCGTTCGTCAGCTCTTTTCTCGACGCCGGCTTCGTGTCGCTGCTCGGCTGGAAACCGCAAAGCTATTGGGAAGTTTGGCTCACACGATTTCCATCCAATGTCCTCGCGGAAATGGCAATTCCACCGGTGATCCTTCTTGGGGCTTTTAAAGGGATCGAATGGTTCAGAGGCATGGATTGGCGCCACCATCTCGAAGCCTTTTTCGTCATGGGTGGATTAATCGTCGTAAGCCTCTTTGTTTTTGGTTCGCACAACGCGGGGATCAGGACCCCGCCCGCGTTTCTATATCTGCCGCTGCCGTTTCTATTGTGGGCGGCGATGCGATTCGGCGCGGCTGGAGCAAGCAGTGCCCTGTTGATCGTCGTCCTGGGTTCGATCTTTGGTGCCACGAGCGGCGGCGGACCTTTTATCAGCGCCTCACCGGCGGAGAATGTATTTTCATTACAAATGTTCTTGATGGCGATTTCTTTACCCATCGTGTTTCTCGCTGGATTGGTCGAAGAACAGCGGGAAAAGGCAAAAATGTTGAGCGATAGCGAGGCCCGGTTTCGTTCAATGGCCAACACCGCGCCGGCTCTCATATGGATGTCAGGCACAGACAAGCGCTTCACATTTTTTAATAAAGCCTGGTTGGATCTCACTGGGCGCACACTCGATCAGGAACTCGACAACGGCTGGGTCGCAGGGCTTCACTCGGAGGACTCGCACAGCTTCTTGGAACAGTACGATCGAGTATTCGACGCACGCAAAAATTTTTCCATGGAACACCGTCTGCGCAGGCATGACGGTCAATATTGCTGGATTCTCAACGCCGCCGTACCGCGCTTCGAATCGGACGGTACTTTTCTCGGCTATATCGGTTCTGCGATCGATGTCTCGCAACGCAGAGAGGCAGAGAGAAACCTGCGGAATCAGCGCGAACAGTTGGCGCGTATGACGCGTATTTCCACCATGGGTGAGCTGGCTGCTTCACTGGCGCATGAACTGAATCAGCCGCTCACGGCGATATTGGCCAATGCGCAAGCTGCAGAGCGTTTAATGGCAGCCAACCCGCCCGACTTGGAAGAAGTAAGCGCTATCCTGAAGGACATCGTGAAGGACAACAACCGCGCAGGCGACATCATTTGGCGGATGAGGGCACTGGCCCGAAAGGAAAATCTCGAACTGGCTCGGCTTGATCTACCGACGGTGGTTAGAGACGTTGCTTTGCTCCTGCATAGTGACGCGATCCTGCACGACGTCCGACTCCGGTTTGATGTGCCTAACAGGTTTTCACCGGTCCGTGGCGATAGAGTTCACCTGCAGCAAGTCGTACTCAATCTTTTGCTCAATGCGTTTGAAGCGATGAGGGATGTGCCGGCACACGAGCGTGAAATCCAACTATGGGTTGCGGCCGACGGCGATGATCGCCTACGGGTAGGAGTCAGCGATTGTGGCGCGGGAGTCCCGGACGAGATCCTCGAGAGGGTTTTTGAACCCTTTTACACCACCAAAGGCGAAGGACTTGGCATGGGACTGGCGGTTAGTCGCTCGATTATCGAAGTACATGGAGGGAGACTTTGGGCGGAATGCAACGATCCGAAACCCGGTATGACATTCTGTTTTACCGTGCCGCTTTGGCGCGAAGAGTCGCGCTCTAAGCGGGATGTCAATCAGCAGTAATATGCCCAAACTCACTCCCGAAGCAAAAGATATAGAAATGGTGAAAAGCGCCCGTGTGGTTTTTCTCGTTGATGACGATTCTTCCGTGCGACGAGCGCTGACGCGGCTGATCAAGTCTGCGGGTTATGACGTGCAGGCGTTCGCTTCGGCGCGTGATTTTTTAGCATGCCGGCGGGCGACTGATGAAAGGCTAGCTTGCCTGGTTCTCGATGTGCGCATGCCTGGCTTGAGCGGGCTCGATCTGCAGCACGAACTGCAAGCCATGAATACTTTGCTGCCCATCATTTTCATTACCGGCCACGGTGACATTCCCATGGGCGTGAAAGCAATGAAAGATGGCGCCGTCGATTTCCTGCCGAAACCGATAAAAGACACCGTGCTGTTAAAGGCAATCGAGCAAGCCCTCGCGCGAGCGGCATCGGAAAAAGGCGAACGACAAGAACTCGAGAACCTCCAAAGACGGCTCAACAGCTTGACGCCGCGCGAGCGAGAAGTGATGAGCTTAGTCGTCCGGGGGTTGTTGAACAAACAAATCGCCTTCGAACTTGGAACCGTGGAAAAGACTGTGAAGGTTCACCGCGCGCGGGTCATGGAAAAAATGAAAGTACAATCGCTTGCTGAGCTGGTCCGCATCGCCGAACGCGCAGGTGTCGGCAGGGCATGAAGCGCGGCATTTTATCAGCTCTCGGTGTTTAGAATTCGGAATCGACACCGCCTCTACACTGAACCAGAAACCCTTTTCTCCGTCCTCTCAGTATTGGACCAAAGTCCAATATACGCAAGTTTTACCCTTCGCTAGAGTCAATCCGTTCAGCGCAATCGCTGTGAATCTTTTACTGATGGTTTCGATGGTCGTGTGGAACCAACATTGTTGAGTAACTCCAAACCGCTAATTGTCATCGTGGATGATGATGAATCGGTATGCCGTGCGCTAAGACGACTCATCCGGTCGATTGCCATGGATGCAGAGACATTCAGCTCGGGGCAGGATCTTCTCGATCTTCTCGAGGCGATGCCGTCTTTTTGTCCCGATTGTCTGATTCTGGATGTGCAAATGCCGAGAATGAGCGGCCTCGCCGTTCAGGATAACCTTGCCCGAGTCGGCAAAACGTTTCCCGTCATTTTTATCACGGCCCACGATGACGTCGGCATCAGAGAGAAGGCGCTCGCCGCTGGCGCCGTGGCGTTTATACGCAAACCTTTCGTTGATGAGTTGCTGATTAGAACGATTCAAGAAGCGCTGCGCCGCGGAGGCGCCGGCAATTGATCCGCTCACACGGGGATCATCGATCTGCGCGCTCGCGGCAACCATCGGTTTACTGCGGTGCTTGTACGCTCTGTATCCCGAACACATAAGCGAAGCAGGAATTGAAATGGAACCTAACTCGACGGGAAAAATGCGAAAGTTAATTTTGCTGGCGTTATCATACATTTTCTTGGTGCTACACGATCCAATCCAAGTTGGCGCCCAGACCAGTTTCGAACCTCCTGCGACGCTCAGTGCATCCAAGATTCTGCCGCCGGATCTTCTGTCCGGTCCGAATCATCGGGTCGAAGAAAGAGTTTACAACGACGGTTACCTCAATACCTATCGGATCGGCTCGAAGTTCGGTACTTTCGTCGCCGTCTCCACTCCGATGCTGCGCAAGCGTATCGGAGAGATCAATGCATTGGTGCGCATGGAGCAGATCGAAGGGACGAAGGAATTTACCTCAGCACTCAAGGAAGCAGGCACCGACGCGCTGGTTGGCTTCAAAAATCTCGTTACCAAGCCGGTGGAGACCGTAAAAGGCGCGGCTTCGGGGTTAGGTGTGGCGTTTCGGCGGGCGAGCGACGCACTCACGGGTCCGAAGCGTAGCGATGCCGAAGACAGCAAGATCAAAGACCTGGTCGGGTTTTCCAAAACCAAGAGAGAATACGCCTATCAACTCGGTGTAGACGCATATACCGACAACGAAAAGCTACAAGACCGCCTCGAGGTGAAAAGCTCAAGGCCATGGACGTTCATCCGGAGGTCGCTGATGCGTTCTTGAACAATTCCGTCTATTCGCCGCGTTATCAAACGCTGCTCGTCAATGCGCTGGAGGAAATGAAAGGCGTCGGCAATCGCGCGACCTTCGTTCGATTGGCCGCGTCGAGTGGGAACAAGGACATTGCGTTTTTCCGTGAGCGGCAGGCAGAAATGTACACGGGGTTTCATAAAGCGGTTGCTCCGGTTGAAACGTTTACGCGCTGGGCGAATTTGCCGCCGTGCGAACGACCAAAAACGACGTGGTTTTCAACGTGCCGCTCGACCACCTCGTCTGGATCCAAGACATGGCGAAATTGTTGACCGCCGCGGACGCGCGCGTCACTCAAATGACCCGTCCCGCCACCAAACAATTATGGATCACTGGAACAATGAGCCCGCGAGCAAAAAAGGAGATCGAAGCTAAAGGGTGGCAGGTGCACAAGCGCGCAGAAGAGCAACTGCTCAGTTGGTCCGAAGAGTATCCGAGCTATCAAAAGCCGGAGGAGAAAGTCCCGGATGCTCTGGTCAAACTAAATTTCAAGTCTGTGGGGCTCGGTATCGGCGGCAGCTCCGGCGATGGCGTTCTTTCGTACCAGGGCAAGGACTATCCAGTAGCGATCTCCGGAATCAATATTGCCGATCTCGGCGTATCGCAGTTTGCGGGCGCCGGCAAAATCTACGATCTAAAGAACGTCGGCGATTTCTCGGGTAACTATGCCGCGGCGCAGGCCGCATTCGCGGTGCGGGGCGGACAGAGCTCTGTATCCATGCGAAATGCGAAGGGCGTCACCATCGTGATCTTGCAAAACGAGGGCAAGGAATCGGGGACGCGCTTCAGCCTGGGGCCGTCAGGGGTGAATTTGAAACTCAAGTAAAGTTCATCAGGCTAAAAGGACGCACAATGAATCGAAATATTGGCCGGCGAATCTCTGTCTGGTTGATGATCATTTTTCTTGCGGTACCGCCAGAATTGTTTTCCCAGGAGACCGAGCAGCCGGTGGTCTTCAAACAGGAAGAACTGGAGCAGCTAGTAGCGCCGATCGCGCTCCATCCGGATTCGCTGATTGCGCAAATCTTGATGGCGTCGACTTATCCTTTGGAAGTGGCACTCGCCGATCGCTGGACAAAACAAAATAGCAGTCTCAAGGGCGACGCGTTGACCAAGGCGCTCGAAGGGCAGGACTGGGATCCGAGCGTCAAATCGCTGGTCAATTTCCCTCAGGTGCTCACGATGATGAGCGAGAAGCTCGACTGGACACAGAAACTCGGCGATGCGTTTTTGGCGGACCAGAAAAAAGTTCTCGATACGATTCAAAGCCTCCGGGCAAAAGCACAAGCATCGGGTAATCTCCAATCGAACAAGGAACAAACGGTCGTGGTCGAGGAAAAGATTATCAAGATCGAGCCGGCGAATCCACAAGTCGTTTATGTGCCGACTTATAATCCCACGGTAGTGTATGGCTCGTGGCCATATCCGGCTTATCCACCGTATTACTATTATCCGCCAGGATATGTGGCCACGTCGATGATGGCCTTCGGCGCCGGCGTGGCGATGGGAGCGGCGTGGGGTTATGCATGGGGTAATACCAACTGGAACGGCGGAGATGTCGATATCGATGTGGATCGAAACACCAACATCAATAGAAATATCAACCGAGACCAGGCCAAGCAAAACTTGCAGCAGCGAGGGCAAACCAATCAGAAAGGTCAGGGAAAGTGGCAGCATAACCCGGAGCACCGCAAGGGTGTTTCCTATCGAGATCAGGGAACGGCCGGAAAGTTTAACCGGGTGAGCAGCAACGACGCGATCAAGTCGCGCGAACAGTTCCGCGGCCGAGCCGAGCAGGGAAGGCAGGATCTTCCGCGCAATGGGGTTGGTGATCGTGGTGGAGTCGGCGATCGTGGGGCCGCAGGCGGCCTCGGCGATCGCGGTGGAGCTGGCGGTAGTCAACTCGGCGGCGGCAACCGTGCCGGAACAGCGGACCGTGGTGGTGGCGGAGGCAACTTGGGTGGCAGCTCGGGCAACCGGGGTGGTGCATTCCAAGGCGCTGGCGGCAGCGGTAGCTCGGCACGGGCCGCCAGCTCGCGCGGCAGCGCGAGCCGGGGAAGCGGTGGAGGAGGTGGTGCGAGGGGCGGTGGCGGGGGTCGTGGTGGTGGTGGTGGCGGTGGGCGGCGCCGATAGCAAGCTCTGCGCTGGGGCGGTTTCGACTCTTGGGAGTGAAAAATGGAGGACGCAATGATTCTGTCAGCTCAGAAAAGGAAGAAGCGCTGGGCCCACTTGCGGAGCTGGTTCGCCGCACTCGCCTTAATTTTCATGCTGGTGATTAGTTCGACGCTGGCTTTCGCGCAAAAAACGTTTTCTTCGCCTGAAGAGGCGGTTAAAGCCGCAATTGCCGCAGCAAGAAGCAACAACGACAAGGAACTGCTCGCGATCTTTGGCCCTCAGGCAAAGGAAATTTTGTCTTCAGGGGATCCAGTGGCGGACAAACAGAGAAGAGCTGAATTCGTTGCAGCCTACGACCAGACGAATCGTCTTAGCACGGAAGGAGAGGATCGGATTCTAATCGTTGGCAAGCAGGATTGGCCGTTTCCAATTCCGGTCGTGCAGAAGGGGCAGTCATGGATGTTCGATACCGAGAAAGGCAAGCAGGAAGTTCTCAACCGCAGAATCGGCGAGAATGAGTTGTTTACGATCCAGACCATGCTTGCGGTCGTCGATGCCGAGCGCGAGTATGCGATGAAAGATCGCGATCGCAATGGCCTTCTCGAATACGCACAGAAGTTCGTCAGCGCGCCTGGAAAGCAAGACGGGTTGTACTGGACCGCAAAGGGGGGCGAGCCGCAGAGTCCTCTGGGACCTATCATGACCCAAGCGAGAGCGGAAGGCTATCGAGCAGCGGCGGCCTCCGGGACACCCTATCCTTACCACGGCTACTACTATCGAATTCTTACGGCGCAGGGTAAGGAAGCCGCAGGCGGCGCATACAGTTATCTTGTCAAAGGCAAAATGATCGGCGGTTTTGCCGTGGTGGCCTATCCGGCGGAGTACGGCAATTCCGGCATCATGACATTTATCGTCAACCACGACGGCAAAGTGTTCCAGAAAAATCTTGGATCGAATACCGCGTCCGCGGCGAAGAGCATGAAGGAATACAATCCCGATAAAACCTGGACCGAAGTGAAGCAGTAACAGGGCTAGCCCAGCATGGGACGTCAACGATACCAAGGAAGAGCGGTGGTGCCGTTGTCAAATTGAAATTTCCGTTACTCAAGTCCGACCACATGTTTAGCCAAACCTGAGATAGAATTCGAAGTCGCCCAATGACGAAGGTTGCGCTCACGGTTTTTTTCCTCGTGGTCAGCGCGACGGTATTTGCGGCGGCAGCAGATCATCGTTTTGTTCGATTATTTAAATTTCCGGCCGCTCCGGAGTCAGCTATTGTTGCCGAGGGGGATTTGGAACCGCGCAGTATTGGAAGCTATACCCTGCGCATTTATGGAGGAGGCTCAAGCCAATTTCCTACAGATGATTTCATTACCGGAATTGTCCGGCCGAGAGACGGGACGATCGAGGCTGTCCACTTTATCGATATGGACGGTGACAATCGAGCTGTGCTTGTTGTGCTGATGCGCTCCGCGGGGTCGAGTGGATACCTCGCCGCAGATGCGTTTCGCTATCGCAAGGGATCGCTCGAATTGATCGCAGCTGTGTCGAATCTCGACAAGGCGGCAGATCCGATCGAGGCATTACGGAATAAGATGAAGATGTCGGTTGAAAAAAAGTAACGAGCAGATGTCTGGTTAATAGAGTGGCAAAGGAATCCCTACATGAAGACCCTGCATCTCTTTACCGTAACAGTGATTGTTACCATCGCTGGTTGCGGGCCCCAGTACGCGCTTCCCGAAACCAAGGACCGGCCCGGTCAGATCGTCGTAAGCGCCTATACGCAAAACGGCTGTTTCGAAGAGCTCCAGGAGGCTGCGAAGCGGTCGGGCGTCGACGTCAGGCTGAAAGAAGTTCAAACCGATTTGGGTTGGGAAATTTTCCTATTTCCTTTTTACCAAGGCTACAAATGCATTGGTGAAATCACCGGTCCTGCGCGACGCTGAGGGCGCAGCGGCAGAAACAGTGAATGGAGGTAGTGATGATGCGTAAACTTGTGTGCTTTTTGACTGTCGCGCTGTTGGCTGGTTTTATCGCCGCGTGCGGACAAACGGGAATTCGCAATACCACCGTACGGGCGCCGACGAACGTGGCCCGGCCTGAACGGATTCTCGTCTATGACTTCGCGGTGAGCGCACAGGAAGTCAAAGAGTACCAAGGTATCATGCGGCAACAGCCGACGATCAAAGACGCCGCCGAGCGCGAACGACTGCTCGCACAGGAAGTGAAGGATGCTCTGGCCGACGAATTGATCGAAGGCTTGAGATCGCTGGGATTTCGCGTCGAGCGGGCCAAGCGCGGAACGCCCGCGACCGGTACCGACATGCTGATCGATGGACAGTTCCTGACGGTGGACGAGGGAAATCCTCTGCACAGTCTGGTGATCGGTTTTGGCAACGGCGCCTCCTCCGTGCAGACCCAGGTGCAAGTCTACCAGGGCCCCGATGCACGCAAAATCATGGAATTCACCACCCAATCGGATAGCAGCAAAATGCCTGGCGCGGCAGCCACAATGGCAGCAGGTGCGGCGGTGTCAGGCGGAGTAACGGCGGGAATGGTTGCCGCCAATGCGGCTGCCTCAGGAGTGAAGACCTACAAATCCGACGTTGCCCGAATGGCGGCCGACAGCGGTGATCAAGTCGCGCGCTATCTGTCGGACGTTTTTGAGAAACAGGGTTGGATCAGACCCGACCAGGTGCGCAAGGCGAGAATAATTTACTGAGTTTCTGTGATGCGGAGTAAACGAAAAGTTTGCGCATGTAATCACCTTCGTTGCCGTAGATTGGCCGGCTGGCGAAGACACAACATTGAAACAGGTAGGGGCGACCGGCGGTCGCCTTAACGGATTTGGCGAAAACCTATGAAGTCTAGTTTGGTTTGCATAGAGAGAGTACGAAGGCGAGGACCCAGCATCGCTGTCTTGATCTGCATGGTAGCAGCGCTCGCAGGTTGCACGACATCTGAGCCCGTTGCGGTCCCCGCGCCGAGCACGTTCGATCGTTCTTGGAGCGCAGCATTGTCGGCCGCGCAGGATGAGGGTGTGCGGACTACCTCCGAGGATCGTGGGAGCGGAGTGATCCGAGGTCTTAGAAACGAGCAAGAAGTCACGATCAATCTCCGGAGCCAAGCGGATGGAAGTGTGCGTATCGAGATCACCTCGCGTGGTCCCAAAGGATCGGATCCTGGGTTAGCCAGCAGGATATCGCGCGCCTACGAGAGGCGTATGGGCCGATAGAGATCTCAATGCTCATTGTGGCAAAAAAGAAAAAGTCGCCGCAAGCATCGAATTCGAGCGGTTTGATTTGCTGTGCGCTGGCGTTGCTACTTCTCGCGGCCGGTTGCGCCACGCCGATCGGCGTCAATTACGTCGATCAGCGGGTGGCGTACCAATCGCTCACCGCGAATATTCTCTCGACCGAACGACCCAGCTCGTTTTCGGCACGCGAGCTGATGAATGCAAATCTCTATCAACGCTTCGAAGAAGAGCCAGAAAAAGCGCTCGCCGAAATGCATGCCGGATTGGCGCCCAACGGCGATGAGGACCGTCTCTTCGCATTAACCGAGCTTTCTTTCGCGCACGCCGAAGCGAGTGCTGATAAATCCTATTATCTGGCTGCGGCCGTCTATTCGTATGCCTTCATGCTTCCCGGAGCACGTGGAACGCCTCCCAAAGCCATCGATCCGCGGTTTAGATGGGCAGCGGATATTTACAACCAGGCACTCACGCGCGTGGCAATGATCGATGAAAATCCGATCCCGCGCGGCGGAACCTTTAAGCTGCCCTTCGGCGAGCTTACGGTTGATTTCAACGAGAACGATCTTGTTTGGGCGGGGTACCGCCTGGTCGAGTTTGTTCCCGCCGCGGATATCGAAGTGCGCGGTTTGCGCAATCGCTACCGGATTCCAGGCATCGGCGCGGCGCTCGCTGCTGCTCTAGAGCCGTCAAGTGAGATAGCGACCAAAGAGTCTGGGCATATTCCACCGAGGCTCCGTGTGCCGGTGACGGCATTTCTCCGGCTCGACGATCCACGGAGTGCGCTAGCGTCGGGAAAATTAAAGGGCAAGCTGGAATTTTACACTCCAGATTCCGCGCGAACAGTGAACATCGCGGGGATCGATGTTCCGATCGAATACGAAACGACCACGGCGCTGGCGCTGACGCTTGAGGGCGCGCCGATTTGGGATTTCGAAATCGCAGGTTTTCGTTCCGGCGATTTTACCGTGGGTGACGCCAACCTGCGCCAGGGCCTTTTCATGCTTCATCCTCATCGCACCGGGCGCGTGCCGCTCGTGCTGGTGCACGGAACCGCATCGAGCCCGGCGCGCTGGGCGGAGTTGGTCAATGAATTGGAGAACGACCAGCGGTTTTGGCAGAACTACGAGATCTGGCTTTTCATGTACAATACAGGCAATCCGATCGCATATTCGGCGCTGCTGCTGCGTGATGCGCTGTCGGCTCTCGTGAAGCAGCTCGATCCAGCGGGAACGGATCCGGGACTGAAGAATCTGGTCGTCGCCGGACACAGCCAGGGCGGATTACTCACGAAAATGATGGTCATCGACAGCGACATGAAACTTTGGCCTTTTCGTGTTCCTCCGGAGCAGCTGAGTGTAAGCGATGAATTTCGTGACTTGGTCACACGCGGCCTGATCCTCAAGCCACTCCCATTCGTCAAAGAAGTTATTTTCATCGCCACGCCGCATCGCGGCAGTTATCAAGCACTGGGCATCTTCGGTGATTTGGCGTCCTGGTTCGTCAATATGCCAGGACGCTTCGCCAAGTTGAGCCTCGATATATTGACACTGCAAAGGCAGGGCTTCATTCTCGGTCCATTCAGCGGGATTCCAACCAGTATTACCAACATGAAGCCGAATAATCGCTTCATCAAAGCGCTCTCGGCAATTCCGATTGTCGATGGAGTGGTGGCGCACTCGATCATTGCTGTGCAGGGAGATGGGCCGCCGGAGGAGGGCGACGACGGTGTCGTTAAGTATTCCAGTGCGCATATTGACGGCGTGGTGTCAGAAAAAATTGTCCGCTCCAGTCATTCAACCCAGGGCAATCCAGAAACGATCCAAGAGATCAAACGGATTTTGATCGAGCGTGCAAAGGCATTAGCGGTAATACCGGCCGGGAGCGACCCGAGCTTGAATCGATGAATAGCTTCTATTCTACGTAGTCAGTTTTCATTCCGCTTCGCCCATTCCGCTCACTCGGCGATCCGAGTACGAAACAAATTTGCTCGATCTTGAAGCATGAAAAGACGCCGGCCAAATACTGACCGGCGGAGTGAACGACGGCCGAGTGGCCACACCGGCGGCACGTGATCGGTGAAAAGACAGCCGTGACGAAAAAACAGAGTTTCGGAATGAAAATCGTAGGCGGCATTCTTGTGGGGCTTGTCGTTATGGCGATGACTCTCTGGGCGGTGGGCATGCTCTATTTCTCGCCGCTATTGCCGGAGCCGGCGCGAGCTATTGCGGCCGGCGGTCTTGCCGTGCTTACTGTTCTCGCATTCTTGTTCTTGCCGCGCCGCGGACGCGCGCTGCTCGGTTTTGTCGTAGTTTTCGCCATTCTCGTCGTATTGTTTTTTCGCATCCCGGCGTCGAACGATCGCGATTGGCAGCCCGAAGTGGCGATGACGCCTTATGCAACGATCAATGGCGACATGATCACGATCCACAACGTAAGGAATTTCGATTACCAAACGGAGACGGAGTTTACACCGCACTGGGAAACGCGCACTTATGACCTGAAAAAACTCGATGCGGTGGACGCGATCGCGGTGTATTGGGCGGGCAAGGCGATCGCGCATATCATGGTGAGCTTCGACTTCGGAGGCAAAGACCACCTCGCCGTTTCGATCGAAACGCGAAAAGAAAAAAGTGAGAGCTATTCGACTCTCGCCGGCTTTTTTCGCCAGTATGAGCTTTACTATGTCGTCGCCGATGAGCGTGACGTGATTCGCGTGCGCACGACCTATCGCCAGCCACAGGAAGATGTGTACCTCTATCGTGCTCGCGCATCGGTGGGAAATGTCAGGCGTATCTTTCTCGACTATGTGAAGACGATAAACGAGCTGCGGCTCCGGCCCACTTATTACAATACCCTGACGACCGACTGCACGACCAGCATCTTACTTCACACGTGCGTGAATCCCGAGTCGCCGCCGCTATCGTGGAAGGTTCTGCTGAGCGGCTATGTCCCGGATTATCTCTACGAGCTCGGCCGGATCGATACATCGCGGCCGTTTGCCGAGCTGGAAAAATGTCGCGTGTGAACGAACGCGCTCATGCTGCCGACAAAGATGCGGCCTTTTCCCAGCGTATTCGCGATGGACTGCCGGTGCCCGCGCCGTCGCAGTAAAAAGGGAGACGGAGTAAATCACGAAAGCTTGACGTTACCGGACCTTGGGTTTGGCAGCGTGATCGTGTTGCGGAAGTTGTCTAAAGCTCTGCCCAAGCCGCCAAATTAATCTCGGCAGTTTAGCCATGACCTGAAACGTCTCGTCACATTGGACCAAGGTCCAATGTACACACTTCATCGTTCCGTTTATTAGACTTCCACGGAACCGCAACGGTCGTGAAGACTTGGCGGTCATGATTTGCAGTCGTGACAAATCGTCGTTTCATCATCCCGGCCGTTTCGTGCGACCGCAGCGGTGTCTCTTTAACGAACGACTCAACATGATTCTCGATGCAGCTCTGAATTGAGAGGCGGTAATCATGGAACGGGAAACGAACTATTCTCCAAAGACCGCAGAACAAGCTGGACTCACGGCAAGCGCAAAACCGGCGTGCGGCTTTCAAGCCGATCCACTCTTGTCAGAGCAGTATCTTACGGGTCGGCGCAATATACGCCTCGAACCGGAGAAGAGGCTTATGCTTGCGATCTTGGAAGAAGCTGTTTATTGCTTTCAGGATAATTACCCAGCACAGCATGGCAAAGGGAAACGGCTTTTCGACAGTGCGCATAGATGGTTCTTCGGACAAAGCGGCGATTGGATTTTCAGTTTTGAAAACGTTTGCAGTGTTTTGGGCTTGGATCCCGGATATGTTCGCAAAGGCCTGGCGCAATGGAGAGAAAAGGAAACAGCAAAACATCCGTGCGCGGCTTAGTCGCAAAACGAATCACACACCAGGGGAAAAGAACGATGATGCAACATTTTGTTGGGGATGGCTTTACAGAGTTAAACGGAGGTCAATCAGAATGGACAGAAATCTGTTGAGATCGGTGTGCGGCGTCTTGGCGATTGTCCTGCTGGGCGTCGCCGCGAGTTCGAACGTTTACGCCATAGATAACAGCAACCATTATTTCGCTTATGGAGTGGGGCAGAAAAGCTGCGAGGACTACATCAAGTTCAGAGAGAAGCGCCTCGCGGCGCTCGAACAACAGCATCCGCGCTACACAAAAGACGAGCTCTACGAGATTGTCGATAGGGTTGTCGAGCAGTGGATCGCCGGATTTCTGACCGCGCACAATCTTTATGTGAGCGATACCTACAACGTCGCCGCCAAGGAGACCATGGACAATATCGAGGCTCGCCTCGAAACTGCATGCCGGGCGAATCCGAAAGAGTATTTCGCCGAGGCGATGGTTTCGGTGGTGCAGCAATTGAACCCGGAGCGGGTAAAAACCGAGAGCGCAAAATAACCCATTGAGCTTGGAATCGGAGGCTGGCGCAAGATTCGG
>Ga0207706_10002762_pt1 | contig 17068 bp, 19 predicted proteins | sample KBSC53metaG_FD_184318 | JGI IMG/M metagenome (GOLD analysis project Ga0207706, IMG submission 184318) | Corn rhizosphere microbial communities from Kellogg Biological Station, Michigan, USA - KBS C5-3 metaG (SPAdes) (version 2) | ecosystem: Host-associated > Plants > Roots > Rhizosphere > Soil ... | reverse complement strand
GGTGTTGAAGGCGCCGCCAAGGATCGGCTGCCCATCAGTGAAGGACCAGCAATAGTCGGCGAAATCCTCGCCTCGCGCCTGCATCTCATTGAAGATTTGCGCGCCATGGATGGTGGCTTCAATCTTCGCACGAGCCCGGACGATACCGGGATCGGCCATCAGCCGTTCGACATCCCTGGCTCCGAACGCAGCGACCTTCACCGGGTCGAAGTCCGCGAAAGCCGCGCGGAAGCCATCGCGCTTGCGCAGGATGATCTCCCAGGAAAGCCCGGCCTGAAAGCCTTCGAGCATCAGCGTTTCCCAGAGCATGCGCGGATCGCGCTCAGGCACGCCCCATTCGCGGTCGTGATAATCGCGCATCATGGGGTTGCTTGTCGCCCATGTGCATCGCTGCTGAATCACGCGGAGGCTTTGGCGCGCGCGGCGAAGCTCTTGCGGAGTTTCTGGAGCTTGGGCGGGATCACGGCTAGACAATAGGGGTTTCGCTGCCCCTCGCCTTCCCAATAATCCTGATGATAATCCTCCGCCGGATACCATTCAGACAGCGGCTCGATCGCTGTGACGATCGGTTTCGGCCAGTCGTTCGAGGCGCGTTCGATGGCCAGCTTGGCCTGCGCCTCCTGTTCCTGCGAATGCGGGAAGATGGCCGAGCGATATTGGGTACCGACGTCATTGCCCTGCCGGTTGAGCGTCGTCGGGTCATGTGTCGCGAAGAAGATGTCGAGCAGATCGGCATAGCTGATCTCCTCGGAATCGAAATGGACGCGGATTGCCTCGGCATGCCCGGTGTCGCCGCCGCAGATCTGACGATAGGTCGGGTTCGGCACGCGGCCGCCGATATAGCCGCTCTCGACCGCGCTGACGCCGATCACGTCCTTGAACACCGCTTCCGTGCACCAGAAGCAGCCGCCGGCAAGGGTTGCGATTTCTTCGGCCATTTTCATTCTCCCATGACTGACGGGAGAAATGGGCGCGCCGAAGCGCGCCCGCAAGACCTCAGGCGCGGCCGATCGAGCTGTAGGTGAAACCAAGCTCGCGCATCTCGTCCGGACGATAGACGTTGCGCAGGTCGACGAACACCGGCGCTGCCAGCTTCGCCTTGATGCGGCGCAGATCGAGCGCGCGGAACTCGTTCCATTCGGTGATCAGCACGACAGCCGATGCGCCATCGACCGCCTCATAGGCGCCTTCGACACCTTCGGCGAACTCGACACCCGGCAGCATCGGCTCGGCCTGATGGCGGCCTTCGGGATCATAGGCACGGATTTTCGCACCCAGCTTCTGAAGCGCCGGAATGATTTCGAGCGAAGGCGCGTCGCGCATGTCGTCGGTGTTGGGCTTGAACGTCAGGCCGAGAATACCGATCGTCTTGCCTGAGACATCGCCGCCGCACGCCTTGACGACGCGATCGACCATCGCGGCCTTGCGATTGTTGTTGGCGTCGACCGTCGCGGTGACGATCGTGACCGGCGCTTCATAGTCCTCAGCGGTCTTGAGCAGCGCCAGCGTGTCCTTCGGGAAGCAGGAGCCGCCATAGCCGGGGCCGGGGTTCAGGAACTTGTCGCCGATGCGGCGATCCATGCCGATGCCCTTGGCGACATCCTTCACGTCGCCGCCGACCTTTTCGCAAAGATCAGCGATCTCGTTGATGAAGCCGATCTTGACCGCGAGGAAGCTGTTCGCGGCATATTTGATCAGCTCGGCCGATTCCCAGCCAGTGAAGAAGATCGGCGTCTCGCGCAGGAACAGCGGACGATAGATCTCGCGCATCACCTGACGCGCATTTTCCGAATTGACGCCGACGACGACGCGGTCCGGGTGAGCGAAATCGTTGATCGCCGAGCCTTCGCGCAAGAATTCCGGGTTTGACGCGATCTCGATCGGATGGGCGGGGCCGACCTCGGCGACGATCTTCTCGACCTCGCGCGCGGTGCCGACCGGCACGGTCGATTTGTTGACGATCACGCAAGGGCCGGTGACGTTGGCTGCGATCTGGCGTGCCGCTTCGTAGACGTAGCTCAGATCGGCATGGCCATCGCCGCGGCGAGAGGGCGTGCCGACCGCGATGAACACAGCATCGGCGCCATCGACGCCTTCCTTGATGTCGGTGGTGAATTTGAGGCGGCGCGAGGCGACCGAACGCTTGACGAGATCCTCAAGGCCGGGCTCGAAGATCGGGATCTTGCCGGCGTTCAGCGTATCGATGCGCTCGGGATTGATGTCCACGCAGGTCACATGATGACCGAAATCCGAGAAACAGGTGCCCGAAACAAGGCCGACATAGCCGGTTCCGATCATCGTAAGACGCATAAACTTGATACCCCTTTGATTGGCTCGTGGCGCTTACCGCATTGCAACATGAGCTGCAAACAGCAGCTGCGGTTAATGCGAGGAGTTGAAGAAAGGATTATTGCCAGATTTTGGGAATGACGCCTCTTCCCGGATAAGCGACCAGAACTTCGCTATTCTCTTCGAGGGAGAGATCGGCGTCTCCTTCGACCAACCAGTTCGATCCAGCGACGAAGGCGCGGCCGTCTATCGTGCCGCCGCCCCTGATCGGGACCAGCCAGAGCGTGCGGTCGCCGCCGCCAAGCTTGCCCGCGCCCGAACGCGCCCAATGCTCCAGCACGAAGGCCGGACCGTCAGCGAGGATCAGCCTGCCCTTGGACGCCTCGAGCGGAACGAAGGGCGTGACGTACGGGACGGGATCACTGACCGCGATGCCCTGATCGAGATGAAGCTCACGCGGTCGGCCATAATCATAGAGCCGGTAGGTTAAGTCGACATTCTGCTGGACCTCGACCAGCGTCAGCCCGGGGCCGATCGCATGGACAGTGCCGGCAGGGGAATAGAAGACGTCGCCCGCCTTCACCGCTTTCCAGAACAGCTTGTCCTCGATCGATCCATCGAGCGCGGAGGCGCGCAGCTCATCCCGGCTCATCACCTCACGCATGCCGATGCCGATGATTGCGTGCGGCTCGGCAGCGAGCACGACCCAGGCTTCGTCCTTGCCCCGCGCATAACCGGCGGCGCGGGCAGCGGTATCGTCGGGATGGACTTGGATCGACAGTTTCTCGCTGGTGAAGAGATATTTGACGAGCAGTTCCGGATCATGGCCGCGAGGGTCCTGAAACCAGATCTCGCCGACCGGACCACCGCCCTCAGGCGCATCCTCGAAGCCGGGCCACAGATCCTTGCGGCCCCATGGCTTTTCGACGCGCTTGGTTTCGAGACAGATCGCGGTCATCTCAGTCTCCCTGGCCCCGCGATCAATGTGCCGCTTGCGGCCCCCTTTTCAAGCCCGAAGCCGCAAGCTGACCGTCGATTTGGTCCATAAGCCGGTCGAGGCCTACCTGATCCTTCGCCTCGGCGCGGGCGACCAGCACGTCCTGGGTGTTGGACGCACGCAGCAGCCACCATCCGTCCGCCGTGTTCACACGGGCGCCATCGGTGCGGTTGACTTCGGCGCCCTCCTTTTCGAGGCGGTCGAGCACCTCATCGACCACCGCGAACTTGCGGCTCTCGTCGACCTGGAAGCGCATCTCCGGCGTGTTGACCATCTCCGGCATCTTGTCGCGCAGCGCGGTCAGCGAGCCGCCGAGCAGGCGTACGGCACGTATCAAGCGGATCGCGGCATATTGCGCGTCGTCAAAGCCATAATAATCATGCGCGAAGAAGATGTGGCCGCTCATCTCGCCAGCCAGCGGAGAGTTGGTTTCCTTCATCTTGGTCTTGATGAGCGAGTGACCGGTCTTCCACATCAGCGGTTTGCCGCCAAGCTCAGCGATCCGGTCGTAAAGCGCCTGGCTGGCCTTCACGTCAGCGATGATGGTCGCGCCGGGCAATTCGCGCAGCACCGGCTCGGCGAGGATGGCGAGGAGCTGATCGCCCCAGATAACCCGGCCCTTGCCGTCGACCGCGCCGATGCGGTCGCCGTCGCCGTCGAAGGCGAGGCCGAAATCCAAGCCCTTCTCGATCACCAGTTTTTTGAGATCGGCGAGGTTCTTTTCTTCGGTAGGATCGGGATGATGGTTGGGAAAGCGGCCATCGACTTCGGTATAAAGCGTGTGGTGCTCACCCGGCAGCAGCTTTACGAGCCGGTCGACGATCGGGCCGGCGGCGCCGTTGCCCGCGTCCCAGCCGATCTTGAACTCACCGCCCGCATAGCCGGCGATCAGGCGGCCGACATAATCTTCCATGATCTCGGCGTTGGAGACGCTGCCCGCGCCTTCCTCCCAGTCGCCCTCGGCGGCGAGCTTGCCGATCAGCTGGATGTCCTGCCCGAAGAAGGGCCGATGTTGGAGCACCATCTTGAAGCCATTATATTCAGCCGGGTTGTGGCTGCCGGTGATCTGGATGCCGCCATCCACTTCAAGCGTCGCCTCGGCATAATAGAGCATCGGCGTGGGGCCGAGACCGACGCGGACCACATCGACGCCGCCCTTGGTGAGCCCCTCGATCAACGAGGTTTCGAGCTTCGGCGAGGATTCCCGGCCATCATAGCCGACCGCCACTCGCGTACCGCCCGCACGCCGCACGCAGGTCGCAAATCCACGTCCGATCGCATAGGCATCCGCCGTCCCGAGCGTTTTACCCACGATACCACGAATGTCATATTCACGAAGCGACGTCGGATCGAACTGGTGAGTCATGGGGGCTCCAACTGTACTGAAACGGGACAAAATGAATCAGGCGGGCATATCAGCAGGCGGTGGCAAAACAAGCCCCGCCCCCTTCCGTTCCACGCTCAGAACGATGCTTCCAGCCTGTCCATGAGTTTGCGCGCGGGGCTGATCGCCGCCACGGCGGGTGCCAGCCCCGAATCGAGTCGGGTTACGCGGTAGTAGAGTTCGCGGCTCGTATTGATCAGCGAGCGGGCCTTATCCGGCAACGTATCGATGATGCCATCGTCGCTGTCGCTTGCCTGTCCGAGTCGGCGGGAAGGCTCGCGAGCCTGTTCGGCGGTGATTTCACCGGCCTCCACAGCACGCCACGTCAACAGCCACGCAATGACATGCATCAGCCGTGTCGTGACCTTGAGCGATTCGCAAGAGAAGCTGACGCGTTGCAGCGGCGCAAGCGAGTCGCGCTCCTCGCGTCCGGTCTCGTCGAAATAGGTGCGTACCTCGTCGGCGAGTACCATCGCCTCGATATAAAGCGCGCTGACGAGCCGGGGCGTCATCACCCCTTCGGTTGTCGCGATCTGTCTCAAGCCACCGTCCATTGCTGCTGCATTGCCACAAAGCCAGAAGACCGAAAACGTATAAAGAGGGTGAATTTCCGCGGTTTTCGCGGCTGTCCCGAATTGGGTCAGACCGGGTTGAAAAAGTTACTTGCCTTCCCATCTCCCTAGCGGACGCGCTGCCGCGATCGGAGCGCGTTCAAAAAGGCCTGGCGGCAATCCGCAGGCCAGTTCGTAATCGCTTGCAAGAAGGATTTGGAACATGCGTGCTTTTGATTTTGCTCCCCTGCTGCGTTCCTCGATCGGGTTCGAGAACCTGAATCGGCTCGCCGATTTCGCCACCCGTGGCGAGGGCGACAGCTATCCCCCCTATAATATCGAGAAGATCAGCGAGAACGGCTACCGCATCTCGATGGCCGTCGCCGGTTTCCACCGCGACGAGCTCGATCTTACCGTGCAGGACAATGTGCTGACCGTGGTCGGCCGTGCCGGTGAGGAAAATGGTGCCGGCCAGCGCGAGTTCCTGCATCGTGGCATCGCCAAGCGCGCGTTCGAGCGCCGCTTCCAGCTTGCCGACACGATCAAGGTAACCAACGCCGGCTATGAGGATGGCCTGCTCAATATCGACCTCGTCCGCGAGATTCCGGAGCACAAGAAGCCCCGCAAGATCTCGATCGACGGATCGGCCGATACGCAGATCGTCGACCAGACCGCTGAAGCGGCCTGATCCTCCCGTCTCAGGACTCAGGAGAGGGCCGGCCGCTGCGCCGGCCCTTTCATTTTGGAATGAACCCAAACCGTTCGGGCTGAGCTTGTCGAAACCCCTCTCTTTTTAAGAGAAGAAAGCACTTCGACAAGCTCAGTGCGAACGGGGGGGTGCATAAGGAAGCGTACCTACGCGATGATGTCGGGAATCAGCTGGTCCTCAAGCATCGTGATCTCGTCCCGCAACCGGAGCTTGCGCTTCTTGAGGCGCGCGATCTGCAATTGGTCCGACGCGGACCCGACGATGAGTGCTTCGATGGCTGCGTCAAGATCGCGATGTTCCTGGCGAAGCAGTTGAATTCGCCGGGCAATCTCTTCGTTGTCCATCCGCTCCGCCTTCCCCTCGGCCTCTGCACGCGCCTGATCGCGAAGCCGGCAACAGCCCATCGCATTGCACCATTTTTAAGGGGACAAGCAATACGATCCGTGCTCTACTCGATCATCCATGCGGAGTCGAAAGGAGACGTCCATTATGGAGAACAGCCACATCAACGCACTATCCGCCAAACATGCGGGGCTCGAGAATCGAATCGAGGCGGAAAACAGGCGACCCCATCCCGACACAATCCTTATTCATGATCTCAAGAAGCAGAAGCTGCGGATCAAGGAAGAGATCATACATCTTCAATAGGCGCGGTCGGCGGCTGCGGCCGCCGAGCCTTAGATGGCAATCTGACGCCCCCGATCAGGAAATAGCGGCCTGATCGGGCGGTGAAGGATCGGCTCGGGCGGTTCACGGCCGCCGCCGGCCACCGGCATACGGGTCACTTTCGGGTCGATCAGACGATCGAACATTATCCCGAAGCGCCCCTCGGCCGCCCAGGCCACGCGACCGTGAACCGTGCCGACATTGCGCAGGTCGATATCCAGTTCGTCACCGGCGTGAAAGCTGACCGGTCCTTCCGCCATCAAGCCGCCGCTTGAGATGTTCCGGATACGGAAGACACCGCTCGCTTCACCATGGGTGGCGGTCACGGTGGCGTGCAGGAACACGCTGTCACGCAGTTCGCGCGCCTCGCCGGTGTTCTGCTCATATTCCATGGTCTGAACGCTTCTCCTCCACGGACACGCCCACCGGCATGTTCCGTTAACCAGAAGAAACAGCAAAACCACCAAAAACTGGTTAATTTCCAGCTACGTAGTTTCCCGGCAGCCGCTATTCGTCGCGCGAGATCTTTTCCTGCCGTTCGTGGCGCTCCTGCGCCTCCACGGTCATGGTCGCGATCGGCCTGGCCTCAAGCCGCCCCAGCGAGATTGGATCGCCGGTCACCTCGCAATAGCCATATTCACCCTGATCGATCCGGCGCAGCGCGGCGTCGATCTTGGCGATCAACTTGCGCTGGCGATCGCGCGTACGCAGTTCGATCGAGAAATCGGTCTCGCTCGAGGCGCGATCGGTGATGTCAGGTTCACGCAGCGATTCGTTCTGGAGATGCGCGAGCGTATCTTCAGCCTCCCGCAGGATCGACGATTTCCATGCCTGAAGCTTCTGACGGAAATATTCGAGCTGCCGCGGGTTCATAAACGGTTCTTCGGCGGACGGCCGATACCCGTCCGGCATCTCGATCGAGGGAGGATGCTCGGACGAGCCAGGAGCGCCGCTGAATGCCGTTGCCATCTGCCTTCGCCTCCACCTTGGCTATACGCCTGCCTTGTGCGGGCCTATAGCCAGCGCGCTTGAACCACACAAGCGGGCGGTCCAACCCGCCCACCTCCGTACCAACGGCACCAGACGCGCTCCCTAACGCAGATCAGGTTGAGCATTGATGAACGTCGAATCACGTAAGTCCGGGTGCGGCCGGTGATTTCGAAGCTCATTTTAACCATCACCGTAAACCACGGCAATAAATCCATCCAACACCTATCGATCCAAAGTGGAACATTAATCATATATGACGACCATCACAAATGATTTCTACACTATGATTCAGACAAAAGAGAGTTAATCATCTTGATATTAAGAATCTGTTCTGCATTCCATGCGCAATGAATTGACAAGTACTCCGTACATTCTGGGTACCCTGGCAATTCCGGCACATTGGAAGAGCAGCATATGTCGGTACGGATGGCCCTCGCGAAATTATGCGCTTGCGCTTGCGGCGGAGCGGTCGTGGGCGCGGGTGCGATGCATGTCGCGGAATCCCCGAAGGTGCATCACCGGATCAAGGTGAAGACGCAGCCCCGCGCCTATGCGGCCCCCAAGGTGCGCGCCCGCGCCAAGCCCAGGCAGATCGCGAAGGCCGTAGCGACCAATTGCGTGCCGGCCGCCGTAACCGTAACCGCAGCACCGGCGGTGGCTGAATACGGCGCCAACTATCCTGAACTACCCACCGGCAGCACCGGCGGGGGCGCGATCCCGGTCGTCTATGGCGGATCAGGTGGCTGGGGTGGCAGTGGTGGCTTCTTCGCAGGAGGCGGCTTCTGGGGCGGCAGCGGCGGAAGCGGCGGCACGATCGTGATCTCATCGACCTCAACCGGCTCGACCTCCACATCCAGCGGCGGATCGAGCTCCAGCACGTCGGGCGGCAGCACCAGCACATCGAGCGGCGTGAGCACTTCGACCGGGGGTGTCAGCACATCCACTGGCGGTGTGAGCACTTCGACCGGCGGGGTGAGCACATCGAGCGGCAATGTCAGCACGTCATCAGGCGTGAGCACATCCTCGAGCTCGAGCAGTTCGTCTTCGTCCAGCTCCTCGTCGAGTTCCTCTTCATCGAGCAGCACGTCGAGCGGCGCTACGGGCGGATCTTCGAGCTTCGGATCGTCGGGCACGACCAGTTCGTCCTCGTCGACGGGCAGCTCGACCGGAGGCTCAACCTCCTCATCGACCGGCAGCTCAGGCTCGTCGTCGACCAGCTCGAGCAGCTCGACGTCATCAAGTACCAGTTCCTCGTCGGGCGGCAGCTCTTCGACCGGTGGCAGCAGCGGCACCGAAGTTCCAGCACCGCCCATGATCCTGCTGTTCGGCGCCGGCACCGCCGCGCTGATCGCCCGCGTCCGGCACCGCCGCAACAAGCAGGCATAAAAAAAGCCCCGGTAAACACCGGGGCTTTTATCTTTACGGATCGATGGATCAGTTTTGCGCCGAACCGGCGCTTGGCGCAGCTGCCGCCTGTTGGCCACTCGCGCTTGCCGCTGCCTTGAGTTCCGTGGCGGTCATACCGATCACCGCACCTTGTGCGCCCTTGCTAAAGGATTCGAGCGGAAGCTTGACCTTCTGCTCACCCAAATTGAGGGTCACGAACTGCGCGTCCGCCGAATCCACGGTCCCGACGGACGCCCCGTCCGAACCGTAGACCGAAGCGCCAGCCTTGAGCTGGGCCGCAAGCTCATTCTTGGCATTGGCCTGCGCACCGCTGGCGGCAGCATCAAGCTGTGCCTTGGTCATCGCAATGACCGGCCCTTTGGCGCCCTGGCCGAATGCCGAGACAGGCAAGCTCACCTTGTTCGTGCCAGTCGATACCACGGCCAGATCGCCATTGACTGACTCGATGGTGCCCACCTGGCCACCTGCGGTGTCGCTGACGGTCGCGCCTGCCTTGACGCCAGCATCGGCCGCAAAAGCGGCGCCGCTCATCAGCGCCGCCGCGGAAATCCCGAGAAAAACTTTCTTAAGTGTCACAGAGCTCTCCTCAAATATCGCATATGCCCAACGCATGAAAACACATTTGGCGGATGGAAATCACCGGCCCCCGGCTGAACTGGTTAATAAAGACGACAAGCCGCCCCCAGTCTTCTGCCCGGATCCCGATCTGAAAGCGGTTGCGCTGCTCGACGCTCGCCTCCATAGCCGCGACCATGCATGACATCCGATTGATCCGCGATGAACCGGACGCGTTCGACGCCGGGCTTGCGAAGCGGGGCCTCGCGCCACAAGCAACCGAACTGACAACCCTTGACGAAGCACGCCGGATGGCGACCACGCGCGCCCAGACCGCCCAGGCGGAGGCCAATGCCGCGGCAAAGTCGATCGGGGCCCTGATCAGCGGCGGCCGGAAAGACGAGGCCGAGGCGAAGAAACAGGAAGTCGCAGCGCTCAAGCGCGAGATGCCGGCAATCGAGGAACGGGAACGCGCCGCCCAGGTCGCGCTTGATGCGGCGCTGGCCGCAATCCCGAACCTGCCCGCAACGGACGTGCCCGAGGGGCCGGACGAAAGCGCCAATGTCGAACTGCACGCCCACGGCACGAAACCGGCGTTCGACTTCGACCCGCGCGAACATTTCGACGTCGGCGGCCCGCTCGGGCTCGATTTCGAAGCAGCAGCGGCGATCTCCGGCGCCCGTTTTGCGGCATTGCGCGGCCCAATTGCGCGACTGCACCGCGCGCTTGGCCAGTTCATGATCGACCTGCAAACGCAGGAGCATGGCTATATGGAAGTGGCCCCGCCCCTGCTGGTCCGTGACGAGGCGGTGTTCGGCACGGGACAGCTGCCCAAATTCGCCGAGGACCTGTTCCGCACGACCGATGGCCGCTGGCTGATCCCGACCGCCGAGGTGAGCCTGACCAATCTCGTGCGGGAGAAGATTCTGCGCGAGGAGGAACTCCCGCTACGCTTCGTTGCGCTGACCCCCTGCTTCCGCTCCGAAGCCGGTGCTGCAGGCCGCGACACGCGCGGCCTGATCCGCCAGCATCAGTTCGACAAGGTCGAGCTCGTATCCATCACCACGCCCGAACAATCGGCCGACGAGCATGAGCGCATGACCCGTTGTGCCGAGACCGTGCTGGACCGGCTCAGCCTGCCCTATCGGCGGATGCTGCTCTGCTCCGGCGACATGGGGTTCAGCGCGATCAAGACCTTCGATCTCGAGGTGTGGTTGCCTGGGCAGGATCGCTACCGGGAAATCTCGAGCTGCTCGAACTGCGGCGATTTTCAGGCGCGCCGCATGGCCGCGCGCTATCGCCCCAGCGATCCCGACGCGAAGGGAACGCGCTTCGTGCACACGCTCAATGGATCGGGGCTGGCGGTCGGACGAGCGCTCGTGGCCGTACTTGAGAATTTTCAGGAGGCTGACGGATCGGTCCGGATTCCCGAGGCGTTGCGTCCTTATATGGGCGGGCTGGAGCGGATCGCCGCCTGATGCGCATATTGCTGACCAATGATGACGGTATTCACGCGCCCGGCCTTCGGGTGCTCGAAGCGATCGCGCGACGGCTTTCCGACGATATCGTCGTGGTCGCGCCGTCCGAAGAGCAATCGGGGACCGGCCATTCGCTGACGTTGACCCGCCCCGTTCGCCTGCGCCGGTTGGATGAAAATCGCTATGCCGTGACCGGAACGCCCACGGATTCGGTGATGATGGCATTGAACGAGGTCATGCGCGACGGACCACCCGACCTGATCCTGTCAGGCGTCAACCGCGGCGCCAATCTCGGGGAGGACGTCACCTATTCGGGCACGGTCTCCGCGGCGATGGAGGGCGCGCTGGCGGGCATCCGCTCAATCGCGCTCAGCCAGGTCTACCGCAAGGAAGGCATGGGTGATTTCGCGCCGTGGGAGGTTGCCGAACATTGGGGCGAGCGGGTGCTGCGTCCCTTGCTGGACGCCCCCTGGGCGCCACGCACGCTGGTCAACGTAAATTTCCCCGCGATCCCGCCGTTCGATGTCAAGGGCATCAAGGTCGTCAGCCAGGGACTTCGCGATTATGGCCGGTCGCAGATCATCAAGCGCACCGATCCGCGCGGCTTCGACTATTACTGGTTCGCGCTGGGGCATATCGTCCATACCCCCGCGCATTCGACCGATCTTGAAGCCAATGAAGACGGCTATATCACGGTTACGCCGCTTCACCTGGATATGACGCATGGCGCTTCGCTGGCCGTGCTTGCGGAGCGCTATCCGCAAGGCATTTGAACCCTCAGGCGGACAGCCCATCCCGGATAGGTTGTCACGGGCTATTGATTTGGGCAATGTCTGCGCATGGCGAATGGAACCGGGCTGAAAGCCATCATCGCAAGCGCCGAACGGGCCTCGTCCTCTGCCCGCCAGCCAACCTATTCCAGTCCATTAATCAAGGCGCGGCGGCATCGCATCCTGATCGAGGTGCAGCGGCTGATCGGCGAAGTCGGCATTGCCAATCTGAGCATGGACGAAGTCGCCAGCCACGCGGCCGTTTCAAAGCGGACGCTTTATAACGCGTTCCAAAGCAAGGAAGGGATGATCGCGGCCGCGATCCATCAATATTTTGAGGATTTCGCCAGCAGCGCGGACTGTTCCACGCCGCCCGAAACGCTCGATCGCATGGTCGAACGCCTGCTTAGGGAGGGACATCACAGCCTGAAGGCCCGCAACTACACGCGCGCGCTCATGACGATCTATCATGGCCATGACATCGATCCGGCCATCCGCAACGCGATATATGCGGTTTCACTGGAAAGGCACGGCCCATGTATCCGAAGGGCCGCCGCAAATCGTCAGCTGCAGCCCTGGATCAAGCCGGATGAACTGATCCGTGCGCTGGTCACCCTGCGCTTCGGCCTCATCAACGCGTGGTCGCTCGGGCTGATCGAGGATCGGCCGTTTCTGAGTGAACTGGTCAGCGGCTCGCTTACCCTTCTGGCGGGTGCGACGCGCGGCGGGGCGCGAAACGACATCGAGCATTGCCTCGCAGAATTACCCAATCATCCTCTTCTTTCTCTCAAAGACCAGAACTGAACCCCAAACCATGAACGACCCGATCCTGTATGACCGTGATGGCGCGATCGTCACGCTGACACTCAACCTGCCCGAGCTTCGCAACCCGATCTCCGACAATGACGTCATCGACGCGATCGTCGGGGCGCTCGATCGGCTGGAGGACGACGGCGAGGCGCGCGTGGCGATCCTGACCGGAGCAGGATCGGCCTTCTCTGGCGGCGGCAATCTCAAGACCATCGCGCAGAAAGGCGGACTGGCCGACCCCCTGCCGGTGCGTACCCGTGGCAATTACAAGCGCGGCATCCAACGACTGCCGCTACGCTTCGCCGACCTTGAAGTGCCGGTGATCGCTGCGGTCAACGGCCCCGCGATCGGCGCCGGCTGCGATCTCGCCTGCATGTGCGACCTGCGTATCGCAGGCGAAAGCGCACGTTTCGCGGAGAGCTTCGTCAAGCTCGGCATCGTTCCGGGCGATGGCGGCGCATGGTTGCTGCCACGGGTCGTAGGCTTCTCGAAGGCATCGGAAATGGCGCTGACCGGCGATCCGATCGATGCGCGGGAGGCGCTCGCCTGCGGTCTGGTTTCCAAGGTGGTGCCGGACGGCGAGCTTCTCGCCGAAGCGCGCAAGCTCGCGGCGCGCATCGCCGTCAACCCGCCGCAGGCAGTGCGGATGACCAAGCGGCTGCTTTGGGAAAGCCATGGCACAAGCCTTGCCTCCCTGCTCGAACTCTCCGCGGCAATGCAGGCCCTCGCCCACGCGACCGACGATAACCGTGAGGCGATCGCGGCCTTTCTCGAGAAGCGGACACCGGATTTCAGCGGACGGTAACCCCGCCCGTTTCGTCAGCAGCAGGGCAAACGGTGCGCGGTCGAAGCGAGATGGTAACGAGACCAACCAAAAGGAGCGGCCTCATCGAGGCCGCTCCTTTCCTGTTGCAGACAATCAGCTGTCGATGCTTCTCCTGAAGGTCTCGGGCAGGAACAGCAGCCCCACGATCACCGTCAGCACCGCCACGAAGATCGGATACCAGAGCCCATAGTAGATATCCCCGGTCGCCGCGACCATCGCGAAGGCCAGGGTCGGCAGGAAGCCGCCGAACCAGCCGTTGCCGATATGATAGGGCAGCGACATCGAAGTGTAGCGGATCCGGCTCGGGAACAGCTCCACCAGCAGCGCCGCGATCGGTCCGTACACAGCGGTCACGAGTACCACCAGGGCGAACAGTATCAGGACCACCATCGGCTTGTTCATGGTATCGGGATTGGCCTTCTCGGGATAGCCGGCCGCCTTGAGCGCGGCCTTCACCTCATCCTGGAAGGCCGTGATCGCGGCCTTGCGGTCGTCGCCCGACACTATGGTCGGATCGGGGGCCGTGACGACCTTCCCGCCGATGTTGACCTGCGCGATCGTACCCGCCGCCGCTTCGCCATTGTGATAGCTGACACCGCTCTTCGCGAGGAAAGCCTTCACGATGTCACAGCTCTTCGTGTCGAACTTGTTCTTGCCGACGGGATCGAACTGGAACGAGCATTCGCCCTGATGCGCCACCACCGTCACCGGTGCATTGGCTTGCGCCAGTGCCAGTTCGGGATTGGCCGCCTTCGTCAGCGCGGCGAACAGCGGAAAATAGACGACCGCCGCGATCGCACATCCGGTCAGGATGATCGGCTTGCGCCCGATCCGGTCGGACAGCCAGCCGAAGAAGACGAAGCCCGGCGTGGCGATCGCCAGCGCGATCGCCATCAGCACGTTGGTCGTGGCACCATCGACCTTGAGCATCTTCTCGAGGAAGAAGAGCGCATAGAATTGGCCTGTGTACCAAACGACCGCCTGCCCCGCGACGGCGCCCAGCAACGCGATGAGCACGATCCTGAGGTTGCTCCATTGCCCGAAAGCCTCGGTCAACGGCGCCTTCGAGGTGGTGCCCTCATCCTTCATCTTCTGGAAAACCGGGCTTTCCGAAAGCTGGAGGCGGATCCACATCGAGATGGCGAGCAGCACGATCGAGATCAGGAAGGGCACGCGCCATCCCCATTCGCCGAAACTGTCCTCGCCCAGCAGCGTGCGCGTCCCGATGACGATCAGCAACGCAGCGAACAGGCCGAGCGTCGCCGTGGTCTGGATCCAGCTGGTGTAAAGGCCCCGCTTGTTGTTGGGTGCGTGCTCGGCAACATAGGTAGCCGCGCCGCCATATTCTCCGCCGAGCGCCAGGCCCTGCAAGAGACGCAACGCAACCAGAATGATCGGTGCAGCCACGCCAATCGAGGCATAGCTGGGGAGGAGACCGACGCAGAAGGTCGACAGGCCCATGATCCCCATGGTGACGAGGAAGGTATTCTTGCGCCCGACAAGATCGCCGATCCGTCCGAACACCAGCGCGCCGAACGGCCGGACCGCAAAGCCCGCCGCGAAGGCCGCCAGCGCGAAAATGAAGCCGGTCGTCTCGTTTACGCCCGAGAAGAATTGCGACGAAATATACGTCGCCAGCAATCCGTACAGATAGAAGTCGTACCATTCGAACACGGTACCCAGCGAGGATGCGCTGATGACCAGCTTCTCGCTTTGCGTCGCACGGTGGTGCTTCGGTATCTGATCGTAGGACGACGCCATCACCCCTCTCCTTTCCCACTCCTAGAATGAGTATTTGCTCGTAAACTCGAGCCGGTCGAGTTGGCCCTTCGATCCGCTCACAAGCTCACGCTGACCGTGACGATATTCGACACCGAGATCGAAGCCCTTGGCCGGGCTCCAGAACAGATTTGCAGCATAGCTGAGCGCGCTGTCATTCCAACGCCAAACTGGCCGGGGCGAAGCCGGCTGGATAGTCGACATTCCGGTAGCGCACGGTGGACGTCAGGCCGGGCTTGAGCGCGGCGAAACCGGCGAGAAGCTGCGGGCATGGAGCTGCCCCGTTGCCCGCCGATAACTTCGGAAACAGGATTGGTGCCATCCACCTTGCCCGCCGCGCCGAGCCGCTTGATGAACCAATGGCCAAAGCCGAACACCAGCATCGGCCCGAGGTGGATCGGGAGATGGGACCAGCCGTCAGCAACGGCTGTCCCGACAGCGCCATAAAGTCCCACTCGTGCAGTAGACCGCAAGCGCCAGTGCGTAAGCGGTAGTCTTATCCGCTGCTTGATCCTGGACCTGGTAGTATTTTCGGCCCAATGCGCAAAGGCGAACAGCGTAGAGCATAGAAAATCGCAATCGCCAAAGGCAGCAACTCCTACATCTCTCTCCAGCCACTTTCTAGACCCGTATCGTGTCGGGATCTGGTTCCTGCGCTCTACACAATAATAGCGTGGGTTTCCGACAAGGCCTGCTCATCCTCCGCTTCCCCGGAATAGGCGATCAGTGCCTTGCGATCCTTGATGACAATAGCACGGCGGTCCGGTGTATCGATGATGCCCGCCTGCCGCAGCCGGGTGATCTGGCGGCTCACGGTTTCGATCGTGAGGCCGAGCAGATCCGCCATTTGCTGACGGTCCACAGGCAGTTCGAACCGGGAGAGATCCCGAGCCGGCTGGCAACCCGTAGCGTCCGCGAGCCTGCGGGACATTTCCAGAAGGAGGCTGGCCACCTTCTCCCCCGCGCCCTTGCGACCCAGTAGCAGCATCCACGAACGCGCCCGGTCCAGCTCGGAAAGCGTTCTTTCAAGAAGCTTATGTTCAAGGTCAGGATGCTGACGCGCGAACCCGTCGAACGCCGAACGCGTGAAGCTGCAGAGGCGCGCATCCGTGAGCGCCGTCACGGTATGCTGGGTGTTACGGCCGAACGGGCGCCCGATGAAATCGCTCGGGTAGACCACGCCCACAATCTGCTCGCGCCCATCGGCCGTGGACGTGGAGAGCTTTAGCACGCCTTCGATCACGTTGGCGACAAGTAACGATTCGTCGCCTTCCCAAATCAGGACCTGGCCGCGTTTGATGGAATGACGCCGTCCTGTCCTGTTCAGCGCATCGACTTCGTCGGGCGCCAAAGCGGAACAGATGGCACGGTTGCGGACCACACATTCGGCACAGCTATTCATAAGGACGAAATAGCCTCGGCAGCGCTGAAAAAATATCGTGTGATCTACTTACTGATTTTATCAGATGGCGTTGCTGAACAGCGGCTTTTGCTCCGAACGATATTGATCAAACAATGACGCGATGGTCCGCGCATAGGGCAGGCCTTCCGCGGTTATGCTGAGAGATAGGTTGTTCAGCCTGGCAAGTCCCCTGGCGATGAATGGCTGCAACTGATCGGCCATTATCCGCCCAAGCGGATCGGGAAGCATGACCGCGCTTCCGCACAGAAGCCGTTCGATCATGCACGCGCGGAGGCGATCTTCAATTAAATGTATATTCGTGCAATATCGCAGTAAGACTCCGGCTCGGTTACATAACGGCACCTTCCCATCAGGCCGCCACCAGAAATCCCTCCAGCTGCAGCAGATATTCCTTGGCCTTCAGCCCGCCCGCGAACCCCGTGAGCATTCCGTTG
>Ga0207706_10002756_pt1 | contig 17092 bp, 16 predicted proteins | sample KBSC53metaG_FD_184318 | JGI IMG/M metagenome (GOLD analysis project Ga0207706, IMG submission 184318) | Corn rhizosphere microbial communities from Kellogg Biological Station, Michigan, USA - KBS C5-3 metaG (SPAdes) (version 2) | ecosystem: Host-associated > Plants > Roots > Rhizosphere > Soil ... | reverse complement strand
GGTGTCCGTGGGGAGATGGGATGCTGCGTTTCCTCCGCATCGCCCTGCTACCGCTGGAGCCGCTCGCCGAGCATCTTTGCGTCGATGGTTCCGGCACCCTCGATCCGAACCCGCGGAGGCGTACGATGTCGATCCAGATCCAGGGACTCTGCCCGCTGCTGGAGGTGTTCGACATGCCTACCTCCATCGGCTTCTACCGCGACGTGCTGGGCTTCGAGATCGTGCGCACCTCGCAGCCCGAGCGCGGCGACGACGTGGGGTGGGCGTGGCTCCGCCGCGACGGCGCCGACCTGATGCTCAACACCATGTACGACGACGGCATGCGGCCCCCCGAGCCCGACCGCCGCCGCACCGCCGCGCACCACGACACCGCGCTCTTCTTCGGCTGCCCCGACCCCGACGAGGCGTACGAGCACCTGCGCGCGCACGGCCATGATCCGGAGCCGCCGGTGGTGCAGTCGTACGGAATGAAGCAGTGCTACATGCGCGATCCCGACGGCTACAACCTCTGCTTCCAGTGGCCGGCCACGGAGGCAGCGGCCGCGGCGCCGGCCTGATCGGCCCGCGGCGGGTGGTGGATGGAACGACGGAGCCCGCCGGGATTGCTCCCAGCGGGCTTCGCCGTCACGATCGTTCTCGTCCGCTGAACGGGATCAGTGGAACTTGCCGTCCTGCCAGCCGCGGTAGGTCATGCAGCTCACGCGCGTGGGCTCGTACTCGTCGTCGTCCACGTGGTGGCCGGCGGCGCGGGCGCTGGCGGTCATGCTGTCCGCCATCCGCTTGCAGCGTTCGTTGTCGGCCTCGTACCTGGCCCGGCGCTGAGGGTCGCCGCCCACGTCGCACGCCAGCAGCAGCCAGACGGACGAGAGGAGCGCGAACGCCGGAAGCCGCCGCAGCCGCGGCTTCGCGGGGGCGCGGCGTTCTCCCGTGCAGGGGTGGCTTCCGTCGCACGCGCGGCGGTGCGGCTCGCGGTACAGCCGCGGCGAGAGGCACGCCGGACAGGGAACGTATGTCATGCGGCTACGCCCGCGCCATGAAGACCATCACGAACTCGTCCTGGTCCGTGACGAACAACTCGTGGCAGAGCACCCCGTGCAGTTCCCCCGCCACCGTGCCCATGCGCTGTTCCAGCCCGCCCAGGTCGTCCAGGCTGTCGACGGTGCCGAGCGAGCGCGACGTGAGCGTGACCTCGTACGCGGGCTCGTCATCACGATAGCCCAGCGTGAGCACCACCTTGCGAGCCCGCTCCAGGAACTCGACGCCGATGCTCTTGGGAGCGATCCGCTGCTCGCGCACGAACTGCTCCACCTGCCCCGCGAGAGGACCCAGGTTTCCATCTCCGGGCGTGCCGGTGAACACCTTGAACTTGCCGTGGACCTGCGCGCCGACGTCCGCCATCGCAGCCTCGTGGATCAGGGGGATTCCGTAACCGCCGCGCCGAAGCTTACGCGCGCCCGCAAGCGCCGACAAGCCTTTCCGCCGCGCGGACACGGGGTGCGCGCCGCGGACCCCGGAGGCGCGTCACCGCGCCGATGCCGTCTCCAGCGCCCGCTCCACCATCTCCGCGCCGCGCTCCGCCGCGCCCAGCCGCGCGCGGACGTACTCGCGCGCCTTCGCGCCCGCGCGTGTCCGCACCTCGTACACGTCCAGCAGCCCCGCCAGCGCGCGCTCCGCGCCGTCCGCCGAGGTGACCTCGAACGCGCCGCCGGCGGCCACCAGCTCGCCCGCCTCGCGCGCGTTGGCGTGGCGCGGGCCGAAGAGCACGGGGACGCCGAACGCCGCCGGCTCCAGCACCGAGTGCAGCCCCGCCGAGCCGAACCCGCCACCCACGTACGCCACGTCCGCCACGGCGTAGAGATCACTCAGCACGCCCACGCGATCCACCAGCACGACGGGATTCGTATCCCCCGCCCGCAGGTCGCCGATCATCGTCCATGAGAGGCCGAGCTCGTCCATCCGCCGCCGGGCCTGGCGCACGTGCTCGGGGGTGGGCTCGTGCGGCACCAGCACCAGCCGCACCCCGCACCCCTTCTGCGCCAGCTCGGCGATGGCGGGGAGCAGGTGCCGCTCGTCCGCGGGCCAGGTGGAGCCGGCGACCAGGACTGGCACGTCGCTGTCCGCGAACCGAGTCAGCAGCTCCGATGCGCCGTCCACCGTCTCCATCCGGCGCCACACCTGGTCGAACCGTGCGTCGCCCATCACGCCGCGCCGCTCCGCCGCCACGCCGAGCCGCCCGAAGCGCTCCGCGTCTTCGCCCGAGATCGCGCCGACCGCGTCGAGACGCCCGTACGCCGCCGCGAGGAGCGCCCGCGACGGCCCGCGCAGCCGGCCAGACGACTCGGGAAGCGTCGCGCTCAGCAGCAGCATCCTTACCCCTCGGCTGGCCGCCTCGCGCGTGAGCACGGGCCACACGTCGTACTTGTTGAACGCGAGGACGCCGGGCCGGAGCGCGTCCAGCGCGCGGCGCACGTCGCGCGCGGCGTCCAGCGGCAGGTAGTCTGCGAAGTCGGCGGGGGCGGACGCGGCGAAGCGCTCGGCGGAGGGGGAGAAGAAGGTGTAGACCACCTGCGCGTCGGGGCGGCGCGCGCGGAACGCCTGGATCACGGCGCGCGCCTGGTGCCCCTCGCCCACGCTGGGCGCGTGGAACCAAGCCAGCGGGCGCGACGGATCGCGGTGCTCGCGCGCCCACGCCTCCATGCGCTCCAGCACGCCCCGCCGCCCGCGCACGCCGCGCGCGAGCTTCCCCTCGCCGCGCGCCAGCAGCGGCAGCGCCGGCCGCAGCGCCGCCACCCCCAGCCCGTAGATCCGCTCCAGTATCGGCATGGGGCGGGAAGGTAGCGCGCGGGGGTGCGGCGCGGGAGGGTGAACCGGCCGATCCGAGGGTGGAGCAGGGCGATTGAAATCGCTGCAACGACCACGCGAAGTCCCCCTGCGGGGACTACCGGCTTCGTCTCGGCCGCGGTCCCGGCGCGCGGAAGAAGCTTGCGCTTGCTTCCGGCGTGCGGCGAAATGGGGGATTCGCGCGGATGTGTGCGTGGGAGTCCGCGAAGGCGGACTTCGGGCCGTGGTTGCCGCGGATTCATCCGCCCCTGAACGCCGGGGCGCGGTCCCACCTCGCCAGATCATCCGTTCCGCGTACTTTCAAGCCGCGGGCGCAGGGCGGGTGGCCCGCCGCTTGCCGCCCGCCGCAGCGCGCCTCAACACACGCATCCCCCTACAGGACCGCCGATGCCGGAGCAGCAGATCGACGCCAGCCGCAAGATCGTGATCGAGTGCGTGGAGCCGGAGCTGGACTGCGGGCGCTACGCCGTCAAGCGCGAGGTGGGCGACACCGTGCAGGTGTACGCCGACATCTTCAAGGAAGGGCACGACGCCATCGCCGCCGCCGTCCGTTACCGCCACGAGCAGGACTTCGGCTGGCGCGAGGCGCCGATGCAGTTCTGGGACAACGACCGCTGGACCGGCTCGTTCACCGTGGACCGCATCGGCCGCTGGGAGTTCACCGTGGTGGCGTGGACCGACTGGTTCGGCACCTGGCAGAGCGACCTGCGCAAGAAGTACGACGCCGGCCAGAACGTGGTCCTCGAGCTGTTCGAGGGCGCCCAGCTGGTCGCCGTTTCCGCGGCGGAGGCAAAGGGCGCGGACGCCACGAAGCTGAACGCCTTCCTGGTGGAGATCCTGGGCGACGAGAAGGGCGAGGTCACCCACCTGCACCGCGAAAGCGAGTTCGACGAGGTGGCCGCGGCGCTCGAATCGGGCCAGGGCGGGCACACCCTGGCCGACCGCGTGGCCGCCGCGCTGGACCCCGAGCTGCTGGCGCTGATGGAGCGCACCCCCATCCGTAGCGACCTGACCGAGTACACGCCGGTCCTCCCGATCCAGGTGGACCGCGTGGCCGCGCGCTTCGCCGCCTGGTACGAGCTGTTCCCGCGCTCGATGAGCGACGACCCGGCGCGCCACGGCACCTTCCGCGACGTGATCGCCAAGCTGCCGTACGTGCGCGACATGGGCTTCGACGTGCTGTACTTCCCCCCCATCCACCCGATCGGCCTGCAGTTCCGCAAGGGGAAGAACAACACGCTGGGCGCCGGCACGGACCAGCCGGGCTCGCCCTACGCCATCGGCGGCGAGGCGGGCGGGCACCGCGACGTGCACCCCGAGCTGGGCACGCTGGAGGACTTCCACGCGCTGGTGGAAGCCGCGCGCGAGCACGGGCTGGAGATCGCCATCGACTTCGCCATCCAGGTGAGCCCCGACCACCCGTACGCCACGGAGCACCCGGGGTGGTTCTACGTGCGGCCGGACGGCACCATCAAGTACGCCGAGAACCCGCCCAAGAAGTACCAGGACATCTACCCCCTGAACTTCTACGGCGACGACTGGGAGGCGCAGTGGCGCGAGTGGCGCGACGTGATCGTGCACTGGGTGGGGCAGGGGGTGAAGATCTTCCGCGTGGACAATCCCCACACCAAGCCGGTTCAGTTCTGGGAGTGGATGATCCGCGAGGTGCAGCGCGACCACCCGGAGGTGATCTTCCTCTCCGAGGCGTTCACGCGGCCCAAGATGATGAAGGCGCTGGCCAGGGCGGGGTTCACGCAGAGCTACAGCTACTTCACCTGGCGCAACTTCAAGGGCGAGCTCACCGAGTACTTCACCGAGCTCACCCAGACGCCGATGAAGGAGTACTACCGGGCGAACCTGTTCCCCAACACGCCCGACATCCTTCCCGAGTTCCTGCAGCGGGGCGGCCGGCCGGCGTTCATGATCCGCGCGATCCTGGCGGCCACGCTCTCGTCCGTCTACGGGATCTACAGCGGCTTCGAGCTGTGCGAGAACGAGCCGCTGGGGCCGGGGAAGGAAGAGTACCTGAACAGCGAGAAGTACGAGATCAAGGCGTGGGATTGGGACCGCCCCGGCAACATCCGCCCGCTGGTGACGCGGCTGAACCTGGTGCGCCGGCAGAACCCCGCGCTGCACGAGTACGACAACCTGCGCTTCTACCCGGCCGACAGCGGCGACATCCTCTTCTACGGGAAGATGACGGACGACCGCACCAGCATGGTGTTCGTGGCCGTGAACCTGGACCCGTTCCAGGCGCACGAGACCATGCTGCACTTCCCCTTGGGCGAGATGGGGATCGGGTGGGGCGACCCGTGGGAGGTGGAGGAACTGCTTACCGGCGAGCGCCACTTCTGGCACGGCGCCGACCAGTGGGTGCGCCTGGAGCCCGACGCCCCCGGCCGCATCTACCGCGTGCGCGCCTGGCGCAGCAGCGAGACCGGCTTCGACTACTTCATGGCGCCGACTCTCGTGTGAGGCAGGCCGTCTGAACTGCAAGGGTCACACGGAGAAACGGAGGGCAACGGAGCAGCGGGGAAGTGCGGATCGAAGTTCTCCGCTGCTCCGTTCTTCTCCGCTGCATCCGTGGTCGTACCGGCTCTGCGGATGGGTCTCACGGAGGAACGGAGGGACGGAAACTTCATCGCTGTCCTCCGTCCCTCCGTCCCTCCGTGAGACCATTCTTAGCGGCGTCGGAGGTCGAACACTGGATCGGCGGATTTGATAGGAACCCTGCCGTTCAGACAGCTGGGGTACGACGGAAAGCACGGAGACACGGAAGAGCGGGCGCTCCTCCGTGCCACCTGGGAACTGAATTCTGGCGGCGGGTCAGTCGCCGCGGCGGTACTTCTCGACCAGCGCGCGGATCGCGTCGGCGGCCTCGGTGCGGCGGTCTTCGCGGATGGTGCCGGTCAGCACCTCGATCGCCTTGGCGTCGGCCACGTCCAGCACGCCCTCGCGGCGCGCCCACTCGGCGTACCAGGCGCGCAGCTTACGGATCGTCTTGCCGTACGGCGCGGTGCCGTCGATCAGCCCGCGCAGCCCGGTGGGGCTCATCCCCAGCTCGCGCGCGGTGAAACGGAGGCTGTTCACCTCCGTGCTCTGCCGGAGCGCGTCCCTGATCACCTCCAGCTCCTTCATGGGAAGCTCTTCGGACCTCTCTTCCCGCACCTGCCGTTCCGGTCTGCCTTGCATTCGTCAATCCCCCGGTGAGGGCCGTGGCTGGCGTCCAAGTCTGGACAGGAAGGTGTGTGCTCATTGCCTCCGCGTCAATGACCGTGTCACAAAAAAGTTCAGTGGGGTACCCTCCGGGGCCCTCTGGTGACCCACCGGCGGCGTACCGGGCGCGCTCCTGTGCGGCCTCGCATGTGCAAAGTGGGCAAAGGAGTAGCGCTCCGGAGAACGAAAAAAACGGCGCGGAAACAGAAAGGGGCGCGATCTCTCGCGCCCCCGGTGCGGTACCGTCCGCCGTCAGGCCAGGACGGCGGCCTGGTGGAACTGGTTGGCGGCTTCGATGAAGGCTTCGAACAGCCGGCGGGTTCCGGCGTGGTGGTCGATCAGCATTTCGGGGTGCCACTGCACGCCCACCAGCCAGTGGTCGTCGCGCACGGCCTCCACCGCCTCCACCAGCCCGTCGGGCGCCCAGGCGGTGGGCACCAGGCCGGCGCCGATGTCGCACAACCCCTGGTGGTGCATGGAGTTGACCGGCTGCTCCAGCGCGCCGAACGCCTCGTGCAGGCGCGAGCCCTCGGCCACGCGCACGGCGTGGGCCAGGTGGTCGCGCGCCCAGCCGGCGCCGGGGAAGTAGTCGTGCTTGATGGAGCCGGCGAACAGCTCGCCGCAGTCCTGCACCAGGTTGCCGCCGGCGGCCACGTTGATCACCTGCATCCCGCGGCACACACCCAGCACGGGCTTGCCCTCTTCCAGCGCCCAGCGGGTGAACCGCAGCTCCACGGCGTCGCGCGGGGGGTCGGTGCGGCCGCACAGCTCGTGGGGGGCGCAGCCGTAGCTGGCGGGGTCCATGTCCACGCCGCCGGGAAGGAAGAGCCCGTCCAGCCGCTCGTAGATCCCGCGCAGCGTCTCGGGCTCGTCCTCCATCAGCGGCACCATCCAGGGGATGGCGCCCACCGCGGTGCACGCGTAGAAGTAGCGCTGGTTCATCACCCAGCTTTCCGGCAGGTCTTCCGGAATGCGGTCGATGGACTGGAGCGTCTGGGTGGTGATACCGATGACCGGGCGGCGCTGCATCCTGTGAAACCCCTTACCTGCGGAATACGAAAAACGGCCCCGTCTGCCGAGCAAGACCGGGACCGCGCAACAAGATACGAAACCTGCCCCGCGTTCACAACGCCCCTGTATACGATCCAGCGCCGCTTCGGTTCCGCGGACGGTTGGAGGACCGGCGGTTCGACTGTAAATTTGATGCGGACGGGAGGCGTCATGAGAGAGGAAGATACGGTCGAGCTGCCCGAGTTGATGGGGCGCTACTTCTGGGATTACGCCCCGGGCCGGCTCACCTGGCCCGAGAGCCGCCACACCATCGTCGGCCGCCTGCTGGAGGCGGGCGGCTTCGACGCGGTGCGCTGGCTGCGCCGCACCGTGGGCGACCAGGAGATTCGCGAGTTCATCGTCCAGCGCCGCGGCCGTGGCATCGATCCCAAGCGGCTGCGGTACTGGGAATTGATCCTGGGGCTCCCGGAGACGCAGGTGGACCGGTGGATCGAAGCCGCCTTGCAGAATCCCTGGTACCAGCGCACCAATGCCTGACCTCCATCCCGAAGTCCTCACGCCCCGCCAGCACGAGGTGCTCCGGGAGGTTGCGCCCTTTGCCGCCTCGCATGGCTTCTACCTTGCCGGCGGAACGGCCGTGGCGCTGCACCTGGGGCACCGCCGCTCGGACGATTTCGACTGGTTCGTTCCCGATGTCTTCGATCCGCTGGCCCTCGCGAACGCGCTGCGGGTCGCGGCGCCTGAAGTGGAGGTGCTGTCGCAGGATACCGGGACCTTGCAGGCGAAGGTCTCGCGCGTGAAGCTGAGCTTTCTCCACTACGTCTATCCGTCGCTGCAGCCCACGATCCCCTGGCCCGAGTACGGTTTCAGCATTGCGTCGCTGCAAGATCTCGCCTGTACCCTGGCCGCGATCGCGAGCCGTGGCGCCCGCCGGGACTTCGTGGACCTCTACGCGATGGGGCGTTCCGGCCTGACGCTCGACCAGATGATCGAATGGTATCGTGAACGGTACGCGGTGAAAGACATCGGGCACGTCCTGTTCAGCCTCAGCTATTTCGCCGACGCCGAAGTGCAGGAGATGCCGGCGATGCTCTGGCCGACCGGCTGGGACGAGATGAAGTCCGCGATTCGCCGCTGGGTCGGAGCGCTGTAGCGCCCCGTTCGGCTGCCATCGACGTACGAGCGCCCGGCGCCGATCTCCCGGCGCCGGGCGTTCTTCCATCCAGGAGGCGAGCGGCGTCTACGGCCGGATCCAGATTCCGAGCGAGGCCTCGCCGGTGCGGACGGTCTGGTGGCTGGGGGCCTCGTAGGCCGCGAACCCGGCGGGGAGGCGGTGGTTCAGGCTCTCGTTGTCGATGCGGCCGAGGGTGTACGCGCTGCGCAGTTCCAGCCCCAGCCGCGGCGTGAGCGCCTGGCGCAGGGTGAGGCCGCCGCGGGCGCTGGGGACGCTGTAGCTGCTCTCCCAGGGGTCGAAGGAACACGGCCCGGGCTGGCAATACTCCAACCGGTCGATGCTGAAGCGCTGGACGGCGCCGCCCAGCGTCAACTCCAGCTCGGGAAGGCCGTGAGGAAGCGTAACGCCGCGGCCCACGCCCGCGCCGAAGCTGGTGATGCGGGCATCCCGCGTCGCCTCTATGAACTGCGTCATCACCGTCCCGTCTGCCAGAGTGGCGCGGGCGTCGTCCACGTAGCTCATGCGCGCGCTGCCGTGCGCGACGTCGGCGTACACCAGCCACGGGCCGCCCACGCGCGCGGCCACGCGCGCGCCCGCCATGGTGGCCTGGGGCACTCGCACGCTCTTGGCCAGGCGGATCTGCTGGTCCTGGGCGATGAACGAGGCGGTGTGGTCGAACAGCGCGCTGTTCCACTGCTGGCCGCCCGTGAGCGTGACGGTTACGCGAGGCTGCTGCGCGGCAAGGGCGTGCGCGCACACGAGCACCAGGAGCGCCTGTGCGGAGAGACGGAGTCGCATGGCCGTGAACCGGGGATGATGGAGAGCGATACCGGACGCCGGCCGCGGCTGTGGCCGACCGGGATAGAACGACTCCGGCAGGCCGCATGTGACAGGATGGCGAGGGCGATCCTGCGCAGCACACCTCGATGCACAAGGCCCGGCAACCGTCCACCGGCCGCCGGGCCTGTTCGCGCGACGATTCGCCGCGATCTCACCCCGCGATCGCGGCTTCCTCCTGCACGCCGGCGGCGGGGAATACGCCTTCCTCGGTCTCGGCGATCAGGTGGTCCACCACGGCTTCCAGGGAGCCGGTCTCCTGGTAGACGGCGAGCTGGCGGTCGGCGCTGCTCCCTTCGTCCATGATGCGGAAGGCGTACTCGATGGCGCTGCGGCTGCCCAGCTCGTCCACCACGTCGTCCAGGAACCACTCCAGCATCTCGCGGATCAGGTCGCGCGCCGGGCACTCGGCCTTCTTGCCGAAGTCGATCAGCTTGCCGTCGAAGCCGTAGCGCACGGCGCGCCACTTGTTCTCCTCGATCAGGTCGTGCGCGTACACGCGGAAGGTCATGTTGTCGCGCCTGAGCTTCCAGAGCTTGAGCACGATGGCCTGCAGCAGCGCCGCGATGCACACCGCCTCGTCCACGCGGGTGCACACGTCCAGGAAGCGGAACTCGAGGGTGGGGAACTTGTGGTGCGGGCGCACGTCCCAGTAGATCTTGCTGCCGTCGGGGATGCACCCGGTCTCCACCAGCGTGCTCTGCAGGCTCTCGAACTCGCGCCAGTCGCGCATCACCCGCGGCACGCCGGTGCGCGGGAAGTTGCGGAAGATCACGCTGCGGTAGCTCTTGAGCCCCGTGGTACGCCCCATCCAGAAGGGGGACGAGCTGCAGAGGCAGAGGAGGTGGGGGAGGAAGTAGCGGGCCACGTTCATGGCGTCGATCATGAACTCGCGGTCCTCGATCCCCACGTGCACGTGCGTGCCGAAGATCAGCAGCTGCTGCGCCAGGTCCTGCATGTCCTGCTTCACGCCCAGGTAGCGCTCCAGCGGCGTGATCTCCTGCGTCATCCAGCTGCTGAAGGGGTGCGTGCCGGCGGCCACCACCTTCAGCCCCTTCCGCGCGGCCAGGTCCATCACCATGCCGCGCAGGCGCTTGAGCTCCTGGCTCACCTCGGCGGGCGTCTGGCAGACGGGGCTCCCCACCTCCACGATGCTCTGGTGCAGCTCGGGCTTGATCTCGCCCAGGATCAGGTGGTCGTGGTCCAGGATCTCGGTGATGTACGACCGGAGCTCGCGCGTTTCCGGGTCGATGATCTGGTACTCTTCCTCGATCCCCAGGGTGAGCGACGGGGGCTTCATCATGGCGCGCTTTCTCTCGCTCGGGTCGCCTGCGGTGCTGGATCTCGCTCGGACGGAACGGGTTACGTCTGCCGCAAATTGTTTACCGCGGGACGGCGGACGGGTGCGCGAGTGCGTTGGAACAGGTGCGCGAGTGCGTTCGCGTCCGCGGACGTCGGCACCGAGCCTCCTCCCGCTCGCTCAGGCCCGCGCTGGCTGTACCCTGTCCCCTGTTCCCTGTCCCCTACCTCTCCTCCACCAGCATCGTGGCGACGGAACTGCCGCCGCCGGCCGTGACGTTCAGCAGCGGGTCGGTGGCGATGCGGGTGAGGGCGCCGTCCATCGTGCGCGAGTGGGTGATGAAGGGGGCGATGTCGACCATGCGGTCGTACACCTCCACCCGGCCGTCCACCCAGCTGGGGAAGGGCTCGGTCGGCAGGACGATGCGCTCCTGCGCCACGTACGGCGTCTCCAGCGCGTCCTTGATCGCGGCGCGCCACTGATCATCCGAGACGAGCCAGCCCAGGACGATGCCGCGGCCGCCGTAGTCGTCGTTGGGCTTCAGCACCAGCCGCTCGCGGTTCTGCTCGATCCATGGCAGCAGGTCGATCTCCCGGCCGTGGAAGCGGGTCTTCCGCTCTTCCACGATGCGCGTCCAGGGGATGTGCGCCTCCACCGCCCGCCGTTCGTCCGCCGAGAAGAGGTGCTCGTTGCGCTCGTCGCCCAAGACGGCGAGCGAGGCCTTCTTGTACAGCACCTTGCAGCGGAAGGGGTTGACCATGCAGACGGCGCGATCGCGCACGGCGCGGATGACCGGGTTGTCCATCCCCATCCGCAGCACCAGCTCGTCGATCAGCACGCGCTTGTAGATGAGGGTGACGTGGAAGTCGCCCGCCATCAGCTTCCCGCCCGTGTACTCCACCTCGCGCGGGTCGGCGATCACGCACTCCAGCCCCTGCGACTGGAAGTAGTCGCGAAAGAAGACGAACTCGCTGTAGGTGGGCACTTCCTTCCAGTCGAAGATGCCGATGCGGGGCAGCTCCGTCCGGCCGCTCCACTCGGCGTACGCGGCGCGCAGCGCGTGCAGCACGCCGTGCCGCGCGGGGAGCGGATGCACCACGTGCGTCTGGAGGAACTCGCCCATCGCCGGGAGCGCCATGACCACCTCGCTGAGGTTGTCCATGTACGCGGGCCCGGCGGGCGTTTCGGCGTTGTACTCGGTAAAGCGCAGCGACTCGGTCGCCGGGTCGAAGAACGCGTCCAGCCGCGAGGTGGGCGAAGGCGACGCGAAGCCGGGGTCCTGCGCGATCAGCTCCACTTCCCAGTCCAGGAGGTGGAACTGCGCCAGCAGCGCCGGGTCGGCCATGGCGGCTTCGTGCGCGCGGCGGAAGGCGCCCATCACCGTCTCGATCTTGCGGCGGACGGTGCGGTACTGGTCCACGGTCACGAAGCGCGGCCGCAGCACCGAGCACAGCGGCCGCTCGCCGAAGTACATCCCTCGCTTGCGGTGCCCCGCCTCCATCCACGCGGCGGATTCCTCCGCGAGCGCGGAATCCTCCAGCAGTCCGTGCCAGGTGTCGATCGCCCGCCGCAGGACGTCGTGGCTCAACTCTGCTCCTCCGCGGACGCAGTGCCCTCGGCGCGGCCCCCGCCTTCCTTCGACTGCGGCGTCGCGGCCGGCTCGGAGTACGCGCGCGGCGTGGCGGGCGCCTCGGACGGCGGCTCCAGGTCCGTGGCGGGCGACTGGTCGACCACGGAGCCTGCGTCGGCTCGGATCGGCTCCGTCGCGGACGACGCGCCGCCGCTGTGCCCGCCCGCGCCACCGCCCTGCGCCGAAACGCCGAGCTCCTGGATCTTCTGGTTCTGCGCTGCCGTGGGCCCGCCGGACTGGGTGGCCGCGTCGAGCTGCTGGGCCGCGGGCGCGGCGGCAGCGGATTCCGCACGTCCGCCGGAGCCCGCCGCCCCGCCGTTATCCGTCGACGACGTGCCGGGCGTGGGCTCGGTGCGGTCACCGGATCCCATGTAGCCCGTGCCCTGCACGTTGTTGCTCGGGCCGCTGCCGCCGCCCGTCTCACGGCTGCTGGCGAAGAGGGCGTCCCAGCGCATCTCGGTCACCTGGCGGCGGGGGTTCCTGGCCAGGTCGATCGCCATGTCGGCCATCGCCCGCACCACCCAGTCGAAGTAGTGCGGGGTGAGCGAGTAGATGTCCATGTCGGGCGCGGGGTTCATGAAGTCGATGGCGTAGGGGATGCCGTCGCGGACGGCCCACTCCATCGAGTTCATGTCGTAGCCCAGCGCGCGCACCAGCTTGAGCGAGTCGTCCACCACGCGCTTGCCCAGCTCGGGGCCCAGGTGGTCGTGCTCCACGTGGTACTTCCGCTCGCGCGGGTCGTACTTGATGGGCATCACCTCCTTCTGCCCGATGCAGATGCAGCGGATGAACTGCTCCCACTCGATGAACTCCTGCACGATCATCGTGAGCAGCCCGCTGGTGTCGTAGTGGTGGATCAGCTCTTCCAGGCTGCGGCAGACGTACACGTCCTTCCACCCGCCCCCGTGCGCGTCCTTCAGGATGCAGGGAAGGCCGATGTAGTCGACGATCCCCTGCCAGTCGAGCGGATACTGCAGGTTGCGCAGGCTTTCGTCGTGCACGATGCCGGGGATGTACTCCTTGTTCGGCAGCACCACCGTCCTGGGGTGGGCGATGCCCAGGCGGGTGGCCAGCGCGGCGCCCAGGAACTTGTCGTCGGCGGTCCACATGAAGGGGTTGTTGACCACCGTGCACCCCTGCAGCGCGGCCTGCTTGAGGTAGGTGCGGTAGAACGGCACCTCGTGCGAGATGCGGTCGATGATCACCGCGTACTCGCAGGGGTCGTCCATGCGCGGCGCCCCGAGCTTCACGTACTCGGCGACCACCCCCTGGTCGCGCCGGTTCACCTCTTCGATGAACGCGGGCGGAAAGCTCCACTCGCGACCCACGATCAAGCCCACTTTCAGCGTCATCAGAACCTCGGCAGCGTGCGAGAGTGCGAAAGTGCGAGCGTGCGAACGCAGCCATCCATCCGCACTCGCCCGTAATCATCCCTCCGGGAACGGCGGCGCGCCCCCTGTCCCCTGTCCCCTGTCCCCTGTCCCCTGTCCCCTGTCCCCTGGCTGTTCAGTCGTGCCCGCCGACGTACAGGCGGATCATGTCCTTCCACCAGGGCCAGTCGTGCGCCCAGCCGTCCCACAGGCGCAGGGCGTTGCCGATCCCCCGCTCCCACAGCGCGCGGCTCAGGTAGCGGTTGTTCTCCACGAACGAGTCGTCCCTGCCGGTGGCCAGGACGATGTCCATCCGCCGCATCGCCTCGAGCCGGCCGTGGTCGTCGATCTGGCTGACGTAGTGCGAGGGGTTCTGCGCGGCGATGGTGTCGTCGTAGTAGCCGTCGGTCTGCTCGCGGATGTCGTACAGGCCGCTCATCCCCAGCACGCGGTTGAACGTCCACGGGTTGCGCAGGCCGATGTTGACGGCGTGGTAGGCGCCGAAGCTGGCGCCGGCGGCGATCAGGAAGGGGTTGCCGTTGCGCGTCTGGGTGAAGGGGAGCACCTCGCGCACGACGTAGTCCTCGTACTGCCCCTGGCGCGCCGCGCGGTCGTGGGGATGCTTGTACTTGGCGTACCAGCTCTCGGCGTCGACCGAATCGACGCAGAAGACCTGCAGGTTGCCGTGGGCGATGTGGTCGCCCAGGGCGTGCATCATCCCCCGGTCTTCCCACTCGAAGTAGCGGCCCATCGACGTGGGATAGACCAGCAGCCGCGCGCCGGCGTGGCCAAAGACGAGCAGCTCCATGTCGCGGCCCAGCGACGGGCTGTACCAGCGGTGGTACTCTCGGTTCACCGTCAGTCGATCTCCGGAAGGATGCGGTCGGCGGGCCCTGCCGGCGGATGTGCGCGCCGGATGCAAGCCGCAGGCCCCGCCAACCTACGCGCGGGGCCTGCGGGATGGAAGAGTGCGGTGCGTCCCGCGGGGGCCCTCTCCCTGGCGTTCAGGCGCCCGACTGCGTCGGGTCCTGAACGCCTGTCCCTCCCCCAAAACAGCCTGGGGGAGGGACGTGCGGCGGGTTGAAACCCGCCGCTGGAACTTCGGGAAATCCGCCTTCGCGGATTGCTCGCCAGCATCGGACGCCTGATCCAGAGGAATGCCCGGCCTCGGTTTACCTGAAGCCTCAGCACTCAGCACTCAGCACTCAGCTACCTCACTCCCGCACCACCGTCGCCTCGATCAGGCCGTATGGCTCGGTGGTGGGGACGAAGACTTCGTTGGCGTTCTGCATCCCGAAGCGGGCCAGGTCGAAGAGGAGGTGGTGGCGGTTGGGGAGGGAGAGGAGGATCTCGCTCACCTCGGGCACGGCATCGATCGCGGCCGCACCCATCGCGAACAGCGTCTGCTGCACGGACTTCGAATCGTGCTGCGCGAAGGTCTCCAGCATCGCGGTGCGGACGGACGCGAACGCCGCGTCGAAGTCCGCCGGCTCGCGGTCATATTTCCAGCGCGCAGAGACCACGGTGGCGAAGATGCGGTCCCTGGTCTCGGGCAGGGTGGTGAAGCGGTCCTTGATGTAGCCCTCGAAGGCGGAGCGCGTGGTCTTGAGCACCTCCAGCTCCTCGATCCCCGCCTCGAAGCGCTCGCCCTCGCGCGTGCCGCTGACGTACGCCATCCGCCGCTCGGCCGGGCCGCGCACGAAGCTGTGGTCGTGCGCCTGCCCGTCCACCGCGATGCGGTCCCACCCGTGGGCGGCGATGCGGACGCGGGCGCGGTCGGCGTGCCCGGTGGCGCCCAGGAAGTGGCGGACCAGCGTGCGGCCGAACCCCTCGATCGGCGTGACCGGGTGCTCCTTCGCCATCACGTACACCGCGAGGGGAAGGCCGCCGGACGCGAGCGCCATTTCCTCGACGACGTTGCGGAGCTGCCGCTCGGCGGGGTTCTCGGGCTTCTCGGCGACGGCGCGCGCGCCGATCGCCTGGGCCAGCGTCTCGCTGCCGCGGGCGAGCTCGCGACGGCGCTGGATCGAGGCGACGAGGATCAGCGCCGCAGTCCCCGCCGTCGTGGCGAGAAGCACTTCCCGCGGCAGCTGCGGCAGGACGTCTCCGATCAGCACGTTGGGATTGCCGTGCACGTTCGCGTCGTGCGCGAGCATCATCGCCGAGAACAGTGCGACATACGCGTCCATCGCCACCACGACGGCGACCACGCAAAGCGCGAACAGCGCGAGAAAGCGCCGCGCCCGCGCGCGGGCGGCGTCCTGGGCCGCGAAGAAATCGGGCGACGGCGGCGCCGGAGGCGCCGCGCCGACGGTCTCGGCCAACTCAGCCGAAGCTCACCCGTACCGCCTTGCGCTCCTCGGGGGACTCCGTCGCGAACGACGGCGCCGCGTCGAAGCGGAAGATCGATGCGAGGATGTTGTCCGGGAACTGCTGGGTCTTCGTGTTGTAGGTGAGCACCGCGTCGTTGTAGGCCTGGCGCGCGAACGACACCTTGTTCTCGGTCGCGGTCAGCTCCTCGGTGAGCGACGCGATCGTCTGGTCGGCCTTGAGGGTCGGGTAGGCCTCGACGACGGCGAGCAGGCGCTTGAGCGCGCCGGTGAGCGTCGCGTCCTCGGCCGCCAGCGCCTTCATCTCCTCGGCGCCGCCGGGCCGGGCAGCGAGGCGCTCGCTGGCGCTCACCGCGGCCGCGCGCGCGCTGATGACCGCCGTCAGCGTCTCGCGCTCGTGCGTGAGGTACGCCTTGGCGGCCTCGACCAGGTTCGGGATCAGCTCGAAGCGCCGCTTGAGCTGGACGTCGATCTGCGCGAACGCGTTCTGGAAGCGGTTGCGCAACCGCACGAACGCGTTGTAGCCCGCGATCGCCCAGGCCAGCAGCACGACGACCAAGCCGACGACCACCACCGCGATCAATGTCAACTGTGCCATCTCATGACCTCCCCTCGACCATGACCAGCGCAAGACGCCGACAAACCGGCGGGCGGCGCGATTATGCCCGCATCGCGGGGGGACGCAAGGGCAACCGTCGAGCGGCGGCGGCGCGGGTAGACTAACCCGAGTCCAAGTGCCGTCGCGCCGCCGGCCGCCTTTCCACGGAGTTCGCCATGCTTCTTCGCCGCACTTTCGCCGTCCTGCTCGCAGCCGCGCTTCCCGCGTCGGCCGCGCTGGCCCAGAACCCTTCGCACTCGCGCCTCGACGACATCCTGAAGGTCGGCAAGCTGCGCGTCTGCACGCCGGGCGACTACAAGCCGTTCAGCTACGCGCGGCCGGAGGGCGGCTACGAAGGCCTCGACATCGACCTCGTGCAGGCGGCGGCCAAGGCGCTCGGCGTCGAGGTCGAGATGGTCAAGACCGCGTGGCCGTCGCTGATGAAGGACTTCCAGGACAAGTGCGACGTCGCGGTCGGCGGCATCTCGGTGACGACCGACCGCCAGAAGGCGGCATTCTTCACGACGGCGTACATGGTCAACGGCAAGGCACCGATCACCAAGTGCGAGAACGTCGCGAAGTTCCAGACCATCGCCGACATCGACAAGCCGGGCGTGACCGTCATCGAGAATCCCGGCGGCAGCAACGAGCGCTTCGCGCGCGCCAGCTTCAAGCAGGCGAAGATCGTCATCTTCCCGGACAACGTCACGATCTTCGACGAGATCCTGAAGGGCAACGCCGACGTGATGATCTCCGAGTCGGTGGAGACCATCGTCCAGCAGAAG
>Ga0207706_10002754_pt1 | contig 17099 bp, 11 predicted proteins | sample KBSC53metaG_FD_184318 | JGI IMG/M metagenome (GOLD analysis project Ga0207706, IMG submission 184318) | Corn rhizosphere microbial communities from Kellogg Biological Station, Michigan, USA - KBS C5-3 metaG (SPAdes) (version 2) | ecosystem: Host-associated > Plants > Roots > Rhizosphere > Soil ... | reverse complement strand
TTCCGGCATCCGATATTCCTTGATCTTCCGGTAGAGCGTCCGCTCGCCAATGCCGAGCAAGTCGGCGGCTCGGCGACGATTGCCGCGCGTTTCCTTGAGAGCAGCCTCGATCACCGCACGCTCGATCTCCGACATCTTCATGCCCGGCGCAACGGTCACGACATTCGGCGGCGGCGGTAGATCCCGCGGCTCGATCGCGCGCACGACCGGCGGGTTGTACCCTGGCCCGAGTGCGATCGACGGTTCCATGTCGCCGATCCAACGCGCGTCCGGCCCGCCAACTGTTGGCGTCGCGGCCGCAGGCTCGCCTACCCGACGGCGCAGCTCCTCGACCTGCAGCTTGAGCTCGAGCAAGCTCCGCACGATGAACTCCAGCTCCCGACCCGTCGCCTGCTCCTGCCCGCGCACCAACGGTCCGATGTGCACCGGCAGGAGCCGCGCCGCCCCACCCTCGCGAATGTGGCGCGGGAGGTCGCCAACCTGGATCTCGTGATTGGGCGCCAGCACGACCATGCTCTCGACGAGGTTCCGTAGCTCGCGCACGTTCCCGGGCCACGGATACTCGACCAGCTTCTGCATCGCCTCCAGCGCGATACCATGGAACGGCCGGTCGTACTGCTTCGAGTAATCTTGAATGAAGCGACGAACGAGGAGCGATACATCTTCCGGGCGATCCCGTAACGGCGGCAGGTAAATGCGCAGCACGTTGAGACGGTAAAACAGGTCGGCGCGGAAGTGGCCGCTCTCCACGGACTCGCGAAGCGGCTGGTTGGTCGCGGCGATGACGCGCACGTCGACGCTGATCGGCGCCGTACCGCCCACGCGCATGAACTCCCGCTCCTCGAGCACGCGCAGCAGCTTGACCTGCGTCGCTGACGGTACTTCGCCGATCTCGTCGAGAAAGAGCGTCCCCGTGTCGGCCAACTCGAATCGGCCGAGCCTCCGTTCGGCAGCTCCGGTGAAAGCGCCCTTCTCGTGGCCGAACAACTCGCTCTCCAACAGCGTCTCCGGGAGCGCTCCTACGTTTTCGGCGATGAACGGCTTGGCGCGGCGCGGGCTGAGCATGTGCAGAGCGCGCGCGACGAGCTCCTTCCCCGTTCCGCTCTCGCCCTCGATCAGGACGGTGCTCGACACGGGCGCCATCTGCTCGACCTGCACCATCACCTCACGCATCGCGTCGCTCTCGCCGATCAATCCGGTGAGGCGTTGGAGACGCCGCCGCTCGAGCACGCGACGCAGACTGCCCGCGACGTCGTCGACGTTGATTGGCTTCGCGAAGACGTCGACGTAGCCGGCGGTTCGCAGCCGCTCGATGTTGGACGGATCCGCGTTGTCGGCCAATCCCACGGCGAGCGCGCCATCCCACGACTGCTCCTTCACGATCGCAATCGTGGATGGATCGGCCAGGTCGCCGCTGAAGACGATCAGGTCGGGGCGTTCGCGCCGAAGGGCGCCGCGAATGTCGTCGAGCGGCGAGACGACCGCCGTGTCCACGCCCTCGCGCTCGAGGATGGCGTTGAGGCGCACCGCCGGCTCGACGTCGTTCAGCGTCAGCAGAACTTTCATGCGCGAGCGGGCGCGGGGGCGGCGTCGTGATCGAGGCGCCCGCCGCGCAGGACGGCGATCGCGTGATCGACGATCGGTTCGAGCGCGGCGAGCCCATCCTTCACGCCGCTGGTCGAGCCGGGAAGATTGATAATGAGCGATTTGTGCCGGACTCCGGCAACGCCACGCGACAGGGCCGCGCGCGGGAACCGGTCTATTGAGAGAATTCTAATTCGCTCGGCGATCCCGGGCGCGTCTCGCTCGAGCACGGCCCGCGTCGCCTCGGGGGTGACGTCGCGTTCGCTCAACCCCGTGCCGCCTGTCGTGAGGACCAGATCGGCGGCATCCTTGTCGCACCACTCCGTCAGGGTCGAGACGATCCGCACCGACTCGTCGGGAACGAGCGCGCGCGCGACGACGTCATAACCGCGCGCGCGCGACCACTGCTCCGCGGCGTCACCGGAAGTATCCGCCCGCTCGCCGCGCGCTCCCGCATCCGAAATCGTGAGGATCGCGACCCGCACGCTACTCCGATCTGAGGGCGATCGCCGGATCGACGCGCGCCGCCCGTGCCGCCGGGAGCCAACACGCCGCAACGCCGACGAGCGCGAGAACGCCGGCGACGCCGACGAGCGTCGTCGGATCGTGCGGTGCGACGCCGAACAAGAGGCTGCGCAACGCGCCCGACGCGACGAAGGCGAGTACAGCACCGAGCGCCAGACCGACGACCAACAAACTTCCACCCTCGCCGAGGATCATGCGGTGCACTTTGCCGGCATCGGCGCCGAGGCTCATGCGGATGCCGATCTCCGCGGTGCGCGCGCTCACCGAGAAGGCGAGTACGCCGGCGATACCGACCATCGCGATGATCATGGCGAGCGTCCCAAACGATGCGATGAAGAGCGCGTTGAGCCGGCGCGGCGCGACGGTCGCGTCGCGCACCTGCTCCAGCGTCGCCACGTTTTCGATCAGCTGCTTGGGATCGACGTCGCGCATGGCCTTGAGCACGGCCGGCTGCATCAGCGCGGGATCGCCCTTCGTCCGAATGACGAGCGAGGCGCTGAAGATCTCTTCCTGCATGATGGGCTGATACATCGTCGGCGTCGGTCCGGTATCGAGTCCTTCGTCGCGCGTATCACCGGCGATTCCGACGACCGTGCGCCAATCAGGAGAAATCGGCACGAACTGGAGCACCTCACCCGTCCACGCGACGCGCTTTCCGATCGGGTCGTCGTTGCCAAACAGCCGCTCGGCGAACGACTTGGTGAGCACGACGACTCGTGCGTTGCCGCGAGTATCTGTCGACTGGATTCCGCGTCCTTTGAGGATCGGAATGCCGGCCGCCTTGAAGAACTCGGGGTCTGCCGTCTTGAAGGTCGCGCGCGGCGTGGCTTCGCCGTTGCCGAGCGGACGGCCTTCTGCCTTCACCTCGAGCTGGAACTGCGTGCTCTTAAGGGGCACGTTCGATGCGATCGACACCGTCTCGACACCCGGCAGCGCGCGCACGGCGTCGCGAAGGCGCTCGTACATCCCGAGCTTCTGCGGCTGCTGGATCGACGGGCTCTCGATCGGCGCGTCGAGCGCGAGCACGTGGTCGGCGCGGACGCCCGTCTCGACGGAATTGAGCTTGCCGAGCGTGCGCACGAGAAGGCCAGCCGCGGTGAGCAGAACCATGCACACAGCGAGCTGCGCGACGACGAGCGTCTGCTGAAGGCGGTGTCTTCCCTTCCCCGCGGTCAGCTTGCGTCCCACCGCGGCGAGCGGCGCGGCAAGCGAGCTCTCGTTGCCGATGCTCGGGATGAACGAGAGAACGATGGCCGCCAGGATGCTTATGGTGAGGCTAACCAAGAGCACGAGACCGTCGACGCGGATCTCGTCGGCCCGCGGCGTGAGCTGCGCGGCGAACGCGGTGAGCATCTTGAGTCCCGCGAAGGCGACGAGCACGCCGACGACGCCGCCGATCAGCGCGAGGGTGAGATTCTCGATCATGAGCAGTACGCGGAGGCGCCAACGGCCGGCGCCGAGCGCCGCGCGGACGAGCATCTCGCGCTCGCGGCCGACGCCGCGCATGAGCGTCAAGTTCGCGACGTTGGCGCAGGCGATGAGCAGGACGAATCCCGCGGCGCCCATGAGTAGCCAGAGCGTGAGCGACGCGCGCTCGTTGATGGCGACACGAAGCTGATTGACGTCGATCGCGTAGCGCGCCGCCTTCTCGTATGCCTCTGGGTGATCGGCAAAGACGTGCGACGAGATGCCCTTGATCTCGGCGCGCGCCTGTTCGACGGTCGTGTTGGGTGCGAGCCGGCCGAATACCTCCGTCATCCTATGAGTCCGACCCTGTTTCATCGTCGCGCTCAAGTGATGCGGGCTCGTCACCGTGTTCACGAAGACGTCGGTGCGCTGCGGGTAGTGGGGCTCACGCTGCGCCACGCCGACGATCGTCGAGACCATGTCGTTGATGCGGATCGTCTTCCCGATCACCTTGGGATCGCCGCCGAAGTGCTCCATCCAGAACTCGTGCGTGAGCACCGAGACCGGCGGCGCCGCCGGACCGTCGTCGCGCGGATTGGTGGTCCGGCCGAGCAGGGCTGAGAGGCCCATCACCTCGAAATAATTGCCGCTGACGATGCCGGCCTGGATGTGCACCGGCTGGTCGTTGTCGACGAGCGTGAACGTCATCCGCGAGTACTGGGCGATCTCGCTGAGCGTCTTCGTCCCGGACTGGTAGTCGATGATCTCGGGAACGGAGAACGCAACGTTGGTCGCGCCGACGCCCTGCGCCGACTGCCGGAGGTAAACGAGCCGGTCACCATCACGGTTCGGGAGCGCCCGGAGGAGCGTTCCGCGCAGCAGCGTGAACATCGCCGTGTTCGCGCCGATGCCGAGGGCAAGCGTCAGAATGACAGCCGCGGTGAAGCCCCGGGCGCGGCCCAGGCTGCGGAAGGATCGGCGGAGGTCGGAGAGGAGGTTCATTGGGGCTCCGTGAAGGGGTAGGCTCTACCTCTTCGTCGAACGGGAGAGCTTAAAATCGACATGCAACCGTCATCCTCAGCGAGCGCAGCGAGCTGGGGATCTACCCTACCATTCTGGCAACTAGTCAAGGAGACTAGATCCTCCGGGCGCGGAGCGCCCGGAGGATGACAGCTGACTACAAATGCGATGCTTCCTTATAGAAGGGGGTCTTCACCACCGTCGCCGGGACGCGCTTGCCGCGGATCTCGACGTCAAAGGTCGACCCCTCCTTGGCGAGCTCGGTCGGGACGTATGCCGTGCCGATCGGGATGCCTAGCGTGGGGCTCAGGGTGCCGCTGCAGACGCCGCCGCTTGACTGACCGCCGGCGAAGACCGGGTAGCCATGCCGGGCGATGTTGCGCTCGGGAAGTGTGAAACCGACGAGCTTCTTTCTCACGCCGTTGGCCTTTTGTTCGTCGAGCACCGACTTACCGACGAAATCGCCTTTCTTGAGCTTGACCAGCCAGGCCAGGTTGCCCTCGAGCGGCGTCACGGTGTCGTCGATGTCGTTGCCGTAGAGTGCCATGCCCATCTCGAGTCGCAGCGTGTCGCGCGCGCCGAGTCCCGCGGGCGTGACGTCGCCGGCGGCCATGAGCGCGTCCCAGAGGCGCAAAGAATACTGAGTGTCGTGATAGAGCTCGAAGCCGTCTTCGCCCGTGTAGCCCGTGCGCGAGACGATCATGGGCATGCCCGAAACTTTGCCTTCAGCGAAGTGGTAATACTTGATAGTCGACAGATCGACGTCGGTCAGCGGCTGAAGAATCGAAGCGGCCATCGGCCCTTGGAGGGCGAGCAGCCCCATATCGTCGCTGACGTTCGTGAGCTCGACGCCGAACTTGTCGGCGTGACGCGCGATGTGCGCGAAGTCTTTGTCGATGTTCGACGCATTCACGACCATCATGACCTTGTCGGGAAAGCGGTAGACGAGGCAGTCGTCCTCGATCGTGCCGCGATCGTTCAGGATCGTGGAATAGTGCACTTGACCGATCGTCAGGGCGGCGACGTCGTTGGTTGTCACATAGTTCACGAAGTCGACGGCGCGCGGTCCACGAATGATGAACTCACCCATGTGCGAGACGTCGAACAGCCCACACCGTTCGCGAACCGCCTTGTGCTCGGCGGTGATGCCTTGGGGGTATTGAACCGGCATTTCCCAGCCGGCGAAGGGGACGAGCTTGGCACCAAGTGCTGCGTGTTTCTCGTAGAAAGGAGTACGCTTGAGCGTCGAGGGAGCCGTGGTTGTAGTCATGGGCGGAATATGCCGGACTGGCAGGATTGGGTCTAGTGTTCTCGTACTCACATGTCTTGCCGTTGGCTCCGCCGCGGCACAATCAGGCCCCGACACGGTGGGGGCCAAGCGCTTTGGCCACACCACAGTCGTCCCAAGGGCAACGGCGAGCCGGCGCGTCGGCGAGATCGTTTTGGACGGCCGCCTCGACGAAGCCGCCTGGCGTGCCGCGCCCCCGATCACGGATTTCACGCAAAGCGACCCTGACGATGGCAAGCCGCCGACGCAGCGAACCGAAGTTCGCTTTCTATATGATGGCGATGCGCTCTACGTCGGCGCGAAGATGTACGACACCGAGGGACCGACGGGTGTGGCGACGCGCTTGGTGCGCCGCGACGCCAATTTCGACTCCGACATCTTCGACGTCGAGATCGATTCGTATCACGACCATCTGAGCCGCGCGATCTTCCAGGTCAATCCGGCCGGCTCGAAAGCCGACCAGATCGGTGTCGGCAACCAGTGCTGCGACGTGTCGTGGGACCCGGTCTGGCAGGCCGCGACGCACATCGATGAAGACGGATGGACGGCCGAGCTGCGCATCCCGTACAGCCAGCTGCGCTTTCCGCACGACACGACTCAAGTCTGGGGGTTGCAGGTCGCGCGGGCCATCAAGCGGAGGGAAGAGGCGGACGTCTGGGCCTATACGAAGAAGAGCGACCCAGGCGGTCCGTCGCGCTATGGTCATCTGTTCGGCGTACGCATTCCCGCGTCGTCGCAGCACATCGAGCTCCTACCGTACGCCGTTACGAAATCCTCCTGGATCAGCGGCGCCGAAGGCGATCCATTCGACCGGCGCGGGAAGCCGTCGATGCGTGTCGGCCTCGACCTCAAGGATCGGTTGACCTCGAATCTCACACTCGACGCGACGTTCAATCCCGACTTCGGGCAAGTCGAAGTCGATCCGGCAGTCCTCAACCTCTCGGCGTTCGAGACATTCTTTCCGGAGAAGCGGCCGTTTTTCGTTGAAGGGTCGCAGGTCTTCGGGTTTTCGAACATGTCGTGCAACTTCTGCGACAACACGCAGGACATGAACGCGTTCTACTCGCGGCGCATCGGCCGGCCGCCGACAGGAGCGTCGCTCGCTGAACAGAACTATCAGTTCGCCGACGTGGCCGACGCGACGACGATTCTCGGCGCGGCCAAGCTCACCGGCCGAACGTCGCAGGGTTACACGCTGGGGCTGCTCAACGCCGTTACCGGACGCTCGAACGCGAACGTGATCACGGCGGGCGGTGTCCGCGGGAAGCAAGAGGTCGAGCCGCTCGCCGACTATTTCGTCGGTCGGGTGAAGCGCGACTTCATGAACGGTGACCTCGTCGCAGGCGCCGTGGTGAGCGGCGTCGCGCGCAACATCGACTCCACGTTTGCGCCGCTGCTCGCGCGGCACGCCGAGTTGATCGGGCATGACCTGTTCTATTCGACGCCGAATCACGTCTACAATGTTCGAATGCAGGCGTCGGTGACGAACGTGTCCGGCGATCCGCGGGAGATTCTACTCCGACAGCAGTCCAGCGCGCGTTACTTCCAGCGGCCCGACCGCGGCGCCGGCAATGGTGGCTTCTTCTCCAATCGACTCGACTCGACCGCGACGTCGCTGAGCGGGGGCGGCATTTACGCGCGCGCGGGGAAGGACAACGGTTTCACCTTCGGCGAAATCTCCTTCGACACCCGCACACCGGGCTACGAGTCGAACGACTACGCCTTTCAGACACGCGCCGACTACATCTTCACGAGCAGCAACTTTGGTCTGAACTGGACGAAGCCGACGAGTTGGCACCATGGGATAGTCGCGCTGGCCGGCGGTCAGTTCATTCGCAACTACGAGGGCGACCTGACGCAGGTTGACTATCACATCTTCGCCCAGGCTACGACGCCACAGTTCTGGAACGTGCACGCGTTCGTGATCGATTTTCCTTCAGTGATCGACGACAGGCAGCTTCGCGGCGGCCCGGCCGTTCGCACCACCCACGGCCACTACGCGAATCTCAACGTATCTACCGATTCGAGACATGCGCTCGTTGCCAATCTCGGCACGAGCTATAACTGGGACGAGGCGGGTAGCAATGCGCCGAACGTTAGCCTCGGCGTAACGTATCGACCGAGCTCGCAGGTGAGTCTGTCATTCTCACCGTCGTACTCGCGGTCTCACAACTACGCGTTCTACGTCACGTCGGTAGCGGATGCGACAGCATCAGCCTTCTATGGTTCGCGATACGTGATGGCCGTGCTCGACGAACCGCTACTAAGCCTCGAAACGCGGGCCAGCTTCACCTTTACGCCGACGATGACGCTCGAGGTGTACGCGCAGCCGTTCTTCGCCGCCGGCCGCTACTCGAGCTTCGAGGAATACGTGGCGCCACGCTCGAAGCAGGTTGCCGTGTACGGGCGCGATCGCGGGACGATCAGCGAGATTCGAGACACGACGGGGCGAATCGCGCAATACGCGGTGGATCCCGACGCGGCCGGACCGGCGCAGCCGTTCACGTTCGACAATCCGAACTTCAGTCAGCAGTCGCTGCGCGGGAACGCAGTGTTTCGGTGGGAATACCGACCGGGCTCCGTGTTGTATCTCGCATGGACACAATCGAGAGCCGCGGGTGCTGGCTTTGGCGACTTGGAATTCGAGCGCGATCGGTCAGCGCTCTTTCGGACAAAACCCGACAACATCTTCCTCGTAAAGGCCAGTTGGTGGATTCCCCGCTGAGCGACGGACACCTTTGCCATCGAGTTGATTGGTGGTTGGCGCGTTGGGGTCATTGCGTGGAGGCGGGCCGGAGAACAGCTTCAGGAAGCCCTCCTATTTCAACCTTTAAATCCACGATATGATGAACCGCGCCGCGATTTCTTTCGCGACACTCGCCGTGGGACTGGCCGCCGCGGCATGCTCGACGAGCAAGCCCGCGCCCGCACCGGCGCCGCAACCGACGAACCCGAACGCCGGCCGCGGCGGGCCCCCGCCCACCGTACCCGGGCAGGGCACCCCGGACACGACAGGGCGTGGCGGAGCGCCGCCTGCAGGCTTCCCGCCGGCCGCGGCAGCCGCGCCGCGTCCATACAATCGCGTGATCACGGCCGAGGCGAAGACCAAGACCGGAATGTTCAAGGTCCATCGCGTCGGCGATCGCGTGTACTTCGAGATTCCGGCGAAGGAGCTCAATAAGGATCAGTTGATGGTCGGACGATTGGCACGCGCGGCTGCCGGGAATCAGACACCGGGCCCGACGACGCCCGGCTTCGGCGATTACGCGGGCGATCAGTTCACCGAGCGCACCCTGCGCTGGGAGCGGAATGGCAACCGGATGATCCTGCGCAGTCCTTCGTACGCGATCACGGCAGACACGACGCAGGCGGTCTATCGTTCCGTACAGAACTCGAATTACGGACCGATCATCGCGACGTTCAACGTCGAGTCGTACGGCCCGGACAGCGCGGCGGTGGTTGACGTGACTCGTCTCTTCACGACGAACGTCCCGGAGTTCGCGGCGATCCGGAACCCGGCGCCGACGGGCGTGGATCCGCAACGGTCGTACATCGAGCGCGTGTCGGCGTTTCCCGATAACGTCGAGATCGAAGCGACACAGACCGGCACGCCGGCGGGCGGTGGCCCTGCCCTTCCCGGCGCTCTGCCTGCTCAGCGTCCGGCGCAGAGCGTCGTCGGGCACTGGAGTATCGTGCGTCTGCCCGAGCATCCGATGAAGCCGCGCTATGCGGACGAGCGTATCGGATTCTTCAATGTCGGCACGGTGGATTTTGGGACGAACGAGCAAGTGGCGAAGCGGAAGCGCTTCATCACGCGCTGGCGCTTGGAGTGCTCGGACCGCAAAGAGGGCAACCTCTGCTATCCGAAGAAGCCGATCGTGTACTACGTCGATCCGGATACCCCCGAACAGTGGAAGCCGTGGATTCGAAAAGCGATTCTCGACTGGCAGCCCGCGTTCGAGGCAGCCGGCTTCAAGAACGGCATCGTACCGGGCGAGGTGCCGGCGGAAGACGCGGATTGGTCGCCGGAAGACATTCGGCACACGATGGTCCGGTGGCTGCCATCGACGGTCGAGAACTCGGTCGGTCCGAGCGTGCAGGACCCACGCACGGGTGAGACGCTCAACGGGTCGTCGATGATCTTCCACAACCTGATCGAGCTGATGCAGTACTGGTATTTCACGCAGGCATCGCAGCTCGACGCACGGGCGCGGACGATTCCCTTCCCCGACTCGCTCATGGGCAAGCTGCTCGAGTTCGGCGTCGCGCACGAGATCGGGCACACGCTTGGCCTGCAGCACGACCAGATCGGCAGCTCGACCTATCCGGCGGATTCGTTGCGCAGCCCGTCGTGGACGCACCGCATGGGGCACAGTCCGAGCATCATGGACTACTCGCGCATGAACTACGTCGCGCAGCCGGAAGACAAGATCCCGCTCGACGACATCCTTCCGCGCGTCGGACCGTGGGACAAGTACTCGATCATGTGGGGCTATAAGGAAATTCCAAATGCCAAGACGCCCGACGACGAGCGCCCGACGCTCGAGGCGTGGTCGCGGATGCAGGACACGGTGCCGTGGTATCGCTTCTCGGGCGGCAACGCGTTCGGCGGCTACGGCACTCTGAGCGAAGCCGTCGGCGACGCCGATCCGGTGAAGTCGAGCGGTCTTGGCTTCAAGAACATCGCGCGGGTGATGAATTACGTCGCGTCCGCGGGGACACGGAAAGGCGACGACAACTCGCTGCTGCAAACGCTCTACGACCGCACTGTGGGCCAGTGGGCGACGGAAGCCGCGCATCCGGCGACGATGATCGGCGGCGGCACCGTACAGTACAAGTCGGGAAGCCAGCCCGGCGCGGTTTACGTCGCGCTGCCCAAGGCTCGCCAGAAGGCGGCGATGAAGTTCCTCAACGACAGTGTGTTCAAGACGCCGACGTATCTCATTCATCCCGAGATCGCGTCGCGCGTCGAGGCAGGCGGCATGCTCACGCGCGTGGGCAACGCGCAGAACCGCGTGCTCGCCACGGTGCTGCAGGACCAGCGCCTCAACCTGCTGATCGAGGCGCCGGCGGTCGCGAAGAATCGCGACGATGCGTATTCGCTGGCCGAGATGCTCGACGACTTGCAGAGCGGAATTTGGTCGGAGCTCAAGTCGGCGTCGCCGAGGATCGACGCGTATCGCCGGTTGTTGCAGAACAACTATCTGACACAGGTCAACAACAAGTTGAATCCATCGGCGGCGCAGATTGCGCAGGTGCAGCAGCTGGCGGCGCTGGGGTTGAACATCCAGCTGTCGTCGGAGGACACGAAGTCCGAGCTGCGCGGTGAGCTGATGTCGCTGCGGCAGCAGGTCCGCGCGGCGATCGCGAAGGCGGGCGACCGCGAGACGGAGTTGCACCTGACGGGTGTGGATCACCGCATCGGCGACATTCTCGATCCGAAGCGATAGCCGTTTTGGGTGCCAGCGAGCGCGAGGTTGTCTGATGGTGCGGGCGGCGAATCGATTCGCCGCCCGCGTTTTTTCGGGGCAGACATTGCATCTGTGCTGCCGCGGAATCGAGCTGGCTCAGGTGTCACGCTACGTTCCCGTCGTCCTATCGGACAGCGAAGTTCGGGCGATCGTGGGACACCTCACCGGTGCGCCGCAACTCTGCGTGACGATCACGTATGGCAGCGGTCTTCGATTGTTGGAATGCCTTCGGCTTCGCGTGAAGGACATCGATTTCGACCGGCGAACACGCGTTGCAGCTGAACTGGGGCGTTAGCTGGCGCTTGATCGTTGGAGCTGATCCACGTACGTTCGAGCAGTTGGTCCACGCGCAACCCGCTGACATGTCGATGGCATCGTCTCGTGCCCTGATGCGCCTGCTTACTGCGGCGTTCCTGTTGCTTCTCGCGAGCGACACGAACGGACGCGCGCGTATCTCGGTGCACAGCCATCACAGCGCGCACCCAGGTATCGCGACAGCGAACCATAGTGCGCTGCTGGCGACGACGCCCGTGCGGAAGGACGTCGATACCGCGCCGCCGCCGTTGTTGGCGTCCGAAGCGAGCCTGCACGACGGCCAAGTTCAATCCGCGCCGGCGCCGACTCGCGATTCCTCGTCGTTGTGCTTGTTCGAGCACACGACGGGCCAAGCCGCCCGACCACCTCCGTTGCAGGCCTGAAGTCCGACGGAACGATCGCAGGCACTCGCGTGCCGCGCATCGCACTGTCCGCGAACACGTCGCGGCAGTGAATCTCTCACGTCCGAACTCTCAGACTGGAGCACCCAATGTACGAGTCATTTCGCTGGCCGTCTTGCGTGAGGCCCCGCATGGATCGCAAGCCACTCTTTGTAATCGTTCATACTCTGTTGTCGCTGATGATCTGTCTATGTCTCGCTTGCGCCACACGCCATGAGGCTGGCGCGCCATGCCCCGCCATCGAGATGAGCGCGGTCGCGGATACGCAGACGGATTCCACGAAGACCGGCACTCTGAACGACACTACGACAATCCTGATGTCTCGGACTCCTCTGGTGGCTACCGGCGATATCACGGGCGCCACTGCGTCGCAGACCGAGGGCCAATGGGTTCTCAACTTCACTGTGACCGATGATGCGGCGAAGCGCGTTCATGAATTCACCAAGGAGCACGTCGGCGGAAGCCTGGCCCTTGTTGTCGACGGGAAAGTCCACGGCACGCCTCGAATCGCCGATGCGATCATCGGCAATAGATATAGAATCGACGGCTTCAATCGAGCAGACGCGGAGCGGCTGGCGACCGCGATAAGCAACGACTGCCGTCGCTAGACGCCGGCGGCCCCGCCCAGCGCGGTAGAGTCTGACGCGGACCAGCCTAGTGGGTCGCAGCTGTGGCCCACGGCTGGGCCGCGCAGCTTGAATCCGGAACGCTACGTTGGGCGTCGCACCCTATGCACTGTAGTCCGCTGAGGCTATGACGCACGAGGACGTATCGTGATATGGCGGGGGAAGCTCCTGGCGCCGAAGCGCCAGCTAACGAGCGCTGAACCTGACAGAGGCTCGCTCTTGATTGGTGCGGGCTTCGCCCGCACTCTTATTTAAATCCTTTGCAGCTTAGCTCGGCGTTAGATGGCGACCAGCATTGACGCATGGCAGGTCCAGATGGATAGCACACGCGCGATTCATGTATTGGTCTTCGACGGTTTTGCCGATTGGGAGCCGGCTTACGCCCTCGCGGAGTTACGGCGCTGGGGGAAGCGGGCTGTGCGCGTCGTCGGCTTCACCTCAGCTCCCGTTGTCTCGATGGGCGGGCTGCGAGTGTCTCCCGACATGACGCTGGATGCGGTCGGAGTTGACGACGTCGAGCTGTTCTTGATGCCGGGTGGTGATATGTGGGAGAACTCGACCTATCCACGCGCTGCTCTCGAAACCCTGATCGAGCGACTCGTCGAAACCGAGAGGCCCGTGGCGGCAATTTGTGCGGCCACGCTCGCGCTCGGACGCGCGCGTGTGTTGGACGAGAGACGGCACACCAGCAACATGCGCAGCTATTTGCCGACGCACGTGCCGGAGTATGCTGGTGCCTCGCACTACGTCGAGGTCGCCGCTGTGCGCGACAAGCACGTGATCACCGCGAGCGGGCTCGCGCCAGTTGACTTCGCGCGAGAGGTTTTCGCCGAGCTGAAGATCTTCGGCGCGGCTGACGAGGCACTCTGGTATGCCATGTTCAAGGAAGGCCGACTCCCCGAAGCTGCCATCTAACGTGCGTCGCAGCTGCCAAAGGAGCTATTGATGTGCGCGCTGCGCGCGCACTCTTATTTGAATCGGGGCGTTAGGCGGATCCAAGATTCCAGAACCGGATGACCATTCGCATCGCAACGATCGTCATGGCGTGCACTGTCGTCTTTTCCATTGGATGTCACAGGTCCGCCAGCCCGGCGATAGTGCCAGTACCCAGTGGTCTTGACAGCGCTGGCGAGGTCCGTTGGCTCACCCAACAGCGCGCCAAGTGTCGTGGGCGGCTGATCAAACTTCTTGATGAGGGAGGAGCGGCCCGAGATTTCGATTCCGTCGTCACGGGCGCCACGGTTCGATTCCGCTCCGTACTTGCCGGCGTCGAGTGTCGGCCCTGACGGTCGGTGTGGTCCGCCTGGCCATCCAACGAAGCTTCGGCGCGTTGAGAAGAGTCTCGGTCCGTCGCCGTCGCGACCATCCGCCCAACACGCGCTGCAACTGACAGGCACGAGAACTAAGGAAGTCATTGCGGTTGAGAGCCTGTACTACAATTCTTATCACGACCAGCGTGGCGCCCGTTGGGCCGACCGCCCGCGGCTGAGCTGGGGCGTTAGCCAGCAACAAGGCTCCGCAGAGCACGATGTCATTGCGCCGTCAACAGTCGAGCTGAGCAAGTGGAGGCAGGTAGGATGGCTCTCGTGTCAACGGACACACTGAAGGCAATTCTGAACGCGTTCAACGACCACGATCTCGACGCGATCATGCAGTTCTTTGCCGATGATTGCTCGTTCGATATGCCGCGCGGTCCGGAGCCTTGGGGAGCGCGCTTCGTCGGTAAAGCAGCGGTCCGCCAAGCGTTAGCGACGCGTTTCCAAGGTCTGCCGGACGTCCACTACGGCGAGGATCGACACTGGATCAGCGGCAACTTCGGCGTGTCGGAGTGGCTTCTGACTGGTACCGCGCTCGATGGGCGGCCAGTCCGTGTGCGTGGATGCGACCACTGGGAGTTTGAGAACGGCAAGATTCTCCGGAAAGACTCTTATTGGAAGCTCGTTGAGATGCGCGCATGAGTCTCGTGCAGTCTAGGGCCAGCACAAGGGATGGATCTCACGTTCCGCTGGTGAGTCGGCTTGAGCGCACCCATCCGAGAAGGGGAAGCCACATCCGCGCTGTCATGCGATCCTCCGTGCGCATGTGGTCGAGTACCCAATAGATCCAACATCGAACGCTGAAACTCGGGCGCTATGCCGGATCCCCGCTACATGATCAAGTCATTGAGTGTTTTGATGCTCTTGGTTCCGTCGCTCTGTGCTCGGGCCCAGAGCGCCCGGATTGGCTTATTCATGGATGCCGTCCTCGGAGCTGGGCCGCGGACGCAACAAGCCGGCACCGTCTGGTTCCGCCCAGAATCCCGGCTGTATGGTCGTGTCAGCGTCGGGCTCACGACGCCGCTTCGGGATCGCGTTGCCGCTGTTTTGACGTTCGATCGCGCCGGCGTGATCAGCCTGCCCGCGTACGGGGACGGGTGTCTAATCGCCCCTGACCGCAACGGCTGCGCACAATACTTCTGGTGGCCTGCGGTATACTCTGCAGGCGTGGGGTTGCGTGGCCGCCTCGGCGACGTCGCGCAGGTTGCGGTCCTCGGTGGCGTCGGGGTCACGCGTGAACCGAGCCGGTTTGTACGAGGGGACGTTGAATGGCGCGTCGCGAGGCACGCGGCTTTGGTCGTTGGCGCGGAGCATCGTGTAGCGCGTCGAGCTGACGGAATCGATTTGTGGTGGAGCCCGATGTTCGGCGGCATTCGCTTGCGCTAAGTCTGGCTCGGCCACCATGCGGCATAACACACGCTGCAACTGGCGGGCGCGAGGCCGAAGCGTTAGGCGACACTCGGCACACTGTCTCGTTCGCACATCGCTAAGCGGTACGAGACGCGGCATCGGACGCCATCTGATGGCGTTGGCGCTGGATCGCGCGCCGCGAGGAAAGGCGGCCTTTGGCGCACAGCCCCAGAGCGTCGCGTTTTTCGAACACATCGGCTGCCGTCGTGCACTCACTGGCTTCGTAGCAGCCGTCGACGTGCAATCAAGTGTGGGTGAATCCCGATGCGATTAGGTCCTCGGCCGCTTTCGAGAGACGACCGTCCTTGGTTGGAACCACCAGTGCCAGCAACAGATCTTCTGGTTCGATCAGATGCGCGCCTCGACCTTCTGCGACTACTTCGCGCGTCCAGTCTTTTCGCTTCTCGACCGAGCCGTACGCCCTCAAGCGCAAATCATGTTGCGTCATAAATGATAGCGTTGTATTCTTTATCATGACACATCAAGGCATCGGCGAGTTCGAGCAGATGGTGCTCCTCGCCGTGGCGCACCTGCGGGATGAGGCCTACGCCATCACCGTCGTCGACGAGATCGCGCGCCGCACCGGACGCAGCGTCGGTCGCGCGGCCGTGTACATCACCCTACGGCGGCTCGAGGAAAAGGGATTCCTCTCCTCATGGCTGGGTGAGCCGATCCCCGAGCGCGGGGGCAAGGCGCGGCGCTATGTGAAGCTCGAGGCGGCGGGCGCGCGTGCGCTGCGCGACGCGCGGAGCGCCGCCGAGCGGATGTGGCGCGGGCTGGACCCGGCGTCGTTGAGGACGCGGTGAGCGCCGCGCCGACTCGCACTCCGCCTCGCGTCGCGCGGGCGCTTCTCCGCTCGCTGCTTCCCGGCGACGTGCGCGACGATGTCGACGGCGACCTGCACGAGCTCTATGTGAAGCGCCGCGCGGAGCGCGGCGCCGCTGTCGCCGTGGCGTGGTACTGGCTCGTGATACTCTCCTTCATCATGCGATTCACCTTCGATCGTCTCGCACGCGCACTGCGCAGCCTGGCCGCCGGCGAGGCAGCGCCATCCGTCCTCGACATCAAACTCGGCGCGCGGATTCTCGCGAAGTCGCCCGGCCTGTCGCTGGTCGGCGGACTTGGCATCGCCGTCGCTGTGGCACTCGCCGCCGCGGGCTATGCGGTCGTGAACTCGTACTTCTATCCCGATGTGCCATTGAACCAGGGTGATCGGCTTGTGGCGCTCACCAAGTTCGACAACCAAGCGCGTCGCGAAGAGGAGCGGCTGCTGTACGACTTCCTCGCCTGGCGGCGAGAGCTCCGGACGATCACAGACGTCGGCGCATTCCGGACGATCCGTCGCAACCTGGTTTCAGAATCGGGACAGGGTGAGCCGATCGCGCTCGCCGAGATGACCGCGTCGGGATTTCAAGCCGCGCGCGTGCCGCCGTTGCGTGGACGCGCTCTCATCGACGCCGACGAGCGGCCGGGCGCGCCGGCAGTCGTGGTCATCGGTTACGACGTGTGGCAGTCTCGCTTCGCGCGGGATCCTTCCATCATCGGGCGCGATCTCCGAATCGGACGCGAGACACATACGATCGTCGGTGTGATGCCGGAAGGCTTCGCCTTTCCGATCAGCCATCAATACTGGGTGCCGCTTCGCATCGATCCGCGCGCCGTCGTCGCGCCGGGAGCGGGCCCGAGCCTGAACGTGTTCGGCCGTCTCGCGGCAGGCGTGACAAGGGAGTCGGCAG
>Ga0207706_10002753_pt1 | contig 17100 bp, 16 predicted proteins | sample KBSC53metaG_FD_184318 | JGI IMG/M metagenome (GOLD analysis project Ga0207706, IMG submission 184318) | Corn rhizosphere microbial communities from Kellogg Biological Station, Michigan, USA - KBS C5-3 metaG (SPAdes) (version 2) | ecosystem: Host-associated > Plants > Roots > Rhizosphere > Soil ... | reverse complement strand
TCGAAAATGCCCCTGTAGGCACGCCGGTGATCGTAAAAGAATAGGTCTCTCGGGACGCTGTCAGATTCCCCTACAGAGATAGCACCAGGAGTTTGTGCTAGAATAAGGCGGCGATATGAATCGAAGCATCATTGACGAAGAACGCAGCAACACAATGCAATTGCGCGCTGAGGAACTGCAACGTTACTCGCGCCATCTTCTGATGCCCGAAGTCACCTCCGAGGGACAGCGGCGGCTGAAGGCGGCACGCATCTTGTGCATCGGCGCGGGCGGGCTCGGGTCGCCAGCTGCGCTCTACCTGGCCGCGGCTGGCGTCGGCACGATTGGAATTGTCGATTTCGACGATGTCGATCTTTCGAATCTGCAACGGCAAATTCTGCATGGAACAAAGGACATTGGCCGCAGCAAATTGGAATCCGCGCGGGATCGGCTGCGCGATATCAATCCAGAAATCGAAATCGAATTGCACGAATGCCGTTTCTCCAGCGAGAACGCATCCCAAATTATCGCACAGTACGACGTGGTCGTGGATGGCTCAGACAATTTCCCGACGCGATATTTGTCAAATGACGTCTGCGTTTTTGCGCGAAAGCCGAATGTTTACGGCTCGGTGTTTCGTTTCGAGGGCCAAACCACGGTGTTCGCGCCGCATCTGGGCGGGCCGTGCTATCGCTGCCTTTTTCCGGAGCCGCCTCCACCCGACTCAGTCCCAAACTGCGCGCAAGCAGGGGTGCTCGGCGTTTTGCCTGGGATTATCGGAATGTTGCAGGCGATTGAAACGATCAAATTGATCATCGGCATTGGCGAACCGCTCATCGGACGTCTCCTTCACTTTGACGCGCTGAAGGTAAAATTTCGAGAGCTTAACCTGCGACGCGATCCTGATTGTCCGGTTTGCGGGGAGAATCCAACAATCTTCTCACCCATCGACTACGAACAATTTTGCGGAGCGCGAGACGAAGAGGCAATTCCGACAATGTCCCCGCACGAACTGAAGCGGAAGATGGATGCTCGCGAACCCTTCGAGTTGATTGATGTGCGCGAAGTCTTCGAATACGAGGTCGCGCGGATTGACGGGGCAAAGTTAATCCCGCTTGGAGAGATTGCCGAACGAGCGGACGAGCTACAGCGTGAGCGACCAATCGTTGTCCATTGCCACAGCGGCGGGCGCAGTGCCGAGGCAGTCCGATTGCTGCAGCAACGTGGCTTTGCCAACATTTACAATCTCGAAGGCGGAATCGATGCATGGTCGGACCAGATCGATCCCAGCGTGCCGAAATATTAGCGATAGTGTAAGTGGGCCCCAGAAAGCTTTCGGGCAATTCTTTCAGGCCTTTTACGCTTTAGCGAAAGACCGCTTTCACCAGTTCGGTGGACATCCCGGAGGAGAAATCTTCGCGAACCATAAAGCGCGGCGTCTCTTTGCTGGCCAGGACTTCGTAAGTTTCCGTTCCCTTCGATTTCTCGATTCGGTAAACGGCGCGAATCGTTTCAAAGGTTCCAGCGGGTACACGAATCTGTTCCACTTTGCTAACTTCGCCGGCGACTTTGCTAACGCCTGTTGCAGGATCGTAAACGGTGAAGTCCAATTTTTGCCCTACCTCCAAACGGCTGGCGAGCATCGCAGCCCAATCGATCCGTTGATCGACGGTGCCGGTAGGGACAGCCGCGCTTACCGGTTTCATCTCCGCTAGTTTCGCCTCATTCGTCATGTTGTCGGCGGTTGTTCCAGCTGATCCGGTCACGCGATCGAGCCCGTACGTGATGCTGATCGAATAGGTCTCCTTCCTCGTCGGTCGTTCAATCCGCAGCGCGGCCGAGATCGGCCGAAAAGAGGAAGTGGCAACGGATTCCCACTCCTGATTGAAGCCCTTTGCCGTAAAACGAAAGTTTCCGTCAGATCGCTTGTCTACGGTAATCGTGAATGTCGCGATCTGTTTGCCGTCGCGTAATATCCAGTATTCGAACCGCCCGGTGTGCAACCGAGTAGCATCGAATTTCGCGTCCGAGATCTCTAGCGAATTCTTGTCGGCGGGCGTGCTTTGCGCAATCGCGGTCACGGCACCGATCAGGAGGACAAACGCGGTCGATTGCCATTTCATTTCGTTGTTTGAAGGGGCCAGGCGAACTATTTCAATACTGCGGCGAGATCATCCGCGGCCGGGACATTGTCCCATTGCCTCAACAACTCGCCATCCTTCCCAAAAACAAAGACGTGAAAATTCGCGACTTCGCTCTGTGTGCCGAGCTGGGACCATGCTGTCCCATCAAAATCCGTCACCGTGAAGATGTCGCTGTGCGCATCACGCACGATTTTCCTGGCGTCGTATCTAGCCTGAAGCCGCTTCGCTTCTTCCTTTACGCGATGGCGCAGAAACGCGGTCGCGATCCTGCGCCCAATCGCAGTATGCTTCCGCGTGAAGTGGACAATCGTAATCATTTTGTACCTTGGGTTACTAAGGCAGTAATCGGGAACACGGTCCCCGACAGTGCGGACCTTCTCCGAGTCTCCAGTCGTGGCCAGAACTAATACTGTCACGTGACCATCCGCGGTGGAATGTTCGTGGCCGTCAATATCGACGAAATTGAGTGTGTAGTACTGTCCGTTTGAGAGCATCCCGTCCACAGCGACAGCGAGAAGAAAAGACACGCCCGTTGCACAGAAAAAAGACTGAAGCGCACGTCCGCTCACAAAGAAGTCTAGGTTAACCAATCAGTGATTCAATCACACGGGCCCGTTGCACTTTGTCCTGGCGCGCTCGGACGTGACCGCCCCAATCACGCCGTTATTCCGAGCAACTCCAGTTGCCATGGAACCAGCAAAGAGGCCGCACACATTTGATTCGCCGCAACTGCTTCGAGTGTGCTGCGCGGCGCGATAAACGCCGGATCGAGATTGAGTTGTCGTGCGGCCTGATCCCTTCGTCGTCGTAGCTCATCCGCCCCGCGCACTGTTTCTGGGTCAGGTCGCCTGCCGATGCGGCGCCGTGAAACCGGCCATTCAGACTCGGGCAACTGCATTGCGCCTTGCGCTGCCTCGCGAAATGCCTGTCGGCGACGCGAGGAAAAATGCCGGTAATCAGGTACATCTCCGGCGGAGAAAGCCACTGCTGCGTCCAGTAATTCGTGATTTTGCAAAATATGGAAAGGCGGTCGATCAGTCGCCTTCGCTTCTTTCTCGCGCCATTGCCAAACCGCGCGCAGGACAGCCGCCTGACGGCCGCGCAGCGAGCCAGACCCACGAACGCGCCAAAGTTCATCTTCGTCGCGGACACGTTGCACCGCCGCCTGCTCGATTGCGCGCTGGCACGATTGACGTAACCAATCGATACGACAATTTCGAATTAACTCTGCCTCCAATTCTTCGGCCAGTGGCAACAGGTAACGTGCATCGTTGATCGCGTATTCTGCCATGCGCGCCGGCAGCGGTCGCCGTGCCCAATTTGCTCTCTGTGAACCTTTTGGGAGCTCGAGACCAAAATACCGTTTCACTAACGCAGCCAGACTGAACTCGCGGATACCGAGCAGCCGGGCTGCAATCAGCGTGTCGAGAATTCTGCGGGCAACGAAATCCAAACCGCGCCGCAGCATTCGCAGATCGTAATCGGCGCCGTGCAAAACAATTTCTGAGCGCTCAAGCGCCGATCGCAATGGTGCGAGATCGAGATCCGCCAGTGGATCGACGATGTGATCAGACGCCGGCAAACTGATCTGAAGCAAACAAAGCTTCTCCCGATAACAATGGAGACTATCCGCCTCGGTATCGACGGCCACGCGATCAGCAGCCTCGATTTGCGGAATCAAGGCCGTGAGTTGCGCGGTAGTCGCGATCAAGCGTCCGGCCAATGACGAATGACGAATGTCTAATGTCGAAGGAATGGCGAAATCCGAATGACGGTGGGCGCGCTCCGGACGCTGCTTTGTCATTTGAGCCTGCGTACTTCCTTCGTCCTTCGTCATTCGAGTTTCGTCATTTTCCTCAATCACTTCAGTCCGCTCAAGAGCAGCTCCGCGTTCGTTTTTGTCGCTTCGAGATTCTCGATCAACTTTTCCATCGCTTCGAGGGGCGGAAGCGCCGCCATGGTCTGGCGCAGATTCTGCACCCTCTCCCATTCATCCGGATGGTACAATAAATCCTCGCGGCGCGTAGCCGAGAGCAATGGGTGAATTGCCGGATAAAGCCGTTTCTCTTGCAGCCCGCGATCGAGATGCAGCTCCATGTTTCCGGTGCCCTTGAATTCTTCAAAAATCAGTTCGTCCATTCGGCTGCCTGTTTCAGTCAAAGCAGTCGCGAGCACGGTCAGGCTGCCGCCTTCTTCGACATTGCGCGCGGAGCCGAAAAATTTCTTCGGCTTGACAAGCGCCTTTGCCTCGACCCCACCAGACATGATCCGGCCTTTGCCTGGTTGCAAATTGTTATACCCGCGCGAGAGCCGCGTGATACTGTCGAGCAAAATTACGACATCTTGTTTCATTTCCACAAGACGCTTGGCGCGCTCGAGCACCATCTCCGCCACCTGCACGTGGCGATGGACGGTTTCGTCGAAATTAGAATGATAAATCTGGCAATCGATCTCCCGCTCCAGATCGGTCACTTCTTCCGGCCGTTCGTCCACTAACAACAGAAGGAGAATAATATCCGGATGATTTATCCGGATTGCTTTAGCGATTTCCTTGAGCAGGATCGTCTTGCCCACTCGCGGCGGCGCAACTATAAGGCCCCGTTGACCCCGCCCAAGCGGAGCCAACAAATCGACCGCCCGGGCGCTAATGGAATTTGTCTTTGGATTTTCCAGCATGATCCGGCCCTGCGGAAATTGCGGCGTGAGTTTATCGAAGTTCGTCGGCTCCGCCCATTGCTCCGCCGGTTGGCCTTCGATGGTTGTAACTTGTTGAAGCGTAAAAAACTTCTCTCGGTGCTCCGGCAGCCGGATGATTCCCGACAGCTCTTGACCGGGTCGCAGGTGATACTGCTCAATTACCGGGACTGGAACGCAGACATCCTCAGGGACGGGCAAAAAGTTTAATTTCGGCCAGCGCAGCATCGCGAACGAATCGCTTACGTGATCGAGAAAACCCTCCGCCGTAACTGTTGCTCCTATCGATAATCCGGCACGGATGACATCGAGGATATGCTGATGGCGCGACCGCGCCGGATGCAAATGCAGATCCAAATCCCGGGCCAACGCTTCCAGCTTTTTACCCGGAAGTTCCTGCAGCTCATTTAAATTCATTGCTGCAACCGGGGTAGCTGACTCCGGCGCGCCAGCCGCGGTTCCTATTTTTTCGGGCGATGCGCTTTCCTCTCGCGTCGAACCGACAGGCCCACCAGCTGCGGAAGTGGCCGCTTCCGGGGAAGTTGAGGCTTCTAACTTTTCATCCATTGTTTTTTCCAGAGCGCGACGAGGAGTCGCGCTTGCGCTACGAGCGTTGCTCGGCCGCCGTTATTCCAGACCACATGGTCTGCACGCCTGACTTTTTCGGAGAGCGGCATTTGTGAGTTGATCATTTGTTCAGCGGCGGCTGGTTTGAGCCCCGTGCGCTCCATCAGCCGGCGTAGTTGAGTTGTGTAAGAACAGGCGACCACCACGACTCGGTCGCACAATGTTTCACCGCCCGTTTCATAAAGAAGTGGGATATCAGCGAAGAAAAAATCGGGAGAGTTGCGATGCGTTTCCGCTTCCGCGCTCCATTGCCGGCGAATCCGCGGATGGAGAATCTGTTCAAGCGCGCCTCTTTTACTCGCGCTGCCAAACACTATGGCGCGAAGTGTCTCTCGATTCAAGTCCCCGGCGTCCGAAAAAACCTCCGTCCCAAATTCGCTGCGAATTTCCTTTTTAACTTCCGGGTCAACCTCAACGAGGCGGTGGGCCTCCTGATCAGCATCGAAGAATTTGGCCGATGGAACGATCTCACGCAGACAGTGGCAGAAGCTGGACTTGCCTGTGGAAATTCCGCCGGTGATGCCAATGACAGCCATGATCAGAAGCATAGACATTGTGTTTGTGCATAAACAAGCGCGTTGCCTGCCGAAGAAATGACAAATGTCGAATGACGAAGCACGAAGGAGTACCCAAACACGAATGACAAAGCCCCCGCCTCGGTTTTGTCATTCGTCATTCGGATTTCGTCATTTTAATGATATTTTCTCGGATCTATGACCCCGCAGGTTTTGTCAGGAAAGATTGGCGTTGTTTTCGGTGTGGCGAACAAGCGGAGCATTGCCTGGGCGATCGCGAAAGCGTGGTCCGCGGCCGGTGCGCGCCTGATTTTTAATTATCAAGGCGAACGACTAAAAGAAAACGTCGAGGAATTGACCGGCGAATTTGGTGAGGGCACGCCCCTATTTCCTTGTGACGTTTCGAGCGATGAACAAATCAGCGCATTTTTTGAGAGCGTGCGCGGCCAAACCGACCGGGTTGATTTGATGCTTCACTCGCTTGCGTTTGCGCCGAAAGAAGCGTTGGAAGGCGATTTTCTAAGCACAAGCCGCGAAGCGTTCCAAACCGCGCATGACATCAGCGCCTACTCGCTCGTCGCGCTCGCACGCGAGGCGACGCCCCTGATGACCAACGGCGGGAGCATCGTGGCGATGACGTATTATGGGGCGGAAAAAGTGGTGCCTCATTACAACGTCATGGGAGTAGCGAAGGCGAGCCTTGAGGCGAGTACGCGTTATCTCGCTTACGATCTCGGGCCAAAGAAAATTCGGGTGAACTGCATTTCAGCCGGCCCGGTGAACACACTGGCCGCGCGCGGCATAGCCGGTTTCACGTCGATGTTAAAACATTATCATGAGCGCGCGCCGCTGAAACGCAGTTGCGACCCGGCGGAGCTCGGCGAGACCGGAGTCTTTCTCGCCAGCGATGGCGCGGCGGCGATCACGGGTCAGGTCATTTATGTCGATGGCGGCTATCAAATCATGGGCATGTGACCAGCTCCTATTCTTACTCTTACTCATGCTCTTATTCGCAATGGAATCGCAGAACGGCGCGCCCGGCGGACGCGCCCTACCATCGTAACGACACATGGTTGCGCGGATCTGGCATGGCTGGACTAAACCAGCAGACGCAAAGGCGTATGAGAACATGTTGCGCAACGAAATTTTCCCGAGCATCGCCGCGCGAAACATCCCCGGATACCACGGCGCGGAATTGTTTATTCGCGAGGATGGCAACGAAGTGGGGTTCGTTACGTTGCTCCGATTCGATTCCATGGAGGGAGTGAAAGAATTCGCCGGCGCGGATGAAACTCGCCCGGTGATTTACCCCGGCGTTGAACAGCTCCTCACACGAATGGAACGGGCGCAACACTATCGCGTCGCGATTTGAGGTGGACCGCGTTGTCCTCAACGCGTTGCTAACTTCAGGCGGCGAGGCCGCATTCATCAAACATCGTCTTCGGAGAAGCCGATCCACCAGAAGCAAGCGGAGCGCTTGCCCTACACCTGACGTGCGCGACGTTGGTGCGCAATGGAAGTCGCATCAAAGCTGCGCGAGCTACTCGGTAACGAGCTTGTTGCCGATGACGCCGAGACGCTCGCTTCGCACAGCGGCGATAAATGGTTTGCGGCGCATCAACCGAATGTTGTCGTTTTCGCCAGATCGACAAGCGACGTCAGCAAACTTCTCCAGTTTGCTACGCGAGAGAAGATTCCGGTAACAGCGCGCGGTGGCGGGTTCGGTTATGTCGGGGGATGCGTGCCGGCACGTGGCGGGATCGTGCTGTCGCTCATCCGGATGAATCGCATCGTGGAAATCAGCTTTGCTGATGGGGTTGCGGTTGTTCAACCGGGCGTGTTCACGGCTGACTTGAAAGCGGCGGCGCGCGCGCAGAACCTGTTTTATCCGCCCGATCCGGCGAGCATGAAAGATTGCACAATCGGCGGAAACGTTGCCACAAACGCGGGTGGCCCGCGCTGTTTGAAATACGGGGTGACGCGCCATTACGTGATCGGCCTTGAAGTGGTGCTCGCGAACGGCGAAGTCCTGCGAACAGGCGGGCGTGTTCATAAGAACAAGACGGGCTTCGATTTGATTGGCCTCTTTGTTGGTTCGGAAGGAATGCTCGGCGTGGTCACGGAAATCACGCTGCGTTTGCTCCCGCTTCCTCCGGCGCGTGCCACGCTATCCGCGGCCTTCGCCACTGCTGCGCAGGCGGCTGAAGCCGTGCATGCGATTTTTGCCGCGGGATTTCTGCCTTCTTCATTGGAACTGGCCGATCATTTTACCCTGGAGGCGGCGCGGCGTGATCTCGGCGAAAGGATTGTCCCGGCGGGAAACGCTCACCTGCTCGTCGATCTCGACGGCCAGGAGGAAAGCGTTCGCAGCGAAGCCGCAGCCATTCGCGAACTGCTTGAAACAAGAAAAGCAAATGCCATCGAGATGGCGACCGGTGAAGCAGACTGCGAAAGGCTCTGGGCTCTCCGCCGCGAATTCAGCAATTCGCTTCGTGCAACCGGTTTGACCAAGTTAAACGAGGATGTCGTTGTGCCGCGGAGCCGCCTCGTAGATCTAATGGAATTCGCAGAGAAGCTGCAAACCAAACATGGATTTCCGATCGCCTGCTTCGGCCACGCCGGTGACGGCAACATTCATGTCAATATCATGGCCGACCGTTACAATCGCGACGCCGCCGTGCGAGAAAAAGTGGATCGCGCCCTCGATGATCTATTCAAACAAGTGCTGGCATGGGGTGGCGTGATCACGGGCGAGCACGGAATCGGCCTGGCAAAAAAACGTTGGTGGCCTGACGCGACCGGTGAGGTCGCGCGTGAGCTGCATCGCAAGCTTAAACAAACTCTCGATCCACACGGGATTCTGAATCCGGGAAAATTTATTGACTAACCGGAATCTGCATCGAGATTCGGTGAGCTTTTTAACGGCGCATCTGAATTCGCCGCGACTGACGCGCATCCGCGTCGTCGTAAACGAATCAACTAAAGAAGACATGATGTCTAGCTTTCGCTGTTGCGCGGACCCGATACAAAATGAAACCAGGAACTATTACTCACACGATCGCGGTGATGCTTTCATCAATTTCGTCCCTTTTTGCCCATGGGCTGCCTTCAAAGGCCGAATCCCCGAAGGTCAAGGAGAGCAAAAAATCAAACAGATCATCGGACGACCGTTTGTTCGATGTTGGCTCGATTGCGTTCCCTCCAGGGCAGCTATTTGGAACTTCGCCCAAACCGGGAGAGCGATACCCGTGGAAAAAGAGCATCGTGACGACCGTCTTTTGGATCGGTGAGAAACCAAGTGAAAATAATCCGGTGCCAAATCGGACCAGCTCCTGGGACAAACAATGGACGAAAAATTACGGGGGCGTCGATGATCCGAACCCGGCGAACCGAGGCAATTATATTCCTGCGAAATTCACGCCACGACAAAATCCATTCTATTGCGCGCTTCCCTACAACGACAAAGCCCGGGAAGGCCATCGCCCGGAAGCGCCGCGCGTAGTCCCATGGTTTAAAGACGCGTATCAGGGACCGGCGGTCTCGACCTGCAAAGATCGATGGGTCGCGATCCGCAAAGGCAATCGAACCGTTTATGCGCAATGGGAAGACGCCGGACCTTTCCGCACCGATCACTGGCAATATGTGTTTGGCAATGACCGCCCAAAACCAAATCTGAATAAGGGCGCCGGTCTCGATGTCTCGCCGGCCGTGCGCGACTATCTCGGAATGAACGACACCGATGTCACGGACTGGAGGTTTGTGGAGTTTGGTGAAGTGCCACGCGGGCCATGGTCGACTCACGGAGAAAACAACACGTTCGTGATCAATGATCGCACAAAAGGGGTCGAGCTGGCCGAGGAACTCAAGCCCGGTGGCGGCCGAATTGTGCGTTAAACGTTTTCTGTAGGGGAAGCTGACAGCTTCCCCTGTGAGGACGTGTTTGCCGCGAGAGCTTCAATTTCCTTCTGTTTCTCTCCGGCAGTTATTTTCTGCTTGGGCACAGTTGATTTAAGCTGCGAGAAGGTCGCTTCTTTGATCCGTCCAGTGGATTTTAGCGGCGACCGCGTCCCAGTTCCGCCCTGGACAGAGGACGGCCGTCTGCAAATCCACCTACAACAAGGACCACGATGGGGTTTTGTAGCAACGTCGCCGTGTGATCAGCGTGTGCGGTGTTGAGGCTGCCTGTGGCAGTCCAGGTCCCGCTCGCCGGCTCGTACAGTTCCGCGCTCGCCAAAATGGCATTACTGTCAGATCCCCCTGCAACGAGGACCATGCCGTTTTGTACCAACGTCGCCGTGTGAAAAGCGCGTGCCGTGTTGAGGCTGCCCGTGGCAGTCCAGGTCCCGCTCGCCGGGTTGTATAGTTCAGCGCTCGCGGAAACGCCATTGCTGCCAAATCCCCCTGCAACAAGGACCATGCCGTTTTGTAGCAACGTCGCCGTGTGCAAATCGCGTGCGGAGTTGAGGCTGCCAGTAGCGTTCCAGGTGCCGCTCGCCGGGTCGTACAGTTCGGCGCTCGCGGACGTGCCGCCGCCGTCAAATCCCCCTGCAACAAGGACCATGCCGTTTCGTAGCAACGTCGCCGTCTGATCATCACGTGCGGTGTTGAGGCTGCCCGTGGCAGTCCAGGTTCCGCTCGCCGGGTCGTACAGTTCGGCGCTGGCGAAAAAATTGCCACCGCCGTCCTCTCCCCCTGCAACAAGGACCATGCCGTTTTGTAGCAACGTCGCCGTGTGATCAAAGCGTGCAGTGTTGAGGCTGCCTGTGGCAGCCCAGGTCCCGCTCGCCGGATCATAGAGTTCCGCGCTCGCGAGAGCGCCGCTGGTGAGGTTGAAACCGCCTGCGACAAGCACCTTGCCGTTGGGCAGCAACGTCGCCGTGTGATCATCGCGTGCGTTGTTGAGACTGCCCGTAACAGTCCAGGCCCGGCTCGCCGGGTCGTAGAGTTCGGCGCTCGCCAAACGCGTGGCGCCCTCCCCTCCCGCTGCAACAAGGACCATGCCGTTTTGTAGCAATGTCGCCGTGTGAGAACCGCGTTTGTTGTTGAGGTTGCCTGTGATCCTCCAGATCCAACTCGCCAGGGCGTTGTCAGAGCCGGTTGGGTTGCTGTAGAGCGCATCAAACCCCATCGCCGTATTGTTAGCATCAGTCGTGAAGCTGAAGAGCAGATCGTCACCCTCAGCGGTGTTCTGGTTTGGATAGCTTCCACCCTGTGCTGGGTCCGCCGCTAGCGCTGCCGGCGAAAGCGCAAAGCAGGCGAGCGCGAGCACCATCAAAACAATAAATTTCGTTTTCGTTTTCATGTGTTTTTTCCTTCCATCATTCTTCTCCAAGATTTGCCGACGCCAAAGCTCAGTCGCCTCCCTGCAGGAGGCGAAAACTTCGCATATTGAGGCGGCTACACTTTACCGTGATAATAGCCCGCCCAACGCCTTCGCACCATTCACTGGTGCTTTGCAGGTGAAATTTTCGCAAACGTAGGCGGCCGGTTTGCCTTCCACCATGGACATAGCGCGAATGGCTTCGTTTTTCTCGCCGAGATAGTTCTGGCCTTCACCGCCGTCGGCCAGAAGGAGAATCGTGTTTGGCAAAAAATGACGATGCACCTCTTTGAGCAGCGCTTTCGTGTCCGGCGCAGCTTTCTTCCCCGCGATCACAATCTGACGCGGCTTGCTTAATGAGTAATCGAGCGCAACCAGCATTTGTGGCATGGCGCTGACATAAAGGGAAAACGTCGCCGCAAACGCATCGATCGTCTTTCTCGCGCGCTCCGCGATCTTCTTGTCGTCTCGAAATTGCGCCAGCCGCGAAAGATTGAGCGCTGCCACCGAGCTGGCAGCCGGTTCCGCGCCATCGTTATCGTCTTTCATCCGAACGAACACGCTTTGATCTTTGCCACTGCTACTAAAATAGCCGCCATTTTTCTCGTCGAAAAACAATCGATCCTGCGTCTCCTGCAATTGCGTTGCAAACCTCAGCCGCTCGACATCGAAGGAGGCTTCGTAAAGATCGAGAAGCCCCTGAACAACACATGCGTAATCGTCAGCGAAACCTTCAATATCGCTGCGACCATCTCGATAATTGCGATACAAAATCTTGCCCGACGAATCGTACAAGTTTTGCCGTAGAAAATTCGCGGCGCGGGTCGCGATTTCCAGATATCGCCGGTCGTCGAGCACTTGCGCGGCCCGCGCGTAGGCAGAGATCATGAGGCCGTTCCAAGCGGCAATGATCTTGTCGTCCAGATGCGGTCGGGGCCGTTTGGCGCGAATGGCAAACAAAATTTCGCGACTGTGCGCGAGTGATTTCGCAATTTCCGCCTCGCTTTTCTTAAAATGCTGCGCCGTCTCTGCTATCGTGTGCCGCTGGATCAAAATATTTTTGCCGCGGAATTCATCCTGCGGATCGCTTCCCTCCGGCGCGTTGCCGTGCGATTGCACGCCGTAATAGAAATCGAAAATCTCAGCGGCATCACCCAGTGCCGCGTCGATTTCTTTTTTCGTCCAGATATAGAATGCGCCTTCTGCGGTCTTCCCATGGCCGGGGTCATCCGCCTTCGCCGAGGCTACGGCGGACAAGTCGCCCCCGGCTACAACAGGGCTGTCGGCATCTTCGGCGGAGAAAAAGCCGCCTTCGTTGGATGTCATGTCGCGGGCGACGTAATCGAGAATGTCGCGCGCGACGGATTCATATTGCCGATCTTTTGTGATTTGAAATGCGTCGAGATAGGCCACCGCGAGCTGCGCCTGATCGTAAAGCATTTTTTCGAAATGGGGCACGTGCCAGTAACGATCGACCGAGTACCGGTGAAATCCGCCTCCGATATGGTCGTGCATACCGCCGGCGGCCATTTTGCACAGCGTCAACAGGGTCATTTCGAGGGCGTGTTTGCCCGAATCGCTTTCAGGATCGCGCGCGTAAAGTCGTGTCAGAAAATTGAGCGTGACCGGACGCGGAAATTTCGGAGCATTACCAAACCCGCCTTCCTTCGGATCATAACTGCGTTCAATCTGCTGGTAGGCAGACTCTAACGTCGCCGCGTCGATTTTAGTTTCACCTGCTGCTCTGGCTTGAGATTCGCGCAGCGCGGCAACGATTTTGTCGCCCTGCTCAACAATCTGGTTGCGATTTTCTTTCCAGGCAGTCGCGATTCGTTCGAGCACTTTCTTGAAGCCCGGCTGACCGTACCGATCTTCTGGCGGAAAATACGTTCCGCCAACAAACGGCTTTAGGTCCGGGGTCAACCAGACGCTCATTGGCCAGCCGCCACCGCCAGTCGTCGCCTGGACAAAGGTCATATAGACGCGATCGACATCGGGGCGCTCTTCGCGATCGACTTTAATGTTGACGAACTCCCGGTTCATGATGGCAGCCACCTCTTCGCTCTCAAAGGATTCGTGGGCCATGACGTGGCACCAGTGGCATGTGGAATAACCAACCGAGAGAAATAACGGTTTATTTTCGCGACGCGCTTTGGCGAAAGCTTCTTCGCCCCACGGATACCAATCGACCGGATTATGCGCGTGCTGAAGGAGATACGGCGACTTTTCGTGTGCGAGCCGATTTGTGTGTTCGGGACGCGTGGGTGTCGCGTCGGCAACGGCATGAGTCGATGTCACCAACCACGTTAGCGTGAGAATTCCAAAGCGGAAGCGACTTGTCATCGGCATTAAAAAGAACAGAGTGCGCAATGGGTAGATTTCCAAGATCGATCCTCTTCTTGGCGGCGACAATGGCTTTGCACAATGCCTATAGCGCCGAGGTCAATGTCTGTGCAGCAGCCAGTCTGACCGACGTAATGAAGGAAATCGCCGCGGCCTATGAGAAACAGAGCGGCGACAAAATTTCGTTCAATTTTGCCGCTTCCAGTCTCCTCGCACGCCAGATCACGGAAGGCGCGCCGGCGGACATTTTCTTCTCCGCGGATGAAACAAGAATGGACGACTTAGAGAAAGCTGGGCTGATCGTACCCGAAACACGGCGCGATCTGCTTTCGAATTCGCTGGTCATCGTTGTACCGAACGACAGCAAGCTTACAATTGCTTCGCCGGACGAACTTATTACGAAAGCACAAAAGATTGCGATTGCCAATCCGCGCGCAGTGCCGGCTGGCATTTACACGAAAGAATATCTGAGCAGCCTCGGCTTGTGGGAGAAACTCGAATCGAAAATGGTGCCGACCGAAAATGTGCGGGCTGCGCTTGCAGCGGTGGAATCCGGGAATGTGGATGCCGGTTTCGTTTACAAGACGGACGCAAATATTTCGAAAAGAGTGAAGGTCGCGTTCGGTGTTCCCGTCGAGAAAGGTCCTGCGATTCGCTATCCGGTTGCGATCATCAGAGAGGCAAGAAACAAGAGCGCGGCAGAAGGTTACCTGCGTTATCTGGAATCCGAGAACGCGCGAAAACTATTCGAGCGATACGGGTTCATCGTGAAATTCTAGCGCATGTGGCCCACGCCGGTTGAATGGCAGATCGTTCGTTTCACGCTGGCCGTGTGCGCACTGAGCACGTTGCTGATTTTTCCATTTGGTTTGGCGGTGGCCTGGCCATTGGCACGGCGCCGTTGGCCAGGAAAACTTTTCGTCGAGACGCTAGTGACCCTGCCGCTCGTGCTTCCGCCGGTCGCAACTGGGTTGCTTCTCTTAAAATTTTTCAGCCTCCGCAGTGGAGTCGGTCGTTTCTTGCATCAACATCTGGGGATCGACGTTGTCTTTAGCTGGCGGGCTGTTGTTGCCGCCGCCGCGGTGATGTCCTTTCCGCTCCTAGTACGTTCAGCCCGCGTTGGATTTCAAAGCGTCAACCAACGCCTCGAGCAGATTGCGCGAACACTCGGAGCCGGCGACGCTCGCGTCTTTTTTACGATTACACTGCCACTCGCCTCACGCGGCATCGGTGCCGGAATCGTCCTCGCTTTTGCCCGCGCCGTCGGCGAATTCGGAGCCACGATCGTGGTCGCAGGAAATATTCCCGGGAAAACGACAACGCTTTCCTTGGAAATATTCGAAGCCGTTCAACTTGGACACGACGCCAGTGCGTATCGCCTTCTCATCGTGTGTGTCATCATCGCCTTCGGCGCAGTTTGGTTGAGCGAACTGCTGATGAAAAGATCGGCGCTGCGATGAAACTGGAAATCCGGCAATTATCGCTGCGCCTCGAACGATTCACGCTCGAGGCGAATGTCGATCTTCACAATGCGCGAACGGGGATTTTTGGACCATCCGGCTCGGGAAAAACATCGCTGCTCGAAACCATCGCCGGCTTGCGGAAGCCGGAGATGGCCAGCATCGCGCTCGATAACCAATCGTTTGAGAGCACTGCCCAAAATTATTCGCTCCCGATTCGGCTGAGGAGGATTGGTTATGTGCCGCAGGACGATTCGCTCTTTCCGCATCTTTCGGTCCGGCATAATCTGCTCTACGGAGGCAACGGCAAATCCAAAGATCGAACCTTGTCTTTCGAACATGTCACCAGCTTTTTGGAAATCACATCCCTTCTCGATCGCCACGTCCAGTCTCTTTCGCGCGGTGAGAATCAACGAATCGTGATCGCCCGCGCGTTGCTGTCGGCGCCGCGTTTGTTGTTACTCGATGAGCCGCTGACGGCACTCGATGCCAAGTTGAAAGACGCCATCCTCGAACAGCTTGGATCGCTCCATCGCGAATTCGGCATTCCGATGCTTTACGTGACGCACGACCCGAAGGAAGCAATCGAAATTTGTGAAGAAATTCTGATGCTCGAATCGGGAAAAATCATCGCGCGCGGAAGCCCGCGCGAACTTCTCGCCTAAGATTGAAGATTCAGCGTCGGCGGCAGAAAAGAATCCGCGGCTTGTTTCCTGGCCGTTATTTCGCCACAGTCAGTCCGCGGTTCGGGCAATCAGAGCGGCGGACAGATGCCTTTGATCTAATGAACGAGCCGCGCCTTTTTATGGCAAGCGCAACACGAAGCTTTGATGAACAAGCCGGGTCTTTTGATCACCGCGCCGGACTGCCCGAGAGCGTCTGTGCCTCGATTGCCAGGGAGTTGGTGCGGTTCGCCCAGCTTGCTCCAGGCGATGTCGTGCTGGAGGTCGGGGTCGGAACGGGACAAATCGGCCTTGCGCTTTGCCAGCTTCCGCTGTGCTACGTAGGATTCGATACTTCAGCCGCGATGCTCGATGTTTTCAAGCGTCGGTGCCGCGAGAGCGGGCGAGCGGTTTCGCTCATCAACACTGATGGCAACAACCGCTGGCCGGCTGACGATGGTAGCGTGAAGGTAGTGTTTAGTTCGCGCGCGATTCATCTGTTGCGCAACAAGCATGTGGTGGAGGAAGTCTTTCGAGTGGCTTCGCCGATCGGAGCGACGTTGGTACTGGGTCGCTTGCAGCGCGAGAAGCAGAGCTTGCGCGCCCGGCTCCGCCAGGAGATGCGCAACCGTTTGCGGCAACTCGGCTACGCGACCCAGGAAGGCCAACAGAAGGAGCGGGAGATTCTGGACGCCTCTGTTCGCCGCGGCGCTGCTCCGCTCGAACGGCGGGTCGTAGCAACATGGCCGGTGCAGCACAACGCTGCTCAGACGCTGGCGTCGTGGCGAGAGAAATCTGGTTTGGCTGGCCTCAAGCTCGCGGCGGACACGAAAGAGACAGTTTTGTCGCAGCTCGCTGTTTGGGCGAAGGATGCCTTCGGCTCGCTCGAAGCGGTTCAATCGGCTGAAGAGAAATATGCGCTGGAAGGGGTGCGGCTGCCACCGAAGCCGTGATAGCCGCGAATGCCCATGAAGAGTGAACTCCTGACGAAACTCGGCGAAGCACTCGTTTCCGGTTCGCTGACCGATGAACACCTGCTGGCGCAAACTACCCAACAAACCCCGGTCAAAATCATACCCGACGCGAATGTAGTGAAGATTGGCGGCCAGAGTTTTATTGACCGCGGGCGCTCAGCGGTCTTTCCACTGATGGACGAAATCGTCGTCAACCTGCCACGGCATAAAATGATTATCGGCACCGGTGCCGGCACCCGCGCGCGTCATGCCTATAGTGTCGGGCTGGACCTCGGCCTCCCCACCGGCGTTTTGAGCGTGCTCGGCACGTTCGTGAGCATGCAGAACGCGCGCATGATTCATTACCTGCTCGCCAAACACGGAGTACCGTTTATCGAGCCGG
>Ga0207706_10002751_pt1 | contig 17106 bp, 12 predicted proteins | sample KBSC53metaG_FD_184318 | JGI IMG/M metagenome (GOLD analysis project Ga0207706, IMG submission 184318) | Corn rhizosphere microbial communities from Kellogg Biological Station, Michigan, USA - KBS C5-3 metaG (SPAdes) (version 2) | ecosystem: Host-associated > Plants > Roots > Rhizosphere > Soil ... | reverse complement strand
GCCTCGGGTCGCTGTCCCCCGAGGCTCACGAGACCCTGGCCATCGCCCTCAACCGGGTCGGCGGCCGGTCGAACTGTGGCGAGGGCGGCGAGGACCCGGCCCGCTTCGGCACCGAGCGCAGCTCGGCCATCAAGCAGGTCGCCTCCGGTCGTTTCGGGGTCACCCCGGCGTACCTGGCCAACGCCGTCGAGCTCCAGATCAAGATCGCCCAGGGCTCCAAGCCGGGCGAGGGCGGCCAGCTGCCCGGCCACAAGGTCTCGGCCGAGATCGCCCGGCTGCGCCACACCCAGCCCGGGGTGGCCCTGATCTCGCCCCCGCCCCACCACGACATCTACTCCATCGAGGACCTGGCCCAGCTGGTGTTCGACCTCAAGCAGGCCAACCCCACCGCCGAGGTGTCGGTCAAGCTGGTCGCCGAGGCCGGGGTGGGCACGATCGCCGCCGGGGTGGTCAAGTCGCTGGCCGACGTGGTCATGATCTCCGGGGCCGACGGCGGCACCGGGGCCAGCCCGCTGTCCTCGATCAAGCACGGCGGCGCGCCCTGGGAGCTGGGCCTGGCCGAGACCCAGCAGGCCCTTGTCGCCAACAACCTCCGCTCGCGCTGCAAGGTCCGGGTCGACGGCGGCTTCAAGACCGGCCGCGACGTGCTGGTGGCGGCCCTGCTCGGGGCGGACGAGTTCGGCTTCGGCACGGCCGCCCTGCTGGCCGAGGGCTGCCTGATGGTCCGGACCTGCCACCAGGACAACTGCCCGGTCGGCATCGCCACCCAGCGGCCCGACCTCAGAGCCAAGTACACCGGCACCCCGGACATGGTCGTCCACTACCTTGAGTACGTGGCCCAGGAGACGAGGGAGCTGCTGGCCTCCCTCGGGCTGCGCAGCCTGGACGAGGCCGTCGGCCGGGTCGACCTGCTCAGCCAGCGCCGCACCGGCGACACCAGGGCCGACAGCCTCGACCTGTCGCCCCTGCTGGCCACCGGGGGCGAGGACGGGGCGACCCGGTTCGTGGCCTCCGACCCGATCCAGCGCCCCCGCTCCGAGCTCGGCGACCGGATCCACGACGAGGCCTGGCCGGGGCTGCGCGACGGCGACCTGGTCCACCTCCAGTACCCGATCACCAACACCGACCGGTCGGTCGGGGCCCGGCTGGGCGTGGCCGTCGGGGCCGCCTTCGGCTCGCGGCCGCCCGCCGGCCGGGCCCGGATCGAGCTCGAGGGGACGGCCGGGCAGAGCTTCGGCGCCTTCCTGGCCCCCGGCATCGATCTGCGGCTCACCGGCGTCTGCAACGACTACGTCGGCAAGGGCATGGGCGGCGGCCGCATCGTCGTCCGCCCGCCGGCCGACGACGCCGGCGCCCCCGTCCTGATCGGCAACACCGCCCTGTACGGGGCGACCCGGGGCGAGCTGTTCTGCGCCGGGCGGGCCGGGGAGCGGTTCGCGGTCCGCAACTCGGGCGCCACCGCGGTGGTCGAGGGCGTCGGCGACCACGGCGGCGAGTACATGACCGGCGGGTCGGTGATCGTGCTCGGCCCGGTCGGCCGCAACCTCGGCGCCGGCATGACCGGGGGCGAGCTGTTCCTCTACGACCCCGACAGCCAGGCCCTCGACCAGCTCAACGACGAGCTGGTGCGGCCGGTCCGGCCGGACGAGTTCGAGCTGATCTTCCTGCGGGAGCTGATCGAGGCCCACCTCGAGCTGACCGGCTCGGCGGTGGCGGGCGAGATCCTCGAGACCTGGGACCGCGCGCACGCCGCCTTCTGGCGGGTCGCGCCCCGGGCCGAGGTCGCGGCCATCGAGCAGGCACACGAAGGGACCGCATGACGCCCCAACCCGCTTCCGGGCTACGATGCCTACCCGACGTTCGTAGTGGAAGGAGCAGGATGGCGCGTGTGCTCGTCGCCGAGGACGAGGTCATGATCCGGGTGGATATCGTCGAGACCCTCGAGGAGGGTGGGCACACCGTCGTCGGCGAGGCCGGCGACGGCGAGCAGGCCCTGCGCCTGGCCCGTGAGCTCGGTCCCGACCTGGTGGTCATGGACGTGAAGATGCCCAAGGTCGACGGCCTCACCGCGGCCCGCCAGATCACTGCCGAGGGTCCCGCGGTGCTGATCCTCACCGCCTTCTCCGACAAGGACCTGGTCGAGGAGGCGGCCGACGCCGGCACCATCGGCTACCTGGTCAAGCCGTTCCAGCCGGCCCAGCTGCTGGCCGGGGTGAGCGTGGCCCTCGCCCGGGCGGCCGACCGCCGCGAGCTCCAGGGCACGGTCGACGACCTCGAGTCCAAGCTGGCCGCCCGCAAGGTGATCGAGAAGGCCAAGGGACGGCTCATGGAGCAGTTCGGCCTCACCGAGGACCAGGCCTACACCCGCATGCGCCGGGCGGCCATGGACCGCCAGCTCCCCTTGTCCGAGATCGCCAAGCGGGTCCTGGAGGCTCAGCCGGAGACCCCGTCCGCCCCCTGACCCCGGCCCTCTAGGGCTTGGCCGCGACCAGGATGCTGAAGCGGGAGAAGGTGGTCTCCTCGACGACCTCGAGGCCGGCCTCCCGGCAGAGGGCGTGGAGCTCGGAGCGGGTGCCGACGATGTTGCCCCAGGTGAGCTCGTACCACTGGGCCATGGCGGCGAAGCGGGACGGCATCGTCCGCAGCGCCTCGTCGGTCTCCGGGTAGGTCTCGTCGAAGATCAGGAAGTAGCCGCCCGGCTTCAGGGCCCGGGCGACCGCGGCGAAGGCCCCCGCCTTGGCCTCCGGGGCGATCTCGTGGATGACCAGGAAGCTGGTGGCGACGTCGTAGGTGCCGTCCTCGCCGAGCTGGCCGGCGCTCTGCACGCGGGCCTCACAGCGGCCCTCCAGGCCCCGCTCGGCGATCAGCCGCCGGGCCAGCTCGACCGAGTAGGGCTCCAGGTCGATCCCGACGCAGGCCGTCCGGGGGAACCGCTCGGCGATCTGCACCACCCCCCAGCCGCCGCCGCAGCCCACGTCCAGGACCCGGGCGCCGTCGGCCAGCCGCGCGTTCAGGCCGGGCAGGTCGGGCAGCACCAGGTCGAGGAAGATCCGCGGGAGCGTCTTCAGCGCCTCGGCGACCTCGCGCATGAACCGCTCGCCATGCTCCTGGTAGGGCCGTTGGGTCCCGGCGCGGAAGTGGCCGACGTAGTCGCGGTAGTCGTCCCCGAGGACCATGTGGACCCGTGGGGCGCAGGCCAGGTAGAAGCTCGACTCGGGGTTGCCAAGGATCTGGTCGAAGTGGGGCGCCATGCGCCAGCCGTCGCCGTCGCGTTCCAGCAGCCCGAAGGAGAACGCGGTGCGGCAGAGCACATCGGTGTAGAACGGGTCGGTGCCGAGCCGGTCGGCGAGCTCCCGGGAGGCCAGGCCGGGGTCCCGGGTCAGCGCCTCCCAGACGCCCAGCTCACGGGCGATCTCCATCAGGTGGGTGGCGTGGTAGCCCGCGACCAGGTCGTAGAGCCGGCTCACCTGGTCGGCGAGGGTGGGGGTCGGCGGCATCGCCGCCGGAGCATAGCAGGCGGTGGGCGGACACCCTACGGTTCGCGAGCCGCGCATCAGGGATGTCCCTGACCGGACCCTGACCCGCCCGCGACGATCCTCGGGCCGATTCCCGATGCCGTTGGGGCGCATCCCTCCTAGGGTGGTGGGGAACATCGAGGTCATGGAGGACCGCAGAGATGGAAGCGTTTCGTCGTCAAGGGCTCGTACGGCCGCGCCAGGGCAGGATCCTCGGCGGGGTCTGCGCCGGGCTGGCCCGCCGGTTCGGCATGGGCGCGACGATGATGAGGATCCTGTTCGTCGTCACCCTGATCGTCATCCCCGGCAGCCAGATCCTCGTCTACCCGATCCTCTGGATCCTGATGCCGTCCGAGTGACCGGCCCGCTCCAGCGGCCCAGCAGCCCAGGCAATGCTTGACCCGCCGGCTGCCGGGCCGCCACACTTTTGCCGGACACCGGAGTTGCCGCATGGCCAACCAGCAGCGGGGACGATGGAGCCCGGTCGCGTCGCTGCTGATCGTTGCGGCGCTCGTCGGGCCGGCGCTGCTGGCCGCCCCGCATCGGGCGCTGGCCGCCGAGACGGTGCTCTCCTCCGGCGTCGCCGACGCCTCCGGCGCCCAGGGGCCCAAATGGCGGCGGGTCGACTTCACCGTGCCGCAGAGCGGCCAGAGCACGCTCCGGCTGTCGTGGACCGGCACCGCCGAGATGCGGTTCACGGTCTTCAACAGCGCCACCGGCCAGAAGCTGGGCGAGAACCTGACCACCGCCAACCCCAAGTCGGTCACCCTCAACCTGCAGGCCGGCGTGGCCTACTACTCGGGCGTCTGGGCGGTCAGCGGGGCCGGCAGCTACACCTACGTCCTGGTCCAGGGCACCTCCCCGGCCACCACCACGACGACCCCACCTCCGTCGGGGCGCCCGAACGTTGTGGTGATCAACACCGACGACATGCGGGCCGACATGGCGGCGGCCCTGCCCAAGGTCGGCCAGTGGCTGGCCGACGGGGGCACGACCTTCCGCAACGGGTACGTGTCGACCCCGAGCTGCTGTCCCTCCCGGGCGTCGCTGATGAGCGGCCGGTACGTCCACAACAACGGGCAGTACCAGCAGCAGACGCTCGGGTTCGACCTCGACCTGACCATCCAGCGGTACCTGCACGACGCCGGCTACTTCACCGGCCACGCCGGCAAGTTCCTGCACTGGCTGGACCTGAGCGTCGAGGCCCCGCACTTCGACCGCTGGACCTATTTCAAAGGCGGCTACGAGAACGTCTACATGAACTTCGACGGCACCGTGCGCCGGTCACAGGGCTACTCGACCACGATCGTGTTCGACCGCGCGATCGAGTACGTGAATGACTTCGAGGGCCGGGACGACGCCCGCCCGTTCTACCTCTACCTGGCCCCGATCGCCCCGCACGACCCGTCGATCGCCGAGCCGACGTACGCCAGCGCCACCGTCCCGGCCCATCAGCCCGACCCCTCGTACATGGAGGCTGACCGGGCGGACAAGCCGCCGTTCGTCCGCAACCAGAACCCGACCACCGCGGCCGTCCAGGCCACCCGCACGGCCATGATCCGGACGCTCTACACCGTCGACGACCAGGTCGACCGGCTGATGCGCCACCTCCAGGCGACCGGGGAGCTGGCCAACACCCTGGTCATCTTCACCAGCGACAACGGCTACCTGCTGGGCGAGCACAAGGCCACCAGCAAGTTCCTGCCCTACCGCAAGGCGGTCGAGGTGCCGTTCCTGGTCCGCTGGCCGGGCCGGGTCCCGGCCGGCGCGGTCGACGACCGCCTGGTCACCCACGTCGACATCGCGCCCACCATCCTGGCCGCCACCGGCGTCAGCCAGGGGCACGCGACCCTGGACGGCCGCGACATCCTCTCCGGCGCGGCGCGCCAGCAGGCCCTGACCGAGTACTGGAACGACGCCAACAACAACCCCAACATCCCCAGCTGGGCCTCGATCCGCACCGGGGCCTACCAGTACACCGAGTACTACAACAGCGCGACCCCGGCCGCCGTCACCTTCCGCGAGTACTACAACCTCCAGGCCGACCCCTACCAGCTGGTCAACCTCCTGGCCGACGGCGTCCCCTCGAACGACCCGGACACCGCGCCCCTGTCCCAGACCCTCCGAACGGCCAGGCAGTGCGTGGGCGCCAGTTGCCCGTAGCGCGACCCGCGAGGCGGCCGGGGTCGCCGCCTCGCTGCTTCGATCGGGGCTAGGCGATCAGCTCGCGTTCGAGGGGGGTGCGGAAGCGGGGGGTGACCCGGAGCGGGGTGAGCCAGGCGGTGAGGCGGGCGGCCTCGGCCTCGATTGCCTCGGTTGCGTCCGTGCCGACGTCTTCGAGGAGGCGTAGGACGACCTCGCCGGTCCCGCGTTGGGCCCAGCCGCCGACGACGTGGCCGTTCAGCCAGATGGTCGGGCCGGCGTTGCCGTTGCGGTCGAACAGCGCCGGGCGATGGGGGTCGAGGTAGAAGTCGCGTCCGGCCCAGCCCATGGTGGTCGGGTCGAGGGCGGGCAGCAGGGCGACCCAGGGCTCGGGTGCGGGCACCGGGTCGAGGTCGTCGGGCAGGACCAGGCCAGGGGTGCCGTCCAGGTCGACCTCGACCGCGCCGGTCTCGGCCACGGCCCGGCGCACCTGGCCCATGGGCAGGCCGGTCCACCACTTCACATCGGCGATCGTGGCCGGGCCGAACCCTCGGAGCCAGCGGCGGACCAGCTCGGCCTGGGCCTCCTGGAGTGACCAGGCTGGGACGCCGCCGGGCAGCCAGGCGTCAACCACCGACCAGCGGTACTGGCCGCTGACCCAGGACCCGCGAGGGCGGCCGCGGACGATCCGGCCCTCGGCGGCCAGCAGCAGCAGGATGCGGGAGACCACGCTCTGGCGGCCCTCGTACGGCTTGCCCTCGGCGAACACGATCTGCTGGGCGAGGCGGGGGTCGTCCTTGGCCAGCTCGGCGGCGGTCGCTCCGCCGCGGGCCTCCAGTGCGTTGACGGCGACCTTCTCCACGTCCTCGATCCAGCTGGGAGGGTCGTCGGCCAGCCCGGCCCGGCCGACCAGGTCGACCAGCAGGCGCCGCTGCTGGGTGGCGATGGCGTCGGTGCAGGCGGCCTGCACCACCCCCATGAGCTCGACCGGCTCGATGAACATGGTCCGGCGCATGCCGAGGATCCGGACCAGCTCCCGGTCCTCGTACAGGGCCTGCTCGACGGCCGCGACCCCCGGGTCGACCATCCGGGCCCGGGCGGCCAGATACACCGTCGCCGGGTCGGTCGCGTGCAGGCCGACCAGGTCGCGGGCCACCTCGACCACGCCGGCCTTGGCCGTGCCCGCCAGGTGGTGGCGCAGGCCGAGCCGGGCCCGCCGCTCCTCGATCCCGATCCGTCGCATCGGGGTACTACAGCAGCCGCCCACGACAGCCGACAACCTTGCGACAGGTCCGGTGTCACCGAAATGACAGCATCTGCGTGGATCGGCATGGAACCTGAGACCCTGCTGTGGCGTCTTCTTGGTACATCCCTACGTCGCTGGGCGGTGGTGGGAATGAGCGCGAGTGGGTCGGGGGCCGCTGCGGCCAGGGACCAGTCGGGGACGCCGCCACGACTGATCGCCGTCCCCGGCGGCGGGAACGGGCGGCCGGGCGCGCGCCCGGCCCGGGTGGTGGTCTTCCTCGGGGTCAGCGACGACGCCGGCAGCCGCGTGGCCGCGGCCCTGCTCGCCCACCGGTCCAAGGGCCGGGTGCGGGCCGTCTCGGCCAGCCCGGCCACCGTCGACCCCGACCCGGCGGTCGCCGCCTCCCTGGCCCAGCTCGGCGTCGACCTGAGCCTGACCGCCTCCGAGCGGCCGTCGCCGGCGCTGCTCGACCGGGCCGAGCTGGTCGTGGTCATGGGGTATGACCGGGACAACCTCACCGAGGGCCGCCGCACCGAGGACTGGTGCATCGACGACCCCAACGGCAAGGACGCCACCGCGGTCCGCTGCATCCGCGACGCCATCGACCGCCGGGTCCAGCGCCTCCTGATCCGCATGGGCGTCGCCCTCCCCACCCGCCCCCGCTGACCCGGCTGACAGGGAGGGTCGCGCCCCAGCGCCGGTCCGCGCCGAGACCCCCGGTGGGGGAGCGTCGCCGGGCCGTCGAGGCGAGTGCTCGGCGCTGTCCACAGGCTGCGCTGGGCGGGCGAGCAAACTTTGCCCGGGCCGACGAGAATGTCGCGCATGCATCGAGTCGCTCGCGGCCTGGCCGCCATCCTTGGCGTTGTCCTGCTGGTCGCCGCCTGTTCCGGGAACGAGCCCGACCGGTCGGCCGCGCCGACCACCAGCGTCAGCTCGACCACGCTGGTGCCGACCACCACGGGGGCGACCTCGACCACGGCCCAGGCCCGGGCCGCCTCCAGCGCCCAGTTCCGCGCGGCCAAGGTCCGGCTGGTCACGGTGGCCCAGCTGGAGCAGCCGGTGGCCATGGCGGTGCGGCCCGGGGACCGCACCCTGTACCTGGTCGAGCAGGTGGGGCGGGTGCGGGCGGTCCGCGGCGGGCAGCTCGACCCGACCCCGGTGGTCGACATCTCCGGGGAGGTCACCGCCGGCGGGGAGCAGGGGCTGCTGGGGCTGGCCTTCTCGCCCGACGGCCGCTACCTGTACCTGGCCTACAGCGACCGGAACGGGGACCACCAGATCTCCGAGCTGACCATGCGGGGCCAGCGGGCCGACCCCGGCTCGGAGCGCTCGATCCTCCATTTCGACGACCCGTTCGCCAACCACAACGGCGGCCAGCTCGCCTTCGGGCCCGACCGCCGCCTCTACATCGCCTTCGGCGACGGCGGCGGCGGCGGCGACCCCCTGGGCAACGGTCAGTCGCTGGACACCCTGTTCGGCAAGATCCTCCGGATCGACCCGCGGCCGGCCGGGGGCCGGCCCTACCGGGTCCCGCCCGACAACCCGTTCGTAGGCCGCGAGGGCGCCCGGCCCGAGATCTGGGCCTACGGGCTGCGCAACCCCTGGCGCTTCTCGTTCGACCCGGCCACCGGCGACCTGTGGATCGGCGACGTCGGCCAGAACACCTACGAGGAGGTCGACTACCAGCCGGCCGGGTCGGGCGGCCGCAACTACGGCTGGAACCGGCGCGAGGGCCGCCACCCGTTCAACGGCGGCGAGCGGCCCGAGGGCGCGGTCGACCCGGTGATCGAGTACGGACGGGCCGGTGGTGCCTGCACCGTGATCGGCGGGTTCGTCTACCGCGGTCAGCGGATCGACGGCCTGCGCGGCGCCTACCTCTACGGCGACTACTGCGCCGGCTGGGTCCGGGCGGCCCGCGTCCGCGACGGCAAGGTGGTCGAGCAGCGCGACCTCGGCCTCAGCGTCCCCGGCCTGAGCTCCTTCGGCGTCGACGCCTCGGGCGAGCTGTACGCCCTCTCCCTCGGCGGCGAGGTCTACCGCCTGGCCCCGGCCTGATCCTCGGACAGCAGGGCGGCCCCCATGGCCCCGGCGTAGTCGCCGAGCTCGCCCAGGCGGACCACCAGCTGGGACGGTGGGATGAACAGGTGGGGGACGATGGCCGTCTCGATCCGGCGGACGAACGGCTCGCCGAGCTTGTCGCCCAGGCCGCCGCCGACCAGGACGGCCTCGACGTCGACCAGGTTGAGGGCCGAGGCGATGGCCGCGCCCAGGGCCTCCACGGCCCGGTCGATCAGCTCATGGGCCAGCGGGTCGCCGGCGTCGAGGGCCGCCTTCCAGACACCGCTGCTCATGCGGGGGCGGCCGAGGCGCTCCTGGATGGCCAGGAGCTCGGTGGGGCGGCCGGTGGCGGCGGCGGCGCGGGCGGCCCGTTCGAGGGCGACCCGGCCGGCGTAGGCCTCCATGCAGCCCCGGCGGCCGCAGGGGCAGAGCTCGCCGCCGTCGACCACCACCATGTGGCCGATCTCGCCGGCGGCGCCGTGGGCGCCCATGTGGAGCTGGCCGCCCAGGATCAGGGCGCCGCCGACCCCCGAGCCGGCGAACACCACCAGGAGGTCGTCGAAGCCGCGGCCGGCGCCGAGGCGGTGCTCGGCCAGGGTGGCCACGGCCACGTCGTTGTCGACCACCACCCGCTTGACCCCGAGGGCGCCGGCGACCATGGAGCCGAGCGGCACCGGGTCGCCGAACCCGGGGAGGTTGGCCGCCCCGAACAGGTCGCCGGTCTTCTGGTCGACCCGGCCGGGGGAGCCGATCCCGACCCCGGCCAGCTTGCTGACCGGCACCTTGGCGCTCTTGGCGGCCGCCTTGACCACGCTGGTGATCTCGGCCACGACCGCCGCCGGCCCGCCCTCGACCGGGGTCTTGCCCCTGGCCTCGCCGAGCCGGGTGCCGCCGTCGCCGACGATCACGCCCTGGACCTTGGTCCCGCCGAGGTCGACCCCTGCCGTATGCATGACCCGGATGATGCCAGCATCCTCCGAAAGGTGGAGGGCGGAATCGGCGCCGTGGCCGACGAATCGGCTTGCCAGGTCGCGTAGGCTCGCCCGAGACGAGCAACGAGACGAGGCCGAGAAGAAGGGGAGCGCTCCCATGTCAGCTGCCACCGTGCCCGGCGACACCACCGAGACGCTGGCCGCGCGGGCCGTCCAGGTGACCAAGGTCTACGGGGAGGGCCAGACCGAGGTCCGCGCCCTTGACAACGTCTCGGTCGAGTTCCCGAGCGGCCGGTTCACCGCCATCATGGGCCCGTCCGGCTCCGGCAAGTCGACCCTGATGCACTGCCTGGCCGGGCTGGACCGGATCACCTCCGGGGAGATCTTCATCGGCGACGTCGAGCTCAGCAAGCTGTCCGAGAAGCAGCTCACCCTGCTCCGCCGGGACAAGGTCGGCTTCGTGTTCCAGGCCTTCAACCTGCTCCCGACCCTGACCGCGGCCGAGAACGTCGAGCTGCCCCTGGCCATCGCCGGCCGCAAGCCGGACCGGGCCTGGTTCGACCGGGTGATCGACGCCGTCGGGCTGCGCGAGCGCCTCGGCCACAAGCCGGCCGAGCTGTCCGGCGGCCAGCAGCAGCGGGTGGCCGCGGCCCGGGCGCTGGCCTCCAAGCCGGCGATCGTGTTCGCCGACGAGCCCACCGGCAACCTCGACTCGGCGTCCGGCACCGAGCTGCTCGGCTTCATGCGCCGCTCGGTCGACGACTACGGCCAGACCATCGTGATGGTCACCCACGACCCGAACTCGGCCGCCTTCGCCGACCACGTGCTGTTCCTGGCCGACGGCCGCATCGTCGACGAGATGGCCAACCCGACCGCCGAGAAGGTGCTCGACCTCATGAAGAAGCTGGGAGGCTGAGCGGGCCATGGGCAAGGCAACGCTCAAGGGTCTCCTGGCCCACAAGTTCCGGCTGGCCGCGACCGCCCTGGCCATCGTGCTCGGGGTCAGCTTCGTGGCCGGCACCTTCGTGCTCACCGACACCATCAAGGCCAGCTTCGACGACCTGTTCAAGCAGGTCACCCAGGGTGTCGACGTCGCCGTCCGCTCCCAGGAGACCTTCGGCGGCTTCGACACCGGCGAGGTCCGCGACCCCATGCCGGCCGCCCTGCTCGACAAGATCAAGGCGGTCGACGGCGTCCGGGTGGCCGAGGGCACCGTCACCGGCTACGCCCAGCTCGTCGGCAAGGACGGCAAGGCGGTGACCACCGGCGGCGCCCCCAGCCTCGGCGTGTCGTTCAACAAGGACACCCAGTTCACGGCCGGCTCGACCGTGCGCTCGGGACGGCTGCCGACCGAGCCGACCGAGATGGCGATCGACGCCAAGACGGCCGAGGACACCGGCTACAAGGTCGGCGACCAGGTCAAGGTGCTGTTCCAGGGCCCGGCCCGCACCTTCACCATCAGCGGCATCATCGGCTTCGGCGACGCCGACAACCTCGGCGGGGCCCGCCTGGTCGGCTTCGACCTGGCCACCGCCCAGGAGGTGATGAACCGCGAGGGCCGGTTCGACGAGATCGACGTCGCCGCCCAGGAGGGGGTCACCCCCGAGCAGCTGCGCGACCGCATCCGGGCCGCCGTCGACCCGAAGTACGAGGTCCTCACCGGTGAGGAGCTGGCCGCCGACCAGGCCGCCGCCATCAACGACACCATCGGGCGGTTCCTCGGCACCGCGCTGCTCGCCTTCGCCTTTGTCGCGCTGCTGGTGGGCGCGTTCCTGATCTTCAACACCTTCACCATCATCGTCGCCCAGCGGACCCGGGAGCTGGCCCTGCTGCGCTGCCTGGGGGCCAGTCGCCGCCAGGTGATGACCTCGGTGCTGGTCGAGTCGTTGATCGTCGCCCTGGTGGCCTCGCTCGTCGGCCTGGGCCTGGGCGTGCTGATCGCCAACGGCCTGCGCGCCCTGCTGAGCCAGTTCCTCGGTGCCGACATCCCGGCCACCGGCATCCAGTTCCTGCCTCGCACGGTGATCGTGTCGCTGGTCGTCGGTCTGGTCGTGACCGTGCTGGCGGCGCTGCTGCCGGCGCTCAAGGCGACCCGGGTGCCGCCGGTCGCCGCCCTCCAGCCCGAGACGGCCTTCGCCCCGACCGGCTTCCGCAAGCGCCGGATCGTCCTGGGCGTGCTGGTCACCGCCGTCGGCGTGGCCCTGCTGCTGGCCGGCCTGTTCCGCTCCGAGGGCAACCGGCTGGTCAACGTCGCCTCGGGGGCGGTGGTGGTCTTCTTCGGCGTGGCCATCCTGAGCCCGCTGATCGCACGGCCCCTCGCCCGGGTCATCGGCTGGCCGTTCGCCCGCGCCTTCCGACTGCCCGGCACCCTGGCCCGCCAGAACGCCATGCGCAACCCGCGACGGACCGCCTCGACCGCCGCCGCCCTGATGATCGGGCTGGCCCTGGTGTCCTTCGTCAGCATCTTCGCCGCCTCGATCAAGGCCTCCACCACCAAGACCCTTGAGGAAACGGTCTCGGCCGACTACATCCTCATGAACGACAACTTCCAGCCGTTCAGCCCCGAGGCCGCCCAGCGTCTGGCCGAACAGCCGCAGCTGGCGGCGGTGGCCGGGGTGCGCTTCGGCCCCTGGAAGCTCAACGGGGCCAGCAAGACCGTCCAGGCCGTCGATCCTGCCGCCTACCAGCAGGTCGTCCGCACCGAGGTCACCGCCGGCAACCTCGACGACCTGGCCTCAGGCGGCCTGGCCGTGAAGGACACGGTGGCCAAGGCCAACGGCTGGACGGTGGGCGACAACGTGCCCATGGAGTTCCCCCGCACCGGGGTCGAGCAGGTCCCGGTGAAGGCGATCTACAAGGACAACAGCCTCAACGGCGACTTCCTGCTCGGCCTGACCACCTACGAGCGCGCCTTCGCCGACCAGGCGGACCTCGAGATCCTGGTCAAGGCCGCTCCGGGGGTCGCCCCGGCCGAGTCGCGGGCCGCGGTCGACCGGGTGATGGCCGACTTCCCCAACGTCACCGTGCGCGACCAGGCCGAGTTCAGGGACGAGCAGGCCAGGCAGATCGACCAGATCATCAACCTGTTCTACTCGCTGCTCGGGCTGGCCATCCTGATCGCCCTGTTCGGCATCGTGAACACGCTCGGCCTGTCGATCTTCGAGCGCATCCGGGAGCTCGGCCTGCTCCGGGCCGTCGGGGCCACCCGCAGCCAGCTGCGCTCGATGATCCGCTGGGAGGCGGTGATCATCGCCGTCCTCGGCGCCGTGCTCGGCCTGGCCGTCGGCGTGTTCTTCGGCTGGACGATCGTCCGGGCCCTGGCCAGCCAGGGCATCACCGAGTTCTCCCTGCCGGGCGGGCAGCTCGTCGGCTTCGTGCTCGCCGCCGCCATCGCCGGCATCCTGGCCGCGGTCCTGCCCGGGCGCCGGGCGGCCAGGATCGACGTGCTCAGGGCGATCACCACGGAGTAGCGTTCGGGGTATGCGATCCGACTACTCCAGGGAGGCGCTGGCCGAGGCTGACGTCGACGCCGACCCGGTGGTTCAGTTCCGGCGCTGGTTCGAGCAGGCCACCGAGGCCGGCCTGCTCGAACCGACCGCCATGACCCTGGCCACCGCGACCCCGGACGGGCGGCCGTCGGCCCGCATGGTCCTGCTGCGCGGGTTCGACGAGCGCGGCTTCTGCTTCTACACCAACTACGAGAGCCGCAAGGGCGCCGAGCTGGCCGCCAACCCGCGAGCGGCCCTGGTGTTCTGGTGGGGCGAGCTGGAGCGCCAGGTCCGGATCGAGGGCCGGGTCGGGCCCACCAGCCGCGAGGAGAGCGAGGCCTACTTCCACTCGCGCCCGCCCGGCAGCCAGCTCAGCGCGGCCGCCTCACCCCAGAGCAAGGTGATCGACAGCCGGGCCGTCCTGGAACGGCGGGTCGCCCAGCTGGCCACCGGCCTCCCCGACGGCCAGATGCCCCTGCCCGACTTCTGGGGCGGCTTCCGCCTCGCCCACGAGGTCGTCGAGTTCTGGCAGGGCCGGCCCAACCGCCTGCACGACCGCCTCCGCTACCGCCGCGCCGGCGGCATCTGGACGATCGAGCGCCTCGCCCCCTGACACAATAGGGCGTGCAGGGACGTCTCCTGAGCGACGGAGGGCTGGCCGATGGCATCCAGCGACGGGGTCGAGGTCTACGGGCCGGCCCGCGAGAGGTACGGGGACGTCCTGAGCGACGAGGCGCTCGGGCTGGTGGCCGAGCTCCAGCGGGAGCTGGGCCCGACCCGGGACGCGCTGCTGGCCAAGCGGGGCGAACGCCAGGCCAGCTTCGACGCCGGCGAGCTGCCCGACTTCCTCCCGGCCACCGCGCCGGTGCGCGAGGGCGACTGGCGGGTCGCGCCGGTGGACAAGATCGCCGACCGGCGGGTCGAGATCACCGGCCCCACCGACCGCAAGATGCTGATCAACGCCCTCAACTCCGGGGCCAGGGTGTTCATGGCCGACTTCGAGGACGCCAACGCCCCCACCTGGGAGAACATGTTCGGCGGCCAGCGGAACCTGGTCGACGCCATCCAGGGCACGATCAGCTTCGAGAGCCCCGACGGGCGCCGGTACCGGCTGAACGAGGAGACCGCGACCCTGATGCCGCGGCCGCGGGGCTGGCACCTGCCCGAGAAGCACATCAGCGTGGACGGGCGGCCGGCCTCGGCCAGCCTGACCGACTTCGGGCTGTTCATGTCCGGCGGGGCCAGGCGGCTGCTGGAGCAGGGCAAGGGGGTCTTCCTCTACCTCCCCAAGCTGGAGAGCCACCTGGAGGCGCGGCTCTGGAACGACGCCTTCGAGCTGGCCTCCGACCGCCTCGGGATCGGTCGGGGCACGGTCAAGGCGACGGTGCTGATCGAGACCATCACGGCCGCCTTCGAGATGGACGAGATCCTGTACGAGCTGCGCGACCACTCGGCCGGGCTGAACGCCGGCCGCTGGGACTACATGTTCTCGGTCATCAAGAAGTTCCGGAACCGGCCCGAGTTCACCCTGCCCGACCGCAACAAGGTCACCATGACGGTGCCGTTCATGCGCGCCTACACCCAGCTGCTGGTCAAGACCTGCCACCGCCGGGGGGCGTTCGCCATGGGCGGCATGTCGGCGTTCATCCCCAGCCGCAAACGGCCCGAGATCAACTCCCAGGCCGTGGCCAAGGTCCGCGAGGACAAGCAGCGTGAGGCCGGCAACGGCTTCGACGGCACCTGGGTCGCCCACCCCGACCTGGTCCCGGTGGCCATGGAGGTGTTCGACGCGGTCCTGGGTGAGCGGCCCAACCAGATCGAGCGCCAGCGCGACGACGTCCAGGTCGGCCAGGCCGAGCTGCTCGACATCGCCTCGACCCCGGGGGAGGCGACCGAGGAGGGGCTGCGCAACAACGTCAACGTCGGCATCCAGTACATCTCCTCCTGGCTGCGTGGCCAGGGCGCGGCCCCCATCTTCAACCTCATGGAGGACGCGGCCACCGCCGAGATCTCCCGCTCCCAGGTCTGGCAGTGGGTCCACAACGGCGTCAAGCTGGCCGAGGGCCAGACCGTCACCGCCGACCTGGTCCGCCAGACCGCCACCGAGGAGCTGGAGAGGATCCGCGAGCAGGTCGGAGACGAGTTCTTCTGGAACGAGGGCCGCCCGGACCAGTCAAGGGCCCTGTTCGAGCAGGTCGCCCTGGCCGACGAGTTCGTCGAGTTCCTCACCATCCCCGCCTACGAGCTGCTGGACTGACCTCTCGCGAGGAGGGCGCAGATGGACCGACAGGCCCTCATCCGCCGGCTGGAGGAGATCGCCGGCCCCCAGGGGGTGATCTCCGAGCGCAACCAGCTGCGCACCTACGAGTGCGACGGCCTGGCCAACTTCCGGGTCATCCCCAGCGTGGTCGTGCTCCCCGAGACCGCCGGCCAGGCCCAGGCGGCGGTCAGGGCCTGCCACGAGGCCGGGGTGCCGTTCGTGGCCCGCGGGTCGGGCACCGGCCTGTCCGGCGGGGCCCTGCCCGTGTCGGACGGGGTGCTGATCGTGCTCGCCCGCATGCGCCGCATCCTCGAGGTCGACCTCGACAACCAGCGGGCCGTGGTCGAGCCGGGAGTGCTGAACCTCCAGGTCACCAAGCAGGTGGCACCCGACGGCTTCTACTACGCCCCCGACCCGTCCAGCCAGCAGGTCTGCTCCATCGGGGGCAACGTGGCCGAGAACTCGGGCGGCGCCCACTGCCTCAAGTACGGCTTCACCACCAACCACGTCACCGGGCTGGAGGTGGTCCTGCCCGACGGCGAGCTGGTCCACCTGGGAGGCGGCAAGGCCCCCGACCCGCCGGGCTACGACCTGCTCGGCGCCTTTGTCGGGTCGGAGGGCACGCTCGGCATCGCCACCACGGTGACCCTGCGGCTGCTGCGCAAGCCCGAGGCGGTCCGGACCCTGCTCGCCGCCTTCGAGGGCACCGACCAGGCCGGTGACGCCGTCTCCCGGATCATCGGGGCCGGGATCGTCCCGGCGGCCATCGAGATGATGGACGCCCTTGCCATGGAGGCGGCCGAGGCGGCCGTGCACGTCCACTACCCCGAGGGGGCCGGCGCGGTCCTGGTGGTGGAGCTCGACGGGCCCGAGGCCGAGGTCGCCCACCAGTTCGACGAGGTCGAGCGGCTCTGCCAGGAGGCCGGCTCGACCACCATCCAGATCGCCGAGAGCGAGGACCAGCGGGCCCTGTTCTGGAAGGGCCGCAAGTCGGCCTTTGCCGCCGTCGGGCGGATCAGCCCCGACTACTACGTCCAGGACGGGGTCATCCCCCGCACGGCCCTGCCCGAGGTGCTGCGCCGCATCACCGAGCTGGCCGACGAGCGCGGGCTGCGGGTGGCCAACGTCTTCCACGCCGGGGACGGCAACCTGCACCCGCTGGTGCTGTACGACGGCGAGGTCGAAGGACAGGAGCAGCGGGCCGAGGAGCTGTCGGCCGAGATCCTCTACACCTGCCTGGACCATGGCGGCTCGATCACCGGCGAGCACGGCGTCGGCTTCGACAAGAAGCAGTACCTGCCCAAGCAGTTCAGTGCCGAGGACCTGGACACCATGCAGCTGGTGCGCTGCGCCTTCGACCCCGACGGGCGGGCCAACCCGGGCAAGGTCTTCCCGACCCCGCGGCTGTGCGGCGAGCGGCCCGGCCCGCGCCGGGTCCACCCGGTCGAGCAGGCCGGCATGGCGG
>Ga0207706_10002747_pt1 | contig 17108 bp, 7 predicted proteins | sample KBSC53metaG_FD_184318 | JGI IMG/M metagenome (GOLD analysis project Ga0207706, IMG submission 184318) | Corn rhizosphere microbial communities from Kellogg Biological Station, Michigan, USA - KBS C5-3 metaG (SPAdes) (version 2) | ecosystem: Host-associated > Plants > Roots > Rhizosphere > Soil ... | reverse complement strand
CTGCGCCTCCGACCGTGGTGACAGTCGAGTCCCCGGAATTTCGCCAAGCCGTAATTAGCGCGCTGCCGAATTCGACAGCGGCTCTTCTCTATCAGAATTTTGCCCCCACCGTGGTTGGCGAGGCTACCGGAACAGACCTGAACACATTGGTTAATCCAGCCAATCCGTCCGCAGCGAATTATTCGCAGTGGCTTTGTGCCGACAGCACCGCTACCTCAATGGCCAATCCTATTTTCGCAAGCCGGATTGCGTCGCTGATTGGCGTGACGGCTCAAGATCAGGCGGATATGGTAGCGGCCCACTGCTCAGTGATACCGGGACTTCAAGCTGGTGTATTGCCGCGCAGTGGCGTGAACGTATTGAACAATGGAATAGCGATCAACGGCTCCCAGAACCAGACCTATACGGGATCCGGCAACCTGTTCAACGGCTGGGAGTTAGGTGGAAAGTTCGATTGGAATCCGACGGCGAAAGATCGAGTGTCGTTTGCCATGAACTGGAATCGCCTGACGGACAGCTTCGGCTTTCCTAATACCACCAGCAATAGCAACGGGCGCGGACCAGGATTTCTTAATCCAGCCAAGGCTAAATCTCCTAACGGCCAACTAAGCTGGGTACACACATTCAGCCCCACGGTGCTCAACGAAGCGCGCGTTGGGTACGCATTAAATATTGTTGGCGATGTAACAACCGCTCTTCCCGGCGTTCCTGACATCCGTTTTGACGATGGCTCCATGGGATTCGGTTCGTATGCGGGGTATCCGCAAACGTTCCACGAGAACATCTATTCGTACTCGGACATGGTTTCGATTTCACACGGGAAACACAACTTTAAAATCGGTGTCGACTTCCGGCGGAATATTGAAAACAGCGAATTCAACGTCGCGCGACCCTCGTATTACTTCAAGGACTTTCTGGATTTCGCCGCAGATGCGCCCTATGCTCAGGCAGCTGGCGTCAATCCGGGCATTCTTGATGGTGGCGGAGCGCGGTTGGCGAGCAACATACGGCATTGGCGCAATCTGGAAATGGGAGCTTATTTCCAGGACGATTGGAAAGTCACTCGCAACCTAACGTTGAATTTGGGTTTGCGTTACGACCTCTACTCCCGTCACAACGAACTAAATAACCAAGTGACAACCTTCATCAAAGGGCCTGGAAATAGTTTCATCGACAATATTTCCACCGGCGCTGGACAAATCAAAGACGCCAACATCGCTGCTGGACTTGACGGCTGCAGTGTTGACTCGGGGCAAAACCCAGCACAGGCACAGCTTGCAGGTGTTTGCGGTCCAGGCGGTTTCACTACAGCCAAATCACTCGGAAAGGGTGACCACAATAACTTTGGCCCGAGCGTCGGCTTTGCTTGGGACATGTTCGGTAACGCCAAGACTGCTCTTCGTGGTGGCTTCGGAGTCTCCTACGAAGGAACGCTCTACAACCCGCTTTCCAATTCCCGTTGGAACCTGCCGTTTTACTCGTTTAACGCGGCAAGCAACTTCTTGGACGGCGATGTGAACACTGCGATTTACGGGCCGTACACGTGCAGTGGAGCGCCGGGCGGGTGCGTACCAGATACGAGCGCGACTCCAACGTTTCTTGGGGCGGCCACTAATCCGGGACAAGGCACCGGTGCGCAAGCAGTTGGCAACTTGACGGGATGGGATGGAAACAATCCAAACCTCGCAACACTGACTGGAATTGTATTTCCAGAGGGAATTCGCGACCCGTACGTCTACAACTTCTACCTCGGCGTTCAGCACGAAATCATGCCTAAGCTGATCATCGAAGCCAATTACGTTGGAACGGCAGGACACAAGCTGTTCCGCGCCCAGAACGTGAACCGAGTTTCCGGTGAGAAATTGCCGGAGGGCACGTGCGCAGTAGACAACTTCGGACGCACGTTATGCAGTCAGATCTCGGATGTGAACCCAGCCGGGCGTCTAAACCCGAACTTCGGCACGCTTCGAGTCTGGCAGAACGTCGTCAACTCCAACTACAACGCTTTGCAGCTGTCTGTGAAGAAGCAAGCCAGTCGCGGTATGACCTTTAACGTAAATTACACACTGGGTCATGCCATTGATGGCGGTTCAACGTGGCACAGCGGCGCTACGAGCTCGAACGGAGCAGGCGCCGGAGAAGGCTACACTACAGACGTAACCTTGCCTCAACTTGATCGCGGCAACGCTATATTCGACATCCGGCAACGCTTGGTGGCGAACTATGTGTGGGAGCTGCCGTGGATGAAGGAGCAGCAAGGTTTCATCGGCCATCTCTTGGGCGGTTGGCAATACAACGGGATCATCTCCTGGCAGACGGGGGCTCACTGGGAGCCGTGGACTTTAACTAATGGCGGATCTCCTCAGGGAACAATCGTAAACAGCCTTGGCAATGAATGCTCGCAAGCGGATATCAACGCTGGTGACTGCCGCAACACTGGTGGCGATTACAACTTGGACGGGGTACGTAACGATCGGCCTAACGTGGCAGCTAGCAATTTCGATCCCGGGCACGACGGCTGGGCGAATGGCTGGAGTGCCGACAATGCGTTCCGGTTCCTCGGCGACGGCGCTAGCCCAAACGGTTTCTTCTCAGCTCCTTGTTTGGGTTGTGTCGGAAACATGGGTCGGAATACATTCGTTGGACCGGGCTTCGTGTCATGGGAAACCTCTCTATTTAAGAACATTAAGATCACTGAGAGGGTCAACATGCAGTTCCGTGCTGAAGCATTCAATGTGCTCAACCACACAAACTTCCTGTTGCCTGGTGCACAGGGAGCTACCAACAATCGAACCGATTCTCGAAGTTTCGGCCAGGCAGGCGGCACTTTCAATCCACGTAACTTGCAGTTTGGGTTGAAAATTCGCTTCTAGGCTCGAGTCGGGCTTTTCAGGGGTCTGTTCCTTTGTAGGGACAGACCCCTTCTTTCTTTGGCGGGATAAATGAGAACCTGTCCGGGCGCACACTGGCTATTGGTTCCTTCCACTCTCATCGCTATCCTGATAGTGAGTATTCAGTGCCATGCACAGGCCACAAGCGGAAGCGTAATCGGCCAAATCCGAATCGCTCCGGGAAATCCCATTTCGAAACCAGTTCTGGTCACACTACAGGGGCGCGGCACCGTGGTGGGGCAAGCGTACACCGATGACGAGGGCCATTTTTATTTCAATCATCTTCCGGGAAATATCTACCATGTTGTCATCAACGAAGACGGCTACATTCCTGTGAACGAACGGGTCGTCAGCGATCCAGAGACTTCTCCGATGCGCATAGTGAACATTTACCTTGTGCCGAAGAAGTCAGAAAAGCCAGCTGACAATGCAATCGCGGGCGAAAACCCTTATCTCACCAACGAAGCCGAATATGGCAAGCTGTATCCTCGCGCCGCGGTAAGAGAATTCAAGGCCGGTGAAAAGGCTGATCGCAAACAAAAGCCTGATGATGCCATTGCGCATTACACAAAGGCAATTGAACTTGCTCCGACGTTTTACATGGCACGCAACAATCTCGGCACCCTATATCTCGGCAAGGCGAATTATGCGGGCGCGGAGGAGCAGTTCGCGACAGTCATCGGCATCAATCCAAATGACGCAAGCGCCTATTTCAACCTTGGGAACCTGTGCCTTTTAAAGAATCAATATGACCGGGCACTCCAATTGGTGAATCAGGGGCTGAACAAACAGCCAAGTTCAGCTTTTGGAAATTTTCTTCGAGGGTCGATCTATAGCAGGCAGAACAACACCCGCGAAGCCGAGATCGCCTATCGCCGTTCTCTCGAACTCGATCCTCAGATGGCGCAGACCCACTTAGCTCTGGTAAATCTGTTTGTGCAGGAGAAACGGAGTGCGGATGCAGTGGCAGAGCTAAAAGCGTTTCTAAAAGAGTTTCCGGAACATCAGTTTGCTCCAAAAGCACGCGAAGTTTTGAAAAAACTCGAAAGCACTTCCACGCAAACGGATTAAGGTTCCTTATCGTGTTTCGCCCGGAACCAAGTGACATAGTTTACTGTCGAGGCGACACGCTTGTTCGTATTCCTTTTTCGCCAGGTTGAGGCGTCCCTGCTGCTGGAATGCGAACCCCAGATTCAGGTGGGCTTCTGCGTACTTCGGATCGAGTTTGAGCGCGTGCTGGTAGGTGTTGATCGACTTCTGCAGACGTTTCGTCTGACTGTATGAAATTCCCAAAAAGTTAAATAGCTGTGCTTCCTCCAGCCCGAGTTCGGCGGCCTTACCCAAGTGCTCGGCAGCCTGCTCGTAGTTTTTCTGCTGAAACTGGAGCATCCCCAAATCGCGCCGGACAGGGGCGAAATTGGGCTGAATCTCAATCGCCTTCTCGTATGCCTTCACCGCAGCCACTTTGTCTGTCTGCGATTCGAGGTGGCCGAGTTCGTACCATACTCGATAGTTTTGAGAATTGAATTTCAGGGCCTGATCGAGCCACTGTCGAGCTTCCAGCGGATTGCCCAAGTTGATCAAGGCCCGTGCGAGCCCGGCCATGGCTTGATCGAAATTCGGGTTTAGTTCAAGACACCGTTTGAGCTCGGCAGCCGCTTCTTCCCAGTTTTTGCGACGAAGTGCTGTTTCCCCTAACAGAAACGGGACTATATACATGTTGGGATCTTTCTCGCGGACTGTCGCGAGTAAGGCTTTTGCCTTGTCATCGTCTCCGATCTGAAAGGCATCGGTCGCCTTCAGAATTGCATTGAACTCCCACAGCCGATCTTTTGGATCGGGCAGGCCCGCGGCTAGGGCCTCCGCGGAGACTGGCGAATGGTAGGCCATGTAGCCGAGGGCACGCAGTTTCTCCGCCGCATCCGGGCTTAGTTTTGCATCTTGCGTGGCTGCTGCCTTCGCAAACGGATTTGTATTCAACCGCTGTTGCAATTTTTCTTTCAGAACCGCGACGGTGGCAGTCTGCTGCCCAGCAAGATTTGTTTTCTCGTCTGGGTCAGCAACAACGTCGTATAACTCTGGATGCGGAGCCTCGATGTAGTGATAGCGACTCGTTTCCAGCGAATGCAATGGACTCCACCCAAAGGAACTGAACGGATAGAAGGTTTCCGAGTAGGCGGAATTCTCCGCCGCCTTCTTATCGAATAGGCTGGGCACCTGGAATTGTTTCTCGATGTCATCTCTAATTCCCGCCAATCCCAGCAGAGTCGGCGCGACGGCAACTGTTTCTACGGCTGTCGTAACTCGACCGGCGCGAATGCCGTGCCCGGCGGGCGGTTTCACGATCAGTGGAATATGGACCGTCGAGTTGTAGATAAAAAAACCGTGTTCCTGTTCTCCGTGCTCACCAAGCGATTCACCATGATCGCTCAGAATCATGATGAGACTCTGCTGATAAATCTGCGACTGTTTGAGGAATTGGATGAGCTTGCCTAACTCATGGTCCGCGTATGCAATCTCTCCGTCGTAAGGCCTACCGCGATACTGCGAGCGGAATGGTTCGGGCGGATCATAAGGACTGTGCGGGTCATACAAATGGAGCCACAAGAAAAAAGGACGCTTTGAAGTTTTCTTGATCCACGCAATCGCATGCGCGACACTCTCGTTCGCGCGGCGGTCTACGAGTCCGATGTCTTTCTGTTGAAAAGTCTGCGCTGAAAATGCGTCGTCGTAGTGATCGAAACCCCGACCCAAGCCCCAGCTACGATCAAGAACAAAGGCGCTTACGATCGCTCCGGTCGCGTAACCTTGTTGTTTGAATGCTTGAGCGACCGACCGAAATTGGGGACCCAAGGGCTGTCCCGTGAAGTCTTGAACGCCGTTTTGAAAGGGATAAGTGCCCGTAAGAATCGCTGCATGGGATGGCCACGTCAGGGGAACCTGCGAAATGGCACGCTCAAAAACAACCCCCTCTCGCGCTAAACCGTCCAGCGTCGGGGTGGCTACGTCTTTTGCGCCATAACATCCAAGCCGGTCGGCGCGAACAGTATCGATGGTGATCAGGATGACGCTGGGTTTTGCCGGACGACTCGAAACTTGCGCAACGGTAGCGAATGAAGCGGCGAGTAAAAACGCTATTACCGGCGTTGCGGCGAAACGCATCGAACTTAGCGAACGTTGGAAGCTCCCGGATGTTGAAAGGGACTTGTCGGTGTTTTTCGAACGCCATTTACCGTGAAGTGGAATCAGGCTCATCGTTGAATCAGCGATTCTGAAGTTGCTTTGCTTTTTGCAATTCCACTTCCGCTTCTGCCGTCATGCCCTTTGCGGTAAGGGCGCGAGCGAGTGAAGCGTGGTTTCTAGGATTCTCAGGTACAAGCTCAATCGCTCGCTTCAAGTGCAGGATGGCCTCATCATTCTGACCTGCGTACAGAAGCACCTCGCCGAGAGCTCCCTGCCCTTCCGCGTAGTCGGGATAGATTGTTACCGACTGGCGAAGCGCCGCTAGGCTTTCGGGGATTTGTTTCTTTTGCAAGTAAGCTACACCCAAGTTAAACGCAGCTGAGAAGTTGGTAGCATCCAGTTCGAGAGCGCGCTTCAAAGCGGCGATTGCTCCATCGAAGTCTCCCACCCTGGCATTGGCCAACCCGAGGTAGAAGATTGCCAGCGTGTAGTCAGGACTCGACTGAACGACGCTGGTAAATTCTTTTCGCGCGTCTTCAAAGCGCTGCAGCCTGTAGTAGCTGAGCCCAAGCAGATATCGAGGCGCCAAGGCATTTGGTTCTACCTTAAGGGCGGAATTCAATTTGTCTGCGGATTCCTGTAAGCGACCGTGTTGCGCATCGGAAATGGCCTCGGAAATCAACTCGTAGAGTTCGATCCGGTCTTTCGGATCGGGTAGTTCTTTATTGCTTACGGTGGGATCACCACCTCCCGAGAAGCCCGCATACCCCAGGGATTTAAGGCGCTCCATCAGGGCGGGATCGAGTCCCGTCTTTTGAGCTAACTCCTGGCTCGCCGTGTAGGACCGAACCAAACCGTTCAACTTGCTGCGCATCTCCTCGCCCACTGCCTTTTTTTGCGGCAACAGATTTTGTGTTTCGCCAGGATCTTTCTTCAAGTCATAGAGTTCGGGGCGAGGCGCATCGATGAAATGATAATTTGCGGTTTGCGCTCCACGGAGCTCGCTCCAGTTAAAGTGCAATCGCGGCAGGAAGGTTTCCGAATACAAGCTGCGATCCTCGGCTTCAGCCTTGCCGGTCATGAGGGGCAGCAAGCTCTGCCCTTGCATTTTTGGTGGCGACGCTAAATCAAGCGCGGCTAAAACTGTAGGCATCACATCCGCGAGGCAGACTGGAGTGGGTACCAGCTTCGCGGCAGGCCGTGCCGGCAAATGAAACATAAGTGGTACATGGAGGGTTGAGTTGTAGATGAAGAAGCCGTGTGTTTTTTCTCCGTGCTCGCCCAACCCTTCGCCATGATCACCGCTCAGCACGATGAGCGTGTTGTCATAGAGGCGTTTTTCTTTCAGGAAGCTTATCAAACGTCCAACTTGTGCGTCCGCAAAAGCAATCTCGCCGTCGTACGGGTGCGACGCATATTCCTTGTCGTAGGGCGGCGGTGGACGATACGGGTGATGCGGATCGTAGAGATGCATCCAGAGAAAAAACTTCTTCTGATAATTTTTCGATAGCCAGTCCAGCGTCACGTCCGCCACTACATTCCCCGGACGTTCCATTTCCTCAAGATTTGACTCTTGCAGGCGATTGAAATCGAAGTGGTCGTAGTAAAAGTCGAATCCCTGGTTTAGGCCGAACCGTGAGTCGAGAACGGCAGAGCCTATCACAGCTCCTGTGGTGTAACCGTTTTCCTTTAGCACAGTAGCCAACGTGGGTTGTTTCGAGCTAAGCACGTTTCCGCTGAAATCGTGCATTCCGCTTAGCGGCGGATATGTACCCGTGAACATCGCGCTGTGCGAGGGGAGCGTGACTGGCACGGGCGTGTAAGCATGTTCGAATCGGACCCCATCTGCTGCGAGCGCATCGATATTCGGCGTGCGGACGTCCTTATATCCGTAACAGCCCAAATGATCGGCGCGGAGGGTATCAATGGTGATGACCACAACATTGGGAGCACTTCGGTCGGCAGGCTTGTCACCGGCGAAGAGTTGCATCACGAGCGCGGCAAGGACCGTCACTAGTGAGAGCAAGGTGCTGCGGGAGAATGGCATTGAGTATGAAAATTATAGCCCATCGAAAGCAGGCATCCCGCCGACAGAAGCTGAGAATCTGAGCTATTCTAGATGTCCTTAATCATGCGCAAACTTGCCTTGTCTGCCCTTTTTTTGGGGCTGGCGATTGCTTACGCTAGCGGCCAGACCACGCGACCCGTTGCCCCGAAATCTTTATTGCCCGACGTCTACCTGATCACCATTGACACCCTGCGGCCGGATCACGTTAGAGCGTACGGGTATGACAAGATTGAAACTCCGGCCCTCGACGCCTTGGCCCAGGACGGCATTCGTTTCACACGAGCTTTCACGCCCAGCCCAATTACGAATACTTCACACACGACGATCCTGACTGGACTACTGCCGAGCGTTCACGGCGTAACGGATTTTGCTATTCCTTTGGCTCCGAACCATGCCACGTGGGCGGAACTACTCAAGCAGAAGAAATACAAGACCGCGGCATTCATTGGAGCGGTGATTCTGGACAGTAAAACATTAGCTCCGGGACTCGACCGCGGCTTTGATTTCTACGACAACTTCCCAGCCAATGCCCCGACCAAATCCCGCTGGGGTCGCGTGGAGCGCCGAGGCGGTGAGGTTGTACAACATGCGGAAAAGTGGCTCAGCACAAACCGTGCAGGTCCTCACTTTGTTTGGGTACATCTTTATGACCCGCACGATCCGTATGAGGCGCCTGACCCCTTTGGGCAAACCTACAAGGACCGACCTTATGACGGAGAGGTTGCATACGCAGACTCTGTGGTCGCCGATTTCGTTGCGTATTTGAAAAAGAATGGACTGTATCAAAACTCGATCATCGTCGTCGTTGGCGACCACGGCGAGGGTCTTGGCGAGCATGGCGAAGAAACCCACGGCATATTTTTGTACGACTCGACAACACATGTGCCCCTGATCGTAAAACTTCCCAAGGCAAACAAGTCCCAAGTCGTGGAAGCGCAAGTTCGCACTACGGATATCTTGCCTACGATTTTGGATCTCCTCGCCATTGAGGCACCAGCGGAGTTGAGTGGCAGTTCCTTGCAGGCTTACATCTCGAAGGCGGGCGGGGCTGATCGAGTTGCATTTGGGGAGACGGACTATCCGCTGCGGTTCGGTTGGGCGCCGTTGCGATCAGTTCGCACCGACGGCGTTAAGTACATTGAAGCACCCAAACCGGAACTGTACGATCTGAAAACGGATACGGACGAACTTAAAAACGTCTACTCTGCGGCCGACTCAAGGGTCGCAAAATTGAAAACAATGCTTGCGGATCAAAAAGGTAAGACGGGCGGGAACCTCCCTCCAGAAGCAGCACAGCTTCCCGATCCCAAAGACAAAATTGAGGAACAGAACCTTCTGCATCGCGCGATGCTTGCGTCTGACGACAACCGGCCGGCCGACGCACGGGCTGCCTTAGAAAAGGTAGTTGAGCTCGATCCAAAGTCTCCGACAGCTTTACGCCAATTGGGTGAACTCGAACTTCAGGCGGGCAATTACGCAAAATCGGCCAGCTACCTGAAGCGTTCGCTCCAAATTCGCACCGATGACTCCACAGCGGCTTACCAACTCGGCCAGGCGCTTGAAAAGACTGGGGACTTTGGGGGCGCGCGCGACGCACTCGAAAGCAGTCTCAAGGTGATGCCCGGTCAACTGCCGGCGCGAATTTTGTTAGGGAACGTTTACATCAACCTGAAGGATGCGAAAGCTGCGCAGGACCAGTTCGAAGCGGCGCTTCTCGTCGATGCGAACAGTGTCGATGCGCAAGTCGGCTTAAGCAGGGCATTTTTGGCAGAAGGAAACAGTGCGGAAGCCCTGCGCCAGTTAGAGCCGCTGACTCGAACACAAGCAAACAATCCCGACGTTTTTGAGGCAATTTCTCAAGCCTACAAAGCCGCAGGGAAAAATGCAGAGGCCGAGCAAGCGGCAAATCGTGCGCAGGCCTTGAGGTCGAAAAAGCCGGGGGCTTAAAAACATCCGCACTGGAGGTAAGTCGTAGATGAAGTATCGATTCGCGTCAGGCTGTGCGCTTCTTATGGAGGACATCGCATTGCAATACCACTCTCGAACCGTGTCAGTAGTGTTCCTTGTTCTTTCCACTCTCATTTTGGCCGGATGCCCAGGACGCACCAGCATCGAAAAGATCAACCGCGATCCGGGACGGTACGTGAGTCGAGAGGTTACGATTGCCGGCCATGTCACCAATTCATTTGGAGCTCTCGGAAGTGGTGTGTATCAAGTTGACGACGGCACAGGTCAGATGTGGGTATTCAGTCAGAACTTCGGCGTGCCGTCCAACGGAGCCAAGATTGCCGTCACCGGAACAGTAGGTCAGGGCTTCAGTTTTGGTGGCAGAAGCTTTGCAATCATCCTCAGGCAAACGAAGCATCGATACTAAGCCGCAAAAAAAATCCCGGATAGCCACCAGTGGCTGTCCGGGACGATGGATCCGCAGCGGTGCCGAACCCGTCGTTATAGAGAGAAGAGACGCGTGAAAGACGTATGAGCCGGGCATTTTCCTAACAACTGATGAACGATTTGTTATACAACCCTGCGATTACCGGCGAATAAGCCGATCCAGCCTGCAAATGTCTGATTTTGTTACAAAAAAAGGGGGCTCTGGCCCCAAAGCCCCTAATTCACAGAGTAGACCTCTCAACAAAATGTTACAGACAACAAATTTCATCCAAATTTATGCGTCCCTAGTTATGGTGATCCGATAGCGCATGAGATACTTTTTGTTCGAGTTATGATTGCAAGGCCGGAGTCTCATCTGCCCCGGCCCCTCCCCCCGCGCCGCTCGAAATGAATCGCCGGTTCGCGGGTTTTGCTAAATGTGACGAACAGTGATGCGGGTTTGCTAACAGGGAAACTCTCGCGAGAAATTTATTTTTCGCGCATCAGGAAAGTTGTTTGGCGGGTGTATAAACGAGAGCTCGCTTCAGATTTGGAACGTAGAAGAGCAAGCGAGAAAAGGTCGATTTGTCATGAGTGAGGGGTACAGGCTCAACGTTTCTGATGTGCTCGGACTTGAAGAAGTCCAGCGCAACAGGAATGCTCAGCGCCTAGAGGAAGTCGTTGTGGAGCTCTATGCAACGATGCGAAATCCCCTTTTGAGTTACGCATATCACGTAGCCTGCTCCAGCGGAGATGCGGAAGACCTGGTCCAAATCGCCTTTCTCAAACTGTATGACCAGTTGCGAAGTCGCGCACCAATCGAGAACGTGCGTAGCTGGCTCTACAGAGTCGTGCATAACGCAGCAATTGATCAGTTGCGTCATCAAGGCAAGCAAGAATCGCTTGTCACAGAGTGGTTACAGGAAAACACCGCGACATCAACATCAGCGGAAGACGATCTGATATTGCGGCAGCGGATTGCTCAATCGCTCTCGCTTCTAAACGAACGTGAGCGTCATTGTCTTCTCTTGCGGGCGGATGGGTTGAGTTACAAAGAGATTTCCGACGTGTTGTCAATTAGCGTCAAAGCCGTAAGCGTGTATCTGGTGAGAGGCTTGAAAAAGATCGGGGGGCGCAATGAATCGCGTGCCTGATCCGACCCAGCTAATTCCGCCGCACCTCCAGGACGCGGAGTTGATCGCCCATCTTGATGGCGAACTGGCGCGTTCCGATCGCCAACGAGTGCGCTCGCATCTCGAAAGTTGTTGGGACTGTCGCACTCGACTTGGCAGTTTGCAAGCAAGCATCGAAAAGCTCATCGAACTTCGCAAGACTCTGAAATTCCCCTCCGCCTACGGCACCGATGAAATGCGCATAGAGCAGTTTCGCAGTCGCCTCATGCGTCATGCTGCTGAGGCATCTGCGGGCGTCTCCTGGTGGCGCCGTGCGTTCGAGACTGTTTCTCTGTCATTATCAACACCTCTCCAGTGGCTAACTCACTACCGACAACCTGCGTTGGCGATTTTCGTGGCCGCTTGCCTGCTCGTCACGATGTTTACCGACGTCTGGACTCCCAAGGTGTCAGCGGAAACGGTACTGGCCCGAGTGCAAGAATACGATTCAGCTCACCAGGCGAGCGGAGACCGCATTCTTCGGTCCTCCATGCAGATCGAAAAGATTGAGCCAAAGCGCGATCGACGCCGAGCGGTCGAAAAGTTGACGATATTGCGCGATGCGTCGGCCGGACCGACCGTAATTGAGACTGAAGGAGCTGCTGGTACAAGTCGACTGGTCCTGAACCGATCGAGTCTGGGTGATGCGCTGCCGCGAGCGCTGATGGGCGCCCCAGACCTGGCAATACCCGTCGTTCAGTTCCTGGCTGCCGCGCATTGGATACCTGACCTGTCCAGCAGCGAGTTCCGCAAGATTTTGCTTGATAGGGGATCCGACCAAAGCTCTGCCAAACGCGTCGGCGGGTTGTTCGAGCTGCACTTCCCTTTCGCTGCTGGACATTCATCAACAATCAGCGAAGCGGTATTTGTAGTTGACGCGCGCGATTATGCACCCGTTCGTATGAGCCTGTTTGCAGCTGAGGCGGGCAATCCGGTGGAATATCGATTCACGCGTAGCGAATTTCGTTCGGAACCCCGTACTACGGAGCTAGCGCGGCTGTTCTCATCAACTGAAACCGGAGCGCGACCATCCACAAGCATTCCGGATCATGCCGCCCCTCGTACCACTCCGTTGACGTATCTCAACTCCTCGGCTAACGAAACCGAAGTCGCGGTGGCGGCGACGCTGCACGGAACCGATGCCTGCCTGGGAGAAGAAGTTCATATCTTCCCTATGTCGGACGGCTCTCTGTTGGTACAGGGCTTAATGGATTCAGCACCTCGTCGCGAAGCCGTCCGTCGAGCGCTTAAATCTGTTTCCGGCCCTCTCACCATCGAAATCTACCTCCCGAGGGAGTTGAAAAGTGGTACGCAACTTCTTCGGCCGCCGGATGAGCTCAGCGGGCAGGAGTCCGCAGACACACGCCCAGCTGCAGTCACTACCCTGGCAGATCTCTCAAATCAGAAAATTCCACTTCACGATGTGCTCTACCGTCACTTCCAGGCCGCGGGCAGCCAACAGGAAGAGACTGAGCGTCAGGTGAATGCCTTTTCGAACGAGGTGGTGACTTTGGCCCGTCAGACGTTTCTGCATGCATGGGCCTTGAAGCGACTGGATCGTGAGTTCTCACCTGCGCGCATAGCAAAGCTCAAGCCGCAGGTGGTTCTGGAAATAGAAAAAATGCGAGAAGACCACCGGCGATGGATCGCCACCATTTCGCACCGTCAAGCGCAAACGCTTGGATCAGTCATCGACTCCGGCCCCAACACCGCACTCGACACCACCGCCGCCCTTAGTTTCGATAGCGACACGCTTCTGCGCTTGGCTCAAGAACAAAATGATCTGATTCGGTCTTTATTTACTACATCTTCGCGGCAAGTCGAGCCTTCCGCGAGCGTGAGCCGACTTTTAAGCGTTTTAAAAAGGATGGGGGCGTAATCAGCCCTTAGCAGCTGTCGTAGATACGCAAACGACGCGCTTTCCGGCGTGATATTCTTTTGCGCACTTCTGACAAGCGGTGGTGCATGAGCCCTGAATGGGCGCATTCATTGCTCCCAAACTTTGGAGATGACGTACCGAGTCTGGACGATTCTCAGGCAACAACTGTCGAGTCCGGCTAGGCTTTCCCTTCTCTTCCTGGCACTGAGTACTTGCGCTCACGCTCAACGAGCTACCCTCTCTGGCACGGTTTCGGATCCGAACGGCGGCCTTCTTAACCAAGTCGAGATTACGTTGCTGAACCTCGACCAGGGACTCAAGCGGGAAGCGGTAACTAATGAAGAGGGGGCATTCTACGTTCCATGGCTTCAACCCGGCCAATACGTGGTAACCGCGCAGAAAGACGGATTTGCCATCGCCGAGGTCAAAGACATTGTGCTGCACGTGGGGGATTCCCAGTCTCTCCATGTGCAACTGCAGGTCGGGGCGCCGCTGGTTGAAATTGAAGTCCGGAGCACCATTCCACAAGTGGAAACGATCAGTCCCTCGCTTGGACAGATCGTGACCGGAGAAACAATACGCAACGCGCCTCTCAATGGTCGGAACGCGCTTGATCTCGCTTTGCTGATGCCGGGTGTAACGCCATCAAATGCCGATGACACCAGCGCGGGAACGCTGAACATCACGGGCAATCGCAGTGATTCCGTAGCCTATCTTCTGGATGGGGGACTCAATAACGACCAGCTCGACAATGGGGTTGTCTACATCCCGAATCCCGATACCATCGCCGAGTTTCGCGTGTTGACAAGTAATTATCCGGCCGAGTTTGGTCGCAACTCCGGTGGAGTTGTCAGCATGGTTCTTCGATCAGGCACCAGCCAGTTTCATGGTTCTGCCTTTGATTTCTTGCGCAACGACGCGTTGGACGCAAACTCTTATTTCAACAAGAATGACCCCAGTGGCCCGCTCCCACGCGACGTTCTAAAGCGGAATCAATTTGGAGCAACTTTTGGCGGGCCCTTGCACAACAGCAAGAGTGGACACCAGGGCGCATTCTTTTTTCTCGGTTACCAGGGCCAACGCCAGATACAAGAGATTGCAATCCACAATCGGCCCACATTTTCCGAAGATGAATTGAATGGCATCTTTTCCCAGTCAGCCTTAAATACGAGCGGGGAACGCATTCCAGACCCCGCAGTCCGCTGCTTCCTGTCCGGCCACCCAACGACTGATGCTGTCGTGCCGGATTTGTGTGAAGATGCGCATCATAATCCGCTGCCGCCGCATCCCTTTTTCCAGAGCAATCCTGCATTAGCAGACATGGCGATTATTGATCCCGCCCGCATCGACCCGGTTGCCATGAACTACATCGCAGCAGGACTGATCCCAACTGCGGTCGACGGCCAGTTGAGCGCGCAGGAGGGCGCGCACCTTGATCGAAACGAGCTGACAGGTCGGTTTGATGTAGATATCAGTTCACAGGACAAGCTGGCGGTAACGCTTGGATATCAACAAACGCAATTTCTGGACCCCTTCGCTTTCGCCACGGTCCCGGGATTTCCAGACCTCAGCGAAAGCCATAACTATTTTTCCAATTTCGCGTATACGAGAATCATTCGTCCCACCCTTCTAAATGAGCTGAGGTTTACCGCGCAGCGCGCGAATGTCGATGGCTGGAGTCCAGCAGCGCAGTTACCAGGACCACAAACACTTGGCGTCCTCATTACCCCCGACAGCGTGAATGGGCCGACACGACTGGTATTTGACCAGGGCACCATGGCTCTGGGATTCAGTCCGCAAGGCCCTCAGCGGGTTACGGACAATACCTTTTCGATCGACGATGCCGTGACTTGGGTGCGAGATCGACATCATTGGAAGTTTGGCGCAGGTGTCGCTGCCTATCAGAACAACACGCTGTTCGCATTTAACACTGAGGGGCAGTTTGATTTCATTGGAACTGGCGGAGCAGGCTCCCAAAATGCGTTTGCCGATTTCTTGCTCGGCCTCCCAACTTTCTTTTCTCAAGATCCGGAGGCTGCATCAAATGTGCGCACCAAGCTCACCAGTCTCTTCGCGCAGGACGAGTGGCGCGTCGGCCGAAATCTGGTCCTAACGCTCGGACTACGCTACGAGTACAGCACGCCGAAGCTCGATACCATGGGCCGCACGTTTTCGCTAGCGATTGGACAGCAATCGCAGATCTTCACGAAAGCGCCGGTGAGCATGGTCTTCCCGGGCGATGCGCGCGCCCCGCGGGGAGTCAATTTCCCCGATAGAAACGATTGGGCTCCCCGATTTGGGTTTGCTTGGGACGTTACGGGAAAAGGCAAGACGAGCCTTCGCGGAGGCCTTGGTCTTTTCTATGACATCCTGAAGGCCGAAGACAATTTCCAGTTCAATGGCCAGCCGCCTTTTTTTTCGAGCGTCGGATTCGGATTTTCTCCAATAGCGGGTAACCCGCTTGCCCCCCCAAGCTACCTGTCGCAGCCGTTTGCTGCGGCCGGCGTTCCTGATCCATTTCCTTCACGTATACCGCCGGCTGATATTGACTTTGGCCAAGCAGGGTTTCTACCAATCGGATCGTCCAACAGCCTGTTTTTTGTAGATCCGCATCTGAGGACTCCCTACACATATCAGTACAACCTGAGCCTGCAACGAGAGGTTGCAGCAAATACGGTTGTTGAATCCAGCTTTGTCGGCGCAATCTCGCGCGGCCTGACTGCACTGCAAGATGTCAATCCCACCATCCTCGGCAGCAGAGATCGCGTTTTGAATCTGCTTCCTGGAAATACAACTTGTGAAAGCCTTGATGAACTCTGCAGCTTCGCTGCATTGCGCGAGTTCAAGAACGTGGGCCGTGCCAGCTACAACAGTCTTGAGCTCAGTTTGCAAAAGCGGCTCTCAGGGGATGGCCTTTTCGGAAGATCGTATTTCACTGCCGCCTATACGTACGCTCACAACATCGATACGGCTTCAGGGTTTCGCAATCGCAATAACGCAGTTCCAGCGTATTCGCCCGAATATTTCCGCTCGTCGGGCGACATTGATGTCCGGCACCGGATCGTTTTCAGCGGCGGTTGGGAAGTTCCATTCGAGAGGGCGTGGAGTCGAGGGCCATCGCGTATAACCCAAGGGTGGAATCTGTTTCCAATCGTCAGCTGGAGGTCTGGATTTCCGTTCGATATTTTCGCAAATCTACCATCCAATTTTGATTTCACAAGCCCAGGACCATCGGGTGCCGGCGATCCCGGCCTTGTTCGTGCCAATTTGGTCGGCGCGCCTTCTACTGTCGACCCGAATCAATCAAATACCTTCGCCGGTAGCACCGGACATTATTATTTCGACCCCACCCACTTCTCAAACGCGCAATGCCAAGACACCGTCAAAGCGGAAGCTTGCGTTCCAGGGCCTACCAAATTCCCCTCCGATGAACAGGCGATTGCTGATCCTTCCGTGCGCACGTACGGAACTCTGGCACGGAACTTTCTGCGAGGCCCGGGACGATTCAACATAAACCTCTCGATCGCCAAAGTGACGCCGAT
>Ga0207706_10002746_pt1 | contig 17108 bp, 15 predicted proteins | sample KBSC53metaG_FD_184318 | JGI IMG/M metagenome (GOLD analysis project Ga0207706, IMG submission 184318) | Corn rhizosphere microbial communities from Kellogg Biological Station, Michigan, USA - KBS C5-3 metaG (SPAdes) (version 2) | ecosystem: Host-associated > Plants > Roots > Rhizosphere > Soil ... | reverse complement strand
GGCCGAGCTGCGGCGCCGCCGGTCGCAAGAACTGCACGGCGAACGTGAGCCCGTGCGCTCCGCTTCCTGCCTGGAACGCATCCTGCACCGTCATCGCGATCCCGGCGAGCACGCCGCCATGCACATTGCCCCGCGAGCTGACCCTGCTGCGATCCAGGGAAACCCGCGCGCGCGAAAAATCGGCGGCCAGCGGCTCGACCACGACCGATTGCGGGTCGAAGCGATCCGTCGGGGGCTCTCCGACCGGGTCGGCGACACCGGGGAAGGCTGCTGTGACGCCCCACGCATGTGCCACGACGACATCGAGGTAGTCGCGGATGACGCACCGCGCCATCCCCGCCGCGGAACTCATGCTCACCAGCTCGGACTCCACCACCAGGAACTGCGCATCCGGATCGGGCTCGCCTGCGATCGCGACCGTGAGCTCGACGGTCGGACCGCCCGCCGAGTCCACCACCGCGGAGTTCACCGCGACGCCGACGCCGAGGTCGGCGAGCGGGCCCAGCACGAGCCGGCTCAGCCGGCCGACAGGCGTCCGAGAGCCCTCCTTCAGCGGCACGCGAGCCGTCAGATGTCCGCGCCCGACGATGAGCGGTTCGGCGCCGAGCCCTGACTCGACCGCGGAACCGCGAAGGTGCTCGACCAGGCTCTCCAGATCGGCCAACGTCCGTAGCGGCAAGGCCCCGGGCATGCTCACCTCTCGCGTCATCGACTGGTGCCCGCTGGTCGGCTGAACACCGGATCGCGGCCCTCACGGACCGCAGCGACGGCCTCGCGCTGGCAAGCGCTGCCGATGTTGCGATGCATCTCGGTGCGCTCCTCGATCAACGCCGCCTGGTCGAGCCTGGGCCGGCCTGCGCGCAGCAGCCGTACGACGCTCCCGACCGCCTCGGGGCTACGGCCGGCGATCGTGCGGGCCATCTCGAGCGCCGCCGAGCGGGGGTCGTCGGCCAGGCTGGTGGCCAGACCGATGGCCACGGCTTCCTCACCGCTCACCCGGCGACCGGTGGTGCACAGGTCCATCGCCCGGTCGAAGCCGATCAACGGCGGGAGCATCTGAGTTCCGCCGCTGTCCGGCGCGAGCCCCCAGCGGATCTCGTAGGCGCCGAGTGTCGCGTCCGGCGTCACGATCCGGATGTCAGCACCGAGCGCGAGCTGCAGCCCCAGACCGACGGCAGCGCCCTGGACCGCGGCGATGACCGGCACGGGCATCGTCGTCCACACCAGGACCGCCCGCTGCCCCCGGCCCAGGGCCAGACCGTTCACGTCGACGATGGCGGCCGCCACGTCGTCGGCGTCGGCCGGGCGCCATGCCGCCGCCTTGCCCTCTGCCCGCATGAGGTCGAAACCCGAGGTGTCCATGCCGGCACAGAACGTCGGGCCCTCGCCCGACAGCACGATCGCGCGGACGGAGTCCTCTCCGCGCAGGCGGGCAGCCGCGCGAAGCAGCCCGTCGTACATCTCGTCGCGGACGGCGTTGCGACGGTCGGGCCGGTTGAGGCGGACTTCGGCCACACCGTCCGCGATCGTCAGCAGCACGTCCGTCATGACACTCCTTGCCGCCGATTCCCGGCGTCGGCTAGCATCCGATTAATAGTTAGATAGTTTATCGGTAGCCGTTCGAGTGTGCCAGCCCGTCGCAGCGCCCCGGGCCCCGAGAAGAAAGCCCGGTTCGATGATCTCCAACCGCCTGACGCAGACCTTCGGTGTCGAGCACCCCATCGTCCAGGGCGGCATGCAGTGGGTCGGGCGCGCCGAGCTCGTGGCCGCCGTCGCCAACGCAGGCGCCCTCGGCATGATCACCGCGCTCACCCAGCCCACCCCCGCTGACCTCGGCGCCGAGATCGAGCGTTGCCGCACGATGACCGACAAGCCGTTCGGCGTGAACCTCACGGTGCTGCCCACGATCCGCGCCATGCCCCACCTGGACTACGCCAGGCAGATCGTGGACTCGGGCATCACGATCGTCGAGACCGCCGGTTCGAACCCCGAGCCCTTCATGGAGCTGTTCAAGGCCAACGGCGTCCGCGTCATCCACAAGTGCACCAGTGTCCGGCACGCCCTCAAGGCCCAGGCAGTCGGCGTCGACGCCGTCAGCGTCGACGGCTTCGAGTGCGCGGGCCACCCGGGCGAGGACGACGTCACGAATCTCGTCCTGATCCCGGCCGCCCGCGCCGCTCTGGACATCCCGATCATCGCGTCGGGTGGCATCGGCGACGGCCGGGGTCTCGCCGCCGCCCTGATGCTCGGTGCCGAGGGCGTCAACATGGGCACGCGCTTCATGGCCACCGTCGAGGCGCCCATCCACGAGAACGTCAAGCGGTCGATGGTCGACCTGAGCGAGCGCGACACGGACCTGATCCTGCGGACGCTGAACAACACCGCCCGAGTGGCCCGCAACTCGGTCAGCAGCGACGTCATCCGCATCCTCGACCAAGGAGGCGTGTTCGAGGACGTCCGCGAACTCGTCGCCGGCGCCCGCGGTCGGACGGTGTACGAGACGGGTGATGTCGAGGCGGGCATCTGGACCGCCGGCATGGTCGTCGGCCTGATCCACGACATCCCTACGTGCGCGGAACTGGTGTCACGGATGGTCGCGGAGGCCGAGCAGCACATCGCCGCCACAGCCGCCCAGGTCGTGGTTCCCGTCTGACGATCGCCATGTATCCCGGCTCCTACGCCCAGACCGCGCCCGATCGCCCCGCGGTCGTCGTCGGCTCCAGCGGCGAGGTCGTCAGCTACCGCGAGCTCGACGAGCGATCAACCCGCGTCGCGCATGCACTCGCGGAGATGGGATTGCGTCGTGGCGACGTGGTCGCTCTGCTGATGGAGAACTCGGCGCGCTACCTCGAGATCGCCTGGGCCGTACGACGCTCCGGCCTCTACCTCACGGTTCTCAACCACCACCTCACCGCGGCCGAGCTCGCCTACATCGTCAACGACTGCGGAGCCAGGGTCCTCGTCGCCGGCGCCGCAGTGGCGGAGACGGCGGTCGGTCTCGACGGCGCGCGCGCACCAGCGCTCGAGCACCGCCTCGCGTCGGGAGGCGAGATCCCCGGCTTCGCCTCCTTCGAGGATCTCGTCGCGGGCATGCCCAGCACGCCGCGCGCGGACGAGGAGGGACAGGTCCTGCCCTACTCGTCAGGCACCACCGGACGCCCCAAGGGCATCCGACGTGAACTGCCCGGGGGCGAGCCGTTCGCGGACGGGAACGACCAGACCGTCGCGTTCCTGCGCGCCCTCGGCTTCGACGAGGGCGACGTCTATCTCAACCCGGCACCGCTGTACCACACCGCCCCGATCCACTGGACGATGGCGGCGCACCGGCTCGGCGGCACCGTCGTCCTCATGGAGCGGTTCGATCCGGAGGCGATGCTGGAGCTGATCGACCGCCACCGGATCACGCACGCCCAACTCGTGCCGACGATGTTCATCCGCGCCCTGCGGCTCCCGGAGGAGACCCGGGCGCGCTACGACCACTCCAGCCTCAAGCGGATCGTGCACGCCGCAGCGCCGTGCCCGGTCCCGGTCAAGCGCCAGATGATCGAGTGGTGGGGGCCGATCATCGACGAGTTCTACTCGTCCTCGGAGGGCTCGGGGGGCACCTACATCACCGCACGCGAGTGGCTCGAGCATCCCGGATCGGTCGGGCGCCCCATCCTCGGGAAGATCCACATCGTCGACGACGACGGCCAGGAGCTCCCACGCGGCGGGACCGGCCAGATCTGGGCCGAGGGCGCGGTCCCGTTCCGCTACCTCAACGACGAGGAGAAGACCGCATCTCAGGTCGACGCCCGCGGATGGACCACGGTGGGCGACATCGGCCACCTGGACGAGGACGGCTACCTCTACCTGACCGATCGCACGGCGTACACGATCATCTCCGGCGGGGTGAACATCTATCCGCAGGAGGCGGAGAACGTGCTCGCCGCGCACCCGCGTGTCATGGACGTCGCGGTCTTCGGCGTACCCAATGCGGAGTTCGGCGAAGAGGTCAAGGCCGTCGTGCAACCGGTCGACCGGGCCGACGTCGGCCCCGCGTTCGAACGAGAGCTCATCGAATTCTGTCGCCACCAGCTCGCCGCGTACAAGTGTCCTCGATCGGTGGACTTCGACGCCGAGCTGCCGCGACAGGAGAACGGCAAGCTCTACAAGCGGGAGCTGCGCGACCGGTACTGGTCCGCCTCGGCGTCCGGCAGCACCGCACCTGTCAGCTAGATCAGTCATCCCTGCAGAGAAAGAGGCACGATGTCCGACGAGGTCCTGGTCGAGTATGCGGGCTCCACGGTCGTCATCACGATCAACCGGCCAGATGCGAAGAACGCGATCAATCGCGCCGTGACCGACGGGGTCGCCGATGCCATCGAGGAGCTCGAGGCCCGGCCCGACCTGACCGTCGGCATCCTCACCGGCGCCGGCGGCAACTTCTCGGCCGGCATGGACCTGCGCGCATTCCTCGCGGGCGAGGATCTGGAGCATCCGCGTGGGCTCGCCGGCATCACCATCCAGCCGCCCCACAAGCCGCTCATCGCCGCCGTCGAGGGATGGGCGCTCGCCGGAGGATGCGAGATCGCACTGGCCGCCGACCTCATCGTGGCGGCGAACGACGCGAAGTTCGGCATCCCCGAGGTCAAGCGGGCGCTGGTCGCCGGTGGCGGTGGCCTGCTGCGACTGCCCCGGCGCATCCCTTCCGCGATCGCCATGGAGATCGCGCTGACGGGCGATCCGCTGACCGCCGAGCAGGCGTTCCGCTACGGACTGGTCAACCAGCTGACCGAGCCCGGCGGTGCGCTCACCGGAGCCCGTGCCCTCGCCGACCGGATCGCCGCCAACGGTCCACTCGCCGTGGCTGCCACCAAGGAGATCGTCAGTCACGCCCTCGACTGGACGATCGAGGAGGGCTTCGCCAAGCAGGACCCGATCATGCGGCCGGTCTTCGCCTCCGACGACGCCCGCGAGGGTGCGCTCGCGTTCACCGAGAAGCGCGATCCCGTCTGGAAGGGCCGATGAGACAGCAGCCGTCCGAGACGGACACCGGCAAGAACACCCTTCAATCCCCCTCAACCAGGAGCACACATGCCTGATGCAGTGATCGTCACAGGCGCCCGGACCGCGGTCGGTACGGCGTTCAAGGGCACCCTCACCGAGACCACGCCCGAAGAAATGGCGCGCGTCGTCCTGGGCGCCAACGTCGAGCGGTCGGGGCTCGACCCGCAGCTCGTCGACGACGTCATCCTCGCCGAGGCCGGGTACGGCGGCGGCGCGGTCGCTCGCCACGCCGCTGTCGAGGCGGGGCTCATCAACGCCGCGGGTGCCTCCGTCGGCCGGCACTGCGCCGGCTCGCTGACCGCGGTGCAGGCCGCGGCCGGCTCGATCCGGTCCGGCATGGACCGCGTCGTGATCGCCGGCGGCGTGCACACGACCTCCCTGATGCCGCGCAGCGAGCGCCGCGTGCCCGGCTCTGCGGACTTCGACGCCTGGGGCGCGCCCAGCCACCCGGCCACGCCGGAGGCGCCGAACCTGGACATGTCGATCACGGTCGGCTGGAACACGGCACGTCTCGCCGGTCTCACCCGGCTCGAGCAGGACGAGTGGGCAGCGCGATCACACGAGCGCGCCATCGCGGCGATCGACGCGGGCAGCTTCGTCGACGAGATCGTGCCCATCGACGCGCTGCGTCCCGACGGCAGCACCGTCCGCTTCGAGGTGGACGAGCATCCCCGTCGCGACACGTCGCTGGAGAAGCTCGCCGGCCTCAAGGTGCTGCACCCGGAGATCGAGGGATTCAGCGTCACTGCAGGCAACTCAAGCGGGCTGAACGACGCTGCATCGGCCGTCACCGTGGTCAGCAGCGAGGTGGCAGCAGGGGAGGGTCTCGAGCCGATGGCCACGGTCCTGTCCTGGGCCAACGTCGGGGTCGAGCCCAGGCGCACCGGGCTCGCGGTGGTCGACGTGGTGCCCAGGGCCCTGCAGCGTGCCGGCCTCTCGATCGCCGACGTCGCCCTCTGGGAGATCAACGAGGCCTTCGCCTCGGTGCCCCTGGCCGTGTGCAGGCAGCTTGAGATCGACGACGAGATCGTCAACGTCAGCGGCAGCGGCTGCTCCATCGGCCACCCGATCGCCGCGTCCGGCACGCGCATGTTGAACACGCTGATCCGCGAATTGCGTCGCCGGGGTGGCGGCTACGGCGTCGCCGCCATGTGCGCCGGCGGCGGCCAGGCAGGCGCGCTGGTCGTGCGCGTCTGATCGGTCGGACGCGCCGGACGGGAAGAGAAGCGGTCGGCCGGGCAGATGCCCGACCGACCGCTTCCTTCTTGTCCAGATCCAGGGTCAGCGCGGACCGAAGCGCTGCGCTCCGTCGATACGGATGGTCTCGCCGTTCATGTAGGGGTTCGACAGGAGGTGCGTCGCCAGCGCGGCGTACTCCGCCGGCTCGCCCAGGCGCTTCGGGAACGGCACGGCCTCGCCGAACTTCGCGATGGCCTCCTCGCCGACGGACAGCATGATCGGGGTCTTCATCGTGCCGGGCGCGATGCAGCACACCCGGATGCCCACGGCACCCAGGTCGCGCGCCGCGGCCAGAGTCAGGCTTACCACGCCACCCTTGGCCGCGGCGTACGGCGCCAGGCCGATCTGGCCCTCGAACGCCGCGATGGAGGCGGTCGTGACGATCGCACCGCGCTCGCCGCGCACGTCCGGCTCGGACTTCGCGATCCCGGCCGCCACGAGTCGCAGCAGGTTGTAGGTGCCACCGAGGTACGTGTCGATCGTGCCCTTGAAGTTCTCGAAGGACGCCGGGCTGCCGTCGCGCCCGATGATCCGCTCGGCCGTGCCCGACCCACCGTGCGCGACGACGGCGTAGCGGAGCGTGCCCAGCTCGCCGGCAGCGCCGATCGCTCCCTGCACGGACTCGTCGTCCAGCACGTTGGTGCGCACGTAGCGCACGGCGCTCCCGAGCTCCTGCTCGAGTTCACGACCCTTGGCGTCGTCGAGGTCCGCGATCACCACCCGCGCGCCTGCCGCGACGAGATCACGGACTGCCGCGGCACCCAGCCCTCCGGCGCCGCCGCTGACGATCGCACTCGTACCGTCGAAATCCATGGTCGTCCCTACTCCTCTTCGCGCCGTTCCGGTGACCCGTCCACGCCGAACCCTAGGGACGTGCGCGCGAGCCAGTCAACTAAATCATCCAACTATATCGCCAGCTGGTTGTGACTTCCATGACTGAGTTTGATCGACGACAATTGCTATAACTAGTATAACTACTTCAGGCATACGCTCCACCCGGGAACAGGCGCAGATCTCGTGGTCGACGACATCGTCCGCAGAAGGGAATCCAACCGATGAGCGACGACAACTGGCAGACACCCAGCGGGCACCGCACCTACTCCTCCGCCCGGCGTGAGCCCGCGCCGGAGGGCATGTCATCGCTGGATCAGCTGCTCGCGTACGAGCAGATCCGCCAACTCGCACACCGCTACGCCCTCGCGGTCAACATGCGCGACCTCGACTCGCTCGTCGACTTGTTCGTCGACGACGTCAAGGCGGCGGGCGGTGGGACCGGACGGGAGGCTCTCAAGGCTGTCTTCGCGGCCCACACCGACGCAGCCGACGTCGACATCCTGGAGGTGACCACGCACGTCATCAATCTGCACGACGCGGACCACGCGACCGGGACCGTCTACAGCAGGTGCGAAATGGGGTCGAAGGGCACGTGGGCCCGTCAGTCGATCGCCTACGAGGACCGCTACGAGCGGCGCGACGGCTTGTGGTACTTCGTCAGTCGCAACCATCTGCTCTTCTACGGCGTCGAGGTCCCCGAGCGTCCGCTCGACCAGCCGGCCGCGAACTGGCCGGAGCACGTCGTGGGGCGCGGCAGCGTCCCGTATGACTGGAACGCGTGGCAGGCCGCGCGCCCGCAATGAGCCCGTGTCATCAGGAAGGATGCGCCATGGAGTCACGCCGCTGGTTGGTGTCGGGAGCGTCGTCAGGGCTGGGCTGGGAACTCGCCCAGCTGCTCGTCGAACGCGGTGAGATCGTGATCGGCACTGTCCGGAAGGACTCCGACGCGCAACGCCTGCGTGCCCTCGGGCCCTCCGCTCATGCCATGCAGGTCGATCTCACCGAGCCGACGGAGGACGTCGTCTCCGCCGTACGCGGCACGCTCGATCGGATCGGTGGCCTCGACGTCCTCGTCAACAACGCCGGCTACGGCTTGGTCGGAGCGATCGAGGAGTCGAGCGAGGAAGAGGCGCGACACCAGATGGAGACGAACTTCTGGGGTCCGTGGAAGCTCGTTCGGGCCGCCCTGCCCGCGTTGCGGGAGAGCAGCAACGCTCGCGTCATCAACGTCAGCTCGACGGCGGGTTTCCAGGGCATCGCCGCGATGGGCATCTACAACGCCTCGAAGTTCGCCCTCGAGGGCATGAGCCATGCCCTCAGCCTCGAGCTCGCCGAGCACGGGATCGGCGTCACGATCGTCGAGCCGGGCGCGTTCCGGACCGACTGGGCGGGCGGCGGGCTGCGCTTCAGCGAGTCGGAGCTGCCCGAGTACGCCGACTCTGCGGCGGGCATGGTCCGAGGAGGGATCTCCCATCTCGATGGCCGCCAGAGCGGGGACCCGCGGCGAGCCGCGGAGGCCCTGATTCAGCTCGCCGAGGCGACCGAGCCTCCGCTGCGGCTCCCCCTCGGCGGCGATGCGGTGACCATGATGCGCAAGCACCTCAGCCGCACGACACGCGAGCTGGAGGCCTGGTCAGCCCTCGCCGAGAGCACGAGCTTCACGCAGTAGTCAGAGGTACCGACTCGGCGAACGCCGCGATCCGGGCCCAGAGCAGCTCCCGGGTGCTCGCGAAGTTGTGCATGTGCGCCATCCGCGGGATCACCGCGACGGACACGTCCGACGAGGACCGATAGGCCGTCGGCTCGGCCCAGGGATCCGGAACCACGTCCCGTTCACCGCAGGCAACGAGGACCGGTACGTCGATGGCGGCGACCTCGGCGTCGACCGCGCCCTCGGTCATCATCGTCACCGCGCACGGTGGCGTGGTCGCACTTCCCCACGGCGATGATTCGTCACCGCGGGCGACGTCGCTGAACGGGCGGTAGGAGTCGAGATCGGCCGCCAGGAGCGTGGGCTCGACGTCAGGCCAGTGGAAGCAGAACCGGAACTGGTCCACGTCGGGTGCGACCACGCCGAGCACGCGGTCGGCGATGGGATGCAGATCGGTGCCACGCGGGGGCAGCGGGAGGATCTCGCGACCGCCGTCGGGCGTGGGGAAGTTCGTGAAGATGCCGCTCCACCCGAGAAAGGCCACCCCGTCGAAGGTCTGGTGATTCGCCTGCTGGACGGTGAGAAGACAGCCCCCCATCGACTGCCCCATCGCCACCGTCCGCACGATCTTCAACGGAGCTACGCCCGGGGCGAGAGTGCCGCCCCGCAGGCGATCCAGGATCTCCACCGCGGTGGCGTGGTTGGCTGCAGCGAGGTCCTCATAGGTGAGCGCCAGGGGGTCCTCGGGCTGCCCGCTGTCTCCGACGAACAGATGGTCGCAAGCCACCAGCACGTAACCGGCTGTCGTATGGAACTCGGCCTGGCTGTAACCCGGCAGCGCGCGGATGTCGTAGTACTTGCGTCCGAAACCCCCACCGGGATAGGCGAACAGGACCGTGACGCCCTCCTCCAGCTGATCCGGAAGGTGGACGGTCGCCGTCGTCCACCAGTCTCCCGCCTGTCCCGCCGGTCCGGTGATGTCGACCTTGATCGTGTGGTCCTGCATGGAATTCACCTCCATCGTGACGACGCCTGCGCGTCATTGATCAGCCGCAGCACCCGATCGGGCGAGAGCGGCTGCTCGGAGATCGAGACTCCGAGTGGCGCCAGCGCGTCGCGTACGGCATTGAGCAGCGCGGCCGGCGCGCAGATCGCGCCACCCTCTCCCAGGCCCTTGTAGCCGCCCGGAGTGTTGGAGGGGGTGATGACGTGGCCATATTCCAGGTCCGGCGCCTCGGTCGCGGTGGGCAACAGGTAGTCCATGAACGTCGTCGCGGTCGGATTGCCGTCCTCGTCGTAGACCAGGTGCTCGTAGAACACCCCGCCGACCGCCTGGACGACGCCTCCGGCGATCTGGCCCTCGACCACCATCGGGTTGATCATGTTGCCGCAGTCCTCGGAGACGACGTAGCGCAGGATCTCCACCTGACCCGTCGCGCGGTCGACCTCGACGGTCACGGCGTGCGTCGCGTTCGAGAACATGAACAACGGCGCCTTGTAGCGCTCGGACACCTCGAGGCCCGGCGTCACACCGGGCGGCATGGCGTCGGTGTTGAGATAGGCGACAGCAGCGACCTGTGCGAGCGGGACCGCCGCCCCCGCGACGCCCCTGACCGAGATGACCCCGTCGCTCATCTCCACGTCGTCGACGGACGCCTCGAGCAGGTGAGCCCCGATGGCGAGCACCTTCTCCCGCATGGTCGCCGCAGCCGCGTGCGCCGCACCGCTCGCGATGGCACCTGAGCGACTTCCTCCCGTGCCGGCGCCGTACGGCGTGCGGGCGCTGTCGCCCTGGATGATCCTGACATCATCGAACGCCACGCCGAGCTCGTCGGCCACGATCTGGGCGAGCGTGGTCTCGAGGCTCTGGCCGTGACTGCCGGTGCTCGTGTAGACGTTCACCTTGCCGCTGGGCTCGATGCGCACGGTGGTTGCCTCGGTCGCGAGGATGCCGAAGCCGAACTGCGGTTCGACGTAGGTCGAGAGTCCGATGCCGAGCAGGCGGCCGTCTGTACGCGCCTTCTCCTGCTGCTTGCGGAACTCGTCGTAGCCGATGAGCTCGGCTGCCTGTTCCAGCGTCTCGGCCGGACTCACCGTGTCGAACTGCAGCTGCATCGGCGTCGTGAACGGCATGTCCGCAACAGAGATGATGTTGCGCCGGCGCATCTCCAGCGGATCGATCCCGAGCTTGCGCGCGACGACGTCGACCATCTGCTCGCGAGCCGTCGTCTCCATCATCCAGGGGCCGCGGTACGCCGTACGCCCACAGGTGTTGGTGAAGGCACCTTGCGCCAGATAGCCGACAGAACCGGGGCCGCTCCAGCGATAGGGACCCGGGAACATCGCGAGGGCCGAGCCCCCCGCCATCCCGTCACCGGGACGCGGGAACGCACCGACGTCCTCGATCTGGTGTCCCTTGGCGGCCAGCAGCACGCCGTCGTCGTCCACGGCGACGGTCATCGTGAGGCACTCCTCGCGCGAGTGACCGCCGCTGATGAGGTTCTCGGCCCGGTCCTCGATCCACTTGACCGGCCGTCCCCCGATCAAGCGGCTGGCGATGACGACGGCGTGCTCCTCCTTCTCCGGGAACATCTTCTGGCCGAACGACCCGCCGACGTCGCCCATCACCACGTGGATGTCGATCTCGGGGATGCCGAGCATGCGCGCGTAGAAGAGGCGGGTCTCGTGCACGCTCTGGCACGACAGCGTGATCTCGAGCTTCTCCTGCCACGGGTCCCAGGTGGACACGATCCCCCGGGTCTCCATCGGCACGCAGAGGTAGCGATGTTGCCGGAACGTCTCGGTGAACGTGTGCGGCGCCTGGTCCAGTCGCTCGTCCAGGCCGGGAATGTCTGCCCGCGCCTCACCGGACAGGTTGCTCGGGCGCTCAGGGTGGACGACGTCGGACTCTTCGCTCAGCGCCGCCACCATGTCGAGCACCGGCGCCAACGGGTCGATGTCCAGCTCGACCAGCTCGGCAGCGTCCTCCGCCAGGTAGCGCGACTCCGCCACGATCACGGCGACCGGCTCACCGACGTAACGGACGTCGCCGTCGGCGAGAACCCTGCCGGGCGGGTAGGACGCATCGGGGCCCATCATCGTCTGCCAGAAGACGTGGTCGGGACTGTTGATCTCCGCGGCGGTGAAGACGGCCAGGACGCCGGGAAGCTCGCGAGCCTCGGCGACATCGAGATTCGTGATCGTCCCCCGGGCCACCGAGCTCCGGACGAAGTGGGCGTGGACCATGCCCGGCAGGTTGAGGTCGTCGACATACTGGCCGCGCCCCGTCACCAGCCGGCGATCCTCGCTGCGCTGCACGGATTTCCCGATCCAGCGCGCCGCCCCCGTCGGGCGGTGACCGTCCTGGAGCGCTGGCGTCGTCACGCCGTGACTCCTTCCGAATCCTCCGGCGCCCGGAGCTCGGCAGCCCGCTTCACGGCTCGCACGATGCCTTGGTAGCCGGTGCAGCGGCAGAGGTTGCCCGAGATACCGGCGCGAATCTCCTCGTCCGTGGGGTCGGGATTCTCCTCGAGGAACGCGGTGACCGAGACGATGAAACCCGGGGTGCAGAACCCGCACTGCAGACCATGGCACTCGCGGAACGCCCGCTGGACCGGCGAGAGATCCCCGGCACTCGAGCTCAGTCCCTCGACCGTCGTGACGGTCGACTGGGCGGCCTGGACCGCGAACATCAGGCACGACCGTACGGCGGCCCCGTCCACGAGCACCGTGCATGCTCCGCAGACGCCGTGCTCGCAGGCGAGGTGGGTGCCGGTGAGGCCCAGGTCCTCCCGAAGCGTGTCGGCGAGGGTCTTGCGGGCCTCGACCGTCGCCCGGCGGGGCTGGCCGTTCACGACCAGCTCGACGTCGATCTTCGTGGGTGACATCGATGTGCTCACTTCACTCCTCGCGTCGCTTCGTGGATGGCGTGGGCAAGGGCGCGGCTCGCCAGGTGGGCGCCGACCTGCTTGCGGTACGCCGAACTGGCGTGGACGTCGTTGGACGGCGACAGGTCTGCGACGGCCTGAGCGCCGAGGCCCGGCAGATCCAGATCGGCGGCCGTCGCGCCGATCAGCGACTGCTCCATCTCCTCGCGTCGTACGGGCACCGCGTCGACACCGGTGAGGCACAGCGCAGCCCGGGTGACACGACCGTCGCTCACCTCGACCGCCGCCATCGCACCCACCAGGGCGAAGTCACCGTGACGACGTGTCACCTGCTCGACGGCGAACCCGGCGCGCGGATCCCAGAGCGGAATCCGGATCCCGGTCAGGAGCTCGTCAGCCTCGAGGGTGGTCGTGAAGACGGTCTCGAAGAAGTCGGCGACCGGAATCCGGCGGTGCCCCCGCGGTCCGTCGACGTCGAGCTCGGCATCGAGGAGCCGCGCGACCCCGGGCAGCTCGGCGGCGGGATCCGCGTGCGCCAGCGATCCCCCGATGGTCCCCCGGTTGCGGATCTGGAAGTGCCCGATGTGGGGAGCGACTCGAGCGAGGAGAGGCACGGCCGACGCGATCTCGGGGTCGCGCTCGAGGGTCACGTGCCGGGTCGTCGCGCCCAGCACCAATGAGCCGTTCTCGCGCCGGACTCCCGACAGCTCACCGATGCCGTTGATGTCGAGGAGCTGTTCCGGATTCGCCAACCTGAGAGCCAGCATGGGCACGAGGCTCTGGCCGCCCGCGAGAACCTTGGCATCCTCCCCGTACTCGGCAAGCAGGGACAGGCACTCGTCCACGGTCTGTGGCGCGAAGTACTCGAACGGAGCCGGTTTCACAAGCGATCTCCTCAACTGATTCCCTCGGCAGTATGCTAGAAATCATCTAGATGATCTAGTGCTTAACAGGTGGTCGCATGCAGCTCGAGCAGTCCTTCTTGATCCCAGTCCCCGTGCAGGACGCATGGCGGGTCCTCCTCGACATCGAGCAGGTCGCGTCATGCATGCCTGGCGCAGCCCTCGACTCCGTGGAGGCCGACGAGTTCACCGGACGAGTGAAGGTGAAGCTGGGACCGATCACCCTCACGTACGCAGGGAAGGCGTCGTTCGTCGAGAAGGACGAGGCCGCGCACCGGGTCGTCATCAGCGCCCAAGGAAAGGACCGCCGCGGCAACAGCACCGCGGCGGCCGTCATCTCCGCCCGGCTCACCGCCGAGGACGGGGCGACCTGCGTCCAGGTGGCTACGGACCTCAACATCACGGGTCGGCCGGCGCAGTTCGGCCGCGGCGCGATGAACGACGTGGCCGACAAGCTGCTGGGGCAATTCGCCGACCAACTGACCGACCGGCTCACCAGCGCCGGGGGTCCGCCCGTCCCAGACGACTCCACCAGCGTCCACGACGCGACTACTCCGTCCGGGACAGCACAGCAAGCGGCGAGCGAGGTCGGTGCAGGCGAACCGCTCCCGGCCGATCAGGAGCCGATCGACCTCATGGGCCTTGTGGGCGGCTCACTCTCCCAGCAGTTCCGACGACCCGCCGTGCTGGCAGTCGCAGTGCTTCTCCTGGCCTGCACGGCCAGGCTCGTACGACGCCGCCGCCGCTGATCCGCCGTCCGGCAGCGGCCGACCGAAAGAGCCCGATGCGTCACGATGAGTACAGGCCGTCCGGCCACAAGACGTGGAGCCAGCGCGTGCTCCATCACCTGCGCCGGAGTCCCGACCGGCCGGCGATAGCGTCGGTGACCTCGGGCTCGATCGAGACATGGTCCGGTTCGCAGCTGATCGCCCGGGTCGCCGGCGCCGCGGCGTTCCTCGACGAGGAGTCGATTCCAGCCGGTGAGTTGGTGCCCGCGTTGCTGAACCAACGCCCGGAATCGGTCGCGCTCCTCCTCGCCGGCGCACTGACGAACCGCCCCTTGGCGCCGCTCTCGCCGCGGATGACCTTTCACGAGCTGAGCAGCTGCTTGGCGCTGCTCCCGGGGGAGGTCATCGTGTCGGAGCCCACCTCGCTGGAGCTCGCGAAGGACCTCGCCTGGGCGAGCGGCAAGCGGTTGGTGGTCGTCGACAAGGTGGATCCCGTTGCCGGCGAGGTCGCGCCGAACGACGACCCCGAGGCCATGGTCTTCGCCATGCACACCTCGGGGACCACCGGGCTGCCGAAGCGCGTCGCGGTGAAGGAGGGTCCGCTGGGTCATCGGGGGGACGTCAACGGATACCTGCTCGACGTGCATCCTGGAGACCGGCTCGTCACCACGTCGCTGTTCCACCATGTCGGAGGACTCGGCAACATCGCCGTGGCATTGGCCAACGGCGCCACCCTCGTCACCTTCCCGTCGTTCTCGGTCGAGGCCTGGCAGGAGATCGGAGTGCTCGAGCCCACGCACTCCGTGACGGTGCCGTCGGTGATCGAGATGCTTCTTGCCGCCGGCGCCCTGTCACTTCCGACGATGAAGGTGCTCGGATACGGCGGTGCGCCGATACATCCGGAGACCATGCGGCGCCTCCAGGACCTGATCCCTCACGCAGAGCTCGTGAATCTCTTCGGGCAGACCGAAGGCAGCCCGATCACCGTGCTGAACCCCGAAGACCATCGCCTCGCGGCGTCGAGCCGACCCGAGCTGCTCAGCTCGGTGGGCAAGCCGGCGCCTGGCGCCGAGGTGATGATCCACGAGCCGGACGAAAGGGGAATGGGCGAGGTCTGGGTCCGATGCCCTCATTCCTTCCTGACCGACGATGAGGGGTGGCAGCGCAGCGGGGACATCGGATACTTCGGCGAGGACGGATACCTGTACCTCGTCGGGCGCCGCGGCGACAAGATCATCCGCGGTGGTGAGAACGTGTATCCCCTGGAGGTCGAGCAGGTCCTCACCCTTCACGGCGCAGTGGAGGAGGCCGCCGTGGTCGGGATCCCGGACCAGCGACTGGGCGAGACGGTTCTCGCCTACATCGTGGCGGTGGATCCCGGCTGTCCGCCGGACGCCGAGGAGCTGCGTGCGTTCGCACGGGAGCGGCTCGCCGGCTTCAAGGTGCCCGTCGCCTGGGAGTTCGTCGACGTCCTCCCGAAGAACACCAGCGGCAAGGTGCTGCGCCGCGAGCTCGCGGCTCGCGCTGCGGAGCGTTCGAGCAACTAGACCTTGCGCTCTGGGTGGAATCCGGTCGGCCCCCGCTCGTGAGGCCCGGAGACAGCCGAGGCCGACCGGTGACTGTGGGGTCAGCCTTTGCGCTTGGTGACCTCTGCGGTCGCGGTCGGCAGCACGGTGTGCAGGTCGCCGACCACGCCGAAGTCGACCAGCTCGAAGATCGGTGCCTCTTCGTCCTTGTTGATCGCCACGATGGTCTTCGAGGTCTGCATCCCGGCACGGTGCTGGATCGCACCGGAGATGCCGGCCGCGACGTAGAGCTGCGGGGAGACGGTCTTGCCGGTCTGCCCGACCTGGAAGGCGTGCGGCTTCCAGCCCGAGTCGACCGCGGCCCGCGAGGCGCCGACCGCGGCACCGAGGGAGTCGGCGAAGGCCTCCACCGGCTCGAAGTTGCCGCCGGTGCCACGCCCGCCCGAGACGACGATGGCGGCCTCGGTGAGCTCCGGACGACCGGAGGACTCACGCGGCTGCGAAGCCACGATCTGGGCCTTCTTCGCGGCGTCGGAGATGGTCGCGGAGAACTTGTCCACGGCGCCCGCACCCGCCGACTCCTCCGGCGCGGCCGCGTTGGGCTTGACCGTGATGATCGGCGTGCCCTTGGTGACCTTGGCCTGCACGGTGTAGTTGCCGGCGAACACGCTCTGCGTGGTCACCGGAGCGCCACCCTCGGCCTGCACGTCGACGGCGTCGGTGATCAGCCCGGACTCGAGCTTGATCGCGAGCCGGCCGGCGATCTCCTTGCCCTCGGCATTCGAGCTGATCAGGATCGCGCCAGGGCTGGCCTGGGCGGCGATCTGCTGCAGCACCTCGGCCTTCGGCGCCACCAGGTAGCCCTTGATCTCGGTGTCGTCGACGACGTAGACCTTCTCGGCGCCGTACTTCTTCACCGCGTCGGCGGCTGCGTCGGCCTTGTCCGTCGCGCCGATGAACACCGCGGCGGGCTCACCGAGGCGCTTGGCGATCGTCAGCAGCTCGTAGGTCGGCTTGCGGACGGCACCGTCGACGTGGTCGACCAGAACCAGAATCTCACTCATGTCTGTGGCTGTTCCTTTCCCTGGCCTCAGATGAACTTCTTCGACGCGAGGAACCCGACCAGCGCGGTCGCGCCCGAGCCGTCCTCGTCGGTCACGATCTCCCCGGCCGTGCGCGGCGGGCGCGCCTGGGTGGCCTCGACCGCGGTCCACGCCGCCGTCAGCCCGACCTCGCCTGCGTCGACACCCAGGTCGGCCAGCGAGAGGCTCTCGAGCGGCTTCTTCTTCGCC
>Ga0207706_10002745_pt1 | contig 17112 bp, 17 predicted proteins | sample KBSC53metaG_FD_184318 | JGI IMG/M metagenome (GOLD analysis project Ga0207706, IMG submission 184318) | Corn rhizosphere microbial communities from Kellogg Biological Station, Michigan, USA - KBS C5-3 metaG (SPAdes) (version 2) | ecosystem: Host-associated > Plants > Roots > Rhizosphere > Soil ... | reverse complement strand
TCAGAGCCGAAGAAGGTCCGTACCGTCACCATTCGCCCGGACGGAAACGACGCCAGCGGCAAGCCTGTCGGCATGGCGCCGCCGGCGGCGCAGGGAGCAGCCGCGACGGCAACAACCGCCACGCCCCGACCGGCCGTCACGCCGCCCGCGCCGCGCGCAGGGACGCCACCCGCCCGCAGCAGCGGCGCGCCGATTGCGCTCGAACCGCAGGCCGGCGAGCCCGCGGCGGCGCAGCCAGCAAGGCCGCGCACCGCGGCCATACCGCCTTCCGCCGAGGGCGCGGCCAATGGATTCGTCGTGCAGCTTTCGTCACAGAAGACGGAGAGCGAGGCGCAATCCTCCTTCCGCAGCTTGCAGGCAAAGTTCCCCAACGAGCTTGGCGGCCGCCAGCCGCTCATTCGGCGAGCGGATTTGGGCAGCAAAGGCGTGTTCTACCGCACCATGATTGGGCCATTTGCATCAGCCCAGGAAGCGAGCCAGTTTTGCGCGACCTACAAGGCAGCTGGCGGGCAATGCGTCGTTCCGAATAATTGACCTGCGCGGGTCATCCGCGCCCATGACGGTACGCGCTTTCATTACCGGCCTTGCGGGCACAGAATTGACGCCCGCGGAGCGGGCGTTCGTGCGCGAGAGCGCGCCCTGGGGGCTCATCGTCTTCAAGCGCAACGTCGAGACGCCGGCGCAAGTGGGCCGCCTGGCTGCGTCTTTTCGTGAGGCCGCGGGTCGTGATGCCGCTGTGCTCGTCGATCAGGAGGGCGGCCGCGTTCAGCGCTTGGGCCCGCCCCATTGGCCGGCCTATCCGCCGGGCGCCTCCTACGGACGCATCTACGATTGGGACCCCATCGCAGGGCTCACAGCCGCCCGTCTCGGCGCCCACCTGATTGCCACCGATCTCAAGGCAGTCGGTATCGATGTCGATTGTCTCCCGATCGCCGACGTGCCGGTCGCTGGCGCAGACCCGGTGATTGGCGACCGTGCTTACGGCGATACCGCCGACAAGGTCTCGGCGATTGCGCGCGCGGTCGCGGATGGCCTGCAGGCGGGCGGCGTCTTGCCTGTGCTCAAGCATATTCCGGGGCATGGCCGTGCCACCGCCGACAGTCACGGTGTGCTTCCGCGCGTCGACACTGACCGTGCAACGCTGGTGGCTACCGACTTTGCCGCGTTCGGGCCGCTGTCCGATCTCCCGCTCGGGATGACCGCCCATATCGTGTACAGCGCCATCGATCCTATTGCTCCCGCCACGACTTCGGTCACTCTGGTCCGTGATGTGATTCGGGGCTTGCTGCAATTTCGCGGTTTGCTGATGAGTGACGACATTTCCATGGGAGCCCTGTCGGGGTCGATCGAGGCGCGCTCGCGCGCAGCCATTGCCGCCGGTTGCGACCTCGTCCTGCACTGCAACGGCAAGCTCGACGAGATGCAAGCAGTTGCATCGGCCGTACCCATGCTGACGGGCGAGGCCGCGGCAAGAAGCGATGCGGCTCTGCGACGGCGCGGACAGCATTCGCAGTGCGATCCAGGCGCGCTGCGGGCCGAATGGACGGCGCTCATGGCCGCTCCCGCGGGCGCCCGGAGGGCGACATCATGACCCCCGACGAGATCAAGTTCGAAGCCGACGTGACTGCCGAGCGGGAGACGGGCGAGCCCGCCTTGGTGGTCGACGTCGAAGGGTTTGAGGGGCCGCTCGACCTCCTCCTGGCGCTTGCCCGCCAGCAGAAGGTCGATCTCGCCAGGATCTCGATCCTTGCGCTTGCGGACCAGTACCTCACCTTCATCGAGGCGGCGCGCAAGCTTCGGCTCGAACTGGCCGCCGACTATCTTGTGATGGCGGCCTGGCTCGCCTACCTGAAGTCGCGCCTGCTCCTGCCCGATGCGAATGCGCCTGCAGGTCAGAGCGCGGAAGATATGGCGATCGCGCTCGCCATGCGGCTCAAGCGCCTCGAGGCGATCCGGGCCGCCGCCGAGCGCTTGTTCGGCCGCGCACAGCTCGATCGGGACGTGTTTCAGCGCGGCCAGCCAGAGCCCATCGCCCATATCAAACGTCCGGAATGGACTGCGACTCTCTACGATCTGCTCTCGGCGTACGCGCAACAACGGCAGAAGACGGTTCTCGGGAATGTGCGCTTGGTCAAGCGCACCGTCTGGTCCTTGGCCGAGGCGCGCGTGGCGCTCGAGCGGCTGATCGGCAAGTCGTCCGACTGGGCCCGGCTCGATGAATATCTGATCTCGTTCGTGGTAGAGCCATCGCTTGCACCGACGGTGTTCGCGTCGAGCTTCGCCTCCACGCTCGAACTGGTGCGTGAAGGCGTGATGGAGGTGCACCAGCAGGCGGCATTTTCGCCCCTCTATGTGCGTAAGCGTCAACCGGCTGGAAGTGGAGTAGCCGATCCGAGCGGCGTGGCGGCGCCGACCGGCGGCAAGGAATAGAGGAGGCCGTAGCAATGCCGAGATTGCAAGTGGTGATGCCGGACGATGAGCCGGACAATGCGGTGCAGCCGCGAGCAGAAGAGCTTCGGCTGCTTGAGGCCATGTTGTTTGCTTCGGCCGAGCCGCTCGATGAGAAGTCGCTGGCAGCGCGCTTGCCACAGGGCACGAATGTCCGCGAGGCCCTCGTGCGGCTGCAGGAGGAGTACGCCACCCGGGGCGTCAACCTGCTGCGGATCGGCGGCAAATGGACCTTCCGCACCGCGAATGACCTGTCCTGGCTGTTGAGCAAGGAAACGGTCGAGACGCGCAAGCTCTCGCGCGCGGCGATCGAGACGCTTGCCATCATCGCCTATCATCAGCCGGTCACGCGGGCGGAGATCGAGGAACTTCGCGGCGTAAGTACGTCCAAGGGCTCGGTCGATGTGCTGCTCGAGACGGGCTGGATCCGCCCGCGTGGGCGGCGCAAATCCCCTGGCCGACCGTTGACCTACGGCACGAGTGAGGCGTTCCTGTCGCATTTCGGGCTGGACGCGGTCGGCGATCTGCCGGGGCTCGAGGAGCTCAAGGGGGCAGGCATGCTGGATGGTCGGCTGCCGCCCGGCTTCTCTGTCCCGGTGCCGTCGGACGACCCGGCTTTGCGCGAGGACGAGGATCCGCTGGAACCCGGCGACCTTGATCTCGGCCTTGCGCCACCGCCCGAGCGCACCGACGACGACTGAGTTCCGAGTTGGGCTAATTGCGGCCAAAGGCCGCCGTCGCCCAACCGCTTAGCCCGTGAACGCGGCATTCCCCTGCGGCCTGCGGAGCAGGCGCAGTCCTTGTTTTTGCCGCGCCTGACGCCTAGGTTCAGCCCACTGGGTGAGCGTTGCCCGCTGCGGAAAACCGCCAGAAGCTCCAGGGCAGGCGCTGGACGATGACGGATCGTCGTAGTGCCGTTGGCGTCCGGCGGCAGAAGAGTCCACGCTCTAACTCGGAGCGAATTCGAGATGGACGGGCTGTTCGTTCGTCTCTGCGGAGGATAACCGATGGGTTCCATGAGTATTTGGCACTGGATCATCGTGCTGGCCGTCGGCCTGTTGCTGTTTGGCGGCCGGGGCAAGATCTCCGAGTTGATGGGCGACTTCGCCAAGGGCATCAAGTCGTTCAAAAAGGGCTTGTCGGAGGATGAAAAAGCCGAGGACGAGCCCAAGGTCGATCCGGTGAAGACCATCGACCACCAGCCGCCGCCAACCGTCGGGGCCGCGATGGGAAGCGGGACACCAGCTACGGCAGGGGCCCCGTCAGAAACCCGCAAGACAGGTTGACGCGGGCAGGGCCGCGGCGCACCGGCTCGATGGATGGGGGGCGCCGGCCTGATGGTCTGCGCCCCTTGGAGTTGATAGCGCAATGTTCGACATCGGCTGGGGCGAACTCCTTCTTATCGGCGTCGTCGCGCTGATCGTGATCGGGCCCAAGGAATTGCCCGGGACGCTTCGGACACTCGGCCAATGGATGGGCAAGCTCCGTCGCATGGCGTCGGAGTTCCAGGGCCAGTTTCAGGAAGCTATGCGGGAAGCCGAGCTGGCCGACCTGAAGAAGCAGGTCGACGACATGACCTCGCAGGCGCAGAGCTACGCCAATTTTGACCCCGTCAGCGAGGTCCGCAAGGAGTTCGAGAGCACCCAGCAGCAGATCGAGAGTGCGATCACAGACAAGCCGCAGCCCGACGCGCCGGGCACACCTGCTGTGTCGGAGCCAGGGCCAATATCGGAATCCGGCGCCCTGTCTGGTCCAACTGCGGTCGAGACCGCACCGGCAGTCGCGTCGAGCGCCGAAGCGCCGGTCGCCCCGTTGCCTGAGCGGGAAGCCGCCGGCACGGACGCCGCCAAGCACGATGGCAAACCCGCATGACGCACGAGGACATCGAGGCAACCAAGGCCCCGTTGATGGATCACCTGATCGAGCTGCGCTCGCGGCTCATCAAGGCGCTCGCGGCCTTCGCCGTCATGTTCGTGTGCTGCTTTTTCTTCGCCAAGCAGATCTACAATGTGCTGGTGTGGCCGTTCGTACTGGTAGCGGGCCCTGAGAATTCCAAGTTCATCTACACCGCGCTGCTCGAGTATTTCATCACTCAGCTCAAGCTTGCGATGTTCGGCGCGGCGTTCCTGTCGTTCCCGGTGGTCGCGACGCAAATTTACATGTTCGTGGCGCCCGGCTTGTATCGCAACGAGCGACAGGCATTTCTGCCTTATCTCATCGCGACCCCTGTGTTCTTCGCGCTCGGCGCATCCGTGGTCTATTTCCTTGTGATGCCGATGCTGGTGCGATTCTCGCTTGGGATGCAGCAAAGTCCCGGAGAAGCCACCGCGGAGATCGCGCTGTTGCCGAAAGTCGGCGAATATCTCTCGCTGATGATGGGTCTGATCTTTGCGTTCGGCATCGCGTTTCAGCTGCCGGTGATCCTCACGCTCCTGGGCCGCGTCGGTATCGTCACGTCCGAGCAGCTCAAGGCCAAGCGGCGTTATTTCATCGTCGGTGCTTTTGTGATCGCGGCGGTGCTCACGCCGCCCGACGTGCTCAGTCAGCTGTCGCTCGCCCTGCCGCTGATGTTGCTCTACGAGGGCTCGATCTGGTCGGTGCGCTTCGTCGAGAAGAAGGCGGCTGCGGACAAGGCCAAGGACGCCGCCAGCGCCGCCGCCAAGCCGGCCGAATGATGCACGTCATGCGGTCACCATACGCGGCGTCATCGCTCGCGCAGGCGGGCGATCCGGTATTCACTGGCCTTGGCATCGGACGCGACTTTTCCTAAACAACCGGTGCTCGCAATGGATCGGGTGCCCCGCCCGGCGGGGCATGACGCGGAAAGACTTCGGCCATGCACGACATCAAATGGATCCGCGAGCACGAGGAGGAATTCGACCGCGGATTGGCGCGACGCGGCTTGCCGCCGGAATCGCGAAAGCTGATCGCGCTCGACGAGCGCCGGCGCGCGGCGATTCAGAAGGCCGAGGCGGCCCAGGCGCGGCGCAACGCGGCGTCGAAGGAGATCGGCGCTGCGAAGAAGAGCAACGAGGAAGCCGCCGCCCAGGCGCTCATGGCCGAGGTCGCGCGCCTCAAGACTGAGATTCCCGCGCTCGAAGCGGAGGAAAAGCAGCTTTCTACGCAGCTCGACGAGGCGCTTGCGCAGATTCCCAATCTGCCGCTCGATGAGGTACCTGACGGCAAGGACGAGAGCGCCAATGTCGAGCACCATCATTTCGGGGCGAAGCGCAATTATGGATTCGCGCCGCAGCAGCATTTCGAACTCGGCGAGGCGCTCGGCCAGATGGACTTCGAAACCGCCGCGAAGCTTTCGGGCGCGCGCTTTGTTGTGCTCAAGAGCGGCCTCGCACGGCTCGAACGAGCGCTTGGACAATTCATGCTCGATCTACATACGGGGGAGCACGGCTATACCGAGGTCAATCCGCCGCTATTGGTACGCGACGACACGATGTTCGGGACGGCGCAATTGCCCAAGTTCAAAGATGATCAATTCGCGACGTCAAGAGGTTCACAACAGGCGGACGAGCTGTTCGACAATATAATGGAATGGGGAGCCAAGAATGCCATGGCGGAGGCGAGGGCGTTAGTGGCGAAGGGCGCGGCTCCCGCCGACGCGATGGAGAAGCTGGAAGAAATTTTCGCCCACCAGAAGCCCGAATGGCGGATGCGATTCAACAGTGAGTTGGAGGAACAACTCAGGCTTTGGCTCATTCCCACCGCCGAAGTCCCGCTCACCAATCTGGTTCGCGAATCCATCCTCGACGAAGCCGTGCTGCCCATGCGGTTCACCGCCTGCACGCCGTGCTTTCGCGCCGAGGCGGGGGCCGCGGGCAAAGACACCCGCGGCATGATCCGCCAGCATCAGTTCACCAAGGTCGAGCTCGTTTCCATCACAACGCCTGAGCAGAGCAAGGACGAACACGAGCGCATGCTTGCCTGCGCCGAAGAAGTGCTGCGCCGGCTTGGCCTGCACTACCGCGTGGTGACCCTGTGCACCGGCGATATGGGCTTTGCCGCGCAAAAAACCTACGACATCGAGGTATGGCTGCCCGGGCAAAATATGTACCGGGAAATTTCGTCCTGCTCGCAATGCGGCGCGTTCCAGGCGCGGCGCATGAATGCGCGTTACCGCGCCAAGGATGATCGCCAGGTGCGGCATGTGCACACGCTCAACGGTTCGGGCGTCGCCGTCGGCCGCGCGCTCATCGCCGTCATGGAGGCATATCAACAGCAGGGCGGTTCGATCGCGGTGCCGGACGTGCTGCAGCCCTATATGGGCGGCGTGAAGACAATCGAGTCGCGTGCACGATCGGGGGCCCAATGAATACGCACGAGCGGCCAAATACAGACCGGCCCCTTTCCGATTTCCGTACTCTTTCAACCGTCGTCTGAAATGCGCATCCTCGTGACCAACGACGATGGCATCCACTCGGAGGGGCTCGACGTCTGTGCCGAGATCGGCCGCGCGTTGTCTGAGGACGTCTGGGTGATCGCGCCGGAATTCGACCAGTCCGGCGTCTCGCATTCGCTTTCGCTCAACGATCCATTGCGGCTGCGCGAAGTCGGTGAGCGCCGCTTTGCGGTCAAAGGCACGCCCACTGACTGCGTGATCATGGGCTCGCGGCACGTCATCAAAGACCGTCCTCCCAATCTGGTTCTTTCCGGCGTCAACCGCGGCCGCAATGCCGGCGAGGACGTGATCTATTCAGGCACCGTCGCCGGTGCGGTCGAGGGGACCATTCTCGGCATTCCCTCGGTTGCGCTCTCGCAGGCCTATAAGTCCCGCAGCAGCCAGCCACCACACTGGGAGACGGCGATCCGGTTCGCACCGGATATCATCCGGCGCGTGCTGGCAGCCGGGATACCGCGCGACGTGCTCATTAACATCAATTTTCCCGACTGCGCGCCCGGAGAGGTCAAGGGCATCGCGGTGACGAACCAGGGTCGCAACCGCCAGGACCGGTTGCAGATCGAGGCGCGACAGGACGGTCGCGGCAATGCTTACTACTGGATCGCCTATGTGCGAGTCCGTGGACAGCAGCCTGCGGACGGCAGCGATATTTTCGCGCTGGCTGAGAATCGGATCGCCGTCACGCCGCTGCGACTGGACATGACGGACGAGCCGTTCATGACCAAGCTCGCCGAGTTGTTCGATTGAGCTGGGCCCGTGCGGCCAGCTCGGACCACTCACCGGCACTAATTCTTTAATTCTTCCCGCGGTCCAGAGCGGTCTGCAGCATTTGTTTGAGCCCGTCCATCTGGAACGGCTTCTTGAGGGTCGGGCGGTCGCGATACGGTTCGGGAAGGCCGCGTTCGCCATAGCCGGTGGCAAAGACGAAAGGCATGCCACGGGCGACGAGCGCATCCGCTACAGGCGAAATCGGCTGACCGTTGAGATTGACGTCGAGGATTGCGATGTCGAAATCGGCATTTTTCGCCGCCTCCAGCGCCTCCTCGATGCGTGCGGCCTCGGCGGCGACGGTGTAGCCAAGTTCGCCCAGCATGTCCTCGAGCAGCATTCGGATCATAAGCTCGTCTTCGACGACGAGGATCCGTTTGGCCGGAGTCGCGGACTGCAATTGCGTGGCAGACGTCATTCTGTACCCTCCAATGGATACGCCGGTCGAAAGTACGGATCACGCCCCGCTGCGCAACCGACGCGTGGAGCGTTGCGCACGCGGCATATCACCGCTGAAAGCCACTCGCCTGTTCGAGGGATTCCGTTGGCGCGGAAACAATGGTTCAGTCAAGGGCAGTCTAGGCCTGCCGCCGGAACCACGCCAGCAGGCCGTCAAGGCGAAGTTGAGGCACTTCTCGTAAAGACCGATGGGACTCGTCGACAAGCGGAGGCCGCCTAGGTTCTGCGCAAATTCGATTCAAGGCATCATGCCCCGGATGCCTAACCCGCTGGGGTCGCGTTGGTTCCGCGTCGTGACGCCGAGACCGACACTGCCTCTGGCTCGCACTCTGGCCGAATCTCGGTTTTGGGGTAAGGTCTGGGGGGAGACTCGGCGTGCCCAAGCAACCGCCTGGCGACGACAACGTCGGCCGTATGCAGTTCCTGCTCGGCTTGCGTCGGCGCGGCATCAGCGATCCGGCAGTGCTGCGGGCCATGGACGAGGTGCCGCGCGAGCATTTCGTCGAGAACGCTTTCATCGACAATGCCTACGCCGATCAGGCGCTCCCGATTGCCTGTGGCCAGACCATCAGCCAGCCCTATGTGGTTGCCTTCATGACCGAGCATCTCGGCGTGCTGCCTGGCTGTCGTGTGCTCGAAGTGGGCACGGGTTCAGGCTACCAGGCCGCCATCCTCTCGCGGCTCGCGCGCGAGGTGATCAGCGTCGAACGCTATCGGACCCTGGCGGAAACCGCGCGCCAGCGGCTGGCGACGCTGGGCTATGACAATGTCGAGGTGCGGGCCGAGGATGGTCTGGCCGGCGTCTCCGAGGGCGCCCCCTTTGAGCGCATCATCGTTACAGCGGCCGCCGAAGCCATCCCCGATGAACTGGTCGCCCAGTTGGCGAATGGCGGGGTGATGATCTTGCCACTCGGGCCGCATGGCGGACCACAGCAGCTGGTTAAGCTCACGAAGGGTGAACAGGGGATTAAACAGGAGGCTCTGATCGGGGTGCGCTTCGTGCCGCTTTTGCCAGGAAAAGCGCGCGAATTGTAATGATTTTGTTCTTGAATCGACAAGGTTGAGGCATCGTCAACGCTTAAAGCCTTATTTACCCGCAGGGTGTTAGCTCAACGCTTGTTGTGCGTGCGGGTAGGTGGCGATGTCCTGCGTTCTCGAGAGGTTGCGCGCGCGGTGCTGGCCGCGAGTCGCTGCGCTGGCGCTGACGACCATCGGCGTCGCTGCCTGTAGCGGCGATGCGTCCCGTTTCAACGAGAGCCCGTTCTCGTCGGCCATGACTCCCGAGGCAACCGGCTCGATTGCCCAGGGGGCGCCGGTCAGCCGGGTGGAGAGCCGGCCGCTGGCTCCGCAACCCTCGCAAGTTCAGCTGTCGGGGACAGGAAACCCCGGCGCGCCGGCAGGCAGCAAGAGCGCGGCCTTGCAAGGGCCCACCCAGGCCCGCGCAAACGCGGCTGGGGCGCCTGACGCCTCCCGCTCGGTCGTCCGCAAACCTACCCCGAACGGCAACTGGAGCTGGGATGGCGGCACCGCGATCACAGTGGCGCCAGGTGAGACCGTCGATGCCATTGCACGGCGCTACGGCGTGCCGGCGTCCGTCATCATGCAGTCGAACAACATCACGTCACCGGCGATCATTTATCCCGGCCAGCGACTCGTAATTCCGCGCTACACCAACGCACCGGTAGCGGCCGCGGCAGCGCCCGCTACCCGTCCGGCATCGCCCGCACCCGTGCCCGCGTCCGCGCCTGCGCCCGTGGCCGCCGCGATACCGGCGAGCAGTGCTGGCGTACATGTGGTCGCAAGCGGTGACACGCTGAGCAAGATTGCGCGGCGTTACAACAAGCCCGCCAACGAGATCGCCAAGGCCAACAACATCCAGTCGACCACCACGCTCAATGTCGGGGACCGTCTCGTGATACCGGGTGGACAAGCAGCGGCCGCGAAGCCCACTGCACCCGCGGCGGGCGTTCAAGCCAAGCCGGCACCTTCCGCGGCGGTGAAGGACGCCGAGCCCGCGCAGACCGCGGCTGTCATCGCGCCGACCGACACGCTGGACAAGGATGCCGTCAAGCTGGCGGAAGGCACCGGCGCACTGCCGAAGTTCCGTTGGCCGGCGAATGGACGCGTCATCGCGGGCTATGGACCCACGCCCAACGGCCAGCAGAACGATGGCATCAACATCGCCCTGCCGGAGAACACGCCGGTGAAAGCCGCCGAGGACGGGGTCGTGGCGTATGCAGGCAATGAGCTCAAAGGCTACGGCAACCTCGTCCTGGTGCGCCATCCGAACGGCTACGTCACGGCTTACGCTCACGCCAAGGAACTATTGGTCAAGCGCGGTGACCAGGTCAAACGCGGACAGGTGATTGCACGCTCCGGTCAGACCGGCAACGTCAACGCGCCGCAACTGCACTTCGAAATCCGCAAGGGAGCGTCGCCGCTCGACCCGACGCGCTTCCTGAACGGCGCATAGGTACGGAGCAGCGAGCGAGATCAAGCCGGCGGGGAGCTATTTGCTCTCCGATTTCGCTGTTCCGCCGTCCGCCAGTTTGACCCCCAGTTTGCCCGCGAGATCCTGCACGTACTGCCATGCCACCCGCCCCGAGCGCGCGCCGCGGGTGGTTGCCCATTCGAGCGCTTCCGGGTGAATCTTCTCGCGCGGATGCTTGATACCGAAGTGGGCGACGTAGCCGTCGACCATGGCCAGGAATTCATCCTGGCTGCAACGGTGGAAGCCGAGCCATAGTCCGAACCGGTCCGAGAGCGATACCTTTTCCTCCACGGCCTCGCCGGGATTGATCGCGGTCGAGCGCTCGTTCTCCATCATCTCGCGCGCCATCAGGTGACGTCGGTTAGACGTGGCGTAGAACACGACATTGTCCGGGCGACCCTCGATGCCGCCTTCAAGCATGGCCTTGAGCGCTTTGTAGCTGGTGTCTTCGGCTTCGAAGGAAAGGTCGTCGCAGAACACGATGAACCGGTAGGGCGCTCCCCGTATCAGCGTCATCAGGTCCGGCAAGGTTTCGATGTCCTCGCGATGAATCTCGACGAGTTTGAGCAGACCATCGCTTCGCTTGCGGTGTCCATGCGCGGCGTTGACCGTTGCATGCGCTGCCTTCACCAGCGAGGATTTTCCCATCCCGCGCGCACCCCACAGGAGTGCGTTGTTCGCCGGTAGTCCGCGGGCAAAGCGCTCGGTGTTTTCGAGCAGCACATCGCGCACGCGGTCGATGCCCTTGAGCAGCGACATCTCGACGCGATTGACCCGCGCGACCGGAACAAGCCGCCGCCCGTCCGGATGCCAGGAGAACGCATCGGCCGCCGCAAAATGAGGGGCCGCCGGCGCGCCGGGGGCCAGCCGCTCGAGCGCGGCCGCGACGCGCTCCCATATGCCTTCCGAGCCCGCGGATTGCTTCGGTATCCGGGCACGTCGGGAGGGCTCAGGTGCTGCTTTTTTGACGCGTTTGGCCATGGGATTCGGTCGGTGCGCTGCACCCTTAGCGGGGCGCCGGCAAGCCTGCAAGATCGCCGTGCCAAAGGGCCGAATCGGGCGGATTCTCGGGGCAAGGCAACATTGCAATTGGGCCTGCGGCCGCTATAGTCCGCGCCGATTTCGAACCCCTGTGGCGGCGCGGGGCGATTGCGCGCGGAGTGAAAGCACAAAGGACCGAAGGATGTTTGTGACGCCCGCGTTTGCTCAAGGAAGCCCGTTCGGCGGCGACAGCATGTGGATGCAGTTGCTGCCCTTCGTGCTGATCTTCGTCATCATGTATTTTCTGATCCTGCGGCCGCAGCAAAAGCGCGCAAAGGAGCATCAGGAGCTGGTCAAGAACTTGCGCCGTGGCGATACGGTCATTACCTCCGGCGGATTGATGGGGAAAGTGACCAAGGTCGTCGACGACGATCAGATCGAGGTCGAGATCGCGGACGGGGTGCGGGTGCGCCAGGTGCGCTCCATGGTGTCGGGCGTTCGTACCAAGGGCGAGCCGGTCAAGGACGAGGGTGGGTCGAGTTGACCGCCGGCTTGAAGCCAGTCGACGCGTGAACCGGGACGATCCATGCTTTATATCTCCAAGTGGAAGGCGACGGCGATCCTGCTCACGGCATTGATCTGCTGCCTGCTGGCGGTTCCCAACTTCTTCCCGGAGAGCACTGTCAAGCGGTGGCCGGCCTGGGCGCAGCGCCACATCGTGCTCGGTCTCGACCTGCAAGGCGGCTCGCACATCCTGCTCGAGGTCGATGCCAACGACGTACGCAGGCAGAAGCTCCTGGCGCTGCAAGACGATGTGCGCAGGGTCCTGCGCGAGGCGCGCATCGGTCTTACGCGCGCGCCGGTGGTCCGGGGCAATTCGGTCGAGGTCATTATCCGCGAGAACGACCTGCAACAGGGGCTGACCAAGCTCCGGGAATTGTCGCAGCCCCTCAGCGGTTTCCTCGGAAGCACCGGCCAGCGCTCGCTCGACGTCGAGAACGTCGGGGGCGGCCTCGTGCGCCTCACGGTCACGGAGCCCGCGCTGCTCGAGCGCGTCCGGCAAGTGGTCGATCAATCGGTCGAGATCATCGGCAAGCGCGTCAACCAGCTCGGCCTCGTCGAACCATCGATCCAACGCCAGGGTAATGATCGCATCCTGGTGCAGGTGCCGGGTCTCGGGGATCCGCAGCAACTGCTCGATATCCTCGGCAAGACGGCCAAGCTCACGTTCCGCCTCGTCGACACCTCGGTCCCGGTCGAGCAGGCTCTGCAAGGGCGGCCGCCGCCGGAGTCGGACATTGTCTACGGGTCGAAGGCCGAAAATCGGCAGCCCTATCTCCTGGAGAAGCGGGTGATCGTATCGGGTGATGAGCTCACCGATGCGCAGCCCGGCTTCGACCAGCGGACCAGCGAACCGATCGTGTCGTTCAAGTTCAATACCTCCGGCGCCCGCAAGTTCGCGCAGGTCACCCAGGAGAACGTGGGGCGGCCGTTCGCGATCGTGCTGGATGACGAAGTCATTTCGGCTCCCGTCATTCGCGAACCGATCCTGGGTGGAAGCGGTCAGATCTCGGGCAGCTTCACCGTGGAATCCGCCAACAATCTTGCCATTCTGCTGCGAGCCGGCGCGCTGCCGGCGAAGCTGACGGTGATCGAGCAACGCGTGGTGGGAGCGGGTCTGGGCCAAGATTCGATCGAGAAGGGCAAGCACGCGTCCTACTTCGGCGCGGCACTCGTCGCCGTTTTCATGATCGTGACTTACGGCTTGTTCGGTGTCTTTGCCACCATTGCCGTCGCCATCAATGTGGGGATGATTTTCGGCATTCTGTCCCTCCTGAATGCAACGCTCACGCTCCCCGGCATCATCGGCATCGTTCTCACCATCGGAATTGCGGTCGACAGCAACGTCCTCATCTACGAACGCATTCGCGAAGAGGTCCGTACCGGCCGCACGCCCATTACCGCCATCGACGCCGGTTTCAGCCGGGCGCTGGCGACCATCCTCGATTCGAACATCACCACCTTCATCGCCGCCGCGGTGTTGTTCTTCTTCGGCAGCGGTCCGGTGCGCGGCTTTGCCGTGACCCTCGGCATCGGCATCGTGACGACTGTCTTCACTGCCTTCACATTGACGCGACTGATCGTGGCTTGGTGGGTGAGGTGGGCGCGTCCGCGGCAATTGGCGATTTCATAGGCGGGACCATACGTGCGTCTTTATCATTCTATCCCGCTGCTGCGGATCGTTCCGGACGACACCAAGTTCGATTTCATGCGCTTCCGGCGCGTCAGCTTCCCGATCTCAGCGTTGCTGTCGATCGTCGCGATCGCGCTCTACTTCTTTCACGGCCTCAACTTCGGGATCGACTTCGTCGGCGGTACCCTGATCGAGATCCAGTCCAAGGGCGGTCCGGCCGATCTTGCGAAGATGCGGACGACCCTGAGCGGACTGGGGCTGGGCGACGTGCAGTTGCAGGAATTCGGCGGTCCCACCGACGTGCTCATCCGCGTCGCGCAGCAGCCGGGCGGCGAACAGGCGCAGACGGCCGCCATCGCCAAGGTCCGGGAAGCGCTGGGCAACGAAGTGGACTACCGCAGGGTCGAGGTGGTCGGGCCGCGGGTGTCGTCGGAACTGCTGGCCAAGAGCACGATCGGCCTCGGCCTCGCGATCTTTGCGATCCTGATCTACCTCTGGTTCCGTTTCGAATGGCAGTTCGCGCTTGGCGCCATGATCGCGAACGTGCACGATATCGTGCTCACCATCGGTTACATGTCGTTGACACAGATCGACTTCGACCTGTCGAGCATCGCGGCGCTGCTCACCATTCTGGGTTACTCCCTCAACGACACCGTGGTGATCTACGACCGCATCCGAGAAATGCTGCGCCGATACAAGCGCATGCCAATGCCGGACCTGCTCAATGTCTCGGTCAATTCGACGCTTTCGCGTTCCATCATCACCCACGCGACGGTAACGCTTGCGCTCTTGGCATTGCTGTTTTTCGGCGGGCACGCCATTCACAGCTTTGTCGCGACGATGATCTTCGGCGTGGTGCTCGTCGGCACCTATACCTCGGTCTTCATTGCCGCCCCGATCTTGATCTATCTCGGCGTCGGGACGACGCGCATGGAGGCCGAGGAACCCGCGGAGAAGCGGCCGCCGCGGCCATGATTGGGCGCGGCGAGAAACGAATCGCTCGGGCCGAGCACGCCCATGCAGCAGGCATTCGCCCATTGCGAGGCGCTGGTCCGCGCGGCTGACAGGGACCGGTTCCTGGCCACGCTCTTCGCTCCGCGCGAACGGCGAGGGGCGCTGTTTGCCCTCTACGCCTTCAACGTGGAGATTGCGCGCGTGCGCGAAGTCGTGCGCGACCCGGTGGCGGGCGAGATCCGGCTGCAATGGTGGAGCGACGTGCTCGCCGGCGACGGCAGGGGGGAGATCGAGGCCCATCCGGTGGCATCGGCCTTGCGCGCGAGCGTGGCGCGCTACGGATTGCCGCCGGAGCGTCTGCAGACGACGATCTCGGCGCGCAGATTCGATCTCTATGACGAGCCGATGGCAACGCTCGCCGACCTTGAGGCGTACGCGGACGGTGCATCCTCCAGCCTCATTGCCCTTGCCGCGCAGATTCTGAACGGCGACGGCGCCTCCGACATCGACGCGCTCAGCCATCACGCCGGGCTCGCCCATGCCATTGCCGGGCTGCTCAAGGCATTTCCCTTCCATGCCGCGCGCGGTCAGCTCTTCGTGCCTCTTGAATTGCTCGAGCGCCATGGAGCCGACCGGGAAGATGTCAGGATCGGTCGGGCGACGCCGCAGTTGCGCTCGGCGTTGGCGGACTTGCGCGACAGCGCCCGCCGTCATCTCCGCCAGGCGCAGGACATGGCACGGACGGTGTCGCCCGACGCCATGCCCGCGCTGCTGCCAGTCGCGCTAGCGGGAGCGACGCTCGCGCGCATGGAGCGGGGCGACTACGACCCGTTCGTGCCGGTCGAGATTGCACCCTGGCGCCGGCAGTGGCTGATCTGGCGCGCGGCGAGGCGGCCATCGCGCATCTTTCGCTAGAACGCAAATCGGTCGCGGAGGTTGCGGCGATCGGCGACGATGCGGGCGACGACGGCGCGTTCGCTTTCGCTGGCGAGCAGCGGATCAATCAGATCGACCTGGTTCATCGCGACGAGCTGCAGGATTTCACTGCGCACCTCGCCGGAAGCGCCTCGCGGCAATTCTTCGATCACCTGCAGATGTTCGGGTGGCCGGGGCGGCGAGTTTGACGCCGCCCTGGGCAAAGCCTCCGAGGCGATGAATTCGCGCAGGCTGTCCTCGGTCAGGCCCAGGCTAGCCTCGACGAAGGCGTAAAGGCCGGTTCCGACTCGGCGATCGGGAAATGCCACCACCACGGTCTCGCGCACCTGCGGGTGCGCCTTGAGGCTGGCGGCGATCCGGGGCGCGTCCTCGACCAGCCGGGCCCCGCCGCCCTCGCGATCGGTGAAGCGCAGCACATCGCGGGTGACCCAGTAGTAGACCTTCTTGCCGCTGGCCATCCATGCGCGGGTTAGAAAGCTCTTCTTTGCTAGCACGCGCCGCTCCGCGGGCGTGAGCGCGTCGGGAGCGTAGCGCCGCTTGTGCTTGAGCAGATGCCGCAGATCTTCGTAGGCCGCGATGCGGAACAGCCAGGTACGGCGCGAGAAGCGGGCGGCGAGCTGGAAATCCGTAAGATAGGCTTGGCCGTCGCGTCCCCGCAGCCAGTTCTGTTCCTTGGCGAGATCGTTGTGGCAGATCCCAGCGCGATGTAATTTGCGCAGGGCGGCTTTGGCCGAGCGGAAGAACCCGCGCTCACCGTGCGGTTTGGCGATGTGGAGAGGCAAGCCGTCGATCCAGCCGCGCACGAGCGCGAGCCGTGTACTGAACAAGAGCGGCGGCGCTACACCGAGCTTGTCCGCGGCAGTGAGCGCTCGTCGCTCGCGCCCGAAGAGGTGGCGCGCGATCGCGAAACTCCACCACGGGACTTCATCGATCCGGCGAAGCACTGCATCCACCTCGCCCGCGGGGGTGCTGAAGCGGCCGCGCTCCACGGTCGAGAGCAGGTCGCGTTTGAGCACGACGCCGCTCGTCCAGCGGCTCTCGATCTCTTTCGGCAAGGTCATCGGTTCTATTCCGCCGCGACCACGTGAGCGTCGGCGGCAATCCAGCGCTCGAGTTCGGCGAGCGCGCGCCGGGTGAGCGCGCGCTTTTTCGCCAGGGTTTTCTCCGTTCCGCGCAGCCGTTGCCCATTTTCGCCTTTCGGGGCAAGCGCCAGTGGCGGAAACAGCCCGAAGTTGACGTTCATCGGCTGGTAAGAGCGCACACCGCCGGCCTCGCGGGCGTCGGGCTCCACATGGCCACCGGTGATATGCGCGAGCAGTGCGCCATGCGCCGTCGTCGCCGGTGGCGGCATCGGACATTGCGACAATCGCTCCGCTGCCGCGAACCGGCCGGCGAGGAGGCCGATCGCGGCTGATTCCACGTAGCCCTCGCACCCCGTGATCTGTCCGGCAAAGCGCAGGCGGGCCT
>Ga0207706_10002744_pt1 | contig 17112 bp, 15 predicted proteins | sample KBSC53metaG_FD_184318 | JGI IMG/M metagenome (GOLD analysis project Ga0207706, IMG submission 184318) | Corn rhizosphere microbial communities from Kellogg Biological Station, Michigan, USA - KBS C5-3 metaG (SPAdes) (version 2) | ecosystem: Host-associated > Plants > Roots > Rhizosphere > Soil ... | reverse complement strand
TCGCGCACATGGTCGGCGAAGGTACGGAACGCACCGAAATAACCGAGCCCAAGGATCAGGTCGGTGACGACATTCTGGATGAACACCACCGGCGTCGACAGACCCTCGAATGGCTTCATCTCTGCATCGATGAGCAACGTAGCGACACTATCCATGTCCCTCTTGATCATTGCCTTGCCGCCGCGCAGCGCCGTATCGAGCAACCCGTTGGACGGCAGGAACTTGCGCAACGCGTCGAAATAGCCGAGCTCGGTGACCGCATTAGCATATTTGTGCGCGTACGGCATGCACGGATAGAAGGCGTAGTTCCGCCATTCGTCGGCCGAGCGTCGCACCGCATCCGCGATCTCGGCCACGCGATCATGGGTGGTGCACATGAAGGTGTTGATCCCGGCATCGCGCGCGGCCGCGAGCGTGTCGAGAACGGGCGTCAGATCGGCGAACTGCATTGCCTGCCGCCGGGCCTTTTCCTCCGACATGTGGTTGATGCCGAAAAACTGATTATCTCCGAACAGGATGCGCTCCACGTCGTCCTCCTTTAATTGACGCCCGCGCCCAGAAAGTCGCGAATCCGGTCGGTCATCGCGGGGGGCGCGTAAGGTGAAAGGCCTCCTTCTGTTTCGAGCGGGGCGTCGAGGAGGCGCGTCATCTCGGCGTGCAGGTCGGGGACGGTCTCGACGACGCGCAGGCCCGGCGTGCCGCGAAACCGGGCAACGGTATGCAATTGATGATCGGTGGTATGCTCGCCGAGCGTCGCCAGGCGCGGCAGCATGAGCAATTGCTTGCGCGCCTCGAGCGCCTGGAAGATCGAGCCAATTCCCACATGCGCGACGAACAGACTGCATTCGGTGAGCCGCCGGGCGTACAGGTCATGCGGCATCATGCGGACCCAATCGGCATGGCGCGGCTGATACGTGCCATCGCCGATCTGGATCAGCACCGGCACGTGGCGATTGGCGGCCGCCCAGTCGTCGACCGCGCGAACCAGCCGATCGAACGGCAACATTGAGCCGACCGATGTGAAAATCATCGCATCAGCCCTGCTGCGCCATGCGCCCGAACAGCGCGAACCGGCGCCGTTTGGATTCCGGCTGCGCGGACGCGGCCATCGCCGTCGGCGCATAGGGGACCGGTCGGTTGTTGGCCGCGTCGCGGATCATCTGCAGCGTGAAATCGGTCATGGCCGCGCTGCCGAAATCGTTGACGCCCGGCATTTCTGGCGTGCGCATCGCCGACGCGAAGTTCTCGAGTTGCGCCGAATATTCCTCGCCGCGCAGATAAAATGCGGGGTGCGGCGTCAGCTCGGTGATATATTGCACCGTCCAGCCCGAATGATATTCTGCGGTCGGCACGGCGCGCGCGCCGAGGAACACCTGCAGTTCCTGCCGCTCGACGATGATCTTGCCGCAGTCGCCCCAGATCGAAAGCCTGGTCGACATCTTGCGGGCGGTCTCGTCGGCCCAGTTGACCGACACCTGCCCCGAGGCACCGTCCGGGAAAATCAGCGAGGCGTAGACCGCGTCGTCGACTTCGCGCGACCATTGCTGCGTGAGCTGCGCTCCCGAACAGGCAATCGGACGGCCAAGATACCAGTTCATCAGGTTGATGGGGTGCGCGGCGTAATCGTAGAGGCAGCCGCCGCCTTCAGCCGCCGCGCTTCGCCAGGTCCGGCTCGCCGGCTTGAGCACGACCGGGCCATAGGCCTCGGCATGGATGTGGCGGATCTTGCCGATCAGTCCATCATCGACAATCTGCTTCGCGCGGGCGAACGTGCCGAGAAAGCGATTATGATACCCGACCTGGGCGGTCAGACCGGCTTGCCGGGCTGCCCGCGACAGATCGGCGCTGTCCGACGCGGTCAAAGTCAACGGCTTTTCGCAGAAGACGTGGAGCCCGCGATCGAGCGCCTGCTGGACCATCGAGACGTGCAAGCGCGTCGGGGTGGCGATGATGATGCCGTCGAGCTCCGGCTGCGCGATCAGCGCTTGATAGTCGGAGTGAAACTTCATCCCGGTATATTTCTCGACCATGGTGCCGAGCAGCGACGAACTGTCGCACACCGCGATGACCGTCAGCCCCGGGGTTTCGCGCGCGATAGCGAGATGAGAGACGCCCATCTTGCCGAGACCCACGATGGCAATATTGAAGTCGGTCTGCATTGCTTCCCCCAGTGGCGGGACGGTCGGGAAATGCCCGCGTCCGTGCCGCATCGACGTTCGCCCTGATTGCGACGTTCGATACGAGTCCCTGATCCGACGCTAACTTTCGGGCCCGGGGAGTCAAAGCGCCCTTAAGAGCGGGTTTACCCTGTTTGGTATTACAACCGTTGAGCGCCCGCCGACACCACGCGCTGAATCACGCAATGGTGAAGCGGATATTATCTTTAGGATTACTGATTTATCGCTGGAATCAAATCGAGCATAATACTTGATCGAACGTCTTTTACTTATGCATTGTTGCCCGCCCGACCCAACGATGAAAGGTTCAAACCTTCTCGAATGAAGGTCAGGTGGGGAGATGTGGCCACTTCGTTCAATAAACGCGATAAATGAGGTGGAGGCTGCGCGTGGCTTCACCAGACGCCGGGACTCGGCCGCTCCCGGACATCCGCTCATCCCGGACGCGCGCGATGTGCGGTTGCCCAGCACGGTTATCATCGCTTTCGGGCTCGTGGCGATGCTCTACAACGCAGGCCTTGCGATCGTGAACGCGCACGTCAGGCCGCTCGCCATGACGCACGTCGCGATCACGGAATTCGTGCTGCTGTCGGCGCTCGCACTGGTCTTGTTACGGTCGGGGCTGCGGCGGAACGACATCGCCCCGGTCCTTCTCGGCACCCTGTTCGTCCTCGGGGCGCTGATCTTGTCCTTCATCAACGGCTTTCTGGTCGTGACCGCGCTGCGCAATGCCGCCATCATCGTGCTGTTCACGATGCTGGGCCACCGTTGCGACGCGCGCACGGTACGCCGGTTTGCGATCGTTGCCGTCGCGGTCGTCTTTGCGGGTATGCTCTACGAGCTGGTCGCCGTACAAAGCTACGCGACCCTGTTCGCGCCGCAATCCTATTACCACAACACGCGCGGGATCGGCGAAGACACCGTCAACGAACTCGGCCTGTTCCCCAATGCGCTCGGTTTCGACGGGCGCTTCAGCTACGGCCTTTTCCAGACGCCGCGCACCTCGTCGATCTTCCTGGAGCAGACCTCGCTGGCCAATTTCGCCAGTGTGACCGCCATCTATCTGATCGCGCGGTGGCGCGCGCTGCCGACATCGGCGCGCTTCTTCCTGCTCGCCTTCACGGTCATCGCGCTGCTGTCCAACAATACCCGCATGTCGTCGACCTTCGCGCTGATCGCGCTTGCCGGCTATTTCCTCTTTCCACGGCTGCCCAGCCGCGGAACGCTCGCCTTGCCATTGCTGTTGTTGGCGATGGCGGTGGGCTTGACCCTGGCGATGGGCCCTTCCGAAAACGATGATCTGGCCGGCCGGATCGGGATGTCGGTCCATCTGCTGTCGCTCACCGATTTGCAGGCCGCACTTGGCGGGCGGGCGCTGGAAGCCGACGCCTTTCCGGACAGCGGCTATTCCTACGTGCTCTATTCGAGCTCGATCGTTGGCACGCTTTGCCTATGGCTCTACGTCGCCCTGATCGTTCCGTTCCGGTCCGATGAGCAGCGCCGCTGCGCCTGGGGCCTGTCGGCGTTCTTCTTCATCAATCTGCTGGTCGCCGGCAACGCCGTTTTCGCGATGAAGATCGCCGCGCCGCTCTGGCTGCTGGCCGGCCACATGCGATCGTCGCACTTCCGCGCCGCCGTCACGCCGCCGGCACGGCGCGCCATCCGGCCGGTCCGATCGCCGATCGTTTCAACCGCGGGAGCAACGACATGATCGGTCGCCGTCTCGCCCATCGTCGCCAAGGCCCATCGTCGTCAAGGACGCATCACACCATGCTGAGACGCTTCATCGTTTGGCTGAGCGATTGGCTGCTCGGGAGGCCGTCCGACTCGGTCGGTCCGGTCGCACTGCCCGAGCCGGGACCGCCCTGCGTCGAGCCGCCCGCGCGGCCACCGCGATCGCGAGATGTCCCGCCCGACCCGCGCACCGCGATGTTGCGGATCATCACCGCGTTCGATTCGGCCCATCCGGTGCGGCAGCGCAAGGACCTTCACGGCCGCGACGACAAGCTCGAGCTCCTGTTCGAAGCGGTGCTGTTCAATCGCCAGCATGCGATCATCCATGGCGCGCGAGGGTCGGGCAAGACATCGCTGGCGCAGGTATTCGGCGACTATGCCGATCAGCGGTCGGCGGTCGTGATCTACGCCGCGTGCGAAGCCTCGGCGTCCTTCGCCGATCTGCTGCGGCCCTATTTCGCCTTCGTCCCCGATTCGTGCGTACCGTTCAGCGAGAAGGCGAATTTCGAGCGGAACCGTGAGGCACTCTCGGGCGCCTTCGGGCCGCGCGAGGTGGTCGATTTCCTGTCCCGCCTGTCGCCCGAACGGCAGGTCATCATGATTTTCGACGAGTTCGATCGCGTCCAGAATTCCGATGTCGACCAGCAAGTAGCAACGCTGATGAAGCTCTTGTCGGACGCGCAGGTGCCCGTCCAGCTGCTCATCGTCGGTATCGCCCACACACTCGACGACTTGATCAACTGCCATCCGTCGCTGCGTCGTCATCTGATGTCGATTCCGATCGGCCGCATTTCGCAGCGTGACGTGATCGAACTGATCGACAGCGGCGCCGCGCGAGCGCGGATCGAGTTTGACGAGGCCGTCAAGACGCAGATCGTCACGCTGGCCTGCGGCTCGCCCTATCACGCCCAGTTGTTCTGCTATGTCGCAGCGATCGAGGCGACGAAGGCCGGCGCGGATACCGTCGATCTCGCCATCCTGCGGAAAGGCCTCGAGCGGGCGTGCGAGGCCTGGGGAATGCTCAATCAGGACGATCATGACCGCTTCCTGGCGCTCGCCACGTCGAACGCCGCGGATGCCGCGCGCGCCGAACTGGCCGCGCGCGAAGCGGCCGGCAAGGACAGCCTGTGCCCCGACGCGGCGACCGCCGAACTGCTCGGCGACGCGCTGGTCCCAGGCGGCAGCGCCGGCCGATACGTCTTTCGCGACAGCACAGCGCCGCAATTCCTGCTGGCGATGATGGCGCTCGAACGCGCGCTGGCGAACACCAAGGCAGACGACGCGAGGGATGGTTCGGATCCGGATGATGGCGATCTGCCGTCGTTGCCGCTGTCGATCGCGGTTTGAGGGAGGGAGAGAAGATGTTCTCGTCGGACATGATGCTGGCATTGAAGGCGCGCTGGAAACTGGTCGTACTCGTCATGACGATCACCGCCGCGCTCGCCGCCTTGTGGGTGGCGACCACTCAGCGCGTCTATATCGCACGCGCGTCGCTGCTGTTCGACGGCGGACCCAATCCGTCGGTTCAAGAAAATGGCGCAGCGAAGGACAATCAATCGCTGCTGGGCACGCAGGCCGACCTCATCAAGAGCAGTTCGGTCGCTCACCGCGTGGCCATCGCCAACCGCCTCTCCGGCAACGCTGCCCTGACAGCGGCGTGGAGGCAGTCCGGCGCCAAGGGGCCATTCGATTCCTGGCTGGTGCAATATTTGCTCGCCAGCGTCGAGGTGACGCCGGAGAAAGACAGCAACGTCCTCGCCGTCGGCTTCAAATCGAGCGATCCTGCCTTCGCCGCCCGGATGGCCAATAGCTTCGCGCAGCAATTCGTCTCGGCCCGGCTGCAGATCAGCACCGACGCGGCGAAGCAATATGCCAGCTGGTTCCAGCAGCGCACGACCGAGGTCCGCCGCAACCTGGAAGCCGCGCAGTCCAAACTCGGCGATTTCCAGCGCAGCCATGGCATGGTCAGCGGCAACAGCCTGGCGCTCGAGGCCGACCGGCTCAGTTCGTTGTCGACCCAGCTGGCGAGCGCGGAAAGTAGTGCCGCTGATCTGCGCGCGCGCGCCGGGACGCGGGTCTCGCGCTCTCCCGACGTCCAGTCCAGCGCGGTCGTCGCGAGCTTGCGCCAGCAGATAGCCTCCACCGACGCGAAAGTCGCCCTGCTGTCATCGACCTACGGCGACAACCACCCCGACTTGGTGGCCGCGCGGTCGGAACTGACCACGCTCAGGGCAGAACTCGGCAATGCGACCGCGGTCGCCAGCGAGGCGGTGCGGATTGCAAGCTCGGCCGCCTCCTCGCGCGAGGGGCAGCTGCGCGGCCTGGTCAACGGCCAGCGCGGCCGCATGCTTCAACTGACCGGTTTTCAAAGCCAGTTCGAGGCGCTGCAAAGCGATGTGACGACGGCACAAAACGCCTACGACGCGGTTACCCAGCGCCTCAACCTGATGCGGTTGCAAAGCGGCTTGCCGACCACCAATGTCCAGCAGATCGACCGCGCCACGCGGCCGTTGCTGCCGGCCAGCCCCAACGTGCCGCTGCTGGCGTTGCTGGCGTTGCTCGGCGGGCTGGTGCTCGGGATCATCGCGGCGATGGTCAGCGAATGGCGGTCGCCATTGGTCCGCTCGGCCGGCGGACTGTTCGACTCGACCGGCCTTCCCGTGCTGGGGAACTTCACCTTCGCGACTTTCCGGCCGGAGCCCGCGCTAGCCTTGAGGGGAATCTGAGATGCGTATCCGATCGAGCGAAGGCAGTGCCGTTAAACTGGCCGGGCATGAAACCGGCCTCGACGACGATACCGCCGCCGTCCGCGACATGCTGTTCACCCCCGGCAATGGCCAGCTGAGCTCCTATGCCAAGGCGGCCTTCGACCCTGACGATCCGGTGTCGCGTACCGCCCGATCGATCAGGATGTCGATCTCCAGCGCCGCGACGAGCGCCGCGCCCATTCGATGCGTCGCTGTCCTCAACATCGACGCATCGTTCGAGGCTTCGGTACTCGCCGCGAACCTGGCGATCACCTATGCTCAAGGCAACGTTCGCACGGTGATCATCGACGCCACCGCCATCGATGCCCTGCATCATGAACTGCTCGGCGTAAGCGAGGGCTACGGCCTCACCGCGGTGCTCAACGGCGACGTTGATGCGCTATCGGCGATCGAGGCCACGCGGGTCCGCAATCTTTTCGTTCTGCCGGTCGGCACCGCCAGCCAAAACACGTCACTGCTGCTCGATGGCGAACGGTTCCATGGCCGCGTCATGCCATTGCTCGACAGTTTCGGGATGATGATCGTCGATGTCGGCATGGTGTTCGAGGATCCGCCGGCATTTTGCGAAACGCTCGATGCTGCCGTGCTCATCGTCCGGCGCAATCGCACCACCATCGCCGCGATCCAGCATCTGGTCGGTCGTCTGGGCGACATGAAGACACGCGTTGTCGGTACCCTGATCGTCGGCTGAAACGGCGTTCGACTCGGCGCTGCCCGATTGCTCCCGACTAGTTGTCCTGAAGACTCGGCCCTTAAGGATTAGGCAGCCCCTTCAGCTAATTCCTATGAACGATTTGTTAACTACCGGCTACGTGATACTTTCATAATCACCAATAGAGGCGAGCATGATTTACGCCTCTCAATAGACCGGTGACCTAATGGCAAATATCGGCAGCATATCGTCACACCAATATTTGGGTGGAACTCGCGACAAACGGCGCGAAACATATAAGGCGAACCTCGAGCCGTTGGGCAGGTCGATGCCAGCGCGGCCGGCTTATTCCCGCCCGAAACGGGCGCTCGACATCGTCGCGTCTCTGCTCGCGCTGCTGCTTTTCCTGCCCATCTTTGCCGTCGCGGCGTTCCTGATCCGGGCGACCAGCCCCGGTCCGATCATCTTCCGTCAGCATCGCTCCGGCTTGGGTGGACAGCCGTTCGAACTGTTCAAGTTCCGGACGATGCATGTCGCCGAAGATGGCGAGCATATCCGGCACGCGATGCGAGGCGACAGCCGCGTCACGCGGATCGGCGCGATACTGCGGGCAACCAGCATCGACGAACTGCCGCAACTGATCAACGTGTTGCGCGGCGACATGTCGCTGGTCGGCCCTCGTCCCCATGCGCTGGCGCACGATCGGCATTACGGCTCGCTGATCCACGGCTATGCCAAAAGGTTCATGGTCAAACCCGGCATCACCGGCCTTGCCCAGATACGCGGCCTGCGCGGCGAGATCGATGAATTGTATTCGATGGAACGGCGCGTGCGCGCCGATCGCGAATATATCGCGAGTTGGTCGCTGGCTTGCGACCTGCGCATCATCCTGCTCACGCTGCCGCGCATGCTGGGCGACCCGCATGCGTATTGATCGGTGATGCACGGCGGCATGCCTGGGCCGGCCGGCTTGCGAATCACGCATGTGGTCCGGCAGTATCCTCCCGGGATCGGCGGCATGGAGAATTTCGTTCGGGCGCTCGCCGAGCGCCAGGCCGCGGCAGGGCACCGCGTCCGGGTAGTGACGCTCAACCGCATCTTCGACGGCCCAACCACTACTCTGCCCCCGGTCGATTTGCGCGGCGGCGTCGAAATCCGGCGCGTCGGTTTTGTCGGTGGCATTCGCTATCCGCTCGCCCCGGGCATCCTTCGCCAGCTCGGCCGGCCCGACATGGTCCATGTCCATGGCATCGAATTCGCCGCCGACTATTTGAGCTGGACGCGGTGGCTGCACCGATCGACGATGGTCGTTTCGACGCACGGCGGGTTTTTTCACACCCAGTTCGCGCACACGATCAAGCGCCTCTGGTTCAACACCCTCACGCGCTTCACGCTGCGCCGCTATGCGGCAGTCCTGGCATCGAGCGTGCAGGATGCCGAAACCTTCCGTCGGATCGCACCCGACCGCGTCCATGTCGTCGAGAACGCGGTCGATACCGAGCGCTTCACCGGACTCGCCAATCGCACCGGAAAGACCATGATCTATTTTGGCCGGCTGGCGCCCAACAAAGGGCTCGAGCGGCTGCTCCGCTGGTTCGCCAGGCTTGCCGCTCGCGATCCCGAATGGCGGTTGATCGTCGCGGGTAAAGCGATGGGCGTTTCGCAGGCGTCGCTGCGGTCGCTGTGCGACGACCTGGGGATCGGCCGGATGGTGGAATTTCACGTATCGCCGAGCGACGCGGCACTGTCCGTGCTGATCGCGCGGTCGCGCGTTTATGTCTGCGCGTCGACCTATGAAGGGTTCGGCCTGGCGGCGGTCGAGGGCATCGCTGCCGGTCTCTATCCCCTGCTGAGCGACATTCCGGCGTTCCGCCGCACGCTCGATCGGATCGGCTTCGGCACCGCGATCGATTTCGACCGCGACGACGGCGTCGATCGGTTCCTGACCGACCTTTCCTACTATTCGTGCGACGACGCCGAGCGCGACCGCCTCGACGATCGCCTTGAGACATTCGGCTGGCCGCGCGTCCTACGCGATGTCGAAGCCTGTTACCGCGCCGCGCTCGCCCCCCGGGCGAAAACGCCGGCACGGCCAGATCATTTTGTGGAGGAGGCCCATCGCGGCATCGCGGTTCCGCCGAGTTGATGCGGGATCGCGCCACGTCGTGACGGCTTCATGGGGAGAGTGTCATGAGGATTTATCGAACGTTCATCGCGCCGGCACTGGCAGTCGCGGTCGCCGGATGCGCCGCCGAGTCGCTGCCGGTCGGGCCGCCGCCACAGGCCACCGCCTACACGTTGGGCGCCGGCGACAAGATCCGCGTGACGACCTTCGGTTTCGAGAATCTGAGCGGCGAGTTCATCATTGGCGCCGACAACGCCATCGCGCTGCCGCTGATCGGGACGATTTCGGCAAAGGGCGCGACGCCGGTCGAACTGCAGGCAAAGATCACCAATGCACTGCTTGACCGCAAGATCGTGCGTGATCCCAGGGTATCGGCCGAAGTCATCGAATATCGACCCTATTACATCCTCGGCGAAGTCGGCAAACCGGGGCAATACCCCTTCACCAACGGCCTCACTGTGCTGAAGGCGGTCGCGACCGCCCAAGGCTTCACTTATCGCGCCAATGAGAAGACAATCTTCATCACCCGCGACCTGACCAACAGCGAGATCACGGTCCCGCTGACGCCGTCGACGCCCGTGCGCCCCGGCGACACCGTGCGCATCGCCGAACGCCGGCTTTGAGTTGGCGAACATGACGCCGGGCCCGGTTTCGCCGACAGCGGTGCGCGGCCGGTCGCCGCCGGCACCGCGTGATCGCGGCGGAAGCCGCATCGCCGGGAATCCGCCTCGGCTGCTGGTCGGCGCGTCCGGCGGCGGGCACTGGATCGAATTGCTGCGGCTTCGCCCGGCCTTCGCGGGATTCGACGTCGCCTATGTCTCGACGTTCGACAGCTATGCCGAGGTGGTTGCCGGCCAGCGTTACTACACCGTACCGGATGCGTCGCGCTTTCGGCTGAAGACCTTCGCGCCGGTGTTTGTCCGCGCGCTGCTGATCCTGTGGAAGGAGCGTCCGGCGGCGATCCTCACTACCGGATCGGCGCCGATGCTGCCATTTATCGTTCTTGGGCGTCTGTTCGCCGCAAAGACAATCTGGATCGACAGCATCGCCAATGCCGAACATATCTCGACTTCGGGCCGTATCGCGAAGCGGTTCGCGCATCGTTGCCTGGCGCAATGGCCCAATGTCGCCGCAGATGAAGGCATTGAATTCTGGGGGAATATTATCTGACGTCGCGGCGCGCGCCCAGGTTGCTTAACTTGCGTCAATCAAAGCCCGGCGACGATGCCTGACCAATGGGTCGGCGCGCGACAGCCCGCGACCCTACCTCTTTCGGATTACTTGCTCGGTACGACCACTCCGCTAAGTAGCGTCCAAGAACGCAAAATAGTAAGGGTCACCGACAATCTCACTCCAACGATCTAATCCCTAATTTTCGGCCAGTCATCACAAAAATAGCGCGCTCTATGCTTGCACGCTATGGAAGTGGCGCGTCGCTCCGATAGCCAGTCTGGCGGATTCCGCAAGCGGCTTCGCTGCTGTGGTGCGCCCGTCTGGGCGGAGACACACCGACAACTGCTTCTTCTTGCCGGAGATTCCGATCAACACCGCCGTTGTAATGGCGCTTGCGTCGCGCAGGCCGCCAATCGCGACGCGTAGTGACAATTTACTTACCTATTTCGATTATCATTGGGTTTCTTCTTGATAATTGATGATTTTACTTGATTTATGAGGAAGACGGGCAGTGACACTTCAACGTGAGACCGGCAACGATGCCCCGCCGAGCCGTCGCAAGATGCTGCATTGGCTGGGCGCCGGCGCCGCCATCGTGCTGACAGGCTGCGGAGGCGCGTCAGGCAAGACCGGCACGGCGCCGGGGAAGAGCGGCGCGAAGGGCTCAACGCCGACGCCCAGCCCGACCCCTACGCCAACCCCTACACCCACGCCGACGCCGACGCCAACACCTACGCCGACGGCCAGCTTACGTCGTGGCGTCAATCTGTCGTCGATCGAAGGGACGCCCGACAACCTGCCGGGCTATCTCAACGGCGAGGTATTCGTCATACCCGACGGTCACTTCACATATTACACGAGCGTCGGGATGGACCACGTCCGGCTGCAAGGCAGCTGGGAACGTCTGCAACCTCGTCTCAACGGCACCCTGGGCGAGCAATTGCTCGACCATTATTCCGATCCCAACAACCCGTTGCGCAACCCCGTCAACCTGGTGAACCGCTATCTGGATCTCGCCGCGCGGAACAACCTTCGTGTGATCCTCGATCTCGCGCACAATTATGGTCGCCGCTATGTCGGCTATAACGGCACCTGGGCGAGCAAGACCCAGGCGCAACTGGGGTCCGCCCAGCTCCCCGTCGATGCTTTTGTCGACTATTGCGTCAAACTCGTGCAAACCTTCGGCAGTCATCCCGCGGTCATGGGCATCGAGTTGATGAACGAGCCGCACGATCTGGCGATCGGGTCCAGTGGCTGGCAGAGCGCGTGCCAGAGCGCCATCACCGCTATCCGCAAGATCAACACCTCGATCTCGATCTTCATCGATGGCTATGGATGGGCGAGCGCGGAGTCCTGGGCATCGAACAATCCGACGATCCATCAGCTCAGCGACCCGGCCGGCCGCACGATCTTTTCCGCGCATCAATATTTCGACGCCAATTCCAGCGGCGTCTATGGCGGTGGAGGCGAGGCGGCGCCCAGCAATACTCAGCTCGGCGTGCAGCGCGTGACCCCGTTCCTATCATGGCTCGCACAACATGGCCTGGAAGCGAAGGGCCATATCGGCGAGTTCGGCGCGCCCAATCGCACCGAGTGGATGCCGATCGTTCAGAACTTTGTCAGCGCGGTCAACGCTGTCGGTCTACCGATGACCGTGCATCAGGACGAACCCTATCCCAACGACAGCTATACGATGAATGTCTTCCCGCAGACCGATTCCACGGGCGCGATCGTTGGAGCAGATAAGTTGATCATCAAGGCGATCATGTGATCGCCACCGATCGCCGAGCACCCTGAGGTACCGACGGCCGATGCCTGCGGGCAGCGCTCGCGTCCGGACCGCAGGGCAAGCATGACCCCTATCGCCAAAGCATCACCGACGACTCGCTCAGTTCAGCGGCGACGGCGTGTTCCCCAGTAGCCAGGAAAGTAGACGGCTCAATTCCGCCAGACCCATTTCGTCATCGCTGAGTGCGCACATGCACAGACCTTCGATGATACAGGAAAGATCCGTTCCGGAAACGCTACTGACAATGCCCAGGCCATTTAGCAGAGATTGAATATCGATCACATCCATGGTCGCGTACTCTATATGTTTATCCGTGAAAGCTACATATACTTACGCACTGAAGCTACCACTTAAGTATTACACGTTCGCATGTTGGCCGATCAGATAGGTCAACGGCAATTGGTTGCCAAAGAGGTGTAACTTTTCCTTAGCAGAAAATGTGGCTCTTAAAATCCCCACAAAGCGGTAGGCGCACATTCGCCTCATGATCGGCGTCGATCTCGATATCAATCCTGATGCTGACACCGGTTTTCGGGCCAGGCATTCGGCGGCCAACGCTCGTTGTCGCGTCAAAGGAAGGACAAACTCCGCGGATCGATGGCGACCAAACCCGCCTTCGCAACGGCTCCGTTATCTTCGGTCTTGGTGGGATACCGCACCGCCAGAAGCTCCTTAGCCGCATCTGCTATGGGCCGCTCAGATAATTCAACCAGGCTCCACCCTTGTGCCGACCGGATATCAGACACCGGTCTCCGGGGAAGGATCGTGGCGGCCCGATGCCTCCGGACACGGGCGGCACTCAAGGTGCGGCTACCGGTTCGGTGCACCATTAGGCATCGGCAACGTATTGGTCCAACTGTGAATATTGCTCGCACGCCAATGAACGGCCGTTACACGCGCCTCGGGCGCTAGCACCTATTCCCACGAGAGGGATTATCTACTTCTTTTCCGTGGCCGTATTTCGCGCTGGGCCTAAGATATTTCCGCATAACGCTCGCGGTTTGCTAGCGGCGGGGGCACAGCATGTTCGGTATCAAAACAAGCACAGTCGATGCGATTGCAGATACCCCCGGGGTTCAGCAAATATTGCGCAAGCTGCGAAGCCGTCAGCACGTGTTCGAGAGATGTTATTCGCAACGGCTGTGGGGAAGCGCGGAAAGTGGTTCGGGATGCGGCTCCGAGATCGCCGCGACCGATGATCTGCGTTCCTATCTCCCCGACCTGGTCGGCCGGCTCGGGGTCAAGATCGTGCTGGATGCCCCGTGCGGCGATTGGAACTGGATGCGCCTCGTCGATTTCGGTGAGGTAGAGTATATCGGGGCGGACATCGTCCCGAGCGTGATCGATGACAATCAGTCGCGATACGCGCGCCCAGGAGTACGGTTCATCCTGGCCGATCTCGCGAAAGACCCGCTGCCGAAAAGCGACCTGATCCTGTGCAGGGATTGCTGGGTGCATCTGTCTTTTCAGGATATCGCGGCGATGCTGGAGAACTTCCGCCGGTCGGGCGCGACGTGGCTATTGGTCAGCGACACGCCTTCCGCCGGGAAGAATCTCAACAAGTTCACGGGTGCGAGTTGGCGACATCTGAACCTGTCACTGGCACCTTTTCACTTCCCACCGCCGCTCGACAGACAGAAGGATCATCACGCCGATGTGCCATTCCAGATCTCCCTATGGCGGATCACCGACCTGCCAAACATAGAATAGAGATGCCGCTCCGGCGCCGGTATTTTTTTGCAGGCCTGACCGCCAACATCGAAAATTGTGGCCGTTAAGTGGATTTCCGAGTCTCTTCAGACCGCCGGAGTTCGCTACTGCGACATCCGACCGAAAAGGCCGCCGGGCGGAACGCCGGTGAAGCGGCCGTTCACTGACCTGATTGAAACGCGTCTCAACGGATTTCGACTCAATTTTTGCGGCGTCGGGGAACCGGTCGGGCCGTCGTCGCTTCTAGCATCATGCATTTTGATGTTGCGTTGCAGCACCGAGACATATGTCGGTCATGGCGTTGCACGCTTTGACGGCGCGCCCGCGTAGAACGCCGTCGCGGCGCAAAACAATTCTGGTGACCGGGGGCGCGGGCTTCCTCGGATCCTTTTTGTGCGAGCGGCTGCTCGAGCAGGGCCACAATGTCGTCTGCGCCGATAACTTTTTCACCGGCACGCGCGACAATTTGATGGCGGTGATCGATCACCCGCAGTTCGAACTGCTGCGCCACGACATCACCTTCCCGCTCTATGTCGAAGTCGATGAGATCTACAATCTCGCCTGCCCGGCGAGCCCGATCCACTATCAATACGACCCGGTGCAGACGACCAAGACCAGCGTCCATGGCGCAATCAACATGCTCGGCCTCGCCAAGCGGACCGGCGCGAAGATTCTTCAGGCCTCGACCTCCGAAGTCTATGGCGATCCTGAGATGCATCCCCAGCCCGAAACCTATTGGGGCCACGTCAATCCGATCGGGCCACGCTCTTGCTACGACGAGGGCAAGCGCTGTGCCGAGACGCTGTTCTTCGATTACCGGCGTCAGCACCATATGCCGATCAAGGTGGCGCGCATCTTCAACACTTATGGTCCGCGCATGCAGCCCGATGATGGACGTGTGGTCTCCAACTTCATCATGCAGGCACTGCGCGGCGAGCCGCTCACGCTCTATGGCGACGGGCAGCAGACCCGCTCCTTCTGCTATGTCGACGACCTGATCGACGGCCTCATTCGCCTGATGGAAACCGGCGATGACGTCACCGGCCCGATCAACATCGGCAATCCCGTCGAGTTCACCATGGCGGAGCTTGCCCACCATGTCCTCGCGCTGACCGGCAGCACATCGCCGATCGAGCACCGGCCGCTGCCGCTGGACGATCCGAGGCAGCGCCAGCCCGACATCACACTCGCACGCACGCTTCTCGGCTGGGAACCGACGGTGCCGCTGGAACAGGGATTGACCCGCACCGTCGACTATTTCCGGACGCTGGAGCCGGTCTCGGGCCGGCCGACATGAGGCGCACCGTGCTGGTAACGGGCGGTGCCGGCTATGTCGGTGCGCATTGTTGCAAGGCCTTCGCCGCGGCGGGCTGGAAGGTGGTCGCCTATGACAACCTTTCGCGCGGCCATGCCGATGCGGTGCGATGGGGACCGCTGATCCATGGCGACATCCTCGACGCGCCGACACTCGACAAGGCGCTGGACGAGGTTCGCCCCGATCTGGTCGCGCACTTCGCCGCCTTTGCTTATGTGGAGGAATCGGTGCGCCAGCCCGATCTCTATTACCGCAACAACAGCCTGGGTTCGCTGACATTGCTCGATCGCATGCGCGCGGCGGGTCTTTCCAAATTGATCTTCTCCAGCACGTGCGCGACCTATGGCGTGCCGCGGGTCGTGCCGATCGACGAGAATCACCCGCAATCGCCGATCAACCCCTATGGCTGGTCCAAGCTGTTCGTGGAACGCATGCTCGCCGATCATGCCGTGGCCTATGGCTTGGACAGCGTCGCGCTGCGCTATTTCAACGCTGCCGGTTGCGACAGCGACGGATTGATCGGGGAATGCCATGATCCCGAAACACATGTGATTCCGCTGGCGATCGAAGGCGCGCTGGACGGAGAGCGGCCCTTCACGGTGTTTGGGACCGATTTCGACACGCGCGATGGGAGTGCCGTCCGCGACTATATCCATGTCGAGGATCTGGCGCGGGCCCATGTGCTGGCGGGCGAATGGATCGCCGGAAACAAAGGCTTTCACGCTTTCAATCTCGGCACCGGCAAGGGCACGACCGTCTTCGAAATCGCCCATGCCGTGGCGGCGGCATGCGGTTCGGACCGCGCCATCAAAACCGGTCCGCGGCGCGCGGGGGATCCGCCGATATTGATCGCCGATCCGACCAAGGCGCTACGCGAACTGGGCTGGAAAGCCGAACGGTCGGACATCGACACCATCGTCCGGACCGCGCTCGCCTGGCACCGGCGGACCCGCCGATCCGCTAACCCGCCTCAACCACTCTGACCGGACCGGCATCCGCCGAACGCAATATGTCATCCGGCGACCCGGCGCCGACGACACGTCCTTCCGTCAGTCGAACGACATGATCGACGGTGCGAACCGTCTCCAGACGATGCGTGATGATCAGCATCGTGCGGCCCGCGAAATGCGCATGCAGGCCTGCCCGCACCTGCGCTTCCAGTGCGCCGTCGAGCGCGCTGGTTGCCTCGTCCAGGATGAGCAAATCGGGCTCGCGCAGTACCGCGCGCGCGATGCCAACGCGCTGTCGCTCCCCGCCCGAGAGATTAAGCCCCTGCTGCCCAATCCAGCTTTCATCACCGTGTGGCAGCCCCGCCAGGAAATCGCCCAGCCCCGACAGCCGGTAGGCGTGCGCCAGCGCGACTTCGTCGGCATCGGGACGCGCCATCCTGACATTGTCGCGCACCGTGCCCTCGACCAAATCGATGTCCTGGCCCGCGACGGCGATCTGCCCCAGCCAATCGGCGCGCCGCACTGAAGCGAGCGGAGTGTCGCCAACCATCAAACGGCCCTGATCGGGCTCGTAGAGACGCAGCAGCAGATTGACGATAGTCGTCTTGCCCGATCCGCTCGCCCCGACCAGCGCGGTTACCTTGCCGCGCGGAATGGTCAGGCCGACATCGCGCAGCACGGGCTGGCCGTCATAGCCAAAGTCGACGCCCTCCAGCATG
>Ga0207706_10002740_pt1 | contig 17123 bp, 14 predicted proteins | sample KBSC53metaG_FD_184318 | JGI IMG/M metagenome (GOLD analysis project Ga0207706, IMG submission 184318) | Corn rhizosphere microbial communities from Kellogg Biological Station, Michigan, USA - KBS C5-3 metaG (SPAdes) (version 2) | ecosystem: Host-associated > Plants > Roots > Rhizosphere > Soil ... | reverse complement strand
AACGTGACGTCCACACCGGCCGGTGTCTGGGGCTCCCAGTCGAAGGTCATGTCGCCGATGGTCACCGCGCAGCCGGGCCGGGCGCCGAGGCGCAGCAGCTCGTCTTCAACGCCGAGCCGGGCCAGCCGGTCGCCGAGGTAGCCGACGGCCTCGTCGTTGTCGAAATTGGTTTGGTTGATCCAGCGCTCGGGCCGGGTGCCCCGCACCACGAAGCCACCCTGGCCGTCGGGTTCGACGGTGAAGCCGCTCTCGTCCACCGGAATCGGACGAATCACCGGGCGGCGCGGCACGATCGCGGGCTGCGATTCGCGATACGCCGAAACCATGTCCCACAACGCGAACGTCAACGGCCGCAACCCAACACGTGCGACCGTGGACACCTCGTGTACCGGCCAGCCGAACCGCCTGGTGATCTCGTCGCGAACGAAGTCGGCCAGCTCACGCGCCTCAGGCACGTCGATCTTGTTGAGCACCACCGCCCGCGGGCGCTGGGCCAGATCGCCGAGTGTCGAATCACCTTGCAGCGTCGGGGTATACGCGGCCAACTCGGCTTCCAGCGCTTCGATGTCGGATATCGGGTCGCGGCCGGGCTCCAGCGTCGCGCAGTCGACGACGTGCACCAGCACCGCGCATCGTTCGATGTGCCGCAGGAAGTCCAGACCGAGGCCGCGGCCCTCGGACGCACCAGGGATCAGGCCCGGCACATCGGCGATAGTGAAGGTGTTGTCTCCCGCCGACACCACGCCCAGATTCGGCGCAAGGGTGGTGAACGGATAGTCGGCGATCTTCGGCTTGGCCGCCGAGATGGCCGACACCAACGACGACTTACCCGCCGACGGGAACCCGACCAGTCCGACGTCGGCGACGGTCTTCAGTTCCAGGGTGAGATCGCGGACCTGCCCCTTCTCGCCGAGCAGCGCGAAGCCGGGTGCCTTGCGGGCCCGCGACGCCAGCGCGGCGTTGCCGAGGCCGCCGCGGCCACCCGCGGCGGCTTCGAAGCGGGTGCCCGCACCGACCAGGTCGGCGAGCAGCCGTCCGTTCTCGTCGAGCACGACGGTGCCGTCGGGAACCTTGACCTCCAGGTCGGAGCCCGCGGCGCCGTCGCGGTTGCTGCCTGCGCCCTGCTTACCCGACGGGGCGACGACATGCGGATGGAAGTGAAAGTCCAGCAAGGTGTGCACCTGCGGGTCGACGACCAGCACGATGCTGCCGCCGCGGCCGCCGTTTCCGCCGTCGGGACCGCCGAGGGGTTTGAACTTCTCCCGATGGACCGAGGCGCAGCCGTTACCGCCGCTGCCTGCCCGTGCGTGAATCACGACGCGGTCGACAAAGCGCGGCATCGGTGATCACTCCTTCGCCGAAACGGACATATGGGCGCAAAAGTACGAGAACTTAGCGCCAAAACGTCGATTTCGGCGCGAGAACTAAGCTTCTGGCCGCACTACGCTGACCGTCTTGCGGCCACGCTTGGTGCCGAACTCCACGGCGCCGGGGGCGGTCGCGAACAGGGTGTCGTCGCCGCCACGCCCGACGTTGACGCCGGGGTGGAAGTGGGTGCCGCGCTGGCGGACCAGGATCTCGCCGGCCTTGACGATCTGACCGCCGAACCGCTTGACGCCAAGCCGCTGGGCGGCGGAATCACGACCGTTACGTGAGCTGGAAGCGCCCTTCTTGTGTGCCATGCCGTCGCCTCCTACTTGATGCCAGTGACCTTGAGGACCGTCAGCTGCTGACGGTGACCCTGCCGCTTGTGGTAGCCGGTCTTGTTCTTGAACTTGTGGATGCGGATCTTGGGACCCTTGGTGTGCTCGAGCACCTCGCCGGTCACGGCGACCTTCTCGAGATCCTTGGCGTCGGTGGTGACCTTCGCGCCGTCGACGACCAGGGCGACGGGCAGCGAGACACTCGAGCCGGGCTCGGAGTCGAGCTTCTCGACCTTGACCACGTCTCCGACGGCGACCTTGTACTGCTTGCCCCCGGCCTTGACGATTGCGTACGTCGCCATCGTTCCTCTTCGTCTCGTCTCTGGGCGCGCGCTACCTGTCGGAGCGCTCGCGATGCTTTGGTGCGGAGCCACGTCGGGCCCGCTGTCGTCGGCGTCAGCCGAAAGACAACTGGTCCAGGGTACGTGAGGCTCGCCTACAGGGTCAAATCACCGCAGGTCACGGCTTGTGCGCGGGGCGCGACTGCAGGTAGCTGCGCTCCTCGCTCAGTGGTCGTGGATCGGCGGGCCCGCGGGACGCATCGCTGCCCTGCGGCGATGACGGCCACCGACCGGGGCCACCGCGGCAGGGTCCTCGCCGGCGTCGGGTTCGTCATCTTCGTCCGAGTCATCGTCGTCAGACTCGTCCTCGTCCGAGTCCTCGTCGTCGCCGTAGTCCTCATCGTCAGAATCGTCGTCGGAGTCGTCCGAGTCATCGGCATCGTCGGAATCGCCGTTGATGACCTCGATGTCGTCATCGATGTCGTCGTCCTCGTCGTCGGCGTCGAGGTCGATTTCGTCCTCGTCTGACTCGTCCTCGTCCGATTCGTCGAAGTCTTCGTCCTCGAGCTCATCGTCCTCGGCGTCGACGTACGCCTCCCGGATGGTGTCGGGCTCCAGTTCGGCGACATCCTCGGTGGTCTTCTCTTCGACCTCGCCGTCGGTCTCGTCGTCGTGCTTACCGTTCGCCGCGGCCATCGCCTTGAACATCGGGTGCTCACCGGCTGGATGGGCATGCACCTTCGCGACCGCGACGTCTTCGCCCCGGCCGCCCTTCTTGCCACGCTTACCGCGGCGCCCACCCGAATCGGCCTTGCGGCCTGTCGCCGACGTGGAGTCCACCGGATCGCCGTGCAACAGGATGCCCCGGCCTGCGCAGTGCGGGCACTGAGTGGAAAACGCCTCGATCAGGCCGGTGCCCAACCGCTTTCGGGTCAGCTGAACCAACCCGAGAGACGTCACCTCGGACACCTGATGACGGGTGCGGTCGCGGGCCAGCGCCTCGGTCAGCCTGCGCAGCACCAGATCACGATTGGATTCCAGCACCATGTCGATAAAGTCGATGACCACGATGCCGCCGATGTCGCGCAGCCGAAGCTGACGCACGATCTCCTCGGCAGCCTCGAGGTTGTTGCGGGTGACGGTCTGCTCCAGGTTGCCGCCGGAACCGGTGAACTTGCCTGTGTTCACGTCGATCACGGTCATCGCCTCGGTGCGGTCGATGACAAGCGTGCCACCCGACGGCAGCCACACCTTGCGGTCCATCGCCTTGGTCAGCTGCTCGTCGATGCGGTGCACCGCGAACACGTCAGGGCCGTCCGTGGCGGCGAGCGCGTACTTCGTCAGCCGCTGAACAAGCTCGGGCGCAACGGAATTCACGTACGCGTTGATGGTGTTCCACGCGTCGTCGCCGGAGACGATCAGCCCGGAGAAGTCCTCGTTGAACAGGTCGCGGATGACCTTGACCAGCACATCGGGCTCTTCGTAGAGCGCGATGGCGGCGCCTGCCTTCTTCTCGGTGGTTTCGGCAGCCTTGGCCGCGATCTCCGTCCAGCGCATCTGCAGGCGCTCGACGTCGGAACGGATGTCTTCTTCCTTGACGCCCTCCGACGCGGTGCGGATGATCACGCCGGCGTCGGGCGGCACGACCTCGCGCAAAATCTCCTTGAGCCGCTGCCGTTCGGTGTCGGGCAGCTTGCGGCTGATGCCCGTCGACGACGCGCCAGGCACGTAGACGAGATAGCGCCCGGCAAGCGACACCTGGGTGGTCAGCCGGGCACCCTTGTGTCCGACCGGATCCTTGCTCACCTGCACCACGACGTAGTCGCCGGGCTTGAGGGCCTGTTCGATCTTGCGGTTGGCGCCGCCGAGCCCGGCGGCCTCCCAGTTCACCTCGCCGGCATAGAGCACGCCGTTGCGGCCGCGGCCGATATCGACGAACGCCGCCTCCATCGACGGCAGCACGTTCTGCACGATGCCCAGGTAGATGTTGCCAACCAGCGAGGCAGATGCCGCTGAAGTAACGAAATGTTCGACGACCACCCCGTCTTCGAGCACCGCGATCTGGGTGTAGCGGGCGCCCTCGTGCGGCGGCTCGGTGCGGACCTTGTCGCGCACCACCATCGTCCGTTCGACGGCCTCGCGCCGGGCCAGGAACTCCGCCTCGCTCAGGATCGGCGGCCGGCGGCGGCCGGCGTCGCGGCCGTCCCGGCGGCGTTGCCGCTTGGCCTCCAGCCGCGTCGACCCGTTGATGCCCTGGATCTCGCCGTTGCCGCCGTCCGTGTCGGCGGCCTTGTCCCGCCGAGGCGACCGCTCGTGAACGACGGTGTTCGGTGGATCGTCCGGGGACGCACCGCTGTCGCCGTCGTCCCCGGAGCCGGACTTGCGGCGCCGCCTACGACGCCGCCGACGATTCCCTGCTTCACCGCCGGCGCTGTCCTCGTCGCCGGAATCCTCGTCGGACTCGTCGCCGGAATCCTGGTCTTGGCCCTCGTCGGCCGAGTCGATGTCGGCGTCGGAGGAGTCGTCGCCACTCGGCTCACCGCGACCGCGGCCGCGACCGCGACGGCCCCGTCGGCGGCGCCTAGCGGCGGGCCGCTCCCCTTGATCCTCGTCGGAATCGGGTCCGCCGTCGTCGTCCTCGTCGTCCTGGTCGGCGTCGCTGTCATAGTCCGCCTGGACCGGCTGCGGCGCCATGAACAGGGGCAGGTAGTCCGCCCGCTCGGGTTCGGGCGCGGTCTCGAGGATCAGCCGAGACTCCGGCTCGTCACCGTCGACGTCCTCGTCACCGTCGACGTCCTCGTCTCCGTCGACGTCGGCGTCGACGGCAAACGGGTCGCCGACACGCTCTTCGCCCTCGGGTGCGTCGGCCAGCGCTTCGCTCAGCTGCTCCGGCTGATCCTCGCTGGGCTGGGTCTCTTCTGATAGGTCTTGGGTAGGGGCATCGTCGGCCACGTATTCTCCTCAAGCCCCCGGGCGCGTCATGTCTGACGCGGCCACGCGAGGGCTGCCGCTATGGGCCCGGGCTACTTCTCCCGAGCTTGTTATGGTCTCGCCCCGAGGGGTCCCTGTTTCGGAACCGTCTCGGTGCCGGTCTGAATGATGGCTGGACGGTCGGCGCCGCACCGCGGTGGCGATGGTCGCGCACGTCGAAGTCTTCATTCGGGCATCCGACCCGCGTTACAGGCCGGCTACCCGACGCCAGTATCCCACATCACGCGTCCCAGCCTGACCAGGCTGGACAAGCCCGGCTATTTACAGGGCTAATGACTGGGAAACCAGAGCTCGATTTCGCGGGCCGCCGACTCCGGCGAATCAGACCCGTGCACGAGGTTGTCCTGGGTGATAAGCGCCAGGTCACCGCGGATTGTGCCGGGTGCGGCCTTCTCCACTGGGTCGGTTGCGCCTGCGATCTGCCGAAACGCGGCGACCGCCCGCGGACCTTCGACGATGGCCGCCACGACGGGCCCCGAGGTGATGAATTCCAGCAGCGATCCGAAGAACGGTTTGCCCTCGTGCTCGGCGTAGTGCTTTCGGGCGAGGTCGTCGCTGACATTCTTGAGTTCGAGCGCCGCGATGGTCAGGCCCTTGCCTTCGATGCGGCTGAGGATCTCCCCGATCAGGCCGCGTTGTACGCCGTCGGGCTTGATCAATACCAGGGTCTGCTCGGTCACGGCCGACACTCTAGCGGGACCCGACCCATCCACGAACAACCTGGAACGAATTGTGGCTGACCGGCCGAGACGCGCGACGCCGGCAACCCGCACCAGAAAGGCATACCGATGGCAACACAACAATCGGAAGCGGCGACGCGCCACCGCTGGGCGGCCGCCCAGATAGCCGCACTCGTCGTCGGAGTGGCGTTCCTGCTGCCCGGCGTGCTCGGCTTCGTTCCCGGCATCACCACGCACTACGAGATGCTTGACTTCGCCGGTCACGAATCGGGGGCGAAATTGCTTGGCATTTCGGCATTTCGGTTCTGCACAACATCGTGCACCTGGCGTTCGGCATCGCCGGGCTGATTTTCGCCCGCACCGTCAATGGCGCTCGCGGATACCTGATCGTATCCGGCGTGATCTACCTTCTGCTGTCGATCTACGGTCTGCTCATCGACCACGAGAGCGCCGCCAACTTCGTCCCGATCGACTACGCCGACAACTGGCTGCACCTCGTGCTTGCCGTTGGCATGCTCGGACTCGGCGCCGTGTTGGGCCGGACCCGCACGACGTCCTAGTCGGGCGGTGACTGCTGCCCCGGCAGAAGCCCGTGCTTCTGCCGGCGCAGCACCTCGGCGCGCAGGTAGGCGATGAGCAGCCACACCGCGGTGAAGATCAGGCCGATGAAACCGACTGCGCCGTGCACCACCCAGCCCGCGATCAGCACCACCTGGATCCCGAGATTCACCCAGATAGCCCACGGCCGCCCCTGGACACCTCCGAGGAGCACGAGCACGATCGCGAATCCGATCAGGTAACCGGCCGTCAGAGGCGTCAACCCGTGGTGGGCGGCCGCGACGACCGGCAGCGCCAGCAGCACCACGATGGCTTCCAGGATCAGCGTGCCCGCCATGACGCCGCGGAAGCTCTTCCAGGGGTCCGGCCCGTTCGCGGGCGCCGGCTGCTCGGTCATCGTCGTAACTCCTCCCCCTGCCCTGCGGGCGGGTGGGCCCACCGCTTGCGAGGGGAGTACCCCCACGCGCAGGCGCGGGTCATTCGGGGTCCTTTCCGAACAGCGTGCGCGCGGCCCCGGCGGTGACGACCGAACCGGTGATCACCACGCCCGCGCCGCCGAACCCTTCGCCCTCGTTGCCGGACTCCTCGACGAGCGCCGTGGCGGTTTCGATCGCGTCGGGGAGTGTGGTCGCGGTGACCACCCGCTCCGGCCCGAACCGCTCCTCGGCGCGCAGGGCCAGCGCTTCGACGTCGAGTGCGCGCGGTGATCCGTTGTTCGTCACCACAATTTGGTCGAAGACGGGCTCGAGCGCGGAGAGGATGCCGTCGACGTCCTTGTCGGCCATGACCGACACCACACCGACGAGGAAGCGGAAGTCGAACTCCTCCTGCAGGGCCTGCGCCAGTGCGGTGGCGCCCGCCGGATTGTGTGCCGCGTCGACGAATACCGTTGGCGCGGTGCGCATCCGCTCGAGCCTGCCCGGGCTGCTGGCGGCGGCGAAACCCGCACGCACCGTGTCGATGTCGAGCTGTCGGTCCGCGCCCGCACCGAAGAACGCCTCGATAGCGGCCAGCGCGACCACGGCGTTGTGTGCCTGATGCTCGCCGTGCAGCGGGAGGAAGATCTCGGAGTACACGCCTCCGAGGCCCTGCAGTTCCAGCAGCTGACCTCCTACGGCAACCTGCCGCCCCAGCACCGCGAACTCGGAATCCTCGCGCGCCACCGCCGCGTCGGCGCGAAGAGCCTGCGCCAGAAGTACTTCCATCGCCTCGGGCACCTGACGGCCGATGATCGCGACGGTGTCGGTCGGGAGGAGGTCGTCCTCCTGCTTGGTGATGATTCCGGCCTTCTCGCCCGCGATCTCCGCGATGGTGTCGCCGAGATAGTCCGTGTGATCCACGCCGATCGGCGTGATCACGGCGACGGGTGCGTTGACGACATTTGTGGCGTCCCAGCGGCCGCCGAGGCCGACCTCGACGATGGCGACGTCGACCGGGGCATCGGCGAACGCCGCGAACGCCATAGCCGTGACCACTTCGAACTTGCTCATCGCGGGTCCGCCCGCGGCTTCCGACTGCTGGTCGACGAGCTGCACGAAGGGCTCGATCTCGCGGTAGGTCGCCACGTATTGTGCCGGGCTGATCGGCGTGCCGTCGATGGATATGCGCTCCACCGCGGCCTGCAGGTGGGGGCTGGTGGTGCGGCCAGTCCGGCGGCTGAACGCGGTGAACAGTGCGTCGACCATACGGGCCACCGACGTCTTGCCGTTGGTGCCCGCGATGTGTATCGACGGATAGCTGCGCTGCGGCGAGCCGAGCATCTCCATCAGCGCCGAGATGCGTGCCGTACTTGGCTCCAGTTTGGTTTCAGGCCAACGCTGATCGAGCAGATGCTCGACCTGTAGCAGTGAGGCGATCTCGTCCGGGGTCGGGACGTCGTCCGGATGTCGCCGGCCGAGCGGCTCCGGGTCGGTCATTTGAGGCGGGCCAGCCTGGCGGTGATGCGGTCGACCTCTTCGCGGGCCAACTGCTGGCGGGCGCGGATCTTCTCGACGACGTCCGCGGGCGCCTTGGCCAGAAACGCTTGGTTGCCGAGTTTTCCTGCGGTGCCCGCCAGTTCCTTCTCCGCGGCGGCCAAGTCCTTCTCGAGACGGCGCCGCTCGGCGGCGACGTCGACGGTGCCCGACGTGTCGACCTCGACCACGACCGTGCCTCGCGACAGCCGGACCTCGACGTGGGCCGACGGGCTGAACGACCCATCGTCCTCGGTGAGCCATGCCAACGACCGCACGGCGGGGATCTGCGCATCGAGGTCGGCGGTCTCGATGTCCGACAGCCGGGCAGGCACCCGCTGCCTGTCGTTGAGGCCCTGGTCGCTGCGGAATCGACGGACCTCGGTGATCAGCTTCCGCATATCCGCAACGCGTTGTGTGGCAACGGGATCCAGTGTGACGCCGGACGGTTGCGGCCAGTCGGCGATGACGATGGACTCCCCGCCCGTCAAGGTCTTCCACAACACCTCGGTGACGAACGGCATCACCGGGTGCAGCAACTTGAGCAGCGTGTCCAGCACGGCGGCCAGCACCGCGGTGGTGTGCTGTACCCCTTCTGCCAACTGGACCTTGGCCAGCTCGACATACCAGTCGCAGAACTCGTCCCATGCGAAGTGGTAGAGCGACTCACACGCCCGGCTGAACTCGTAGCCGTCGAACGCCGAGTCCACCTCGGCGCGAACCTCTTCCAGGCGGCCCAGGACCCAACGGTCCGCATCGGTCAGCTCGCTTGTCTGGGGCAGCGGGCTCATCGCCGCACCGTTCATCAAGGCGAACCTGGTGGCGTTGAACAGCTTGGTCGCGAAGTTGCGCGACGCGCGGGCATGATCCTCGCCGATCGACATGTCACCGCCCGGGCTGGCGCCCCTGGCGAGGGTGAAGCGCAGTGCGTCGGCGCCGAACTGGTCCACCCAGTCCAGCGGATCGATGCCGTTACCGCGCGACTTGCTCATCTTCCGGCCGAACTCGTCGCGAATCAGACCGTGCAGGAACACATTCTCGAACGGCACCTGCGGTCCGCGCTTCCCGTCGAGGGTGATCGCCGTGTCATCGGCGACGAAGGTGCCGAACATCATCATCCGCGCCACCCAGAAGAACAGGATGTCGTAGCCGGTCACCAGCACCGTGGTCGGATAGAACTTCTCCAGTTCCGGGGTGTGATCCGGCCAGCCCATGGTGGAGAACGGCCACAGCGCCGACGAGAACCAGGTGTCCAGCACGTCGGGATCCTGTTCCCAACCCTCCGGCGGGGTTTCGTCGGGGCCGACGCACACCATGTCGCCGTCGGGGCTGTGCCAGATCGGGATGCGGTGGCCCCACCACAGCTGACGCGAGATGCACCAGTCGTGCATGTTGTCGACCCAGGCGAACCAGCGCGGCTCGAGGCTAGGCGGGTGAATCACGGTGTCGCCGTTGCGCACCGCGTCGCCTGCGGCCTTCGCCAGCGACTCGACCTTGACCCACCACTGCAGCGACAGCCGCGGCTCGATCGGCTCGCCACTGCGCTCGGAATGCCCGACGCTGTGCAGGTACGGTCGCTTCTCCGCGACGACGCGGCCTTGCTCGGCCAGCGCCTCGCGCACCTTGACCCGGGCCTGGAAACGGTCGAGGCCGTCGAACTCGGTTCCGGTGCCTGCGATCCGGCCCTTGGTGTCCATGATCGTCGGCATCGCCAACTGGTGGCGCATGCCGATCTCGAAGTCGTTCGGGTCGTGGGCGGGTGTGACTTTGACTGCACCCGTGCCGAATTCGGGGTCGACGTGCTGGTCGGCGACGATGATCAGCTCGCGGTCGACGAACGGGTGCGGCAGGGTCTTGCCGACCAGGTCGCGGTAGCGCTCGTCGTCAGGGTGCACCGCAATCGCGGTATCGCCGAGCATCGTCTCGACCCGGGTGGTGGCGACCACAATGTGGGGTTCACTGTCGTTTGGCGATCCGTAGCGGAATGAGACCAGCTCGCCCTCGACATCGTCGTACTTGACCTCGAGGTCGGACACCGCGGTCTCGAGGACCGGGGACCAGTTGACCAGCCGCTCGGCGCGATAGATCAACCCGGCGTCGAACAACCGCTTGAAGATGGTGCGAACGGCACGCGACAGGCCGTCGTCCATGGTGAACCGGTCGCGGCTCCAGTCCACGCCGTCGCCGAGCCTGCGCATCTGTCCGGCAATGGTGCCGCCGGAGTCATGCTTCCAGTCCCACACCTTGTCGACGAACAACTCGCGGCCGAAGTCCTCTTTGGTCTTGCCGTCGACGGCGAGCTGCTTCTCCACGACGCTCTGGGTGGCGATGCCCGCGTGATCCATGCCCGGCAGCCACAGCACCTCGTAGCCCTGCATCCGCTTGCGTCGGGTCAGCGCGTCCATCAGCGTGTGATCAAGCGCATGGCCCATGTGCAGGCTGCCGGTCACATTCGGCGGTGGCAGCACAATCGAGTACGCGGGCTTGCTGCTGCGCGCGTCGGCCTCGAAGTAGCCGGCCTTGACCCAGCCCTCGTACAGGTCACTCTCGACCGCGCCCGGGTCCCAGGACTTGGGCAGGGCGTCGGCGGCGGGTTTCGAGCTGGCAGTCACCGCGCCATTCTATGAAGTGCGGGCTGCCAGCTCGTCGGGCCCGCCTCGCCCGGCTCTGCCGGCGTGCTACTTCTTACCGCCGAGCAGCCCGCCGAGAATCTCCCCGATCGGATTGCTCTGGCCACCGCTGCCGCCGAGCACGCTGCCCAGGATGCTGCCCAGCGGGTTGTTCCCGCCGCCGCCTGCGCCGCCGAGGATGCTGCCGAGCACGTCGCCCAGGCCGCCCGATGGCGCAGCCTGCGCCTGGGTCCCAGCGCCTGCCGGCGCCGCGCTCCTCTGCGCGAACTGCTTGCCGATGTAGGCCAGCACGATCGGCGCCAGGATCGGCAGCAGTTTCTTGATCAGATCACCACCACCGGCGCCCTGCCCGGCCAGCGCGGAGGCGACCGCGTTGCTGTCGTTGCCACCGAAGATGCGCGCCACGAACTGGTCACCCTGCTGTGCATCGACCTGGTCGACGCTGACGCCGCCGTCGAGCAAACCGCTGGCGCCCTGCTGGGCGACAGCGGACTCGAGTTCGCTCGAGTCGATCTCGCCAGCATGAACGTTCTCCGCGACGCCGCCGACCAGAGCCGGCACCAGCGTGCGAATCGCGTTGTTCACCTCGCCTTCATCGGCGCCGATCTTGCTCGCAATGTCCTGTACGGGGATCTGTGCGATGAGTTCGTCGAGACCAGCCATGACCTGTCCACCTTCGTTGCTGGGATGTTGCACAACCGCGGTGACGACACTAGTCCAATTGATCTTGCCTCACAGGTGTTCGGCTCCGTGCGATCAATTCAATCGAGCCGTCTCCAATAACACTCCGGCGCCGGGGAATCGGGCCATCAGCGCGTCACCCATCGCCGTCGCCGGGGTGAGCACACCCCGTAGGTCCGACAGCCGGTCGCGGTCCAGCGCCAGAGTCAATCCGCTCTCGCCCAGCAAAACCGACGTCGCCTTGTAGCCCGGGTCACCCTTCTGCGACATGGTGGCCCGGTAGCGCGCGCCGGTGGTTGTGGTCGTGTACGTCTCGAACTTGTAGTGCCCTTGTTCGCGGGCGCGTTCGCTCGGGCCGCTCCCCGGTGCCGGGGCGATGCGCTCGACCAGCTTGTTCGGCAACCTGTCGAAATAGCGGCTGCCGAGCGCCATCGTCGCGGCGTTGCCGACGGTCGCCATCGCCGCCGCCGCGGGCGCGACGAAGGAGCGGCCCATGCTCATCTGCTCGGCGTACTCGAATCGGCGCCCGTACGCGTAGTCGAATAATGCGTTGCTGCGCCGGACAATTCGGGTATTCGCGACGGCCATCACGAATGCCCCGACCCAGTATCCGTCCAGCTCGGGCGCGATCTCGCGGCCGCGCCGCCACCGAATGTCGGGCTGCGCGCCCAGCTCCGGTTCTGCGGCCCGGTCAGGCGTGAGCGTGTAGGGGTCCGACATCACCCGCCTCGCCTCCGGATCGGAGGACGCGGTGCGCATCAACTCGATCATCGACGCCACCGTCCCGCCGGATACCCCGCCCGCGAGCGAGCGCACCACCAGATTCGTGTCACCGAGCTGTCCTGCGTGGTCCTGCTCGGCCCGCCGGTGCAGCGCGAACACGGTGAGATCCGAAGGGATGGAATCGAATCCACACGAATGCACGATGCGCGCGCCGGTGTCGACGGCCTGCTTGTGATAGAGGTCGATGCTTTCGCGGATGAAGATGGCTTCGCCGGTCAGATCGGCGTAGTCGGTTCCCGCGGCGGCGCACGCGGCCACCAACGGCAACCCGTACTTGAGGTAGGGCCCGACCGTCGTCACCACTACCTGGGTTCGCGCCGCCATCGCGTTCAGCGTCGACGGCTCCGACGCGTCCGCGGTGAGCACCGGCCACGACTGCGCCTTGTCCCCCAGCGTTTCCCGGACCGCCAGCAGCTTGTCCTGGGACCTGCCTGCCAACGCGATGCGGGCATCACCGCCGGCCTTGGCCAGGTACTGAGCCGTCAGCTTGCCGGCGAAACCGGTCGCTCCGTACAGGACGATATCGAATTCACGCTGCGCTGCGCTCATGGCGCCTACGCTAACCGAGCGTCAGGAAAGGAAGACGGCCATGCTCGACGGCGCCATGATCGTGTGGTTCGGCCTGACGATTTGCAGTGTGATCTTCGTCGTCGCGGATTCCGTCTTCAACGGCGTCACCAGCTGGGTTCAGCGGACCGCGTGGATCCTGGTCACCGCCTACACGGGCCCCGTCGGCCTCGTCTTCTACTTGTTGGCCTGCCGCAGGCCGCTGCCGGGAACCCACGACGCCTTCACATCAGCGACCTGGAAGCAAGCGCTCAACAGCGAGATGCACTGCCTGGCGGGCGATGCGACCGGCATCGTCGTCGCCGCCTCCATCCTGCCGGTGTTCGGCCTCACCAACGGTTGGGATGCCACCGTCGAATACGTCGCCGCGTTTGTCTCCGGCCTGTTCATCTTTCAGGCGCTGATGATGGTCGGCATGTACGACGGCGATTACTGGAAGGCGGTGCGCAAGACCTTCTTCGCCGAGACCGTCTCGATGAACATGGTGATGACCGGCATGCTCCCGGTCATGCTGATCCTCGGCATGCACTGGCCAGGCTCCGACGAGCCGCAAAACCCGTCGTTCTGGTTCCGGATGAGCATCGCGACCATCGTCGGAGGCGTCGTCGCCTACCCGATCAACCACTGGTTGGTCGCAAACCGCCTGAAGCACGGCTGCATGACACTGCCGGGCGCAGACACGCCCGCACCCGGCCTCGGCCACGTCTCGCCCGAGCCCTCGATGATGATGGACCACGCCCAGATGCAGGACGCGACGAGTTCGGTCGGCACGGCGCTCGACGAATCCGACCATGTGATGACCGAGCTGCCGACGGGCCGCGCCGCCGTCATCATCGCCGCGACCTTCGCGATCCTGCTCGTTGCGGTCTGGCTGACGAATCTCGTGGTGCCGGTGCGGTTCTAGGACGCTACCCGAGCGTCTCTGGCAGTTCGACGTCCTCACCGAGCACGTGCCGGGCCAGGAACGCGGTCACGACCTGGTACCAGATCTTGGCGTGCTGCGGCGCGAGCACCCAGTGGTTCTCCGAAGGGAAGAAGAGGAATCGGTGCGGGCTGGCGCCGTCATCAGCCGCGGGCAGGCCCGATTCGGTCAGTAGCTCGAACCACAGCCGCAACGCCTCGCCGATCGGCACGCGGTAGTCCCTGTCGCCGTGGATGACGAGCATCGGCGTGCGGATCTGGCCGACGAACCGATGTGGCGAGTTCTGTTCGGCCATCTGCGGTGTCATCTCGCGCGCCCACCAGTACGCACCGTCGGTGGTCGGCCCGAATTGGTCGAGAGCCCACAGGCTTGCGTGGGTGATGATCGCGTCGAACCTGTCGGTGTGGCCGGCGATCCAGTTGGCCATGTAGCCGCCGAACGAGCCACCCATCGCGGCGGTCCGCGTATCGTCGACGCGAGGGTGCGCACACGCCGCATCGGTCGCGGCGATGAGGTCGGTATACGGCGCGAAACCCCATGCGCCCCAACCACGCTGGATGAAGTCCTGGCCGTACCCGGTGGATAGCGCCGGGTCGGGCATCAGCACGGCGTAGCCCTTGGCGACGAGCAACCACGGATTCCACCGCCAGTGCCATGCGTTCCAGCTGCCCAGCGGACCGCCGTGGACCCACAGCACCAGCGGCGCCGGCGTATCACCGTGGGGCAACGCCAGCCAGGACCGGACGGGCTGCCCGTCGTCGGCGGTCGCGGCCACCTCAGTCAGAGTGCCGGGCAGTTCGGGCGCCCCAGCGCAGGGCAGTTCCGTCACGGTCCCGTCGTAGTCGATCCGGACGGGATGCGATGGCCGCGCATACGAACTGCGCATGGCATACGCAACGCCGTCGGGCGCGGGGTGCACGTCGGTGTAGGTGTAGTCGTCGTTGGTGAGCCGGGTGACCGCGCCGCTGAAGGGGTCGACCGCGAAGACCGGACCCCGTCCGTTCTCATCGGCGGTAACCAGCAAGGCTGCACCGTCGGCAGACCAGCTGACCGACGTCGGCCACCGATCCCATTCGCCTGTCAGTTCGACGAACGGTTCGCCGAAACACATGTGGCACAGTGTGATTCGCGGCGCCTTGTCGGGTGTGGAGTGCGTTTCGCGGGTGAACGCGATTGCTCTGCCGTCAGGTGAGATCGCTGGGTGTTCCAGGTCGGCGTCGGCGTCGTCGGCGATGGTGGTCCGCTGCCCGGTGGCCAGGTCGATGCGGACAAGGGCGCCGCGGATGGAGGCGCCGGGCGCGGGCTCATGCCACGACGTGACGACGAAGCTCCCGTCCGGGCTCACGTCGAAGTCGGCCTCCCGCAACGCATCACCTGGCTGCGGGGTGAGATCGCGCGGCCCGTCGATGTCGAGCAGGTGCGGCTGGTCGGGCCCGAGGTCGTGATCCCAGTACCGAACCGGATAGCCTCTGTGCAGCACGGCCGACACCTTGTTGTCCTTGCGCAGCGTTCGTAGTCGTTTGTCCTCGTCGACGCTGGACGCGGAGCGCAGCAGTTTCGCGGCGACCACCGTCACCAGGGCCGTTCGCGCGCAGCGGACGCTGTCGATGCCACCAGGCAGCGCCAGCGCCTCGGCCGCCTCCCCACCCGCGGCGGGTAATCGCCACAACGCTGCAGGCGGCTTTTCGTCGTCCTCGGTCGGCCGAGCGGCGACGAACAACAGGTCGCCGTCGGCGGTGAAAGACGGCGATGCCTCCCCCTTCGCGCCGCGGGTGAGGCGACGCGCGGGTTGCGTGCCTGCGGGGTCCAGTTCCCAGATCGCGCTGACGAACTCCGTGCGCTTTTCGTTGAGTTCGGCGATCGACGTGACCACTCGCGAGCCGTCTGGTGCTACCGCCAGACCGGACACGCGAGGAAGCGCGAGGAACTCGTCGAGGTCGTCAAAGGGGGTTGTCACCGTGCCCATTTGTGTAGGTTCCCAGATTCGCGGCGGACCAGCCGGCTGGGCACCCCCAATCGTTCGTCGGCGGCTCGGCGAAATGCCGCAACGAGCGTGTCCAGTCCCGGTTCGGCGTGCATCGCGGCCCGTCTTACCGCGAAGATATGGCGTTCGAGTTCTTGCGCCGGCCTGGCCAGTGTTACCTCCGGCGGCACCGCGGCCACGGCGAGTTGCGGGACGAGCGCCACGCCTGCGCGCGTACGGACAAGTTCGAGTTGTACTGCAAAATCCATGGTCTCGGCAACGATCACGGGCCGAAAGCCCGCGAGACCACAGGCGCGGTCGGTCATCTGGAAGCATGTCAGGTGGCGCTCCGAGGTGATCCAAGGATGGCCGGCAAGTTCGGCCAGATCGACTTCATCGGAGGCGAGCGGGTCATCGGACCGGATCGCGACCCAGATCGGTTCGGCGCCAACGAGTTCCGACCCAACGCCGTCGGGCATGTCGCGCGGGATGTTCGAGTAACTGTGCACCAAAGCCAAGTCGGTTTCTCCCGCGACCAGAAGTGACAGCGCCTGCTCCGGCTCCGGGGTGGTCAGGGCGAGCTGAAGGCTGGCGTGCTCGGCTTGGATGGCCTTCCACGCGTCGGCGACGAGAGTGCGGGCGGCCGATGGAAACGCCGCCACCCGATACCTGCCAACCCGGCCACCCCGGATGGCGTCGACTTCCATCTCCGCCAGCGCTAGTCGGTCGAGGATCTCGTGACCGTGCTCGGCGAGCACGCATCCAGCGGGCGTCAGCGCGAGACGGCGCCCCTGTCGTTCGGTGAGCGCCACACCGAGTTCCCGCTCGAGCGCGCTGAGCTGCATGGAGATACCTGGCGCCGTGAGGTGCAGCTCCTCGGCGACGGCGGCGATCGTGCCCAACCGGTCCAGCGCTGAGAGCATCCGGAGCTTCCGAACATCAAGCATAAACAAGTTTTACCACTAGAGTAAAAACAATTCACTTGTACTGATGTATTACGCGGGCCGATGCTAGCGACGTGAGGATCAACACCGCGATAATCGCCGGGCTCGGAGTCGTCGCCCTCTGGGCGAGCGCATTTCCCGCCATCCGCGTTGCTGCCCCCGCCTTGGGCGTGATCGGGCTGTCGTTCATCCGCCTGACCGTCGCCGCGGTCACCCTGGTGCTGATCGCTACCGCACGGCGAGTCCGCGTACCTCGGCCGCGTGATCTCGGCTGGATCGTCGCGGCAGGGTTCTTCGGCATGACCGCGTACCAATTGCTGCTCAACCAAAGCGAGCTACGTGTGCCCGCAGGCACGGCGAGCATCATCGTCGCCGCCGCGCCGTTCGTGTCGGTCGCCGTTGCGCGCGTCCTCTTCGACGAGCGAATCACGCTGTTCACGATGATGGGCAGCGCCGTTGCGCTGGGAG
>Ga0207706_10002739_pt1 | contig 17125 bp, 18 predicted proteins | sample KBSC53metaG_FD_184318 | JGI IMG/M metagenome (GOLD analysis project Ga0207706, IMG submission 184318) | Corn rhizosphere microbial communities from Kellogg Biological Station, Michigan, USA - KBS C5-3 metaG (SPAdes) (version 2) | ecosystem: Host-associated > Plants > Roots > Rhizosphere > Soil ... | reverse complement strand
GATCGCTGGCTGATCGGCCTGACGGTCAAGGCGACCACGGACTGGCTCAAGACCAGCCAGCCGGTGCTGGACTACGCCAACGCCATGGTCCCGTCGAGGCAGCCGACCGCCTCGGCGGCTACATCGAACTGGCAGGAACACGTTGACGGCAAGCCGCAGTATGCGCCGCCGATTCCGCCACTGGCGCCGGCGAAGTTCACTGGCAGCGTGTACATCGCTGAGGGCAGCAAGCCCTATCCGGAGTGCGTCAACTACGCCAAGTCGCTACAGTCCGCGACGCGGAGCTTCGCGGAGGGCGTGCTTCCCAACGGCGCCGGGACCACGGCGGGGATGCTCGGCTACATGTTCTGGGCGGCGGAACGACCCTCGACGCGAGGTGTGGGGACGGTGCCGCCTAACACGTGCGAGGGAGGTGTCGGCGCGGGAGCGACGGCGTTGAACATCCCGATTCCGATGCCCGGCCTGCGACAGCAATAGTCAAGCCTCGTTAGGATCGACACCCCGCTGGATCCCGATGAGCGATCTTCGCCAGCAGCTCCAGAGCACTCTCGGCAACGCATACACCATCGAGCGCGAGCTTGGCGGGGGCGGCATGAGCCGCGTGTTCCTAGCCACGGAGCAATCGTTCGGCCGGCTGGTGGTCGTGAAAGTACTCCCGAGCGAGCGCGTTTCGAGCGGCTTGTCGCGGAGCTCAAGTTCCCTCTGTGGTCATTGGTCGTCGGCGAGGAGCGCAAACTGCGCTTCGTGGCGCCGCGGCTGGGCTTGCGACCATCTGTCGTCAGCCAGCGCGCTGCCAGAGCGCTGCCAGACGAGTAGCGACTCGTTGTGGCTCCGCCGTGTGAGACGTGTTCAAGTGGTGCAAACCCTCGAACATCTCCGAGCTGAAGTTCGGAAACAGCTTCGACAACCTCCGCTCCATCGACGTCCAGCGTGGGTGCGTCAGGCTTCCCCACGTGAAGTACACCGGCTTCTCGAACGCGCGATAATCTTCCTCGGTCACGTGGTACGCACGCAGGGCTTGGATGAAGGCGCGCATCCCTGCCGGGCGTTTCGCCATCCACGCCGGCGGCGTCCCGCTGGGCGGCGGGGGCAACGCAACACCGGGCGCGACCTGGAGCTTCAGGAATTCCGGCGTGGCCTCGTTCGGCGGCATGCGGAGAACGCGGTCGAACTCCGACCATCCGTAGTCCGTATTTCCTTGATGGGTGAAATCGCTCGCGGGTTCGTCGACGGTCAACGTCAGCACGCGATCGGTGTGCGTGAGCGCCAACGCAAGAGCGATGGCGCCGCCCCCGGAATGACCGTAGAGGTGAAACCGCTCGAATCCGGCCTCGTCGGCGACGCGCAGCACGCCGTCTATCTCGGTCGCAATGGAGTACCCGGCGGGTGGTGCGTCGTCGCGATAGACCTCGAGGTCTTTCAGGACTGGGTTGACGTCCGCGAGATGCTGCAGCAACGGCTCGTACCGTCGCGCGGCAGGCGTGATGATCCCTGGCAGAAGGATGACGTTGCGGCTCGGCATGCTCGTTCACCTTCGGGTTGGCCGGCGCTGGGTCCCGGTTCACGCCCGACCGCGTCGAGCTGCCTCGATCGTGGCGATGTCGATCTTCTGCATCTCCATCATCGCATCGAACGCGCGCTTGGCAGCAGCCGGATCGGGGTCCGTGATCGCCTGCGTCAACGCGATCGGGGTAATCTGCCAGGACAATCCCCATTTGTCCTTGCACCACCCGCACGCGCTCTCCTGACCGCCGTTGCCGACGATCGCGTTCCAGTAGCGGTCCGTCTCGGCCTGGTCGACCGTGGCAACCTGAAACGAGAACGCCTCGTTGTGCTTGAATATGGGTCCACCGTTGAGCCCGAGGCACGGAATGCCGAGCACCGTGAACTCGACGGTCAGGACATCGCCTTTCTTCCCCGACGGAAAGTCGCCCGGTGCGCGGTGAACCGCGCTGACGGACGAATCGGGGAAGGTCCTGGCATAGAATCGGGCTGCCTCCTCCGCGTCGCGATCGTACCACAAGCAGATCGTGTTCTTTGCCGGGTTCACCATGGTCGGCTCTCCATCGTGATAAGGTGCTCCATGAAAGGCATCAGCGTTGGTCGTCCACTTCAACCACCATTTCGATTTCAACAGGGATGTTGGACGGCAGCGATGCCATACCAACCGCCGCGCGCGCATGTCGCCCGCGCTCGCCGAAGACTCGAACGAGAAGATCGGAGCATCCGTTGATCACGCGGGGATGGTCCTCGAATTCCGGCGTGGCGTTCACCATGCCAAAGACTTTGACCACGCGCCGAACCTTGCGGAGATCCCCGAGCTCGGCCTTCAACGTGCTCAAAAGACAGAGTCCGGTACGCCGGGCGGAAGCATAGGCGCTGTCCACCGTGACGTCGCGACCGACCTTTCCGGTCATGGACGCGTCGCCGCATTCGCCGTGGCCGGCGAGATACAGGAGGTTTCCGACGCGCACGGCATTCACATAGTTCGCTACCGGAGGCGATGGGCTGGGTAACGAAAGACCCAGTTCACGCAGTCGCGCCTCGGGGTTGTAGGCTTGGGCCCCGAGTGCGCGAGCGAGAGCGAGCAGGACGAGACTCACGACGACTGTGGACATGCGATCCATGGACGTTTCTCCTCGAGAGGTCCGACGATTCGTTAGGCGGCTGCGAGGCGCGACGCTCCCCCGTGTCATCGTGCGCTGTTCGGCGCAACAAACCGATGCACACTGACCGCGCTGCCGACATCGATGATCATGAGCTCCTCGCCGAACTCGACCGGGCCAGCATAATTCTGTCTCACGAGCGAAAGGGTCGTCTGGGGATCGCCCGCGAAGTGGGAGAACACCGCGAGTTTTGGCTTCGCTGCTTGAAACACTCGTCCCGCCTCGACGCCATCGGTATGGTGCGCTGCGATCGTTTTCGCTTGCCTCCGAGTCAGGCGCACATTCGGAAGCGGTTCGTCCGGCGCGCCGATCAGCACTGGATCCTGCTTCCACCGACCTACTTCATGAATCAGCAGATCAGCGCCCGAAGCAAACTTCACCAGATTATCCGACGGCCTCGTGTCGCCTGACAGCACCACTGAACGCCCTCGGTAATCAACGCGGTAACCAAACGCAGGCGTGACGGCGCCGTGGTCCACCAGGAACGCCGTCACTCGTACGCCGTTTGCCTCGTACACGACACCCTCGCGGATGTCGGTTGCGGTGATTTCGACCCCGCTCGCAGGAAATTTCTCATCCACGTCGCGCCTCATGTGAACATCGAACGCAAACGCTTCCTGCAGATGCATGATCATCGCGCGAGTGCCTTCTGGCCCCCACACCTGAAGCGGTACCGTCCGACCCTGGGCCCAGGCAAAGAGCCAGAGCTCCGGTAACGAAATGACGTGATCCGAGTGGAGATGGGTCAGGAATACCTTCGTTACCTCGGCGGGATTGATCGCCAATTTCGCCATTCCCGTCGTCAGGCTGCGTCCCGCATCGAACAACAACCTTTCCGGCCCGGCTTCAACCAGCGTGCTGATGCCCAATCGTTGTGCGTTGAACGTGGGACCTCCGGCCGTCCCGAGCAAAACGACGCGGATGGTCGTATCGGCGCTGGCAGGTGGAGGCTCTTGCGATCGAACTCGATGATCGGCGGCCGTCAACAACAGCAGGGTCAGGAAAATGGGCGCGATTCTCATGTGCTCGTCTCTCGCCGGTGTATGTGCGAAACGCTGCCTGCGCCTAACGCGGCATGCGCACAGTGCGATGGTGCGCACTGTCGCGCGTCGGGCGAATGACCACTCGCGCATTCCGGCCGATGGGGATCTGACGCAGCAGGGCATCGAGTGCCGAGAAGGTCACCTCGGCATCTCTCCCGAAGAAGAACAATCCCGTTTCTTCCGGGCCCTGCCAGTACCCGTGATAACTGTCGGCGCCTGCCGCGTCGGTCAGCCGCGCGACCAGGTCATCGAAGTCCAGGTTGGCGTATACCTCGTCCGGCAGGGTAGTCCCATCGAGGTACACGGCAACCGATTGTTGTTCACCAAACTCGCGAATCACACCGCCTGGGCCGAGCAGCTGCGATCCGGCGGGCGCTCCTGATCGCTGCAAGACGTCAACGATCAGCGTCACCGCATCGTCGAGATTGGCCACCTGGATCTCAACGTCTGCGAACTCGATTTCGCCAAGATCGCCAAGCTGCGAGCCACCGCCGGTGACTTCACCCAGGCTTGCGCCGCGGAGCGCCACATCGAGCGGGTCCTCGTAGCGAGCTCCACGATCGATGGGTCCGATATGCTCGAAGAGGCGCGCGACAACCGTGCTGGATTGCGACATTTGCCGTTTTCGAATGAGGACTCGGTGAACCTAACGCGGACTCGAGCGGCGAACGAGTCCAATGGACGCGAAAACTGCACGTGGGTGAAAATACCCACGGCGTCGCCAACGCCAAATGGTTGATTCGCCCGACGCGCGGTCGGTAGGCACGGCCTAGGTTCGCTCATCGAACGAACCCACGGGCACCACAGGGCGAATCAGGCGCGAACATGACTTACACGCAGCAGGACTCCGGATTTGCAGCGAGAGAGACATTGGACGGCGATCACGACGGGCCTTTCACTGCCGAGGCCGTCGTTCGTCGGCTGATCGACGAAGCCTTCAGCCAGGGCCACCTGGACGTCTGCGATGAGCTCATCGCAGACGAGATCGTAGAGCATCAGGACTACGGACCCGGACACGCCGCGGGCGCCGCCGGCGTCAAAGCCGTCGTGACGTCCTTACGGCGTGCGTTCTCCGACTTCAAGCTCGAGATCGAAGACCTGGTTGTCGCTGGGGATACGGTCTGGACGCGCAACGTCGCCACGGGCACGAACGACGGCCCGTACATGGGGCATCCACCGAGCGGTCGCGCGTTCAGAGTCTACGTTTTCGATGTGATGCGCGTCGTCCGCGGCCGCGTCGTCGAGCACTGGGGCGTCCCGGATCGTGCGGGCGTGCTCGTCCAGCTCGGCGCGATCGCTCAGCCATCGAGGCTCGCCAAGGAAGCGTAGCAACGTCAGGCCGCGGCCGCTTCGTTAGGCTCAGCACTTCAGGGGCTCTCTTTATCGGCCGCGAGCCCGCCGCCACCATTCACGCGTACAACCCTCCGTCGGCGTCCAATCCGGTGACGGGACGTCGATTTCGGCTGGTCGTACCTGGCGCTGTGACCGGTCGGCACTAACCTACACCCTGCGTGACTGTGCAGTCTGCCATCGATGAGCATCGACATCGTCGCGTTGCGGCCCAAGCTCGAGGCGGCGCTCGGAGAGCAGCTCCGACTCGGCGCCCTCCTGGGACAGGGAGGGTTCGCCGCCGTATTCCGCGCCCACGATCCGTTCCTCGAGCGCGACGTCGCCATCAAAGTGTTGGATCCGTCGCTCGCCGTCGACGCCGCCCTCGAGGAGCAATTCCTGCACGAAGCTCGGACGATTGCCGCGGCCGAGCATCCGCATATCGTGCCGCTGTACTCCGCGGAGTCGACCGGAGGGCTGCTGTATCTCGTCATGCGGCTCCTTCCCGGTCGTTCTCTCGAGGACCGGATCGCCGAGGGAAAGCTCCCCGCGGCGGAGGCAGCGCGGATCGCGCTCCAGTGCGCGGGCGCGTTGGCCGCGGCGCACGGCGTTGGCGTCATCCACCGTGACATCAAGCCCGCGAACATCCTCCTCGATGCCAACGGCAATGCGACCGTCACCGACTTCGGGATAGCGCTCGTGACCTCGCGGCCGGCGCGGGAGCTCCTCGGCTCAACCGCCGGCACCCCGCATTACATGAGTCCCGAGCAGTCGCTCGGCGAGCCAGTGGATGGACGCTCGGACGTCTACGCGTTAGGCATCGTGCTCTACGAGATGCTCACGGGCACCCGTCCCTTCCCGGGGCGCAACGCGACGGAAGTGATCGCGCAACACATCTCGGCGCCCATCCCCAAGGTATCCGAGCGCGAGCCCGAGACCCCGGTGGCGCTGGTTCGCCTCGTGGACCGCATGTTGGCCAAGGACCCGGCGGGGCGACCAAGCGCCGCCGAGCTTGTGAAGGAATTGGGCGCGGCGAGCGCGCCAGATGCGATGCTCTCACCGTCGCAGGTTCGACGTCGACGCTGGAAGCGCCGCGGCATCTACCTGGCCGTCGCCGCGGCCGGGGCGGTGCCCGTGATCGTCATCGGTGTGCGCATCGCATTGCAAGTGATGTCGTTCTTCGTCGGCGGCGGCGAGGGCCCGGATCCCGCGGTGGTCGCGTCAGGCGGTGCGGTGCCGGATTCGATCGTGCGCCTGGCGCGAGAGGCGGGGATCGTGGGTGCGAACGACCGCGTCGGATTCGTCTTCATTCAGTCCAATCATACGTTCGCGGATGCGTTGCTCATCACCGACTCGGCGATCATTCGCCGCACACCCAATGGCATCATCCGGCGCTCGATCCAGGAGAGTGACATCAACCTCCAACCCCTCAAGCGCGGCGGATCCGCGGGCGGACTCCTCATCGTCAAGCGGAAAGGGGCAGCGCCCGACACGTTGTATCAGGACTTGAGCGGCCGCGAGGCGTTCCGGTTGATCAACGAGTTCACGTCGTGGCAGCGGGCGCAGAAGGCGCAGAAGGCGCGGGATTCCGCCTCCAGGTAGTCGCGCTGGCTCAGCGATACACCGCTGATCGTTAGGCAGTGGTGCGTTCCACGGTCGGATGCACGGTCGTGATGTCGTGCACGCGCTGCTGCGTTCAGAGCACGTCGTCCTGATACTTCGTGGTAATGTTGTCGCGCAGCTCGTGAATCAGCTCGTCGGGTTGCCCTTGGAACTTGCGCCAGATTCGGCGCGCAGTGGCCTGTCCCGTGGGGTCGACTGGGATGCGAATGAGACCGAAGCCGCCGTACAACTGCTTGGGGTCGCTCTTGGGCCCCCACCACTCGGAGCGAGGTGATTCGCGACCGGTTGTCGCGTCGTAGAAGCTGACCGCGTACGACACGGCGTAGCCGGGCACCCAGCGGCCGGTCCCAATGGGCCACGCAAAGTTCGCGGGATTATAGCCCATGCGGCCTATCTTGGGTTTCGGCAGAAGCGTCGGACGGCGCGTCATCTCGGTACGTTCGGAAGGTGTCGCTGCCTAACGCCCTAGCTAACTGCCAAAGGCGACGAAACAGGAGTTTGCGGCGGAGCCGCATACAAATCAACACGCCAAAACGCCGACTCGGCGGCCGCGAGCTCGCGCTCCGGCCCACCGCCAGTGTTTTCAATCGGACAACCTCCGATCTGGCGCCAGCAGCTCTCCGCGCCGTTCGTCAATTATTCATCGGTTTGCGCGCCGGATTCGGGCGGCGTTGTGAGTCGATCCGAGCAACAATACTTAGGTCTTGACCTTAGTGTTGTCGGACTGTAGAATGTCTCAGGTTCATCGACGCTGCAACGCGGGTTGTCTGGGAAGCGTTGACGAAACCGGATCACGGAGGAAAGAAATGAACGCCCCCGCCTCAATCACAATCACGCCCGTCCGCGTTGCCGATCTGCTCGCCGAGGGCGAGCGGATGCCGGTCTACGTGCATGTCATCGATCATCCTGATGCCCGCGTGCTGGTCGACACCGGCATGACGGACCTGCACCCGGCGGTGGCCGACCTCGATCCGCGCCTTTGTCCACTGAGCGAGCAGAGCTTCGACCTCGCAGGCATCGACATCGTCGTCAACACCCACCTGCACTTCGACCACTGCGGCGGCAACCACCTCTTCGCGGGCAAACCGATCTACGTCCAGCGTCGGGAGCTCGACGACGCGCGCAACGCGGAGGACTACACGATTCGCGAGTGGGTCGATGCGCCCGGCGTGCGGTACGTGCCGGTCGACGGCGAGCTCGAGCTGCTTCCGGGTCTCCGGCTCGTCCCGGCGCCGGGCCACACACGTGGCATGCAGGTCGTCGTCATCGAGACCGGCGGGCGCCCGGTGGTCGTTGGCGGCGACGTGGCGGTCTGGTTTGGTGAGCTCGATGAGCCGCATAGCGAAGGCCAGGTGCTGGTGCGCGCGCTCGACCCCGAGCTGGTCTGGCTCGCGCACGAGCACGAGCCGTGGCGCCCCCGCACCGCCTAACGCATCACGGCGTGTGGGCGATCTACTTCGACACCGTGCTCCTCGCGACGCTCGATGAGCGACGCCACAGTCTTGGTTGCTACTCAGATGTCAACTAGGACACAACCCGATGCCGGTCGCTCTGTCATATTCGGCGCGCGTTAGGCCGCCGATCCGTGTTGCTCAAACCGCGCGAACGAGATTCGGCCGGGACCGCGTTGATCCTCAAACTCGATACCGGGTTCGGCAGCCAGAAAGAGATTGATCCTGTCCTCACCAATAGTGGCGAAATCGTCGAGGTGTTGCTGGAAGAAGCTTCCGGGCACCTTCAAGTGACGGAAAGTACGCGCCCCTGGCTGGGCCTCACACACGATGTGCACCGTTTCGCCTGCGTCAACGACGGAAAGGGGCACCTGGACCCACCACGCCTTCTCCTTGGTCCACGATTCGTCGGGCGCGTAGCGCTTCGACGCTACGATGTGGCCGCCTTGAACGCCCTGCGCGCGGAGCCAACGAAGCGCTTCTGATCGAATAGTCATGCGTGACGGCGAATGGATGTGGCGGCCTAACGCCGAAAGTTGAGCTGCGGAGAAGCGCACAACTGGATGCAGGTAGCTCCGGCAGCTCCAACGAATGTTAGGTAGGCCGGTCGTGATGGCCACCGCTTATCCGCTCGACAGCCGAGATTATGGTAGCGACCTCACGAAGCAACGCTTGGGCGTCCATAACGCCATACCCTGCGAGCGTTCGCAACGATAAACTCTACCTAGGGTGGTCAGCCGCCGAGCATCGACTATAACAGGGCGATCCCGGTGCCTGCACACGGCCTGGCGCACACCCGCCGCCCGCACCGCCCATCCAGACCAGGCACGACGCACCCCCACGTCCTTCACCCGACGCCCTCACGCCAACGCGAAAAACAGATCCACAAACGACCGCGCCGACCCGTCCATCCCCGCCACCTTCGGATTCGACGACTCCACCAGCCAGTACTCGTCAGGCGCATGCGCCCCTGCCCCGTGACCCAGCCCGAAGATCCCCGCCGGCAGCTTGAGCGGCTCACCCGTGAACGTGCTGCCCGGCCACGACCCCGCGAGCCTCGGCCACACCAGCGGGTCGATCCCCGACTTCCGATACGTCGCCACCATCGCCTGCACGAGCTTCGAGTCCGCCGGCGTCTCGGTCGGATCGTACCCGCCCGACATGTTCACCTCGATGTCGCCGAAACCCTTCTTCTTGAGATGGGTCTGGACCAGCTCAAGCGTCCCTTTCGCCGTCATGTCCGGCACGAGCCGCATGTCGATCTTCGCGACCGCCTTGTGCGGCAGGATCGTCTTGCCACCAGGGCCCGTATACCCACCGACGAGCCCCTCGATGTTGATCGTCGGCTGCGAGACGAGACGCACGAGCGAGTCGTGCCACGACTCGTCCCCGATCCAGTGCTCGACGCCTAACGCCTTTTTCGTCTGTGCCTCGTTCTTCCTCGGGATCGCGTCCTCGAGAATCTTCTTCTGCTGCGGCGTGAGCGGACGCACCTTGTCGAAGAATCCCTCGACCGCCGGCGTGTGGCCATCGGCCTTGACGAGCGTGTTCAGTGCCTGCACGAGATGCCACGCCGGGCTGTCGACCTGCGCCGCCAGGCTCGAGTGAATGTCGAGCTTCGGGCCCCTGCCCCACTTCTCGCCCGATGACACCAGCTCGATCTCGACCGCGCCCTTGGCACCAAGATCGACCTCCACGGCGCCATCGAGGCCCTGGTTGCCTAACGGGATAATGATGCCGATACACTTGCGGAGCGCGGCTTCCACCTCCGGCTTGAAGACGATCTGGCGGAAGTTCGGCGACGCGATCTCCTCCTCCCCTTCCGCCACGAGCACGAGGTTCACCGGCAGCTTCACGTTTGCCGCCTTGAACGCATGCAGCGCGGCGAGACACGCCATCTCCGGGCCCTTCGAGTTCGTCGTCCCGCGGCCCACCATGATCTTCCCGACGCCCGGGCGATCCACGATCCGCGCCTCCAGCGGCGGTGAGCTCCACTCCGCCGGATCGAACTGCTTGACGTCGTACATCATGTAGACCGCGAGCCACGTCTTCGCGCCCGCGTCGAGCGTGGCGAACACACCCGACTTGCCCGCGGTCGGTACCACATCGACCTGCGTGAAGCCAGCGTCGCGCGCCAGCTTCGCCATGTACTCGGGCCCCTGCGGATAGTTGCGGTTCTCGGCCGCTATGGACGGGAGCGCGATCCAGTCCTGCAGCATCTTGACGGTCGTGTCGTGCTGCGCGGTGATCTGGGCGATCACCGCATCGCGGTCATCGGACCCGCGGAACGCCCTGAGCGCGGTGGCGCCACCAAGGCGGTCACCTAACGCGACGGCGGTCGCGCTCATCATGGTGGTCTGCATGAAGTCGCGCCTCGTCACGGCGGGACCGGACGGCGGCACGTCGTTCGCACGATTCGAGCTCACGGTGATCTCCAGCCGGTGGGTGGGTGGGACGAATCGCGTAAAGTGCCACGATGCTTCGCGGTCCGTCAGAGGGATCCGGGAGAGGCGTCGTACCCTCGCAGACGAAGCACGCGAATGTCTTCATCCCGATCGAACCCGGCGCGCGCATAGAAGCGCTGCGACTCGTCACTCGGCCAGCGGCCTCAGGCCAGCGCTTCCCTAGCAAACCTCTCGAACCGACCCGCGAACGCGGTCTCGGTCTCGACGGGGGCTTCGCCCGACTCGCGACGAAACGCCCACCGAGCCGCCGCGAGCCTCGGGACGTCCTCGAATGTGGCCATGCGATAGTTCACGTGCACCTGACCCGCGAGTCGGACATTGCGCGCCCGCAGCGCGCCGTCGTAGCCTAGTGTCGCGCCGAGCCCCGAGACTCTCGTGAAAACACTGACATCCGCACCGCCCCAGGACCACATTGCCCTCACCCCGCCAGTCAGCGGGACGCCTAACGATTATTCGACAACACCGCCGGTCGCAAGACCAGCCTGGCCGTTGTGGCAGCGCGTGGCGTTCCGGTTCTTCCTCCTGTACTTCGTTGTCCAGATCGAGCCATGGGACTGGTTCCGGCTCATCCCCGGCGTGTCCCTGCTGCTGCGTCCGTACGATGCGACGATGGATTGGCTGGTCCGCGCCGGTAACGCGCACCTGTTCCACATCCGGGACACGCTCGTTCCCGTCAACGGCAGCGGCGACACGTCGTACGCGTGGGCGCGATTCAGTCTGCAGCTCACGCTCGCGGCACTCGGGTGCATCATCTGGACGCTGCTCGACCGGAAGCGCCCGAATTACGAGCGGGCTCTCTATTGGCTACGACTCGGCGTGCGGTACTACATCATCGCCGCCGCGCTCAGCTATGGCATCATCAAGCTGTTCGTGCTCCAGATGCTCTTCCCTACCACGAGCCAGCTCGCCACGCCACTCGGCGACTTCCTGCCGATGCGCTTCTCGTGGTTGTTCATCGGCTACTCCACGCCTTATGAGGTCTTCTCGGGCGCCATGGAGACGGTCGCCGGACTCCTGCTGCTGTACCGGCGAACGATCACGGCTGGTCTCTTCGCGGCAACGGGCGCGTTCGCCAACGTCGTGATGATCAACCTCGCGTACGATGTGCCGGTCAAGCTGTACGCGTTGCACCTCCTGTTCTCGTGTCTCTTCCTGCTGGCGCTCGACAGCAAGCGGCTCGTCGGGTTCCTGTTCCTCAATCGTCCCGCGCCGGCGACGACGGCGTACGACCCGATCTATGCGCTTCCGTGGCAACGGTGGGCGAGCGTCGCGGTGAAGGTCTTCATCCTCTATCAGTTCCTGTGGGGGCCGCTGCAGTCCAGCTGGACACGCAATCAGGCGGCAAAGCAGCCGCCGGCGCCCGGCCCGTTCGCTACCGGCGTCTACGACGTACGCAGCTACGTCCTGAACCGCGACACGATCCCGCTGACGAGCACCGACTCGCTGCGGTGGCGAGACGTGATCATCGACAGCAACGCCGCGGGCAGCGTCGGCTCGCGCGATCCAGTGTTCTGGCAGCGCTACCGCCGAGGGTACTTCCGGTACAAGGCGGACACGGCCTCGCACACGGCAGCGGTGTGGAAGACCTCGACCATTCCGGGCGACAGCACGTTCCTGTTCACCATGCGGTACGAGGTGCCCGACTCGACCACGCTGCGATTCATCGCGCCGATCCGCGGGGACACCGTGCGCGTGGATCTCGTCCGCATCCCACGCCATTTCCAGCTGGCGGAGCGTCAATTCCACTGGCTATCGGAGTACAACCGATAGCTTCCGGCCCCCGATTCAAACATCCAAAAGTGTAGGAAACGGATTCAACGGAAACCACACGGATAACACGGATTTTATCCGTTTGATCAGCCGTTTCAGTTGCATCCGCGTTCCACCTTTATCTGGATGCCGGCATCGAGGATCAAGAGCTCGATTGCAATTTCGTACAAGACATGGGCCCGCACGCGCCGCGAATTGAAGCCATGATGACCCGACGAGAAGCAATCGCGGCCCTCGGCTCCATGGCCGTCGGCACACTGATCGTCCCAAGCATTCAGGGCGATTCAACGCCATCGCTCGCCCCCGGCGCTCCCAACTCACCGGAACGGCAGGCGCTCATTAACGCGTTCAGGAGCGCATCCGAGAAGATCCCTGAGAAGTTCGAGGCCCGGACGCACAAGAGCGACTGGACGATGCCCTATCGTCTCTTCCGGCCTAACGTGACGGGACGACTTCCGCTCGTGGTGTACCTCCACGGCAGCGGGGGCCTCGGCTCTGATAACGCGAAGCAGATGGGACTGGGGAACATCTTCGGGACGCGCGTCTGGGCTCTCCCGGAGAACCAGAAGGAGTTTCCGTGTTACGTGGTCGTTCCGCAGACCGACCGTGGGTGGGTCCGCTACGGCCCGCCCGCCGCCGCCGACAGCGAGTCGCCAGTGATACCCGGCCTGGGCGATGGCGCTCGCGTCGCCTTCGAGGTCATCGACGAGCTCGCGAAGGAATTCCCGATCGACAAGCAGCGCATCTACCTGACGGGTCAGTCGATGGGTGGCTCCGGAGCGTGGCACATGATCGCCCAACGCCCAAAGTTCTTCGCGGCGGCGGTCATCTGCTGCGGTGGCGTAGCCCTGGACAGCGCCGCGGCCGCGGTCAGTACACCGCTCTGGAACTTCCACGGCGACGCGGACGACACGGTTCCCGTGAAGCTCTCCCGCGATCGGATCGCGGCGCTTCGCAAGGCCGGTGGCCACCCGCTCTCCACCGAGTACGCGGGTGTGGGTCACAACGTATGGCAGTGGGCCTACACCGAGCCGTCGCTCGTTAGGTGGATGTTCTCGAAGCGCCGTAGCGCTTGAGGCTCTTCGCGTGACGGTTACGCGGGAATCGCCGCGCCGAGCGCCTCGCACAGCTCGGCGTCGGTGAGGACGATCGGATTGCCCTGCATGCTGCTGGCCTGCCGAGCCGCGGCGACGACGCGTGGAATGTCGCCCCCCTTCACCCCGTAGCTGGCGAGCCCCGGCACGGACAGCTCGGCGACGAGCTCGCGCAGCCACACTGCTGCGTCTTCGGCGCGAGCGCTCGCGTCTCCAGTAACGATGCGCGCCACCTCGTCGTAGCGGCCGACGGCAGCAGCGTTAGGCATCCTGGCGCGAATGGCGCGGACGTTGATCTCGGTGATCAGCGGCAAGAGGCGCGCGCACGCCATGCCGTGCGGGACGGGAAACATCCCGCAAAGCGGCGAGGCAAAGCCGTGCACCGCGCCGAGCTTCGCGTTCGCGAGCGCGAGCCCGCCGCAGAGGCTCGCGACGGCCATGTCGCGCCTCGCTTCCCGATCGCTCCCATCGCGGAACGCGCGCAGGAGTGCGCCGCTCGCGCGATGCATTCCCTCGCGCGCGACCGCATCGGACAGCGGGTTCGCCTGCGGCGAGACGAACGGCTCGATGCATTGCGTCAGCGCGTCGAGCCCCGTGCTCGCCGTGACTGAAGGCGGAAGCGAGTACGTGAGCTCGGGATCGATCACGGCAACGGCCGGCAGCATCAGCGGGCTCCGGAGACTCACCTTCACCTGCTCGTCCTCCGCCATCAACACGGCGTTTCGCGTCACCTCGGCGCCCGTGCCAGCGGTCGTCGGAATCGCAATGAATGGCGCGGCGCGATTGGCGAGTGGACGCGCCTTGCCGATGACCTCGAGGTAATCGCGGACCGGGGCGTCGTTCGTGAGGAGAGCCGAGATCGCCTTGCCGGCGTCGATCACGCTTCCGCCGCCGAGGGCCACGACGACGTCGCATTGCTCGCGCCGCGCCTGTGTGAGTCCGTGTTCCACGAGCGCAATGGTCGGCTCGGACGCAGCACGAAGCGTCGTGGTCGCGAGACCGACAGCCTCGAGCTCTCGTATGAGCAACTCCGCACGCCCGCTCCGGCCCTCGACAACGAGGGCTCGCGAGCCCATCGCCGACACGATCTTGGGAACGTCGGCCAGTCGCCCTTCACCAAAGATGATGCGGGTGGGCGCGGCGAACTCGAAGTTCACCGCGGACGCTCCCAGGCACCCGCCTCCGGAAACAGCGCACGGTATTTCACGCTCCGCCGCGCCTCGGCCATCATGGGCTCGACGGCGTCGCGCCACGTCGCGTAATGCGCGGTCTCCTTGTGGCGGGCCGGGTCTGCCGGGGTCCGGTAGATCTCGATCAGGAGAAAGCGCGTCGGGTCGTCCTCCTGCTGCACCACATCGAACCGGACGATGCCGGGCTCGCGGATGCTGTTACGCGCGTTCTCGAGCGTTGCCGCAGTGAAGGCGTCGACACTTTCCGGCTTCACATGAACGAAGACGTGCACGATGAGCATAGTGTCTCGTTAGGTTCTCATTGATCTTCAACGCCTCGCGACAGCGAGCAGGTGCGCGCTCACCCCGAGCATCGTCGGCTCGGCCTCGAGCGCGTCGAGCGCCGCGAGCAGCACGCGCCGGCGCCGGTCATCGGCGAGCCGCGCGTCCAGGTCTGAGAACAACCACGCGGGCCCTTCGACCGCAAGTGTCGCCTCGTGCGTTAGGCCGGCGGCCGAGCACTCCTGCGCAAGCTCTTCCGGTCGGTGGAAGTAGGCGGTCGTGAAGTACGCCGGATTGCGCGTGGGGTTGCGGTGCCGCCCATCGCTCAGGTCGCTGGCGACGACGGAGGCGAACGCAGGATCCTCGAGGTAGCCGGCGCGCAAGCCGTCCAGCGTCGAAGCGAATCGCGAGATCGCCGCCGCGATGATGACGCCACCTGGCCGGCACACGCGACCGGCCTCCGACAGGGCGAGCAATCGATCCGCGCGCTCCGGCAGATGGTAGAGCGGCCCGAGAAGCAGCACCGCGTCGGCGCTCGCGTCAGGCAGCCGGAGTGACCGGGCGTCGCCGACTTCCGCGCTGGCAAGGGGGCGCCCAACTCGCGCGCCGACGTCGGCCCGCGCCTGCTCGATGTGCAGCGGAATCGGATCAACGAGATGGACGTCGTAGCCGCGGTCCGCCAGCCAGATGGCGTACCGTCCGGGACCGCCACCGACATCCGCGATCACGGCAGGCGGCGATGGGAGATAGCGCTCGAGCACGAGGTGCGTGCGCGCGAGCTCGAGGGCGCCCTGGCCCGCCGCGAGCCGGTCACGCTCCAATCCCTGGGCGTAGAACGCCGCGATCTCATCGCTGTCGCGTTCGTGGTCGCTCGTCATTCGCTACGTCCCCAATTTCCGACGCGGCCGCTGTTTCGAGGATACTGAACGAATCACCAACTTACCTCGCCCGCGCGACGGGAATGGCGTCCTGGAATCGGCCGCGGCGGCAGCGAGGAGCGCTTTCACTTCAGGCCGGTCGAGCACCGCTGCCGACGGCAGACGGATGAACCGCGTCTGCTTGCCGGATCCGACCAGCACCTTCTGCGGATCGGGAAGACGCGCGCCCTGGATGAAGCAGAGGCCGACGCCATTCGCGGCGGCCGCGATGCTCACGATCGAGTCCGACGGGCGCTCGGTCGGCGAGTAGCCGATCACGAAGAAGTTGTAGTTGTCGTACGCCAGCTCCGTCCCGGTCGGGAACCGTGTGCGGAGCTTCCGGCGAATGGCGCGAATCAGCGTCTGGTGGTCCGGCTCGAACTTCTCGATGAACTGCTGCAGCCGCGCCTCGGGGTCATCGTCGGCCTGCTGCGCTCGTGCGCTGGTTGGTCGTGTCATGAGGCTCGACGGGTTGGGGTGAGACCCGCTGCCTAACGATGCCGCGAGTCGACAGAAAGGAACGCATTGCTCGCGCGACCTCTGTCGGCCGCTGCAGGAACACGAAGTGGTTGGCCCCGCGCACGTCAACGACCGTGTTCTGCGGAAATCGCGCGAACTTCGCGCGCGAATCCGCGACGACGGCGACGACGAAACGCAGCAGTGAGTCTCCCTGCGCCCGACCGGCTGCGTCGAGCTCCGCGTAGTACGGCACCACGTCGGCGAGCGAGTCCGGCACAGCGTAGATCGCGAGTGCACGGCAGTGGACCTGATCGTACCGCGCGACCCGGTGGCCGCTCGCGAGTCTCGCCTTGAGCGAGTCGGCGGTGACCTCGCCCAGATAGCGATCGGCGGAATCGAACCGCGCTCCTGCTCGAATCTCGGAATCCGGCTCGCGAACACCCATAACGCGCGCGTACACCTCGCGTATGCTGTTGAAGTCCGCCGTGTCCGCCGGTGAGATGCGCGGCTCCGGGGCAGCTGGCTGCGCCTTCGCCAGCGAGTCGAGACCCGAGCGGTCGTAGGCGGCGTCGATGTAGACGAGACCCCCGCATCGGGCCGGGTGCAGCTCGGCAAACCGCGTCATCTCCTCACCGGCTATCGAATGACCGACGAGAATGACCGACCCGAGGCGAAGTGTATCGAGCGTCGCCGTGATGTCGGCGACGAGCGTGTCGAGATCGGCCGCTGGTGGCGCGAGCGCTGACGTGCCGAAACCGCGACGCGTAATGCCAACGACGTGAAAGCTGTCGGTGAACTGCGGAGCGAAGTCATCGAACACGTGGGCAGTGCCCCCGAGACCAGCGAGGAACACGAGG
>Ga0207706_10002734_pt1 | contig 17184 bp, 17 predicted proteins | sample KBSC53metaG_FD_184318 | JGI IMG/M metagenome (GOLD analysis project Ga0207706, IMG submission 184318) | Corn rhizosphere microbial communities from Kellogg Biological Station, Michigan, USA - KBS C5-3 metaG (SPAdes) (version 2) | ecosystem: Host-associated > Plants > Roots > Rhizosphere > Soil ... | reverse complement strand
CCACGTTCGATCCGATGCCTTCGTCGATAGCACATATCAAGAGCGGCAAGCTCGTACCACTGGCAGTCACTACCCCAACGAGGTCAGAAGCTTTGCCGGATGTCCCAGCAGCGGCCGGTTTTGTGGCTGGCTACGAGGCAGGATCGTGGTTCGGTATCGCCGCGCCGAAAGAGACGTCCACTAACGTCATCGAAAAACTCAACATGGAGGTCAACGCAGCGTTTGGAAACGCAAGCATCAGAGCACGTCTTTCGGCGCTTGGCGCATCCGTACTTCCGGGATCACCAACTCAGTTCCGAAGGTTCATCAAGGAGGAAACTGAAAAGTACGCGGGCGTCATTCGTTCGGCGAAGATCACGGCCAAGTGACGATACTCGGAGACTTCGTCTTGAGGTCCGCCACTGGGTGACATCGGATCTAGCGAATGAGTTTTCAGTCATCAGCGAAAAAGGACTTTTTCAACACAATCGACTCAGTTGCGGACATGCTCAACGAACGTTTACCGCCTAACGGCGTTCGCTCCAATGTGGTCGAGTGACCCGGAGCGGCGCTCATCGGCCGGTCGATGCGGCGGTGAGAAACCACCATTTGAGCATCGAAAGCACGCCTGAAGGCCGGCCGCGCCTCGCCGCGGGCTACATAGGCGGAGAGGTTCGGATATTCGTGCAGTATGTCTGATCCGTTCAACCTGCGCAGCACGGTCACCATCAGAAGGTCACCAGCGCTGAACGCGCCATCGAGCCAGTCGGCATCGCCCAGGCGGCTGGAAAGTTCGCCCAGCCGGCCACGAATGCGCTTCTTGACGACAGGCAGGCGCTGCTCGTACCAGGTCTCTTCGCGCTCCAGGAGTATGGCGATTTGCAGATCAACGATCGGCGGCTCCAGCGTGCTAAGCGCGGCAAACATCCATGTGATCGCGCGCGCACGGGCATTCGCATCGTCTGGCAGCAGGCCACCGTGGCGCTCCGCGATATGGAACACGATTGCCCCCGACTCGAACAAGGCGAGAGCGCCTTCTTCATAGGTCGGAATCTGCCCGAAAGGATGAAGCGCACGATGTGCGGGTTCCTTCATCTCGCTGAACGAAACAAGACGAACGTCGTAAGGTTGGCCCACTTCTTCGAGCGCCCAACGAACACGCATGTCACGTGCCTGTCCCTTGCCGCGGTCGGGCGACCGTTCGAACGCTGTGATGGTGGGAATCATTGGAAGGCTCCAGGTAATTGCATGACGCTGTCGAGAGTGGTGTGCGTGATTACGACGATTTTCTCATGGTTGGGTATTCGGTCCTTGCCCTTTGCATCCAGAGGACGAACGGCCGGCGCGGACTCCGACAATTTACCTCGTTTTTTCCTGACCATGGGATTTCGCGGTCCGAACCTGCTGCGCGCGGCCGTTACCGGCGAACGACCTTAATCCCTTCCGTCGGCGAAGAGCTCAATCGCACCTAACCGACATCGTCAACTCATTGAACGTGCGCTTTGCGCGACGGTCGTTCGCCGGAGCGCAGCTTTGATCCTGCTCCGACACGGAGCGCGTAGCCGATGCGCAGCGCTCAGGCACGTTCGAGTAATCCCTACGACGTGAAGAGCGCTCGGCAAGTCTTGCAGCCGGCGAACCTCAGCGTGTCTGCCTGAGTTGGAGCCCAAGGATCCCTGGTCGACTGATTGGCTTTTCTGTCTTTCATTGTCACTCGCGGGCTGATCCCATCTCTTTCTTTGTCAATCAGCCGACTTGCGTTTTTTGGGACTGGCGTCAGAACCCTCCACAAGCACGTCAACCGCATATTCTTGAGCAGGAGGAGCGAAGGATATGGCGCTGATGCTCAAGAGCATCGGGCCTTCTCGTTGATGTCGCGCGATAGCCGCCAAACTCGCGCAAGCCCCGGCCCAAACCCGTCCTCATGGAAGCAGAGACGCGGGTGTAGTGGTGGCGCATCCAGAACATCGGCCTAGAACAGCCTCGCAGTCGGCCGGCCGCAGCATTGGTTTCATTAATTATAATAATAAAATCAATGCGTTAATCCCCCGATCCAAATTGCGATCATCGGTTATCAATGTGCAAGTTGCTATTCTCGTTCGGTGCCCCCGCTGCCTCCCATTGCCCCATGATATATGACCAATATACACTTGGGATCAGTTTGCCGCGGCCAAATGTCCGGCCCGGCAGCCAGAGATCCGAGGATTGATTGAATTCCAGAAAGCCAGCCAGGCGCCGGTCCCCGGCCGTAGAACAACAGGACGGCACGCTCACCGACCGCGCCTATCGCGAGCTCGAAGAGATGATCGTGACCCTGCGATTATTGCCGGGAACCGTGTTGTCGGAACAAGCGCTTTCCGTTCGTCTCAAGATCGGCCGGACCCCGATCCGCGAAGCCTTGCAGCGTCTCGCCCGGGACGGCCTTGTCGTGATCATGCCGCGGCGGGGGATCATGGTCTCCGAGATCAATTTGAGACTACAGCTGCGACTACTCGAAGTCCGGCGCGAACTGGAACGCCTGATGGCCAGCCTCGCCGCCGAGCGAGCCACCACGGAAGAACGTCGCGAATTCGCCGAGTTGGCCGAAGCGATGCTGGCGGCGGCAGCAAATGCCGACGACATCGCGTTCATGCGCCTCGATCAGCGCTTCAACATCCTGATTGCGACGGCGGCGCGAAACGAATTCGCACGGCGGTCGATGGGATTGATGAATGCCCTGTCACGCCGCTTCTGGTATCAGCACTACCAGCAAGTCGCGGACCTGCCGCTTGCCGCCAAATTGCACGCCGCGGTAGCGGACGCGGTGTCGCAGAAGAAAGCGAAGGCAGCCGCGACCGCATCGGACCGCCTGATCGACTACATCGAGGATTTCGCACGCAAGACGCTCGATGCCTGATGCGCATCAGTCGAAAGTGATGACGCTGCGAATGGTTTCGCCGCGCTTTAACGCCGCGAAGCCCTCGTTGATTTCGTCGAGCGTGATGTGGCGGGAAATCAGCTCATCGAGCATCAAGTCGCCGTCCAGATACGCCCGCGCAAGCAGCGGAAAATCACGGCGCGGACGCGTATTGCCGTAACTCACGCGGCGGATGCGCTTCTCTTGCATCAGCGAGCCCCAGCGAAACGAAACGTCCTTGTTGACGTCGATCTTGCCGAGCCAGATGATCTGGCCGCCGGGACGCACGGCCTCGGGGGTCGCTCTAAACGCCGAGGCGCTGCCGGCTGCCTCGATCACGACATCGACGCCGCGGCCGTTGGTCTCCCGCTGTGCGGCGGCGACCGCATTGTCCTTTGATGCATCGACGCCATGTGTCGCCCCCATTCGTGCAGCGAGCAGCAGTTTTGCCGGATCGATATCGACGGCGATAATCGCACCCGCACCCGCGAGCCGCGCGCCCTGCACGGCCGCGAGACCTACGGCGCCGCAGCCGATCACCATCACGGCATCGCCACGCGCGATCGCGCCGAGATTGAGCGCCGCACCGGCGCCGGTCATGACGCCACAACCGATCAGGCAGGCGCGGTCGAACGGAATCCCTTTCGGCACTGGAATGGCCTGTTGGTCGGACACCACGCAGTATTCGCCGAACGAGCCCAGAAACATGAGCTGCCGCAATTGCTGGCCGTCGGCGAGCGTGGTGCGCGTCTCCCCGTCGAAAGCAACACCCTTCGGCCCTTCACCGAGATATTGCTCGCAAAGGATCGGCGCATCGCGGTCGCAGTAAAAGCAGTGCCCGCAATGCGGATTCCATGACAGCACCACGTGATCGCCCGCCTTGACGCCGCGCGCGGCTGCACCGACCTGCTCGACGACGCCGGCGGCCTCGTGCCCGAGCACGATCGGCAAGGGATACCGCAGCGACCCCTCGATCACTTCCAGATCGGTGTGACAAAGCCCCGCCGCCCGGATCCGAACCAGCACGTCGTTCGGCTTTAACTCGGACGCCGTGATTGTCTCGATCGACATCGGCGTTTGCGCGGCACGCAGCACCGCAGCACGATATTGCAAAGCCATTCAGGCGACCGCCTTGCCGGAAAGCACGGCAAGGGCCTCATCGAGGTCTGCCGACGTCATCTCCCATTCGTTCTCGAAGTTTGCCACCACAGCCTGCATGAATGGCTCGACCGAGGCTTTTGCCTTGTCCTTGTCGCCGAGGTGATCGACCAGCAGCGCCAGCGCGAGCTGGCGTGGCTCGGGGCCCTCGTAGCTCCACTCAAAGCCGTTCTTGGTGAATTCCGTGACACCGGTGCAAGGATCAAGCGGCGCTCCGTTAACGGTCACCTTGACCCCATCGATGGTCCGGTCTCCCACATAGTGCTTCATGCCGTTCTCCTGTCTTCCGGGATCGGCGCCCCGTCACGAGGCGACTTCGATCTGGCCTGCGATCACCCGCATGACGTCGCGGTCGCGATGTGCCTGCGCCAGAGTTCCCGAGAACATCACCTCGCCGCGCTCCAGAACATAGATCCGGTCGACATAGTCGGGAATATGGTGGACGTTGGATTCGGCGATCAATACACCTTTGCCCATCGCCCGGATCGAAGCGACACCCTCGGCGATCAAGGGAATAATAGCGGGCGACAATCCCTCGAACGGCTCGTCGAGCAGCAGCAGTTTCGGGTCGAGCGTCAGGGCGCGGGCGATCGACACCATCTTGCGCTCGCCGCCGGACAGCTGCCCGCCACCGCGCGCAAGATACTGCCGCAGCTTTGGGAAGACCGTGTAGGCCTCTTCGATTCGGACACCGGCCGCACGGCCGGACGGCCGCGTCCAGGTCGAGAGTTCGAGATTCTCGGCCACGGTGAGATCGGTGTAGACTTCCGATTCCTCAGGCGAAAACCCGATGCCGCGTTGCGCGATCTGCCATGTCGGCAGCTTCGTCAGGTCCGCGCCCTCGAAGCTGATGCCGCCCGATCGTGCACGCCGATAACCCATGATGCTGCGAAACGTCGTGGTCTTGCCGGCGCCGTTGCGGCCGACCAGACAGACCAACTCGCCCGCAGCTACCGACAGGCTGATACCGTTGAGGATGCGGCTGCCCTCGATGTCGACTTTTAGGTTCGACAGATCCAGCATCATTGCGCCTTTCTCAAGGTTTGCGGGCGCGTTCCGACCACGGCGGCAATCATTGCGGGATCGGCGAAGAAGGCCTGTGGCGACATATCGGCCAGCACTCGGCCTTCCTGCAAGGCGACAATGCGATGCGAGTACCGCTCGACCAGGTCCATATCGTGCTCGACCTGGACGATGCCGCGCACACCGGCAGCTTTCGCCGCCGAGACCAAAACTTCCATGATCGTGTGCTTGTCGCCGGTCGAAACGCCGCTGGTCGGTTCGTCCAGCAGGATGACGGAGGGATTGAGGGCAAATGCGCTGGCGATGTCGAGCAGTTTCTTCTCGCCCTGTGACAGCGTCGAAGCCACTGTTTCCAGCCTGGCGCGTAGCCCAAGAACTTCCGCGATACGTTCGACATCAGCCTGCAGCACGTTGTCGCGCCTCAGCGAGCGAAACGGATTGCCGACGCGGCGCAAGCGGGACGCGACCGCAACCGCCAGCGTTTCGCGCACCGTCAGCGCCGGGAAGATGTTGACCAGCTGGAACGTACGCGACATGCCGAGCCGCGCGAGTTCGACCGGCCCGACTCCGGCGATGTCGCGGCCCAGAAAGCGCACTTCGCCGGCCGACGGCCGCAGCAGCCCGGTCACGACATTGACCAGCGTCGTCTTGCCGGCTCCATTCGGGCCAACGATGGAGACGAACTCGCCGTCACTGACATGGAAGGAAACATTGCTGAGTGCCTTGAACGCGCCAAACGTCTTCGAAACGTTGATGGCCTGAAATAGCGGCAACGCATCGGCGGGAGCGGGTTGCATCTCATCGCCCTCCTTGGCGCCGGTTGACCAGTGCCGCGATGGTACCCGACAGGCCCTGCGGCATGAACACCACCAGCAGCACCAGCACGGCACCCATTACGAAGCGCCAGTATTGGGTGATCGACATCACAAAATCCTGCAGCAACACAAAGGCCAGTGCGCCGATCGCGGGTCCCGCAAACGTCCCGCTGCCGCCGAGGACGGCCATGAACACCAGATTGCCGGAATGGGTCCAGTACGCCAGTTCAGGATCCGCCAAGCCGGTGGTAACGGCAAGAATAGTTCCGCCGATTCCGCCATAAACCGCCGAGATCACAAACGCGGCCAACCGCATCCAAAAAATCTGCACACCGACGTAGGCGGCCTTGCCGGCGTTTTCGCGGATTGCACGTAAGTGCAAACCGAACGGCGATTGCGTGATGCGCCACATTGCCAAACCCAGCAGCGCGAACAGAAGGAGCGCATAGTAATAGAACGGACCGGTCAGGAAAGCGGTCTTGCCGCCGCGCCATTCCATGCCGAGCAACAGCGGACGCAGCACGCGCATCCCCTGATCGCCGCCGGTGATGCTGTAGAATTTGAACAGAAAGGAGTGGAACAGCATGCCGAACGCCAGCGTCAGCATCCCGAAGAATATCCGGGTGTAACGAACGCACAAGGCGCCCACCACCAGCGATATCAGGCCGGAGAACAGCGCCGCCGCAAGCAGTAACAGCTCGAAATTCAGGACACCGAATTTCGAGGTCAGCGCCGCCGCGGTATAGGCGCCGACGCCGAGAAACAGCGCGTGCCCGAAGGACAGAAGGCCGGTGCCGCCGAACAACAGGTTGAACCCGAGCAACGCGATGCTGTAGCCGATGAACGGCAGCATCAAGAGCAGCACGTAAGGCGACGCAATCAACGGCATCAGCGCCATGATGATGATCAGCGCCAGCAGCACCCACAATCCGTTGGGCCGCAGCGCGCTTCGTCGCACCACCGTCTCCGACGCGATGTCGATCGACTGGTTGCTCACGCGGTCGCCTTTCCGAACAAACCGACCGGCCTGACAATCAGCACGAGGACCACGACGAGGTAGACCGACAGCATCTCCATTTCAGGAACCAGGGAAATCGCCGCAGCGCGCATCCACCCGACGACGAGTGCGCCGACCAGCGCGCCGCGCATGCTGCCAAGCCCGCCGATCACGACCACCGCAAAGGATTCGACCACCAGGTCAACCGCCATATCGAGCGACGCCGCACCCGACGGCACCACCAGCGCGCCGCCGACCGTGCCCAGCATGCAGCCAACGGTGAACACGAGCGCAAAGATCTTCGCGGCATTGACCCCGAGTCCTTCGGCCATGTCGCGGTTCTCGGCCGTAGCGCGCACGATGCGCCCGGTCTTTGTGCGCTCGAGAAACAGGCCCAACCCCACCGCAATGGCAAGACTTGCCGCGATCACCAGCAGGTTATAGGTCGGAACCCGGACCCCCAGAAAATGCGCGGAACCATAGGCGAGATAGACGTTGTCCATCGTGCGCGGCGTGGCTCCCCAAAGATACCGGAACACGTCCTGAAACATCAGCAGAAAGCCGAAAGTGATCAGCAGCTGATAGCTCTCGTCGCGGCGATAAATCGTGCGCAGGACACGCTCGATCGGCAGTCCGACCAGACCGATGGCGAGGCCCGCGACGATGAGGACCGGAAGGAACAGCACCGGCGGCATGCCAAGCTTGATCGCCATGCCAACCGCGGTGATGCCAAAATACGCGCCCAACGCGTAGAACGAGCCGCAAGCGAGATTGACGATCTTCTGCACGCCGAACACGAGCTGCAGGCCGGCTGCCACGAGAAACAGCACCGCGGCGTGGAATGTCCCGCCGAGGATGACATCCACAAGTTCCGTCATGTCTCAGACCGGCATTTTTGCGGTCTTGATCCACTCCCAGAAATCCGCGCCCGGCGGCTTTTGCAGCTGTTCTGCGCGGAAGGTGTCGACCGAGGCCAACGTCGGGAAATCGTATTTGTTTTTGTTGGTCGATGGCCCCTGGTAAAACACCTGCTCGGCAATCTTGTCCTTACGGAAGCGGCCTTTGCCGCCGAGGCTCTCGACCTCGAGACCCGGCATGGCCTCGGCCACCTGTTCCTGCGTCGGCCACTTGCCGCCCGCTTTTTGCGCGGCCTCGACTCCGGCCTTGTAGGTGGCGAGCGCGAAATAGGCGCGGTCCGCTTCCCAATGCGGCGCCTCCTTGTAACGGTCCATGTAATCCTGCACGAACGCCTTCTGCAGCGGTGAGGCCTGCGGATGGTCGAAGTACAGCGTGTTGTGCCCGAAGATGATCCCCTCGGGGGTGAATTCCTTCTTGAGCTGATTGATCTGCCAGCCGGCTGCCGGCAACACCATCTTGACGCCGTTAAACAGGCCCGCCGCGTGGCCCTGCTTCATGAACACAGGCAGATCAGCGAACAGCATTGACGAGAAAATCAAATCCGGCTTCGCTGCGTTGAGGGCTGCAATGTGTGAGGTCAGATCCATCGTCCCGACCTTGGGCCATTGCTCCGCGACAAACTCCGCCTCAACACCGAAGCGCGCGAGGATCTGCTTGAACGCTTCCCAATTGTTGCGGCCGTAGGAATAATCCGGATTGATACCGGCGACCCGTTTGAACTTGCCCTTGAAGTGCTTGACCGCCAGCAGTGATCCCATCACCGCTTCGCATTCGTTATCGGTTGAACGGAAAACATATTTCGGGTTGGGCATCATCTCCTTGACGCCGTCCTGGGTGGTGCCGTCCCACATTACGACAAGCGCCTGCTCCTCCTCGGCGACGGGCGCGACACCAAGGCTGACCCCGGTCGAAATCAGGCCGTGAATGGCATCGACCTTCTCCTGCAGGATCAGGCGCCGAAGCCGCTCGATCGTATCTTTCGGGTTGGTCTCTTCCTCGATCACCAGCTCGAACTTGCGTCCGGCAATGCCGCCATCCTTGTTCATCCGCTCGGTAGCCCATTGCACTGCGCGGATGCCGCACTCGCCGGCGGTTCCGGCGGCGCCCGATCGCGGCGCAATGATGCCGATCCGGAGCGGCTTGTCCTGCGCCAGGGCGGGTGCGAACAGCCGCGGAGCCGCGGCGGCAACAAGCCCGGCACCCGCAAGTTTGGATAAATCGCGACGCGTGAGCTTCATAGGTGCCTCCCGTGCATGTTGCGCATCTGCCGTGCGTTGTTGGCATACCATAAATATGTCAGAGACATCTCATCAAGCGATATTTTCGGGCAAGCCCTGTGAATCGTGCCTCAAAAGCCCTTTTCCAGGCTGATAGATTGATGATATATTAGACCATGATGCCCCGGCGAGCGTTGGCGAGAATGGAGACGGCGCGATGGAATTATCCTCAAGTCCAATGAGCGAGCGGCAGCGGAATTACCGGGCGACCTACCGTCACCGCATCGCAGGTTGGTACAATGGCTGGCTGCACGCTTTCGTCATCTATGTGATCGGATTCACCGCGCTTTCCGTCTATTTTGCCAACGTCAGCAATCTGCGCTGGTGGGAGCTGGCGATCGTCCCCGTGACGTTCCTGTTCGCGAATTTCTTCGAGTGGTGGATCCATCGCTTCGTCATGCATCGTCCCTCGCAGGTCAGGGCGTTTCGCGCGATCTACAACCGCCACACACTGATGCACCACCAGTTCTTCACCGACAAGGAAATGCGTTTCGCCGACCATAACGACTGGCGCGTGACCTTCTTTCCGCCCTACGCGCTCGTCACCTTCACCATGATGTCGATCCCACCGGCGCTCGCGATGGGCTGGCTAATCTCGCCCAATGTCGGCTGGCTCCTGATTTCGACCACAACATCGATGTATCTTATCTACGAGTTCATGCATTTCTGCTGCCACGTCGACGAAAACTGGTTCGTGCGCAACGCCCCCTTCGTCAACACTATCCGGCGTCATCATGCCGCCCATCACAATCAATCGATCATGATGGAGCGGAACATGAACCTCACCTTCCCGATCATGGACTGGCTGTTCGGCACCTCGGACCTCGACCGCGGGCTGATCGGCCATCTCCTGAACGGTTACGACACCCGCTTCGTCAGGACCAACATGCGCAAGACGTCGCGTACACCCAAGCCGGTTTTGACCGGCCATCCGACGGGGCTCGCCACTCCCGCCGAATAGGTCACGAGGTCTTTCCATGGACGCCATCGAACCGCACTGGGTTTCACTGCTCTGGTTTGCGGGCTTCGCGACGGTTGGGACCCTTGCGTTCCTGACGGTCTCCGGCATGTTTCCGCTGCGCTCACGCCCGGAAGCGGCGAAATCGAATGCGGCCACGGTGCTGGTGTTTGGCAATGCGGTTCTGCTCGTGGTCCTTTTACTCGGCACGGGATTGTATGGCTACGCCGAACTCAAATGGAGCACGCTGATTGTCGTCACCGGGCTGGTCGTGCTGTTTGCCCCCGGCCTCCTCGAAGCATCGCCGGCGCGGCTGCGGGATGGTCCGGCCGGGCTTGGCGCACTGGTCGGCGTTCAAATCCTCGCACTCGCTGCCCTCGCGAAAGTCGCGGGGCGATACATCGCAACCGTGTCGTAGTTACCGGGAGATTCCGGCGATGCCCGTAAAAATCAAACTTGGACTTTCGTTGGCCGTCGTGCTGGTGGCAGCCATCGCGGCCTACTATCAGCACGTTCTGGGACACGAGCGCATCCAGTACGTCGTAGCGTTCCTCGGATTCTTTATGATCTTCGCGATGTGGCTGTTTCCCGAGGTCAAACGCGAAGAATCCGCCGGTGGCGTCCGGCGCGACACAATAAAGTAGACCGCCCCCGGGAAGGGGCGCGGTCTAGGAAACATCAGCATCAGCACCGGACAATCGCGTCGTGCTTACGCGCGATAGGCCGTCTTGTCGGTGCCGCGATAGAGCACGCGCACCTGTTCTTCGGTGACAGCCTTGTGGAAGGCCAACGCTTCCGGCTCAAGGTCGCGTTTCGGCACGTGTTCCGGCTCGAAGTGGTGGTAAGTGTCCTTGCCGCGCACCAGCGTCGCCCAATCCCTTTGGCCTACGGCTTGCTTCAACCGGGTCGGGATATAGCGGACCGCCAAACCGATGCGTCGGTCATCGGAACGATTGGGTTCCGATCCATGAAACAGCAGCACATGATGAAGCGAAGCCTCGCCGGGCTTTAGCTCGACAAAAACGGCCTTCGACTCGTCGACCTCTACCGCAATTTCCTGCCCTCGGGTCAGAAGATTGTTCTGGTCGAACGTGTCTTCGTGCTTAACCTGTTGCTTGTGGGTGCCTGGCACAAACTTCATGCAGCCGGACACCTTGTTGGCAGGTGACATCGCGATCCAGGCAGTCGCCACATCTGACGAGTCGAGTCCCCAGTAAGTGGCATCCTGATGCCAGGAAACGAAGCCGGGATCACGAGGCTCCTTGATGAAGAAACTCGTATTCCAGCAGAGGATATCCGGCCCCAGCAGATCTTCGATCGCATCGAGGATTTTCGGGTGACGGATCATCTCGTTAATCCAGGGGAAGAGCACGTGGCTACGGTGGCGCATCTCGCCTTGTATTGGCCCACCGGTCCTCGCTTCGTAGTCCTCGAGTTTTCCGCGAAACTCGGCAACTTCGCTCTCGCTCAGCGCGTTGACCGGGAAGTGATAGCCTCGCGCACGATAGCCCGCGACCTCGTTCTCGCTCAGCAATTTCGTCATGGACTTCCTCCGATTTTCTTTTCTTGTTGATCAGCAGCGCTTGAGCAAAAGTGAGCCTGCCATCTGGCTCTGTCAAGAAGCTCTGCATGCGCAGCAGGACCGCGCTCCCGTTACGTCCAGCTGACGCGAGCCGATCGCGGTCAGGACGAGAATGACATTGTCGTCGCCGCGCGAGCGCGTCCCGTGCACGACATAGCTGATCTCGAAATCGCGAATAGCTTCGCCGCCCTCAAGCGAAAGCTCGCCGAGCGCCAGGGTCTGATGCGGTCGATCGATCCAACCCGGCTGCAGTTCCGGATGCTGCCAGCGAGGCTTGCGAAGTGGCACTCTCATTCTCCTGGCTGCGGCGAAACCGCAGCCGCGGCAAACTATCGGATGCGAGTTCAGGAAGTCTAAGTTTTCTTTTTTTGCGCGCCGCTGTTCAACGATCGGCTCGCACCTGCCGGGAATGTTGCGACGCAGTAGCCGATGCCACGCGAACTGCGAGAATCTGCACGCGCAAACATCTTGTTCTCGCCAGCCACAATCTCTTGTGCCAGACTTGTTCTTGCAAAAGGTCACAAGAAAAGGCTGGCAAACGGGGAAGGGAAAGACAATGGACCTTTGGACAGGCATTGCGCTGCTCGTTGCATTTCTTGCCGTAGTCATACTGATCATCCGCGGACAGAGCCCGATCATCATGTTGCTGATATTGGCCGTCCTTTGGGCGGCGATTGCCGGCATCGGTATCGACGACATCCAGAAGAAGGTCATTCAGGCCGGCGGCGTTCAATATGCGAGCGCGGTGATCATCATCGTATTCGGAGCTTGGTTCGCCCAGGTCCTCATTCAAACCGGGATCGCGGAAAGCGTGATCCGCTCGGCGGTCGAGCTTGCCGGGGATCGGCCGCTGGTCACTGCGATGACCATCACGCTCGTCACCGCGCTGCTGTTCACATCGATGTATGGCGTCGGCGCCGCCATCGCGATCGGCGTCATCGCGCTACCGATCATGATGAGTCAGGGCATTCCACCGCATGTTGCAGCCCCCGTCTTCACGATGGGCATAGGTGCAGGCACGTTCATAAACCTGGTTCAGTTCGGAACATTCCAGAAGCTGTTTCCCGGCCTCAAATACGAAGCGCCTTATCTGACCTATTGGGTGGTCGGGATGTGCGTATACATCCTGGCGGCCTGGATGCTGGCATTCTTCTACCTGCGTAACGGCGGGGCGCGCCGGCTGGCTTCCGTCGACGTAGCCGCCGAGGGTGCCGCCCCAGTCCGCAAACGGACCCCCTACTACACCTATATCGTGCCGATCTTCCCGGTGATCATGATCCTGGTTCTCAAATGGGAGATCATTCCAACCTTCATCGTCTCGATCCTGCTGGCGCTCGCGCTGACTTGGCCGGATCGTACGCTGCAAGGGCATCTCAATCTCTTCAACAAGACCTTCTCAGATGCTTTTCCCGATATCGCGACCATCGCCGCGCTCTGGACGATCTGTGGGATGATCATCGTTGCGGGGCAGACACCGGAGGTCGCGGGAGCACTGAAGCCGATCTTTGCGCCGATCTTGCCGCATACGCCATTGCAGGCCGCCATATTTTTCGGGCTGCTCGGCGGAATCGCCAGCATCTATCGGGGCCCGATGGTTGTCATCGGCACCGGCGCGGCCTTGCTTGCCATCATTCTCGCCAACAAGGAGATACCCATTCCGTATCTCTATTCGATCTGGCTCGCGCCGACGGTACTGCAAGGGAGCATGGATCCGACCAACTCATGGACGTTGTGGACGATCGGGCACACCAAGGTCAGCCATGGACAGTTCCTGCGCACCGCCCTGCCCTTCGGCTGCCTCATGGTCGCCGTCAATTCGTTGATCTGCTACCTGATGCTGGGCTCCCTGCAATAAAAGAGGAACGTGAGCGATGTCTGAACCTTCGGCGTCGGGCCGCGCCTATCGCATTGGTATCGACGTCGGAGGTACCTTCACCAAGGCGGTCCTGATCGACAATGCGACCCACGAGGTGGTCGGGCGGTTCTCGGTGCTGACCACTCACGCCGATCCACGTGGCGTGGCAAAGGGTGTGGTGGACGTGTTCCGGAACGTCCTTGAGCAATCGGGCGTCAATCCCGGGGAAGTTATCTTTCTCGCCCATTCGACTACCCAGGCCACCAACGCATTGCTCGAGGGCGACGTCGCAAGCGTCGGCGTCATCGGCATGTCGACCCGCGTGGAATCACTGCTGGCCAAGAGCCAGAGCGCCATGAAGCCGATCGAGCTTGCGCCCGGCCGCTATATGAAACCGGCAAACCGATTTCTGATGAAGGAGACGCTGACCGACGAGACAATCGGCAAGGCGATCGAGGCACTCAAGGCGGAAGGAGTAAAGGTCATTGTCGCGAGCTCTGCCTTTGGCGTTGATGACAACGACGCCGAAGAAGCGGTGCGCCGTCTCGTGGTTGATGCCGGGTTGGCCGCGACCTGCGGCAATGAGATCACCAAGCTCTATGGCCTGACGACCCGAACCCGCACCGCCGTCATCAACGCCAGCATCCTGCCGAAGATGATCGACACCGCGACCATGACCGAGGCGAGTGTTCGCGAAGCCGGCATTCAGGCGCCGTTGATGATCATGCGCGGAGACGGCGGCGTGATGGACATTCGCGAGATGCGCCGGCGCCCCGTTATGACGATGCTCTCCGGCCCGGCCGCAAGCGTCGCAGGCGCCCTGATGTATCTGCGCGTGTCCGACGGCATTTATTTCGAGGTCGGCGGCACCAGCACCAATATCGGCGTGATCCGAAACGGACGGCCGACCGTCAAATATGCGCGCGTCGGCGGTCACGAGACCTACGTCAGCTCGCTCGACGTTCGAGTGATCGGCATTGCCGGTGGCAGCATGGTCCGCGCCCGCAGCGGCAAGCTCGTCGATGTCGGACCGCGTAGCGCCCACATCGCCGGACTTCCCTACGCTGCCTTTGCCAGACCCGAAGATATCGTCGATCCCAGAATCGAATTCTTCCAGCCAAAGGCCGACGATCCCGACGACTACGTCGCGGTGCGTTCGGCCAATGGTACGCGTTATGCCATCACCAACACTTGCGCCGCCAACGTCCTCGGCTATGCCAAGCCCGGGTTGCACGCTCATGGCAATCTCGACTCGGCGCGGCATGCGATCGCCGCGCTCGCGGACTTCATTGGTAAATCCATCGAGGATACCGCGCGCGCCATCCTCGATATCGCCACCGACAAGGTGATCCCGGTCGTCGACGATCTCATCACCGAATACAAACTCGATCGCGATCAGGCGATGCTGGTTGGCGAAGGCGGCGGTGCCGCCGCATTAATCCCGCACGCATCCAGCCGCACCGGCCTTCGTCACGAGATATCCAGGGACGCCGAGGTCATTTCCTCGATCGGCGTCGCGCTGGCACTGGTGCGCGATGTGGTCGAACGTGTTATCCCCAATCCTCAGCCCGAGGATCTCAAGCGGATTCGTCGCGAAGCGTTCGAGGCCGTAGTCAAGCTTGGGGCCGCGCCCGACAATGTCGAGGTGACGATCGAGGTCGATCAAAATACCCATCGGGTCCGCGCGACGGCGATGGGCGCCTCGGAAATGCGCGCACGTCAGCGCCGCGATGAGGTCGGCGAGACCGAAGCGCGGGAGATAGCGGCGAAGGCGATGGGCGTCAGCCTAGAACGCGTCGCGCTCGCCGCCGCTACACCGCGCATGCGCGTTTTCCAGGGCGAGGTCGAGGAGCGAAGCTGGGGAATCTTCAGGAAGCGCCGCAGCCCGGTTCGCGCAGTCGATCTCGACGGCGTCATTCGCGTGCAGCGAAGCCACAGCGTGGTTCGCCCGGTCTCGGCGCAAACCGCACTCGATGGCCTGCGGCGGCTGTGGGAAGACACGACGATCTATAACGGAGATAGCACCATCACCCCAGATATTTTCGTGATTATCGGCGGCCAGCTGATCGACCTGTCGGGCGTCAATTCGATCGATCAGGCGATGGCCGTGACCCGCAGCGAACTGGACGGACTCACGGCGGACGCCTCGATTGCACTGATCGGCATTCCGCCTTCGCGGGGGCTTTAGCGATGGCGCTCACGGTGGCAAACGCATCACGGTTCTCGGATGTCGCGGCCGCGTCACCTGAGACGCTCGGATTAGTCATGTTGCAGGCCGATCCCCACGCCTGGCGTCTCGATCGCTCCACACAATTCACAGCCGTATCCGATGCGCTGGCCGACGGAATTGCTGCCGCCGGCAATTTACGTCGGCGTTTTACCGATGTCTCACCGGACCAGATCGCCCGCGAGCTTGGCCTGCGGGTCGAGACGACGGACGGCGATCCCATGGTAGGATCGATCTGGCGGTTTGCCGAATACCGGCCGCGGCCGCCGTGCATAGTGCTCTACAGCCGCGGGCTGGGCCTGCTCGAACGCAGTCTCACCGGCTCCCGCGCCACGCAATTGCTCGGCCGGGCAACGCCACGAGAAGTCTTTATTGCCCACGAACTATACCATCACATCGAAGCCATTCGACCGGACGTGCCGATCGCCCGCCGCTACCAGCCTTCCCTGCTTAGAATTGGCAACTGGCACTGGCGCACGGGCATCGCAGCGTTGGCCGAGATCGCCGCCGGCGCCTTTGCGCAGTCGTTGCTCGACCTGCCCTGCCACCCGAAGGCGCTGGACCGCGTTGCCGTGGATGCCATCGCCGTAACGTAAACCGTGGCCGAGTGGCGGAATCACGCCCGAAAATGCCAGCCGTCCGAAGATCACGCCCATACACGAACTTGAGCGCTACATGCGCAGCAAGGATTGCTCGCAGGTCCGCCACTACCCCTCGGATTCAATGCTTCGGGTCCACGCCGGTGGAGATAGCCGGGCCGGTTCGAGGGTTTAGCCACTGTCCCGAAGGACGAGTTCAAATCCGAGATCGATATGCCGCGGCCTTGCCGCGCCAGGACGAATCTCAGCGCAGTTTCCGCGAAAATGTAGCGCGACGCGGCCAGCTCCTGCCAAAGCCGACCGCGTCGGTGTCGAGGATCAGGTCTCGCCGCCGGCGAAGATATCCTTCTTGATGACCGCGTGGACGCCCCAGTTTCCATCCACCACTTGGGTGATGCCGAAGTCGACGCCAATCGTAATCAAAGAGATCGCCTCATCCTCGGTCAGCTTCTTGGTTGTCATCAGAAATTTGCGCATCTTGCGGAACGCATCGCGCAAAGCAAGGTCAACCGAAGATTTCGAGTAAATGTCCGACTGTGCCTTGTCCCCTAATTCGGTGAGGTAATTGGCGAAGCTGAAGCCGTGCACCAGCCACTCGTCCTTGGTTTCCAGCATCGGATAGTCCAGAGCTTCGAGAGCCGTACCGACGAGATCGTTCTTCTTGTGCAGGATGATCTGGAAGGTGCCGTTTAGCGAGCATTCGATTGCCGTGCCGCACAGCTCGGAATCTCCCTGAGAAGCGTGCGAGTCGCCGACCGACAACAGACCACCTTCGACAGCAACCGGATAATACATCGTGGCGCCCTTGCCGATCCGCCAATTATCGATGTTGCCGCCGGTATAGCTCGGCGGAATCGAGTCGACGATATCAGCCTCCTTGGGCGCCAAGCCTATCACGCC
>Ga0207706_10002732_pt1 | contig 17192 bp, 18 predicted proteins | sample KBSC53metaG_FD_184318 | JGI IMG/M metagenome (GOLD analysis project Ga0207706, IMG submission 184318) | Corn rhizosphere microbial communities from Kellogg Biological Station, Michigan, USA - KBS C5-3 metaG (SPAdes) (version 2) | ecosystem: Host-associated > Plants > Roots > Rhizosphere > Soil ... | reverse complement strand
CCTCCACTTTGGCACATCGATGCCGTCGGGGGGGGGGGGCGTCCACCCGATCAGCTTGTCGGTGGAAGCCGCTCCTGCCCTTAGAATTCAAGTTCCGTTATATAAACCGATCTGATCCAGCCAGGTAGGCGCGGTACCGCGAAGACCAATCTCCCGTTCGCGAATGTCAAGCAATGGCTCGGCGGCTGGTTGAGGCTGGAATTGTCAAAGACCATGCCGCGATCCGCTTTGAGGACCGCAGCGCGGATGAAAGGTGCACCGCGCACATAACGGGCACGGATCTTGTCCTCGGGGACGATATGTCCGCCCTCCTCGACCCGTGCGCCGACACGCGCGACCGAAAGATCTGGGGTATCGACGCCGACATGCATCACGATGATGGTGAAACCTGCGGTGCGCGCTTGGACAATGAGTTCAAGCTTCGAGGAATGCGAGAAGACGGTCTCGGTCACGAAATCCCGACCCTGAGCAAGACAGTCGGCCCGACGCGAAGAAGCGATGTTGGCCGCTTCGTAAGATGCAGCTGGAGACGGATCACGCAGTTCGTCGCGCTGGATAATGTCAGCGTTAATGAACGGCCCTGCAAAACTCGGTGCGATGCGGGCCTCATAGAGTGTGGACTTGCCGGCCCCGTTCGGCCCGGCAAGCACGACCATCGTCGGCTTCATGCGTTACGGGTGGCCTTCTCCCGCACGAGGTTGCCTGCAACATCAAGACCGACACCCAGCCCAAGCTGTCGCCGCCGGGCGAAGAAAGCATCCTCGTCGGACCCGGGTTGCCCCATTTTCTCGACAAAACTGTCGAGCCAGACGTCTTTCTCTTCGTCGGTGAGGTCCGCTGTCTCGATAGCTCCGCCGAGCGCAGCGGTGATGCGGGCATGATCGAAATTGCCGGATTTCTCGATAGCACGACCGATGCGCACCCAATGGGCGATCTGGCCGGCAATCGAGCGGCTCTGCAATTCGGATTCGCGACGCACGATCTTCATGATGTCGTCACCAAGCTTGATGGACTGTGCCACGCATCACCCCCAGCTCAAGAGGTAGCATTTTGCTACCTTCATTTCAAGGTGCATCTGCGATGGCCCGCCGAGGGTCCCTTGTGATCGAGGTTCAGCAAATACCGCTGCAAAGCACCGCCTGTCGGTGATGAATGACGGGCAGTGGTCAGAAAGCCGAGCCTCGCCTGCGCGCGTCAGACATGTCGACACTCGCGCGAGCTACCGGATGGACATTCCGCAGCCCAGTCGTCATCGCTGCATCCAGGGAAGACGGAGATTCTCGTCGGGAGTGGTGTCACAGCCGCTACCAGGGATAGATCGGTAGCGGCGCCTGTACCGGACCATCACAATCCAAGAGAACATAGGTACAGTCATGAACGCGTCCGTATGCGACGATGCCAGCAATCTCCGGCGGTAGACCTTGTGATTTATTCGATGCGTCGTGGGTAGAAACAAACCAGCCATATTGGGTCGATGCAATCGCGAGCGGCTGGTCTGCCGCCGGCAGCTTTGCCCATTCTTCGAGAAGTCGAGCGGTCTCAACACGAACATGCGCTGTGCTCAGCACGATGTAACGGCCGATTTCCATAGCTTCAGGCCGTTGCCTTGCGAGCGCGCCAGTCAGCAGCAGCCTGCTCGACCGTTACCGTGCCATGGACGATCACGCAGAAAAATTGAAACTCAATGCTGTGCGCGAGTGACGGTGTCTGGAGAACAGCGATCACGGCCCAAAGGAACTCGTCTTTGTCGGAATAGGATCGCGCCGGGATCCACCGGGCGAGATCGTCGCAGTCCGCACCGCAGCTTCCGCACATCTTGCAGTGCTGCGTGCCCGAGAGATACCAGGCTTGCCGTTCAACATCCCAACGCGCGCAAGCGTCTGACAAGATGTCGTCGCTCCCGCATCGCGAACAGATCGGCCTGATAGCCACTGACGGTGGTGGCGGTTCCGGATCCTTGGGGTCGATCGGGATCAGCGCGATGACGATTTCGAGATCGGGAATATGGTCGTTGGCGTAAACGCTCTCGTCGGCGCGAGCCCGACCAATGGCGTAAGGCTCAAGACTGCCGACTACCTCGATCGTGAAGCGCTCGGTCGCGAAAACCTCGCCAGCTGATTGAAAGGTCGCGGTCACCGCATAGGGGCGGGTCGGTGGGATTATTGTTTGATCCATGGAAGTCTCCATTGATGGAGGATCGCGACGGCAGTTCACGCCGGCGCCACCGGATTTAGTTGGCGCGCTCGAGAAGCTTCCGGGCCTTGCCCTCAAGCTCGAGTCGGTCATCCTGATGAGGTTTCGACCGGGCGACCGCCGTGATTCCCTGAACGAAATCGTAGAGCGAAGCCGCCGGATGGCCTTCCTCATCGAGCACCGTCGCAATGATCTTGCTGGTGTCGGATTTGGAGAAACCGCGATTGCGCAGAAAGGAGGCGCGGTCGTCATCGTTGCGGGCGACGATCCGCTCACGCGCCGTCTTGATGCCTGTGATGAAGTTGGCGGGTGAGGAGTCGGCGAAGTGCGTCAGCGCCGGCTCGGCCTGGTGTGCGAACCGGTTCGCGGCGAACTTCGAGTGACGGATATTGATCTCCTCGAAATTCTCCACGCCCCACAGATTGCGGTTCATGCACACGGCGCGAAGGTAGAAAGTCGCTATCCCCAATGTCTTGGAACCAACTTCCGAATTCCAGCAATAGAAGCCGCGGAAGAACAGGTCGGGGTCGCCGTTGGCAAGCTTGCCCGCCTCGATCGGATGGGTGTCGTCGACCAGGAACAGAAAGACGTCACGATCGGAGGCATAGAGCGTTGTCGTGTCTCGCGAGACGTCGACGAACGGGTTGTAGTGCATCGTCCCCCAGTCAAGCACACCCGGCACCTTCCAGCGCGTATCGCCGGTTCCGTTGCCGGCGATTTTCATGACGGCTGCGACCAGCTCATGGTCCCAGATACGGCCATAATCGGGACCGGTGACGGCGCGCAGTTCGCTGCGGCCGTCGCTTGTCTCGAGGAGCTTCACCTGCTCGCCGCGATGGGCGATCAGGCCGTGCTGCAGGTTGATCCCGGCAAGTGCAGCGGGAAGGCCGCGCAGATAGGTCGCGGGCGCGCCGACCAGGCTGCAAAGCTGCCCGAACGACCAGTTGGTGGGCGCGACCGGATCGTCGCGGCCGGGCACGAGCAGCGAAAGCCGCTCGGGCTCGTGGCTGCGCGCTTCCACGCGGACCGCGCGGCTTTCGACCACACGCGTCGTCGCGGAATCCGCACGGCCGCGAACGCGCCCATAAAGATCAGCAAGCGACAGGAAGCGCTCGTCATCGGGGCGTGAGAACCATTCCGAGGATACCCGGCCGATAGTACCGCCTCGGCTGATGTCGACTTTGTAGGGCGCATGCGCGGGGCGCGTGGCGGGAGCCATCATATTCATGGGAGTTCTCCTTTTGGAGGGGATGAGCAGCGCCGCCGCGCCTGCTCACAACTCCCAACCCCCTTCCCTCCCATGGCCGCTTGCGAACGCCTGGCTGGCGCCACCGCCCCGTCCGATCGCCTCCAGCACGACCGTGGCCGTGCAGTACGGTACGAACAGGCGAGTCCTGTAGGCGATCACCTCCGTGAAACAGCCCAACGCCTTCAGTTCGGCGAGCCGAGCCCCGGGGAAATTCCTGATTTCGAGCCGACGGCTGCCATTGACGAAGGCCGAGATGAGGCGCGCTCCGTCGAGGCCAGGGATGAGAACCCCCTCGCCTTCGCGCGCCGCGCCGATAATCTCGTCGGGCGTCAGACGGATAGCCTGATCCAGACCAAATTCGGATTGCAGCTTCTCGACGGCCCCCCGCATGACGATGCGGCCAAGGATCGACATGCCGGTCGGGTCATCGATCCGCCAGACGCGGACATCGTCCTCGGGCAGCTTATGCCACACCGGCAGGAGCAAGCCGGTCGCGACGCTGATCGTCTCAACGTCGACCTTGGACAGCGCTTCTTCTAGCTGGGCCACCCAATGCGCCTCAAAACTGTCGCGGTCGATCTCGCGCCAATGCGAGTGCCAGAGATCCGCGAGCTGCATACGCGACGCGCCGGTAGGACGAACCAGTTGGCACATCGGAACCGGCCGCCCCTCCTCGTCGGTGATTGACCAGGAAGGAACGCGGAGCGCCACCCGCCCCGACCGGCCGTTGCGCAGACAGGCGATCTCATCGGTCTCGCCCCACAGATGCATAAGCCTGCTCCAGCTGGTCGTCCTCGGCCGAATATGAAGCTCAAGACGGAGAAGCCGGGTCTCGGCGCCGGTCACAGGATCAGCGCGCAACATCTGTTCGGAGAGCGGAACAATGCGTTCGGCGCGGATCGTCTCCACCCCGACATCGAGGGTGCCGGCCTCGCGCGCGGCATCCACGCGAGCCTGGATCAGCCCGATATATTCGTCGAAGATGGCATTCTGGGTCGCGATCCGGAGCGCCAGGATACGGTTCAGCCAGCGCTGGATCGGCGGCAGCTTGTCGAGCAGCGCACCATTGTCGTCGGTGAGCCTGAGACCCGTAATCGCCTGAAACGCGTCCATGGTCGTGCTCGAAAGCTTGGCGGCGGCGAGCAGATGATACCATAGGTGCAGCGCGTCGCGGGCATAGTCGCTTTCGAGATTGTCGGCGGGATCGAACAGGTTCTGGCCCCCGGTCTGGCGCTGGCCGCGGGTCAGCGCGCCGAGACTGTCGAGCCGGCGCGCAATCGTGCTGATGAAGCGCCGCTCGCCCTTGCAGTCGGTGGTGACCGGCCGGAAGACCGGCGGCGACGCCTGGTTGGTGCGGTGCGTGCGTCCCAACCCCTGGATCGCGACGTCAGCGCGCCATCCTGGTTCCAGCAGTAAGTGGATGCGGCGTTTGTGCGCGCTCAGCGAACTGAGGTCGGCATGATAGGACCGCCCCGTGCCGCCAGCGTCGCTGAACACTAGGATCGGCTTCTTGGCATCCATGAACGCCTGGGTCTCGGCGATATTGGCGTGCCCGCTGCGGCGCTCGAGCTTCTGCCTGCCGGCGGCATCGATGACGATCCGGCGCGACCGGCCGGTGACCTCGGCAACCTGGACTGTCCCAAAATGTGCGATGAGCGCATCAAGCGCGGCCGGCACGGGCGGCATGGCGCATAGCTGCTCGATAAGATCGTCGCGCGCCGCGACGGCAGCCTGGCACAGGACGGGGTTGCCCGTTTCATCGACCATCGGCTCAGCGCGCAGCGAATCGTCGCTCGCGCGAAACACGCGCATCTGCCGGGTCGGAAAGGCGCTCTTCAGATAGTCGATCATCGTCTCGCGAGGCGACAGGTCGAGGTCCAGCGTGGCGCGTTCTTCGGGCGAGAGCTCGGACAGACGTCGGTCGAGAATGGCCTCGGCCGTGGTGACGAGCTGAACGACTACGGCGTTGCCGCTTTCGACTTCCTTTTCGATCGTGCGCACGACGGTCGGCATTTTCATGCCGATGAGCAGCTGCGAGAAGAAGCGCTGCTTGGAACTTTCGAAGCGCGACAGCGCCGAGCCTTTGGCCTGGGCGTTCAACGTCGCGCCGGTCATCCGGTCGATGATGTTCGCGGATTTCAGCGCATCGTCGAGATTGCGGTGAATGATCGCCCAGGCATCGGCATAGGCGTCATAGATCGATATCTGATCGGGCGTCAGTCTGTGTTCGAGCGGATCATATTCGACGCCGGCGAAGCTCAGCGCCCGCGCCGTATAAAGGCCCATTGCCTTCAGGTCGCGGGCGACGATCTCCATCGCGGCGATGCCGCCGCCGTCCATCGCCGCCATGAAGGCGTTGCGATCGGCAAAGGCTGTGCCCGCACCCCAGAGCCCAAGCCGCGATGCGTAGCTCAGATTCTCAGGCTTGGTTGCCCCTGTCGCCGAGACATAGACGATGCGCGCACGCGGCAGCGCATTCTGGAGACGGACGCCGGCCAGCCCCTGTTCGGAGCCCCTGGCATTGCCATAGTCGCTCTCGGTGCCGGCGGCATTGCCCATCGCATGCGATTCATCGAACAGGATCACGCCCTCATAATCTGCGCCAACCCACGCAAGGATCTGCTGGAGCCTCGAACTATGGTCGTGGCGCGCGGAGCGGAGCGTTGCATAGGTCAGGAACAGGATCCCGCTCGCCATTGCGATCGGCTCGCCCAACGGGAAGGCGTCGAGCGGCTGGATGTCGATCGGCAGACCGCCGAGCGCGCTCCAGTCGCGCCGGGCGTCCTCAAGCAATGATGCGCTCTTCGAAATCCAGATCGCGCGGCGGTTGCCCCGCGTCCATTGGTCGAGGATGCAGCCAGCGCCTTCGCGACCCTTGCCCACCCCAGTACCGTCACCGATGAAATATCCGGTGCGATAGGCGTTGCCGTCTGCCGAAGGCACAAGCTGATCGCCGGCGTCGTTGGGCTTGAAATGGCCAGGAAGGTCGCGCGTGAAAGCATCTCCGGCATGGATGATGGTCTCGAGTTGGGCCTGCGAGAGCGCCTTGACCGCACGCTCCGGAAGGAGCGGCCGATAGCTGGGAGCCGGCGGCAACACGGACGCCATCGCCAGCGATTCGACAAGCTCATCGGGATGTTCGGCGGCGTTCGGGATGTCGATTCGGGCAAGACGCCAGGGCGCGTAGATGCCCACCGGGTCGCCGACCGCGCGAGGAATATCGCGGATGACATAGGGAAGAGGTGTCGCCGTCGGCGATTTCGCGGCGATGCGGAGCGGGGCGTCAATTCCGCCCCCGAGGGCATGGACGAACAGGCTGCGTTCCTGACGACGTTCGATCAGTGGGGTCCCCGTGGCCGGTGCGATCCCCACGGGCGGGGGTGATGACGGGTCAAGCCGCGGGGGAACCGCCGATATGGGCGTCAGCGCCTCGGCGACGCCGTCGACCGTGTGGCGGGTGGGTGCGCCCGCCCAGCCCTTGTCATAGACCAGAATGCGGACGCTAATGCTGGTGCCGTGTTTTGCGTAAGGATTGCCGAGAATGGTGAGCTCGACGCGGGGCGGGACGATCTCCGCGACGGCGCCATAGGCCGCCGCACCGCTGCCGTCGGCCGCAAAGCCTGGCGGCATGATCGCGACGCAGCGACCACAACCGGCGAGTCGCTGCAGGGCTGACCGCAAATGCCGCGCGCCGGCATGGCGGTCAGTGCCGCGTCCTTCGCTGCGGCTGAACGGCGGGTTGATCAGCACGACCGTGGGATTAATGTCGGACGGCAGGCGATCGTGAATATATTCGGCGTCATGTAGCGAAACGGAACGCTCAAGCGCGAGGCCAAGCAGGGCCGCGCGCCTGGGGTCGCGTTCGTTCAAGATCAGCGTCGCGCCCACGGCAGCACCGTGCGCCGCCAGCATCCCCGTTCCCGCCGAGGGGTCGAGAAGATGGTCGGTCGCCACGATTTGCGCGGCGCGCGCCGCGAGCCAGGCAAGCGCCAGCGGCGTGCTGAATTGCTGAAGGTTGACCTGATGTTCAGAGCGATAGGTGTGGGTGGGAAGCGCCTGCTGCAACCCAAGAACCTCCGCGAACTGGTCTTCCGCAGATTTCATGGCGAGCGTGCAGGCGGTGCGGGCGATATGGACGGCCTGCGCGGCTTCCAGAGCATCATAGGCGTCGCGCATGGACCAGGCGCCGTCGGCATCGGAAGCGCCAAAGGCCTCGGTCATGAGTCGTTTCAGGAGATGGCGCGTGATCGCATGCGGCGTGTTGAGGTGCGGCAACAATGCGGTTGCGACCGCGAACAAGCGCGCCGCGACGGCATCGCCGAAACCAGAATTTTGAGCTAGTTCGAGCAGTGGAAGGGTCATGAGCGGCTCCCAGTCGGCCGGGAGGCGAATTCCCCTCAGCGCTCCAGTCCTCTTCTCCCTTCCCTCCTCCGTTTGAGATCAGCCGTTGATTGAGGCTGCCATCATGGTGCCGGCTCACCTTGCCTGATGCCGTGCCGGCTTTTACGAAGGCCATCCGATCTGGGAGAGACTGGACTTCGAGTCCGGCGCCGAAGGAGCAACCGCCCCGGAAACTCTCAGGCAAAAGGACCAGATCGGAACGACAGTCTGGAGAGTGACGCGAAGGCGTCCGCCGAAGGGATAGCGATCTCAGGCGCAAGGGACAGACGGGGCGCGACCGGCCAATTTTGGCCAAAACGGGAGCGTCTCAGATGTCCGTCCAGCTCGCGGCGTCACGGCCGATCAGCATCGCCGAACTATTCACGATCGGCATCGGGCCGTCGAGTTCACATACCGTGGGGCCAATGCGCGCCGCGCTCCGTTTTGCCGAGGGTCTCCCCGATCCCGCGCAGGTGACCGGCCTCCGCTGCCAGCTGTTCGGATCGCTGGCGCTCACCGGCGAAGGCCATGGCACCAACAAGGCCGTCCTCGCGGGCCTGTCCGGCTGCACGCCCGAGACGATCGATCCGGACGCCCTGGCCGGCCTGCTCGATACAATCAGGACCGGGAGAAAGATCCGGCTTCTCGGCGGGACCGAGATTCCGTTCAATGAGGCGAAAGACCTTCAGTTCAAACGCAAATTCCTGCCCGGCCATCCCAATGCGATTCGCTTTGCTGCACGCTATGCAGACCGGCCCGATTTCGAGGAGGTCTATTATTCGATCGGCGGCGGGACGATCCTGCGTGAAGGTGATGCCCTGTCCGTCTCGAACGTCGAGGTGGCGCATCCCTTCTCCTCGGGGGCTGAACTGCTGGAGACCAGCGCCCGCACCGGCCTTTCAATCGCTGCGATCGTCACGGAGAATGAACGAAGCTGGCGGGACAATGCGGGCACCACAGCCTTTCTCGACCAGCTCAAGCAGGCCATGTTCGCCTGCATCGATCGCGGCTGCACCGGCGAAGGCGAACTGCCCGGCGGACTCAAGGTCCGCCGCCGCGCGAAAGACCTGCATCAGCGCCTGCTGGCGCGCGGGCCGCGCAACGATCCTTCGACCGTGTTCGACTGGGTGAGCCTGTGGGCGCTTGCCGTGAATGAGGAGAATGCCGCCGGCGGACGAGTCGTAACCGCGCCGACCAATGGCGCCGCCGGTGTCCTTCCCGCCGTGCTCAAATATTATGAGGTGTTCGCCTCCAACGCCTCGCCCGAGGGATGCCGGACCTTCCTGCTGACGGCGGCGGCGATCGGCTTCCTCTACAAGAAGCGCGCCTCGATCTCGGCGGCCGAGATGGGGTGCCAGGGCGAGGTGGGCGTCGCTTGCTCGATGGCGGCGGCGGGGCTGGCGGCAGCGCTTGGCGGCGACAGCCGCCAGATCGAGAATGCCGCCGAAATCGGCATGGAACATAATCTCGGCCTCACCTGCGATCCGATCGGTGGGCTTGTCCAGATACCCTGTATCGAGCGCAATACGATGGGCGCGATCAAGGCGATCAACGCCGCCTATCTCTCGCTCAACGGCGACGGCGCCCACATCGTCAGCCTCGATGCGGTGATCGAGACGATGCGCCAGACCGGCGAGGACATGCGCTCCAAATATAAGGAGACCAGCCTCGGCGGCCTGGCGGTGAACGTTGTGGAATGCTGAGCCGGTGATAGAAGGCGGAGCATGCCCTGCATGCAAATCGACCAGGATTCCCCCGGATCGCGCATGGGAAATCAAACAATGCTTCGATGAAAGGAAGGTTCATCCTTATATCTTAGGGCTGAATTCGTCAGAGCCCACGCCGTTCCGAAGCTCCATTTCCACCGAACCGTGCGCGCAACTTGATTTTGCGATCATTGCTTGTAGAGCAGTGACGAAATCCGGGAGAACAACATGGTCGACGAGGAGCTCATCACGCTCACAGCAGACATCGTGTCAGCGCATGTCAGTAACAACAGCGTTGCGGTAGGCGATCTAACCGCGCTTATTTCGACGGTGCACGGCGCTCTTACCGGCCTTGGGAAAGTATCCGAACCCGAAGCGCCCGAACAGGCTCCGGCCGTTTCAGTTCGCGCATCGGTCAAGCCTGATTATATTGTCTGCCTGGAAGACGGCAAGAAGCTCAAAATGCTCAAGCGTCATCTCATGACCCACTATCAAATGACGCCGGCGCAATATCGCACCAAGTGGAAGCTGCCCTCCGATTATCCGATGGTCGCACCAGACTATGCCAGCCAGCGCAAGGCTGTAGCGCTCAAGATCGGTCTTGGAAAAAAGAAAAAGGAAGCAGCACCGGCGGAAATTGCGCCGCCTCCTGCAGCCAAGAAATCACGTGCGACCAAGAAGCTAAGCATCAAGGTCTAGTCGACGCAGGAGCAACGGCAGCCCGCCCACGAGCGCGCCAGCAGAAGGGGGACTTTTGCTGACGCGCTGTGAGCGGGACTGCCCTGCCTTATCTAACGACCCAAGCTTGTCTTCCTTCAGTCGCCAAATAAAAATCCCGGGCAGCGGCGGTGCCGACTGGCTGGAAGCTCACGCCGCGGCCGCCAAGTCCGTCGCGGACGGACCGACAGGCTCGCCATCCTCCAGCGACGATTTTTCGCCAAGGTCGCACAAGATGTCTGGTAGCATTGATACATAAAGAAAGTTTGCTTGATTATAAGGGTGATTATAATGGTTTCGGATTGAAACCGGGATGCTGGTTTACACTGTAAACCGACCAAAGTTCAGGGCCTGAACATTCACCGCTCGTCCGAAACTATCACAACGTCGGCCGCAGATTGGGCCTTTTCTACGCTATTGCACCATGTCCCCTGGATCCGGCTTGTCCTGTTCAAGCTGATTGATACGTTCCAGGATTTGTATCCATGTCCGATGCCCTTCGACATCGCCGATGGCCAGCAATTCGTCAGCGCGTTGCCCCGCATGCGTACTGGCCTCCTCGCCGTAGCGACGCAGGATCGCCAGCGCACACGCCCAGATCTCGCGGTCCTTGTCCAATGGCCCTCATGCCCCGCATTACGTCCGTCGCCGAACCGACCAGATCAATGTCGAAAGGCTCGTGACGACAGCGGCAATGCCGATCAGCAGATTTCCATCCAAAACGATCATAAGCGACTCCAATCTGGAGCCATTGTTCACATTATGTTCCGTGTAGGAAAGTTGAATCTGCATCCGCTTTCCGAACCGTCGTCAGCCTGATCTCCCGCTTCAGCAATGAGATGGTTATCATAGCAGAATGAATAGAAGCTTGCTCCTGATGATTGAGCTTTGGCTACTGGGCATCGCGCTGGCAGCCTTTACGCTGACCAATCTTTGGTTTCTGGGGAAACGCGTCGCAGTCTGGCTGTTCTGATTTCAAGGCTTTCCTCCAAAATGGATCAAAATCAGCGCGACCTTCAGCCTTTTGCCTGACATGGGGCTTCAAAAGGGGAACAGGGACGCGCATGGTTGAAGAACCGCCGGATGATCAGGTGATCCGTACCGCTGCCCTTGCGGGCGTCGCGCAGATGCTCAGCGACTGTCAGGACATTCTGGATGGCTATGGCATGAGCCTTGAAGCCGCCTATCTGGAAATGGCGCTCAGCATGTTGCGCAATCAGGTGCCCATTCCCGAGCCCTCCCTAGACAAGCTCATGAAAAGATTTGGATTTGGCTGATATATGCCACTCACATACAAATTTACATTGATGAAAGTGCGGCGATCATCCGAATCGGGTTCAAACCTTCTTCGTAATTCATATGTGATTACTCGTTGATTTAACGTGTTTTTATTTACCATTGCTAACCACATTCCAAATCGGAATAGTCACCGGTTACAAACCATAATGTAACCGGAGGTCGCATTGTCCTCGCTTGAGGATATCAACGATTTCATAACCGCATCGCGGCGTGTTCGGACCGCACGCGAGCTTGAAGGGCTTGTTTTATCCATTTCACGCGAAATGGGTTTCGACTATTTTGCACTGATCCACCACGTCGATCTCGCGCCGATGAACGACGAACTAAGCCACATGGATGATGGCGGCCTACTTGCGCTGACCAACTATCCACCCGAATGGGTTGCCGCCTATGTGGCGCGCAACATCGTGGTCAATGATCCGGTCCACCTGGCGAGCCATCGGACCAGCGTTGGCTTTCGCTGGGACGAGGTGAACAAGCTCATCGACGTCACCTCGGCCCATCGCCATATCCGCGATGACACCCTCAAGGCGGGGCTCGACCAGGGGTTCACGGTCCCGGCCAATATTCCCGGCGAAGCCAATGGCTCATGCAGCTTCGCCATGCGCTTTGGGCGCGCCTTACCCGAGCGCAATCTCCCGATGGCGCAGCTCATTGGGTCATATGCGTTTCAGGCGGCACGCGATCTCGTCCTTCGCAGGCGCGATACCCGCGAACTCAAGCGCAAAAGCCCCCTGCCCCAGCGTCAGCTTGAATGCATCCTGCTCGTTGCCAAGGGCTATAATGACGCGGAGATCGGCCAGAAGCTTGGCATCACCGAGGAAACCGTCAAATGGTATTTGAAGCAGGCGCGGGCCAGCTACGGCGTCAATAAGCGCGTCCAGCTGGTGATGCATGCCATCTGGGATGGCCAGCTGCCGCTCAGCGAGGTTTTTCGTAGCGCCCCCTAGAAAGGGGGGATGATCCGAAATGGAACAAACTGGACTGTTGCACTCCCAGCACGGGAGGAAGAAAATGGTCTGTCTGGTCAACAGCTTCAATCGTTCCCAACATGTGGCGTTGCTTTGTTCGATGCATCAGGATCGCAAGCGCATCTTTGTCGATACCCTGAAATGGGATGTCCCCCATGATGGGACGTTCGAGCGCGATCAGTTCGACGATGAATTCGCCGAATATCTGATCGTGCGTGACCCGGACACGGGCGAGCATTGCGCATCGATGCGGCTCCTGCGAACCGACCGGCCCCACATTCTGGGTTCATTGTTCACTGAGCTGTGCGACGAGGCTGTGCCAAGCGCTCCCGACATCCGGGAGGTCACAAGGCTGTGCATGTCGCCACGCCTGCGCGCGCGCGATCGGCTGCATGCCCGAAACACGCTTATTCGCGGGATGGTTGAATATGCCATCCTGACCGGCATCAAGGCGTTTACCGGCGTGGCCGACATGACCTGGTTCTCGCAGATTCTCTCGGCGGGCTGGGACTGCCGACCGCTCGGACTGCCCAAGACCCTCGAAGGCAAAACACTTGCCGGGTTGATCATCCACATTACGCCTGACACTCTGAACGGCTTCGTCGACAGCTGGCGCTGCCCGTCGCCGGCCCTTCGCGTCCTCGAGCTCGACGAGTTTCGCGCCGCCTGACAGCGGGCGCTTTCCTCACTTCCGTTCAACCTAGATCATAGGAGACCTGCAATGCGCTCAGCCGCAAAGCCTTCCGCACGTCTGTCCGCTGTCGAGCCACAAGCGGCACCGTTTGCGGAGCAGCTACTCAAACAAGGCTATCTCGTCATTCCCGACGCAATCGATACCGAAACTCACCGACGCTTTTATGCCGACATCGATGCCGTGTTTGCGCGAACGCCCTTCTGCCAGGGCGCCTTTTATGGCGAGACAACCAAGCGCTTCGGACGCCTGCTTATCCGCTCCGACATGTCGGCACGATTTGCGACGCATCCGCTGATCCTGGCCATCGCAGAAAAGATACTGCTTCATAAATTGTGCAATACCATCCTGCTGAATCTGACCCAGGCGATCGAGATCCATCCCGGCGCGCCGCTCCAATATCCGCATCGCGACCAGGATATGTTCGGCGGCGAAAAGGGTGAGGCCGACTACATGCTCAACGTCATGTGGCCGCTCGATGATTTTACCGCCGAGAATGGCGCGACCCGGGTGTGGCCCCGCAGCAATCATTTCAATCCAAATCGAAGGCGTCCAGAAAAATACGCGACACCGGTCGTAGCCAAGGCAGGCTCCGCCATCCTCTTCCTCGGCTCGACGCTGCATTCAGGCGGGGAGAATCGCTCGCACAAAGCCCGTCGCGGCGTCATTTTCAGCTACTGCCAGGGCTGGCTGCGGCCTTGGGAAAATCCATGGCTTGCCTACCCGCCCGAGATCGCGCGCCACTTCGACGAACAAGTTCAGGCGCTGGTCGGCTATCGCCAACATCTGCCAAGCCTGGGCAATTTCGAGGGCCAGTGCCCCTCAGTCCTCCTCCAGGGCAAAATCCCTGACAACCTGCAATTCATCGACTCGCTGAGGCCTGACCAAACGGAATGGGTCCGCGAATATCAGCGGACCAACAGCCTTCTTACGGCCGCTTGAAGCATCCAGGCCTCGGCAAGTCCGAGGCCCGGCTTGATGGAGAACATCATGGAATTTGATCTGCTCAATGGGCGGGCGCTCTTATGCACGCCGCTTCTGTCGGTAGAAATTCGTCGGGACGAACGGGACATCATCCGGCCACGTCCGGGAAACCTCGCAGACGAAATTCGACAAATGACCCGGTTCCGCCGCAAGCGGGAGGCGGTATTCGGTACGGATCTATTCGCCGACCCGGTATGGGACATGATGCTCGATCTTTGCCTGGCTGCTGAAATCGGCAAGTCCGTGAGTGTTTCCAGCCTATGTCTGGCAGCCGCCGTACCGCCGACGACAGCGCTGCGCTGGCTCAACGCGATGGAAAAGCGCGATATGATCAGGCGTGAGGAGGATCCTAACGACAGGCGGCGTTTCTTCTTATCCCTTGCGCCCCAGATCAAGGATAAGTTGCAGGCCCTGCTTCGTGAGCGTTTCAATTTGCCGCAGGTCGAACCGGCAAACTCCAATCCTACACATAGCGACCCAAGTGACGAAGCCATGTGCAGGGCACATGAAATCGCTGCATAAATGTCACAGTTCGATCAGCCGCTATGGTTACCGAATTAATCCGTCTTGATCGATTGTATTTCTTTGATATGAGGCCCAACACCTGCCATCAGAGCAGCGGTCGCAGAACGTCAATCGACAAAGGGATAATATATAACATGCGTATTTCTTACATCGCCGCGCTTGTGGCGACCACTGTTGCTGCGCCAGCTTTCGCGGGTTCTTTCCATGCCGACGTGCATGGCGGCTGGGACCGGGTTTCCATTGCTGGCTTCAACGACGATGGCGTGGCTTATGGCGTTGCCGCGGGCTACGACTTCGCGCTCGGCAGCAAGGCATTTGCGGGTATCGAAGCAAGCGCTGACGACAGTTCCACCAAAGAATGCGCGAGCGACGTGTTGGTGCTCGGCGATCGCACCTGCGTCAGCGCTGGTCGCGACCTGAGCGTCGTCGCCCGTCTTGGCTACAAGCTTGACGACCGGAACAAGATCTATGCTCTTGCTGGCTATGCGAATGGCCGCGTGAAGGCGAGCTATGACGACGGCACCGGGGCGGTCAGCGCCTCAGCGAACGGCGATGGCCTTCGGCTTGGCGCTGGCGTGCAGATGGGCCTCGGCTCCAATCTCTATGCCAAGGGCGAATATCGCTACACCAACTATGAGAGCGATTTCTCGCGCCATCAGGTACTCTTCGGCTTCGGCGTCGAGTTCTGATATTGCCCGGCGGCGCCTTGCGATGAGACAGGCGCCGCCGCTTCAGATCATTTCATCGAAACTCCCTTGCTGTACTCGTAACCTAAGCACCACCGATCCCGCCGGCCCGCCCCATGTCCTCGCCAGCCCCTCGCTGACAAGCCAATCGCCCAGCGAGCGACCGTTCTCCGCACCACGACCCGGAGCTTCCGGCCGTAGCGGTCCTCGTCGCGACCGGACAGTGTCTCCAGCTCGATCGGTCCCGCGTTCAGCAGTTCGCGCAGGCGGGCAGTCGCGCGCTCGCCCAGCTCGGCTTCGTAGGGACAGCGCGGCGGGTGCGTTTCGGGCGCGTCGATGTCCGCCACCCTGATCTTCACGCCATCGATCCAGAAGGTGTCGCCGTCCACAACACAGTTCTCGCCTCCGCCGGTATGGCAGAAACCAAAAATGCGAAATTTGTCGAAAATGATGTTCGACCTCGGCATGGCATACGCGGGTGCAGAGCGTTTTGGGGGCTGCTGCTGGTTTGCGGCCTCCATGTTCGGTTCAGCGGGTTTGATGCCCGCAAAGGCCAAAGATGCTGTCGTGGAGATCGTCGGGCTCTCGCTTTGTGCCAGGCCTCGCCATTGTGAGATGGCAACCCCAACGACGAATACGACGATAAACAGCAAAGCTGCGGTTCCCCAGGGCAGTCGCGTCACGTTCGGTCGCTTGTACGAGCGATGCTTCGCCATGGGCCATATTTGATGGAGGTTTGCCTTGCCGCGGCGACGCCTCGGCACAATTCGATCCTCCGTACGGCCAGCAGGTCAAACCCGTCACGGACACCCTCGACGCTCACCCGCTTGCCCAACCACTTTCGGGCCTTTATCGGCTACGATTGCGGCCGGGCTCGCTGCCGTACCGGCATTCGCGCGGCCTGCCATTAGGGTTATCCTCCTCCACTGATCGATATCGGTTGGGATTGGCACCAATATTGAGGGAGAGGGATTCCAAAAGTCTTCAAGGACCCCACATCGCGCTCAATTGTGGCGTTGGCCTCTATCCGTTCGCGGGCGGTGCCACCCATGAATATGGCAGTCCAGGCCGCTTCCGCGAGCGATCGCTGGTTCTTGGCTACACCGGACTGTCCGAAGACGAGATCAGGCAGGCGATAGGTCGCGTGGCGGAAGTCTTCAGGCAAATCTAGCGAGCCCAATCTGGCTCCATCAAAAATGCCCGGAATGGTCCTAGGCCATGGTGGCAGACCTGCTCTAGCTAAATCCCCATGAAGTTTCGCCGCACGGCCCTCTCCGGCATGTCGCGGTGAACATGAAGAGCGGCCGCCTCAAGAATTCGGCCCAGCGCACTGGAGGGATCCCATGCCCGAGTACAAGCTGCTCATCGATGGCCGACTGGTTGATGGCGCCGGGGTTATGGATGTCATCAACCCTGCCACGGAGAAAGTACTGGCGTCCTGCCCATGCGCATCGGAGGCGCAACTCGACGAGGCTGTCGCGGCGGCCCGGTTGGCTTTCCCTGCTTGGGCTCAAACTCCGATGGAGGAGCGCCGTAGGGCAATCCTGCGACTTGCCGATGCGATCCATGCCGATGCCGGCCCACTTGCCCGCCTGCTCACGCAGGAGCAGGGCAAGCCACTCACCGAAGCCGCAGCTGAAATTGCCTATAGCGAAAGCCTTCATCCGGCAGATGGCCACCCATGACCTTCCCATACGGATTCTCGAGGATAACGATAGCCGACGCGTCGAACTACAACGCCGCCCCCTTGGTGTGGTGGGCGCGATCATCCCGTGGAACTTCCCGATGATC
>Ga0207706_10002730_pt1 | contig 17203 bp, 17 predicted proteins | sample KBSC53metaG_FD_184318 | JGI IMG/M metagenome (GOLD analysis project Ga0207706, IMG submission 184318) | Corn rhizosphere microbial communities from Kellogg Biological Station, Michigan, USA - KBS C5-3 metaG (SPAdes) (version 2) | ecosystem: Host-associated > Plants > Roots > Rhizosphere > Soil ... | reverse complement strand
TACGTGCCCCCATAGAAGGGGCTGCCGTCAGGGAGCAGGAACATTGTCATGGGCCAGCCGCCGTGGCCGCTCATTGCCTGGACAGCCTGCATGTAGATCCCGTCCAGATCGGGACGTTCTTCACGATCGACTTTGATGTTGACGAAGTTGTCGTTCATAAGACGAGCGGTATCGTCATCCTCGAACGACTCGTGCGCCATCACATGGCACCAGTGACAGGCGGCGTAGCCGATGCTGAGCAGGATCGGCTTGTCTTCGCGCCTGGCGCGCTCCAGCGCCTCCGGTCCCCACGGGTACCAGTCTACCGGATTATCGGCGTGCTGGAGGAGGTAAGGGCTGGTTTCGTTCGCTAGTCGATTCGACACAGAATTCGGCTAACTGATCGGATTCGAGCCGGTGGTCTGTGCCGGCCACTCCGCGGTGTTGCGGTCGGCGTTTTCCGCGGGCCGATACGCGATCACGTTCACCTTCTCCAGCGTAATCAGACCGCCGCCAACCATATCATCCAGAACAGGGAGGATCTCGTTGATCTTCTCCTCCGTCTCGACGCATTCGATGACCACCGGCAGGTCCACGGCAAAGTCGATGAAGCGCGCCGAATGAATCCGACTCCCGGCGCCGAAACCCATCATGCCCCGGGTGACGGTAGCGCCGGCAAACTGCCGCTGGCGGAGGAGCTGAACGATCGCCCAATGGAGCGGCTCGTTCTCGAACTTGTCGCGCTCTCCGATATGGATGCGCATAAGGACTCGTTCGCCCTTCAGGCCATGCATATTTCCCCCATTCTACGGCTATAATCAAGCTAAATGATCTACCTGTTGATCGCACTTGGCGGCGCCGCCGGATCACTGCTTCGCTATTCTCTCGGTGGCGCGGTCCAGCGCCTGAGTGAAAGTGGATTTCCGGTTGGCACGATGTTCGTAAACGTTTCGGGCTGTTTTCTCATCGGCGTTTTGCTGCGGCAGTTCCTGAACATGCAGCTGTCCCACGATTTGAGGGCACTCCTGATCGTTGGGTTCTGTGGCGGGTTCACGACCTTTTCCACGTTTTCGGCGGAAACGATCACGCTGATCGACGGCGGCGAATACGGCCGGGCTGCGGCATACGTTGCATTGAGTGTGGGATTGTGTCTGCTGGCAACACTGGCGGGAATGACGATGATGCGAATGGTGGCGGGCACTGGACGTGGGTGATCCAGCCTGCTGGTCGCATCTCTTTGACGATTACTCAAACGAAGACGGGTCGGAGCAGATGGCAAAGGAAACTTCAGATCTCACGCGGTTTCTCGCCGAGAACCAGTCGCGCATCGAGAACGAGCTGTTCGATTTCCTGCGCATTCCAAGCGTCAGCGCGAAGTCGGACCACAATGCTGATACCAGACGCGCTGCGGAGTGGGTGAAAGCATCGCTCGACAGGATCGGCGTGCCGGCCAGGATCTATCCGACGCCCGGTCATCCGATCGTCGTCGGCGAGTGGAGAAAAGCACCCGGTGCACCGACGGTTCTGATCTACGGTCACTATGATGTCCAGCCGGCAGAACCGCTCGAGCTGTGGACATCACCGGCATTCGAGCCAACAGTCCGCGATGGAAAGATCTTCGCGCGCGGATCGGTCGACGACAAAGGCCAGCTGTTCCTGCACATCAAAGCCCTCGAAGCGCACCTGGCGTCGCGCGGCAAGCTTCCGGTGAACATCGTCGTGATTGCGGAGGGGGAAGAGGAAGTTGGCAGCGAGAATCTCGCCGACTTTGTGAAGAAGGAGAAAAAACTTCTTGCCGCCGACTCTGTAGTCATTTCGGATTCGGCGATGTTCGCCCCCGGCCTGCCGTCGATTCTCTCTTCATTGCGCGGGCTCGCCTACTTCGAGATCAACGTGCAGGGCCCGAAGGGCGATCTGCACTCGGGAAGCTACGGCGGCGCGATCGTGAATCCGGCGATGGCGCTGGCGCGCATCCTGGCGACGCTTCACGACAAGAATGGCCACATTGCGATTCCAGGATTCTACGACAAGGTTCGCCAGTGGCCGCCCAAAATCCGCAAGCAGATGCGCTCGCTGCCGTTCGCCGACAAGACTCTAATGAAGGAAACCGGTGTCGACGCGCTGGGCGGCGAGAAAGGCTATACGTCTCTCGAGAAACTGTGGACTCGTCCCACCTGTGAAGTGAACGGGCTGCTGAGCGGTTACACCGGTGAGGGCGCCAAGACGGTGCTTCCCGCGAAATCAATGGCGAAGGTAAGCTGCCGACTCGTTCCCGATCAGGATCCAAAAGAGATCGAGAAGCTGCTCAAGGCCCACGTCGCGAAGGTTGCGCCGAAGGGAGTCAAGGCCGAAGTGAAGGCGCTACACGGTGGCCGCCCATGGAGAGCGGAGCTGGAAGGTCCAATCTTCGATGCCGCAAAGGCTGCTCTGCGAGCTGGATTCGGAAAGGATCCAGTGATTACCGGCGAAGGCGGATCGATCCCCGTCGTCGGCGACTTCGAGCGGATACTCGGCGCGCCGGTACTGTTGGTGGGCTTCGGCCTCCCCGGAGAGAACGCTCACGCCCCAGACGAGTGGATGAGCGTCGAGAATTTCAGAAAGGGGATGGTGGCGATGGCGACGATGTGGGACGAGTACGCGAAGCTGTCAAAGTCCTAACGTCATCTGCGGATTCTCCGACTTCTTCTTCCACGACTCCAGCGCCTCGGGAGTGAGCGGCTGGAGACAATCGGCCTCGTCGTAACCCGGGTTGTTGACGAGAGTTGAAATCGGGAAGTACTCCAGCTCGCCATCTCTATGGTACGCTGAGCTCGAGAGCATGTCGATCTTGTCTCGTTTGTGTTCCGGATCCAGCCACTCATCGTAAGAGTCCGGACCGAGGAGCACTGCCATCCTGTCGTGAAACCGCGCGTACCAGTCGTCGGCGTCCTTCACGATGACTGTGCACGACCAGATCTCTTCCTTGTTTCGGCGGTCATGCCAGCGGTTCCAGAGTCCCGCCATTGCTATCGATTGCCGCTCGCGATGCCGAATCAGGTGCGGAATCTTGTGTCGCTTCTCACCGACCCATTCGATGATGCCATCGACGACGACGAGGCAGCGCTGACTCCGCCAGGCCTGTTCAAAAGTCGGCGCTGACGCGACGCTCTCGATGCGCGCGTTGAAGGCCGAGTAATGCGCGTCGAATTCATCGACGCGGTCCCTGTTGGCCAGCTTCGACGGTATGAAATTCCAGTGCATCGTCCGCAGCACGCGCTGCTGCAAAAAGGGATCGAAGTAAACGGCGGGAATCTCCTCGCGCGGATTCAGATTGTAGCGCGGCTTCCAGTCGCTCGGCGTAAACTTCTTCGTGAAGCCGTAGAGCTTTTCAGTAATCCCGTCAGGATTGACGACCGTCGCGCGTCCGCACATGTGGCGAACGCTACCGCCCGGCCTTTCGATCGGCCAGTATCGTGGCTAGCATATATGCAGGCCGCTGAGGGGCCGACGGTCCGCGTAAAGGGTTCAACCCACTCTAAAGGTTGTCGACATAACCTTCATTCCTCGCCCGATCCGCGGACAGCGGGCGCTCGAAAGGCTATCGCCTTTCAAAGGAAGGAAGGTGTCCTATGGCAGATCAGACCCCCCAGTCTGCGTCCGTGCTATCCTTGCCGGATGCGCCGAATCTCGAATGGCTTCGCAAGCAGGCGAAGCGCCGACTTGCCGAGCTCCGGAAGTCGAGGCCGGATGCGAAGCTCTCCGATGCGCAGCTCGAGCTCGCCAGGAATTACGGGTTTGCGAGCTGGCGCGCGCTCAAAGCGCATGTTGATTCGCTGACGGTAGACGGGCAGCTCTTCGAAGCAGCGCGCTCCGGCGATCTGGATACGCTGAAATCGCTTCTGGACGCACATCCCGACCGGCTCCTCGCTCGCAACAAACCGTATGAGCACACCCTGTTGCATCTCGCTGCATTCCACGGTCGTTTGCCGGTCGTCGAATATCTCCTGAAACGCGGCATCGATCCCAACGTGCGAGAGAAGGGTGACAATACCTATCCGATGCACTGGGCAGCATCCGCCGGCCATCTCGAGGTTGTCAGACGATTGGCCGATGCCGGTGGCGATGTCGTCGGCGAAGGCGATGACCACGCCCTCGAGGTGATCGGATGGGCGACAGGATGGGATGGGTGCGACGATGCTACACACCGCGCGATCGCCGACTTCCTGGTCAGCCGCGGCGCACGGCACCACATCTACTCGGCGATGTCGATCGGGGACGAGGACGAAGTCCGACGCATCGTCGCCGCCGATGCCTCCCAGCTGGAAAGACCTCAAAGCCACAACGAGGATTTCCGGCGGCCGCTCCACTTTGCGGTGCACGGAGAGCTGCACCGCATGGTAAGGTTGCTGCTCGAGCTCGGCGCCGATCCGCTGGGCACCGACGCATCCGGCCACACCGCCGTAGCCTATGCAATGACGCCCGAAATCGCCCGGCCGATTGTTGAAGCCATGCGCGATCGCGTTGGACCCACACTTTTAAATCTGGTCGCCACAGGGAACTGGGGCGCGGCCGGGTCATTGATGCGCCAGAATCCGGATGCGGTGGCAAAAGAAGGCGTCCTGCATCTGATGGCGAAGAGCGGCAATACTGTGGCAGTCAGGTGGCTGCTCGAGCAGGGCGCCAATCCCAACGCCCGCTGGAATCACTGGAACGATTCGCTCACGCCATTGCACCTCGCTGTATTAGGCAATCATCCGGATACTACACGCGCTCTGCTCGCGGCGGGTGCGGACCCCACCATTCGCGACACTGAACACAACAGCGACGCGTTGGGATGGGCGCAGTTCTTTCTCCAACACCGTGGGGACAGCGCCGAGAAGCGGGCGCGCGGCCACGAAATCCTGGGTCTGCTCGAGCGGACGCCTCTTTCTCACACCTCTCGGGATGACTAATCTGCTGCACTGTGCATAGCGGCCTTTATGTCGTGATGGGCGTCGCCGGGTCGGGAAAGAGCCTCATTGGTGCTTCATTTGCCGCCGTACTCGGCGTGGAATTCGTGGAGGGAGATGATTTCCATCCCGCGAGAAACATCGAGCTGATGTCGCGTGGCGTTCCGCTCACCGACGACGATCGCGCCGAGTGGCTGCGCGCCCTCGCCTTGCGTCTGCGCACGGCCGACGAGGCCGGTGTCGGAATCGTGATCGCATGCTCGGCGCTCAAGCGCGTTTATCGGGATGTTCTTCGCGCGGACGCACCCGACGTGCAGTTCATCTATTTAAAGGGCTCGCGGGAGTTGATTGCGCAGCGAATGGACGATCGGAGCGGGCACTTCATGCCCGCGAGTCTTCTCGATAGTCAGTTCGCTGCGCTCGAGGAGCCGGCGCCGGAAGAGAATGCCTGGGTCATCGATATCAGCAGGTCACCAGCCCAGATAATCGCCGAGCTGGGTTCTCGCTCGTTCAGGTAGTCTTCGTCACAGCAGGGCCTGCCACGGTCAGTGCGCGCCGAGCTTGCCACGGACCTCGTTCCTCAACTTGCCGGGATCAAATCCGTAGCCGTCGCGGAATACGATGACAGTTCTGCGAATCGTGGCGGGATCGGTGGCAAGATTGCCGTTGAGCACGACCAGATCTGCTGCTTTCCCTGCTTCGATCGACCCGGTGCGGCGCTGTTCGCCAAGAATGCGCGCGCCATTGGACGTAATGATTTGCACCGCCTGCGGCGCTGAGAAACCAGCTTCGATCAGAAGCTCGTAGTTCCGAAGATCTCCGTACCCCGGCAGGAACCCCGTCCCCCACGGGTCGCACCCCGCACCAAGCAATCCGCCGGCGGCGACGAACATTCGCTCCCACTGCATCATTTTCGTCAGCAGGCGATCCGGAACGATGAAGGAGCTCCCGGCCAGATTTGCGTGTGTCTCCTCGACTTCGCGGCGTACCGCCGGAGCGAGCATCGCCAGCTCCGCGGTGTCCAGTCGCGCGCGCGTCAGCGAAAAAGACTCGTAGACGCCGAGCGTCGAGACGACCGACGCTCCTGTGGCGACGATACGACGGATGCTCTCCCGGACTTCGGGACTGGCGGGATCGACATCTGCCTGAGCCTTCTGATTCGTCGGTGGACAGACGTCGGGCTGTTTGCCGGGCACGTACTCGCTGTTGGTGATGAAGCCGTGTTGAAGCACATCAATTCCCATCCGCGCGCCTTCGGTGAAAGTCACCGCACACAGGTGTGCGCTCACCTTCAACCCCCGCGCGTGCGCTGCGGTCACCACGGCTCGAACAACGGCAGCCGGTCCGCTCAAGATCTTGAACCAGTCGGCGCCTTCGTCAGCCCAGTAGTTAACCACTCTCCTGGCATCGTCTTGCGACTCGATGATACGGAACACTCCCGGCTCATTTCTGCGGCCGGTGAGATACGGCCCGCCGATATGCATCCGCGGTCCCGGTAACGCGCCACCGTCGACGAGGCGCTTCATGTTCAGCTCGTTGTACGGCAACATGCTGCCGGCCGTCATCGCGGTGGTGACCCCGGCTGCGAGGTAGAGCAGCGCGCTATGTAGCATCGGCGCGGGATGACTGATGCCACCGAGGTAGGTATGCTCGTGCAGTCCGACCAGCCCGGGGATTACGGTGTGGCCTGTCAGGTTCAGAACCTTTGCCGTCGGCGGAATCGCAACCGCACCGGTCGCACCGACCTTTTCTATCCGCCCATCGCGCAGAAGGATTGTCTGATCGTTGCGTGCAGGCGCGCCGCTGCCATCGATCACGATTACGTGCGTCAGCGCGACCAATGGTGTATCCACCGCCAGGAACCCGCGAGTCCACGCCGAGAGCTCCGGCCGCTGGGCGGACGCTGGTCCTGACAGCGTTGAAACGGCGAGGGCAATCAGAAACCGGCGCATCATCCGCCTGCCGATATACACTTGGCGGGCGGGACTAGGAAGACCCCGCGCGCTCGCTCCGTGGCCAGGAGTAAGTTATGACAGCGTCGGCGGTTCAGAACTTCTGCGCAGGAGAACGGAAATGAAACGCGCACTCATTCTTGCTCTGCTCGTAATCTCAGGACTCGGTTTTGTCCGGCCTCAGCGTCAGCCGTATCGCGTCGTCTTTGACTTGACCAGCCGCGACACGCTGGAGCAGAAGGCAGTGTTGCGTTGGCTGAGGGAAGTGGGCACTGCCAGTCCTCAGGCGCAGATGGAAGTAGTGATGTACGGAAAGGGATTCGAGCTCGTCATGCCGGAGCGATCGGCTTACACCGCCGACGTGAAAGAGGCGATGAAAAATCCAAACGTCAAATTCAAGGTTTGCGCGATCGCGCTGCGAAACAACAACATCGACAAGAGCCAGCTACTTCCCGAGGTGGAAGCGGTGCCCGACGGGATCTACGAGCTCGTGTCGAAGCAGCAGGATCACTGGGGCTATATCAAGGTTATGCACTGACGTTTGGCGCGATCAACCAACGCGAACTCGGCGAGATCATTCCCACCGGAATACTCGCGACGTTATCGCGACGCATATGACGAACACGATCGCCAGCGCCACAATGTCGCCAAGGTGAGCCGACCAGCTGTCGCCTGTCCAAATTCCCTGCAGCAGCGACGCCGAGCGCGTCAGCGGCAACACATTGGCGACATTGCGCAGGCCGGGTGAAAGCGCCTCGGTCGGAACGAACAATCCCGACAGTCCGAGCATCGGGTAAAAGATCACCGCGCCAATTGGCTGGGCGAACCGCGCTGTGGGAATGATGCTGGCGACGATGAATCCGAGCGAGAGAATGCTGGCGGTGCTGATCAACAGGGCGACTGTGAATTTCAGCAGCGGCACGTCGGGCCCGATCGCAAAGTAGCGCCGTCCCGCCAGAACCATCAGCGACATCGTCAGCGCCGTCAGCAGCAGCTTCACTATGACGTGCGCCGTTAGAATGGTCCACGGTCTGAGAGGTGTCGCGCGCAGGCGCTTGAGGATGCCGCCCTCACGATAGATCGAAACGATGTTCGCCAGCGACAAAACGGCGCCTACTGTAACAGAGAGCGCCAGCAGCGTCGGGATGCCCCCGGGCCCGAGCAGTCTGCTGAATGGTTGCGAGGGTGGGGCGCTCTCGCCCGCAGTCGCTTTGCCGAGCAGTATGAACGCGATCACCGGCACAACGATCGTCCCGATCGCGCCGAGTGGCTCGCGCATGAAGACCTTGATCTCGATCCAGGTGAGCTCAGGGAGCCCGCGCAGGGGATTCGTCATTGGCGACTAAAGATTCGCGTGGCGCCCTTTGCCGTACAAGGGTCACGTGGCTCATGCAATTCCTGCTTGCTGTAACCCGCCTGTCGTCACCATTCTTTGGGGACACCAACCGTCCACATGGCAGCCACCAGGTAAACCGCAAATGGCACAGGCGACCGTCACAAAACAGAACACCATTATCGCCATCGAGCGCGTGATCATCCGGAACCAGATGAAACTCCTGAAGAATCAGGTTCGGCTGCCGGAGTTGTTGCGCAATCAGATGCGGATCCTTCGGAATCAGGACGCGATCATCAAGAACCAGAAAAAGATTCTCCGCGCGCACGCCCGGCTCCTCGCGCGCGACAATCAGCGCCGCTGAGGCTCAGCCGGCCCCGATAACGCGATCCATCGCCGCGGTATAGCGGCGCCACTGCGCCGTTTCCTCCGCGAGCGCATGACGGCCGGTCGCCGTCAGCTCATAGTAGCGCGCGATACGATTGTTCTCCGTCGTTCGCCAATAAGACGCAACCCACCCACGGTTTTCGAATCGATGCACAGCGGGGTACAGCGAGCCCTGCCCGATGTCGAAGTGATCTCCGGATAGCTCCCGGATGCGCGCGCCGATCCCCCAGGCGTGGAGCGGGTCAATTGCCAAAGCCTTCAGAATCAGCAGGTCGAGTGTCCCCTGCATCACGTCGAACGAATTCGCCATTTGCTCATTCCTCCTGTCGAAGCAAAAGGGAAGTATAGGCGAATTTCATGATTGCGTAAGGCCATGTACGTATGCCACATTTGTCGCCGGTTTCGACTTTCCCTGTCTCTTAACCGCTCTTCGATGCGCCTCAACGTTCTCATCGGCTGCCTGGCTTCAGCGCCTGCCCTGTTGGGCGCGCAGACAGTGGCGCGCAGCACAGCGACCAGTGGTGGCCAGCAGTCCGACGCGGCGCTGCCGCTTTCTTCGGGAGTGAACGTTGGGGGCCAGCTTCGTTTACGCGTCGAGTCCTACAACGCCGGCGGTTTCAATCCGGATAATTCAGACGAGTACGCGCTGACGAGAATCCTTCTCAACGCCCGGGTTCATCCCACCGCCTCCTTCGCTCTCTTCGTGGAGGGCATGGACGCGCGCGGACCATGGAAAAACAAAGCGCCGGCCGGTCCCCCGTTCCGGAACTACGCGGACCTGCGCCAGCTGTACGCGCAATTCGGGGCCGATAACGCATCGACGCTTTTCCGCGGCGGCAGACAGGAACTCTTTTACGGCGACGGCCGGCTCGTAGGGCCTCTTCTTTGGGCGAACACCGCGCGCACCTTCGATGCCGCGCGCGTCAGCACTGGCGGCAAAGGTTATCGCGTCGACTTGTTCGCGTCGTCCGTGGTAAAGGTCGATCAGGTGCATTTCGACAAACACGTTCCCGGGAACAACTTCTACGGCGTTTACTCGACCACGAGCAGGCTCATTCCGCACTCGAGTCTAGAGCCGTTCTTTTTCTGGCGCCGGCAGAGCGATCTGGTTACCGAAGCAGGCGTGCACAGCACGATGAATTTCGGGACGCTGGGCGCCCGGCTGGCGGGCAAGCAATCGAGTCTCGACTATGACACACAGGTCGCGGGTCAGCACGGCTCGCTCGGCGCCGAGCCGATTCGCGCGTGGGCCGGGCATGCGTTAGTGGGATACACTGTCGCGAACAGTGTGCTGACTCCGCGCATCTGGGGCGAGTACAACCAGGCGTCGGGGGACAGCAATCCGACCGACAATCGAAAAGAAACCTTTGACCAGCTTTATCCGACCGGTCACGACAAATACGGGGTCACCGATCTGGTCGGCTGGCAGAACATGCGACACGTGCGTGGCGGACTCGACCTGGCCTTCAACAAGTCGTGGTCCGCGACGACGAGATGGAATCGCTATTGGCTCGAGGATGCTCACGACGCGCTTTACAACGGTGGTGGAGCGGTGATTGCGCGCTCGCCGACCGGTGTCGCCGGCACCGATGTCGGTCAGGAGCTGGATCTGATCGTGTCAGGAAAGATTCGCCCGGGTTTTGGTTTTTCAGGAGGCGTCGGCCATTTCATGCCAGGGTCCTTCGTCAAAACGACCACTCCCGGTGCGTCCTACACATATCCGTATGCAATGCTTACCTATGACTTCTGATTTCAGCGGAGAAGCCTAATGTCCGTTTCAACCCTTCCACTCGGCGGACACGAGTCCGTGAGCCTGTCGGACCGTTTGAACACGCGCTGGCACAAGATCGCGCTGCAGGGTTTCCTCGCTATCGTGCTCTTCCACTGGGTCGAGCACATTGTCCAGGCCTATCAGTTCTACGTGCTTCACTGGCCGCGGCCGATGTCGATGGGATTCATGGGGATGGTTTATCCGTGGCTGATGAAGACTGAGACGCTGCATTACGGATTCGCACTGGTGATGGTGATCGGGCTGTGGGTGCTGCGTCGCGGATTCACCGGCACGTCGTATAAGTGGTGGATGGTGTCGTTCTGGATTCAGTTCTGGCACCACTTCGAGCATTTCATTCTGTTCTATCAGGCGAACACGCATCACTTCTGGTTTGGCGGCAAGGTGCCCACGAGCGTGGGTCAGATCTGGATTCCGCGTATCGAGCTTCACCTCTTCTACAACACCATCGTGTTCATACCGATGGTGGTCGCGATGTACTACCACGTTTATCCGCCTGCTCGCGACGCGGTGAAGATGATGTGCACATGCGCGCATCGCCGTACTCTGTCAGCGGCGGCATAGCTGAAACCGCGAGCCCCCGGTCGTCGGCCGGGGGTGAATCAACCGAGTCAGTCGCGGATGGAGTGACCGGTGAGCTTGAGGAAGACGTCTTCCAGATTCGGCGTCTCCGTCCGGAAATCGGTGACGGTGATGTGATTCTCTGACAGACAGCGGATGACGTCGGTAATCAACCTGTCGCCGACTCCGCGGATCGTGTACCGCGAATCAGTGTTCGTCACTGAAGCCGCACCCTGAACCCGCGCCAGGCACGCCGGCGCGTGCGCGTCAACAGTCGTCAGGATCACGCTGCGCTCGGGGCAGTACTTGTCGACCAGTCGCTGTGGTTGATCGATGTCGATGATGCGGCCGTGCTCGATGATCGCCACTCGGTCGCACAACCGCTCCGCTTCTTCCATCAAATGCGTCGTGAGAAAGACTGTCTTGCCCCGTGCGCGAATGTCGCGCACGAGATCCCAGATCTTCCGGCGCGCCTGGGGGTCCAGCCCGGTGGTAAGCTCGTCAAGAAAGACAACCTCGGGATCGTTGATGAGCGCGAGGGCGATGAACAGCCGCTGCTTCTGTCCACCCGAAAGTGTCATGAACCAGGCGTTGCGCTTCTCGGCGAGTCCGAGCTGATCGAGCAGCTGGTCACCGAGCGCAACGGGTTTCCTGTACAGTGACGCCCAGAGGTGCGCCGCCTCCCATACCTTGATGCGCTTCTGGAGCTGAGCCTGCTGGAGCTGAACACCGATCCGCTCCTGTAGCTCGTAGACATCTCGGATTGGATCGAGCCCCAATACGGTGATGGCGCCGGAGTCGGGCCTGCGGATTCCTTCGACGCATTCCATCGTCGTGGTCTTGCCGGCGCCATTGGGACCGATGAGCCCGAAGATCTCGCCGTCGCTGACGTCGAAAGAAACGTCCTCAACCGCGACGGTTTTGCCGTAGGTCTTACGGATCGAGGCGACGCGAATGACGCTGGAAGCGGACTGGCTCACCCAGCCATCTTACTCCGCGGCCACCATCGCGCTTGCAAGCGCTGTGTTGTCTAGTTTCGGCTGGGAAGGGAACGTCAGACGGCGGGCGAATTCCCGGCGCAGCAGCAACATGCTGAGGGCAAGCTGGACGAACACCGCGCCCACAGAGAGATACCATATCCACGTCAGCTGAAACCCGGCTGTGCGCGAAAGCAGGATAGCCGGCACCGCGACAAGCAGAATGCGCGTGCCCGAAGCTATCAGCGACGGAACCGTATTTCCCATTGCCTGGAACATGCTGGACGCCACGAAGACCAAACCGGACGCAATGAAGTTCCACGACACGATTCGCAGATACTCTGAGCCAACCGCCAGCACCGCGGGATCCCTCGAGAACACCCCGATCAACGCGTGCGGCGCGAGGAGGCAGACGATCACCAGCAGGACCATGACAGCCGACACCATGTATGCCGCCTTGCGAAAGGTGTCGACGACTCGTTCCCGGCTGCGCGCGCCGAAATTCTGGCCCGCGACCGGCGCCACCGAGAAGCCGAGCGCGACTGCCGGCATGAACAAAGCTTGAATCACACGCTGTCCGATTCCGAAGCCTGCCTGCGCCGCCGCGCCAAACGGTCGCGCGATCGCGTAGACGAGCACCAGGTAAGATCCCATCATCGCGAACTCGAAACCGGCTGGCAGACCGATCGCCAGCATCTTCCGCCACAGCGCCAGCTGTGGCTTCATGTCGGCGCGCACGAATCGAAGGTACGAATCCTTCGGCAGGAAATAGGTGGCGAACCAGACCACAGCGACCACTACTGCGACCAGAGACGAGATCGCCGCGCCGGCAACACCAAATGCGCGCCCCGTCACCCAGCCGAAAATGAGAAACGGCGCCAGCACCATGTTGATGAGCACAGAACCCGTGGAGACGATCATACCGGCCTTGAAATTCCCGACTGCCCGCAGTGCGGCACCCGCCGCAACCATCAGGAACTGCAGTGCCATCGCCGGAATGAACCAGAGGAGATATTGAGCCGAGAGAGCGGCGGTCTCGGGATCAGGGCTCATCGCACGGGTGTAGGGAACTCGCACCAGCATTCCCACAATCAGAAAGGCAACTCCGGTGACTACCGCCAGCACCTGGGCCTGATTGAACATCAGCTCCGCGTCAGCGCGGTTCTTTCTTCCGACCGCGTGCGACACCACCGTCGTCGTTCCGACGCCGAGCATTTGGGTCAGCGCGAGGACGATGAAAGTAAAGTTGCCGGCGATTCCGACAGCCGCGACCGCGTGGGTGCCTAGTCTGCCGACCCAGTAGAGGTCGATCAGGAAGTACAGTGTCTGAAAGATCATCGTCACGAGCATGAAGCTCGTGGTCTTCAACAGATGCCTGGTAAGCGGACCGGTGGTAAGATCTTCCATGCTGCCTAATGTGGCAGTGGTCCCGGGCCCTCACAACATCCAATTGGTGTGCCTGGCGGCAGCTGGATAACTCCCGTCGTGCGCGGCGGCAAAATCCGCCTCTCCAGCCAGTTCCGCGCATCCCTTACGACTGCGCCGTTGGACGCACGATCGTCAGCGTCGGCCGCGGCCGCGGTTGCGAGGCGATTAGCCAGCCGATTGAGACTGCCCTCGGCGACAGCGCGGGTGTCCGTCGTCGCGCGTGGATTAGCTGCGAGAGAAATCAGGGCATCGACCACAGCTCGGCGCGACGCACGGCGAAGTGCTGCTTCGTAAGGCGTCGATGCCGTCGCTCTGTCGTAGACGGAGGCGATCATCGCGCTGATTACTTCGTCGGCAGACGGAGCAGCCGCATTCCGGGCGTGAAAAGCAAACAATCGCTCGACTCTCTCGGGCGCGAGCACTCCATCGGCAACGTAGCCGCTCAACGCCCGCGCAATCGCCAGCGGATCGAATACTATTCCAGCCGGCGAATCGAAAGTCCATCCACCGCTGAATCCGTAAGGCGACGGGGGAATTTTTGCGAGAATGCGCTCGGGAATGGCGAGTGCCTTCGGCTGAATCGCCGCCATCAATGCGGCGAGCGCTTCGCGCTGTCTTGCGGGATCGACCATCCGCGCCGGGGTCTGCGCGTCGCCGCGCAGCGCGAAGGTGTAATCCATCCCCCCGATCGCCTTGATCGCCGCTTCGATCGCGTAGCGGTGATGGAGATAGACCGGGACCAAGCGCTCGTTGAGCATCCACATCGGATCACCCGGCGCGATTACGCGCTCATCGAATTTGGAGAGCAGCACATCACGGACTCCGCTCTGCCGCTCCAGCTCCTTCACCGCATCGGTTCCGTTGAGCCAGCGAGTCGCTTCCGGGACTACGCCGGCATCTGCATCACGGTCCGACAGGAACCGAATTCCTTTGGTGATCGCGTCCTGCATCAAGCCTGCGAGTCCGGCCTTCTCCTCGACTGGCGAAGCGTACTGGGTGTAGGCGTAGCGAATGGCGAGTGAATCGTACGAGCCGGTGCCCGCTCTCCAGGCATTCGTGACCTCGACGCCGCCGTCCTTTCTGAGGGTTACCAGTGGGCCCGGATAATCCATCACGCTGGCGCGGCCGTAAGTGTGCGAGATGTAGTTGTGCGCGAGTCCGAGGGTGTGTCCGATCTCGTGGGCTATGTGCTGGCGCCGCCTGGCCATGGTGAACTCGGCGCCGTTCACATTCGGATCGAGGGATGTGATCCAGCTTTCAGTGGCGTCGTCCAGCGCCGGCTCGAGCCCGGCGAAGAGATTGTAATCGGTGATCGAACGGTAGGAATCCATCTTCAGCGCGGCCTTGATGATTTCGCCCGTGCGCGGATCGACGAACGACTGGCCGACGGAGAACCCGGGATCGCTGCGATGCACCCACTGGATCACAGAGTAGCGTGCATCCATCGGATCTACCGAGTCGGGAAGATCCTCGACGCGGAACGCGTTCGTGAATCCCGCCGCCTCGAAGGTTTTATTCCACCAGCTCGCTCCCTGCCTGAAGGCGGTACGGTACGGCTCGGGAATGCCGCGATCGAGGTAGTAGACCAACGGCTTCACTGGGTCCGACAGCTGCGCGCCAGGATTCTTCTTCTCGAGACGCCACCGTGTCAGCCATCGCACCTGTGGCGGGCGATTGAACGGCTGTGAGAAATCGAAAAAGTCGACCGAGAAGACACCGACGCGTGGGTCGAACGCCCGCGGCTTGTAGTTGTTGTCCGGCAGCTCGACGAATGAGTGGTGCTGGCGGAGAGTGAGGGCACGGGCATCGGGAGTATGCCGCGCGACGTCGGCTCCGGGCGCATCGCTCTCGAAAGTCAGAAGAGCCTCTACCTCGGTGTTCTTGGGAAATGCTCTGGTGCGTGCCGGGTAGATCGCGCTTCTGTTTCGATCGAGGCGGTAGGATCCCTGCTGGCCTCGCTGCAGGTTACCGCGCACATCGAACACATCCTGCAGGATGAAATCACTAGCATCGATGAGAACCTTGCCGTTTTCCTCGGCGAGGATCGGGAAGGAGGCGAGCACCGAGCTCGCGAACGATTCCTCGACAGCGCGTTCTTCTACTGTGTCGCGCGAGGCGCGAAAATCGAGATTGCGGCGAACCAGAAAAATGCGCGGACCGTAGCGCTGGAATCTCACCACTGCCTGGTCGCCGGTAGTTCCGCGATCGAGTCCGCGATTGTTGGAGCCAAGGCCGGTGGATAGCGAATACAGGTACAGGAAATCCTGATCGAGTCGCGAGACCTCGAGCAGCAACTTTCCCGATCGCTGATCGAAATAAAACGGAATGAACCCGTCGTGGCGCTCGACGCCGGCCGTTTGCTGCGCCCAGCTTCGCGGTTGGGACTGCTGCGCGCCGGAGCTGGGGGATTGCTGCGCGATCGCGCTCGAGGCCAGCAGGAGTATGCCGGCGGTCAGTACGAGATTTTTCATCGGACCGGCAATATGCTGCCGGTCCGTTCAAGCTCGATAGTGGATGCGCGGCCCGGTCAGCGCTCCGCTATGTGGACCCCGCCGTTCGTCGTAACGACTCGTACTACCGGGCCGCCGGATCCCAGCTGGGTCGAGATGTGTCGATTGAGCGAGCCCCGCACGGTGATGGGGAAGTCGATACGCATCCCGCCGTTGGTTGTCCCGGTTTCGAGCTGCGCGTTGTAGCCACGCGGCACGTTCACGGTGGCGCCGCCGTTGGTGGTTTGCAGATCGAGGCCTTCGCCCTGCCACGTCGTTCCCGAGAGATCCGCGATCACGCCGCCATTGGTCGTTCGTGCCCGAACGTTGCCCCCGACATCGGTGAGACGAATGCCGCCGTTGGTCGCTTCGAAGTCCATGTCGCCCCGTACATCCTCTGCGGAAATCCCGCCGTTCTGAGTGTCCGCCTCGAGGCTCGTCTGGCCGGGGACATAAATGTCATAACTGACCGACCAGGACGCGCGCCCGCGAGTCGACGGACCCTCCGAGCGGATACGGCCGCCGTCGGTGAAGACTCGAATCTGACGGGCAATGCTGCTTGCCGTCGCATCGTCCTCACCGCTGGCCTGGATTCGTGCGACAACCTTGATATCTCGGCGATCCGACCCGTAGAAGCGTACGCCACCGTTATCACCGCCGTCGACCGCGATCTTCCCTGCGGGCGCGATGGTGTACGAGCGCACTTCGCAGAAACGGCCACGCCCGTCATTCCAGCCGCGTTCACAGTTGTCGCGCCAACGTTCGGCGCGTGCATCGACCTGCGCCATCGTCACTGTGGGGATGAGGAACAACGAGATATTGAGAGCCGAAACGAGGGAGTGGTGCACGGGTGTAAGTCCTGTGAGGGTACTTAACATTGGATGCGGTTTCGTGAGAAAGGGTTGAGGCTAGTAATCCCCTCGGTCTCGACGCCGAACGAGATCGTCGACGCTGGCAAGGCGCCCGGTGGACGAGCGCACCTGGCGGGCGAAACCGGGTGTGACGCCGTGATCGCGCATCCTGACGAATTCGCGGAGGGTGACATCGGTGTAGCCCAGCTCCCTGAAATCCTCGACGAATGACTCCGTGACCCCGTGATCGCGCGCCTCCAGCAACTGATCGGTGGTCAGGCCAGTGAAGCCGAACCGCCGAAGCGCCGCAATGAAATCCGGGGTGACTCCGTGATCCCGCAAGTCCTGGAGATCCTCGAGAGAAAGACCCTTGTATCCTGCGTCGCTCAGCTCGCGGATGAAATCGTCCGACACGCCGTGGTCGCGAAGAGTGACGAGTCGATGGGTGTCGCCGACCCGGTACCCGGCCGCGCTGAGCGACTTCATGTACTCGAGGTTGGCGCCGTGCATTCCCATGGTCACGAGCTGG
>Ga0207706_10002729_pt1 | contig 17209 bp, 14 predicted proteins | sample KBSC53metaG_FD_184318 | JGI IMG/M metagenome (GOLD analysis project Ga0207706, IMG submission 184318) | Corn rhizosphere microbial communities from Kellogg Biological Station, Michigan, USA - KBS C5-3 metaG (SPAdes) (version 2) | ecosystem: Host-associated > Plants > Roots > Rhizosphere > Soil ... | reverse complement strand
TCTCGATGACGCACGGGTCGCACCGCTTCGTCGCGCACCGGGCCGAAGGTCCGCCCGAGCGGCTGTTGACGGGCGGCGCAGCCTGCTACCGCATCTATGAGACCGGGGACGGCCGCCTCCTGACGGTCGGCGCGCTGGAGCCGAAGTTCTTCGGCCGCCTGTGCGAGCTGCTCGGATTCGAGCGCGCGGAGCTCGTGGGTGAAGGACAGCCGTTTTCGTTCTGGCCCCCCGAGCTTCGGCACGAGCTCGAGGCCTGGCACGAAGATCTCGAGCGCGGCGGGGAGCTCGAAGGAGAGCTGACACTCCGCCGCCGGAACGGCGAGCGAGTGCACGTCGCGGTCGCGGGACGGCGGGTGCCGGACGACAGCGGCTCGCTGCGCCACGTCCTGACCGTGCGCGACATGTCGTCGAGCCGCCGTCGTGAGCGCCGCCTCGCCGAGCTCTGCGGCCGGGATCCCGTGACCGGGCTCCACGACCACCTCGAGTTCGAGCGGCTGCTCGTTAGCGCCGTTCGGCGTGCGAGGGCCTACGGCGAGACGCTGACACTCGTGCTGCTGGAGCTCAGCGTTCACGGCCAGGCCGGCACCGGCGTGTTCCGGCGCCCCGGCGCACTCGTGGCTGTCGAGCGCTTACACGAGCTGTCCCGCGTCGACGACGTCCTTGCACGGACCGGGGACGGCGAGCTCGCCTGGATCCTTCCCCGCACCGACGCGCACGGCGGCGTCGGCGCCGTGGCGCGCGCGCGAACAGCGCTTGCGTCCCTCTCGGAGGTCGGGCTGACCGCGGGGATCTGCGATCTGGCGACCGCGGGCGACCCACTCGCCCTGTGCGCATTCGCCGATCGCGCCCTCATCGACGCCCGTCAGCAGGGCGACGGGGGCACGGCGCAGTACCGCCCGGCGACCGCGGCGTAGGTAACTGCAGACATCCTCTCAGTGGCATTTTTCGCCACTGTTCCGCGTCGCCCGCCGGTGGTAGCTTCAACGCGTGCTCTTCGGAGCGACAGGCCGTCTGTCCCTCCTTCGCCGAAACCGAGGTTTCGCCCTGCTCTTCTGGGCCACGGCCGGGTCGGCGATCGGCTCGTACCTCGCGGCGCTCGCTCTCTCCGTCCACATCTACGACGAGACGGGATCCGGCCGCTGGCTCGCGACGCTCCTGATCGCCGACTTCCTGCCGATCGTCGTGATCGGGCTCGTGCTGGGACCGCTCGTCGACCGCCTGTCGCGCCGGCGGCTGATGATCGCCTCGGATCTCGTCCGGGCCGCGACCTTCGCGATCTTGCCGTTCGTGGACGAGCCGACCGCGATCGTCGCCGTCGCCGCGGTCAACGGCATCGCCACCGGGTTCTTCCGCCCTGCCGTGTGGGCCGGTCTCCCGAACCTCGTCACCGAGGAGGACCGCGAGCAGGCGACGTCTCTGCTCACGACGGTCGAGAACGTCGCGTGGACCATCGGGCCGGCCATAGCCGGGCTACTCCTCGCCTCGAACGGGGTCGACCTCGCGTACTGGACGAACGCCGCGACCTTCCTGCTCTCCGCCGTCCTCGTCGCGCGGATCGCGGGCAGCGCGCTCCGCTCCGACGCTCCGCTCACCAAGGGTCACTGGAGCGAGCTGCGCGAGGGGCTCGGCCTCGTCGTCAGCTCTCGACATCTCGTGACGGTGCTTGTCGTCTGGAGCACTGCGGCAGTCGCCACCGCGTGCATCAACGTGGCCGAGGTCATCTTCGCCAAGCATGACCTCGACGCGGGCAACATCGGGCTCGGCTTCCTCGTCAGCGCGACCGGGGTCGGGCTCGTGATCGGGAGCTTCTTCGCGGCCTCGGCGCTCGGTGCCTTCGGCATGCGCCGCGTGTATCCGGCGGCGCTCGCGCTGATGGCCGCGGGCTTCGGGCTCGCGTCCGCCTCGCCGACGATCGTGCTCGCCGCCATCCTCGCTGCTGTAGCCACAATAGGCAACGGAGCGGCGATCGTCTGCAACCAGGTACTCGTCCAGCGGGGTGCGCCGGACTCGATGCGCGGCAGGGCGCTCGCCGTCCTCATGTCGACGTACTACGCGATCCTCGGCCTCTCGATGGCCGCGGGCGGCCTGCTGGTGGACGCCGTCGGTGCGCGGGCGTCGTGGACGATCGCGAGCTGCATCTTCCTCGTCGCAGCGGCGCTGGCGGTCGTTCTCACGGCCCGACTGCGCGAGGAGGACGCGCCGGCCCTCGCGCCGAGCGGGCTCGAGCGGATCAGGACGCTGATGGACGAGATCGACGACACGCGCCAGCGCGAGCTCGAGCGGGGATCGCCGGAGGTCGCCGTGCTCGCTCCACGCGACGCCGAGAGCCGGTCCACGCCTTAGAGTCAGCCCAGATGGTTGATCGGCGATTGGCGCGAACCGGATGGCGCCCCAGACACGGCGCCGGATCACCCCGTCCGGTCACGGCCCGTACCTTCGAGTACGAGCCGCACCCGGCCGGTGCGCCCGGCTTGGTCTGGGACGTCCCCGGACGTCACGCCAATCACCGATCAACCACCTGATGGTTAGCCGCGGCTGGACGCAGGACGAGCTCGTCACCGGCGTCCTCGCCGGAGACCGGCGTGCGCTCGCCCGCTCGATCTCCCTCGTCGAGGACGGGGAGGAGGGAGGCGCCGAGATCGTGCGACGGATCTACCCGAGCACGGGTCGCGCCGCGTCGATCGGCGTCACCGGGCCGCCTGGCGTTGGCAAGTCGTCACTCGTCAGCGCGCTCGTCGGCCACGTGCGCGGCCTCGACAGGAGCGTCGGCGTCGTCTCCGTCGACCCGTCGAGCCCGTTCACTCGCGGCGCACTGCTCGGCGACCGCATCCGCCTTGCCGATCATTTTCTCGACCCGGACGTCTATATCCGCTCCATGGGAACACGCGGGCATCTCGGCGGCCTGGCCGAGGCGACGCTCCAGGCGCTCCTGCTCGTCGATGCGTCCGGGAAGGACGTGGTCTTCCTCGAGACGGTCGGCACCGGCCAGAGCGAGGTCGAGGTGATCGGGATCGCGGACGTCGTCCTGCTCGTGCTGATGCCCGGCTCCGGCGACGCCGTGCAGGCGCTCAAGGCCGGGATCATGGAGATCCCCGACGTGATCGCCGTCAACAAGATGGATCACCCTGCCGCGAAGACGATGCTCCAGGAGGTGCGGTCGATCGTCGCGCTCGACCCGGTTCGCGAACGGCGTCCTGCGATCCTGCTCACCGAGGCGCTCCGGGCCGAGGGAGTGCCCGAGCTCTGGGACGCGCTCGAAAAGCGGAGGGCGGAGCTGGACGAGCGCGGTGAGCTCGAAGCGCGACGCGAGCGCAACCTGAGCGGCGAGGTCGAGGCACTCGCCGTCGCACGGGTCCGGCGGCTCGTCCGGGAGGCGATGCGCGACGACGTCGCCGTGCGGGCGCTGGTGGAGGGCGTCCAGCGCCGCGAGGTCGATCCGGTGACCGCGGTCGCCGCCGTCGTGGACGCGGTGACGGGCGAACGCGCACCGTGAGCGAGCGTCCCACGATCGACGACGTCCGCGCCGCGCAGGACAGGCTGCACGGCGTCGCGCGCGTGACGCCCGTCTACTCCTCGGAGACTCTGTCGCGTCTCTCGGGGCGGACGGTCCTCCTCAAGGCCGAGAACCTGCAGCGCACGGGTGCATTCAAGATCCGCGGTGCGTACAACACGATCGCGCAGCTGTCGGCCGAGGAGCGCGGCCGCGGTGTCCTCACGGCGAGCGCCGGGAACCACGGCCAGGCCGTGGCCTGGGCCGCGCGGGAGGCGGGAATCGCCGCAACGATCTTCGTTCCGGAGGCCGCGCCGATGGCGAAGGTCGAGGCTGCGCGGGGCTACGGTGCGACGGTCGAGCTGGCGGGCGATGGGTTCGACGAGACGGTCGCGATGGCGCGGACGCGCGAGACGGAGACCGGTGCGACGTTCGTGCACGCGTTCGAGGACGCGCGCGTCGTCGCGGGGCAGGGCACGCTCGGTCTCGAGCTCGCCGGGCAGCTGCCGTCGGGTGAGCTGACGGTCGTGATCCCGGTCGGCGGCGGCGGCCTCGCGGCGGGAACCGCGATCGCGCTCCGCGCTCTCCGGCCCGAGGTGAGGATCGTCGGCGTCCAGTCGGCAGCCTGCGCTCCGTTTGCCGGGAGGGAGCCGGCAGGCGCCACGATCGCCGACGGCATCGCCGTCAAGCATCCCGGGACGCTCACCCGGGAGATCCTCGACGAGCTGATGGACGAGGTGGTGGTCGTCGACGACGAGGAGATCTCCCAGGCGATCGTCCTCCTCCTCGAGCGGTCGAAACTCGTTGTGGAGGGCGCAGGCGCCGCTCCGGTGGCGGCCGTCCTCGCCGGCCGCGTCGCCGGTGGCGGCCCCGTGTGCGCTCTCCTCGCGGGCGGGAACATCGATGCGACGACGATGAGCTCGGTGATCCGCTACGGGATGACGGCCTCCGGCCGGTACCTCGTCGTCGCCCTGCTGATCCCCGACCGGCCGGGTGAGCTCGCGCACATCGTCGGGCTGATCGCCCGGCATCGCGCGAACGTGCTCGCGATCCAGCACCACCGCGAGGGCCGCAACATCGGCGTCCTCGAGACCGAGGCGGAGCTGACCCTCGAGACGCGCGACGAGGAGCACTCGCAGCTCCTCATCCGCACGCTGGCCGACGCGGGCTACACCGTTCGCCGGCTCCGCTGACAACCGACGCGCGGAGCGGCGTCGAAGACGACCGTTGCGGCGCCGAAGGCGACGCCTTCAGGGATGTGCCCCGCCGTAGGCGGGGATCAAGCCGCAAGATTCGGCTCGTGCCGAATCCTGCTTGGCGAGCTAACTTCTGCTCAGTTCCCGCAGCGGCGAAAGCTGACCGCGGTCGCGCCTCGGGCGAGCCAGTCCGCCATGCCCCCGTCGACGACGGGGCGCGCGTCGTAGCCCTTCGCGCGGAGCATGCTGGCGGCGATGGCCGCTCGCGGCCCCGAGTTGCAGATCGTCACGATCGGCAGGTCGTCGGGGAGGTCCGGACAGCACGCTCGCATCAAGCGGTAAGGGATGTTCCGGCTGCCCGGGATGTAGCCCTCGTCCCGCTCGTCGTGCTCGCGCACGTCGACGATGGTCGCACCGGCGTCGATCAGGCCCTCGAGCTCGTCGATCGTGGCCTGCTGCGTGACCTCCGGGCCAGACCCGAGCACGTACCCGGCGATGTCGAGGAACGCGACGGAGTGGAGGCCGCGTACGGCCCGGCCTGCCTCGGAGGCGTCGGCGGCGAGCACCGTCACCGGGGTGGAGCCGTCCAGTACGAAGCCGGCCTTCGTCGAGAAGCTCGTGCCGGAGACGGGGACGCTGACCGCCCCCGGAAGGTGTCCCGCGAGGTGATCGGAGACCGGACGGACGTCGAGCAGCTGCGATTCGGGCGTCGGCAGCGGCAGCTCGGCGGGAGCGGGCTGCGCGCCGAGGAACGGCCCGAGGTTCAGCTCCACGATTCGGGCGAGGTTCGGCGGCTTCGGCGCCGACACGCCTGCCGACTCGGCGACGAACGCGTCCAGCTCGGCGATGGATGCCATCGGGTTGAAGCGTCGCTCGAAGCCGATCGTCGTCGAGCCGCGGCTGCTCATCGCGACGCCGCACAGCGAGCCGGCGACGTGGCCGGGAAACACCTCGACGCCGTCGGGCAGCTCCATCAGCCGCCGGAGCGAGTGGAAGAGCCCTTCGGCGCCCTCGGCGGCGCCGACAGCGAGATCGGGGCGGGCGGCGTCGCCGACCAAGAGTGAGTCACCGGTGAGGACGAGCCACGGCTCGTCAGCCCGGGTCCGGTCGATCACGGCGAGACAGCAGTGCTCGGGCCGGTGGCCGGGCGTGTGGATGCAGCGAAGCGTGACGTTCCCGACCGTGACCTCGGCACCGTCCTCGAGCGGGTCGTGCGGGTACTCGGCCCGGGCCGCCGGGTGGATGCTGACGGGCACGTCGTGCTCGAGCGCGAGGCGGCCGTGGCCCGAGACGTGGTCGGCGTGCGTGTGGGTCTCGAGCGTGCGGACGATGCGTACCTCGAGCCGCTCCGCCTCCGCCAGCACCTCCTCGATCGCGTACGGCGGATCGACGACGACGGCTTCGCCCGCCTCCTCGCAGCCGACGAGATACGAGGCGCACCCGAGATCGCCGTTCAGGATCTGCGCGAAGAGCACCGCGCGCGGGACGGTAGCAACGGCTGCCGCTATCGCTCTTGAAGTGGGCGGCGCCTGAGCAGCCGCAGCGCGAGGAAGCTGACGGCGATGACGACCAGGCCGACGCCCCCTGCGAGGAGCGCGCGGTCGAGATGCTGGGAGGGCGCATCGGCGCCGGCCGCAGGGAGGACCGTCAGGCCGGCGTCCCAGCGCACGCTCTCCCCGTCGTCGTAGCCCTGCGTGGCTCTGAAGATCTCCGTGCCGGCGCGGGTGCGGGCGGTGACGACGAGCGGGAAGGCGACGGTGCGCCGTCCCTCGATCCGCCCCCCCGTCCAGCGTGCGCGGTCGTGCTCGAGCTGGAGCTTCCACCCCGCCGGTGGCGTCGTGGAGGCGAGCTGGACGCCGGGCGGCGCCTTCACCTCGAGCGAGATCGTCGCGTGCGGCGGCCGCTCGTTCGGCATCTCGAAAGACACCGTCGACTTCGCGTCGGCGTCGACGAACGGGGGAGTCATCGTCACGTGAGCCCAGGCGCTCCCGGGCAGCAAGAACGCGGCGCCCGCGGCTCCGGCGACGAGGAGCAGCCAACGGTGAGGGTTCCGTAAGGCCTTGCTCGATGTCGTTTCCGTAAGCGCCACTCGGGGAATTAGAAGCGAACTGACGTCCGTCCACTCAACCGGACGGCTCGACGAAAGGGGCTCCGATGAGGATAACCACGCGTGCGCTCGTGGCCGCGGCGATCGCCGGCTCCTTCGCCGTGCTCGCGGCCGGGTGCGGTGGAGGTGGCGCCGGGAGCAACGGCGGAGGACCGATCGACCAGGTGATCACCATCAACTGGGGCACCGAGCCCCCGTCGCTCGACCCGGGCCTGGCCACGGATACGACGTCGGCCGATGTGCTCCTGAACATCATGGACCCGCTCGTGAAGCTCGGTGACGATCTCGAGCCGGTTCCGAATCTCGCCAAGTCCTGGGACATCTCACAGGACGGCAAGACCGTGACGTTCCACCTCCGGGACGACGGTCGCTGGACGAACGGCGACCCCGTCACCGCGCACGACTTCGAATGGTCGTGGAAGCGCACGATCTCGCCGGACCTGGCGGCGGACTACGCCTATCAGTTCTTCGGGATCGTCGGCGCGTCCGAGTACAACTCGTGCGAGTCGGGCTGCGCCGCGATGCGCGACAAGGTCGGGATCAAGGCGCTAGACGACACGACTTTGCGGGTGGAGCTCACCTCGCCGCAGCCGTGGTTCGTCCAGCAGGTCGCGCATACGTCGTTCCTCGCCGTGAACCGCGCGACAGTCGAGAAGTACGGCAACAAGTGGACCGAGGCCGGGAACATTGTCACGGACGGTCCGTTCCGGCTGGCCCGCTGGGATCACAACTCTCGGCTCGACCTCGCGAAGTGGAACGACTGGCGCAACGCCGACACCGTGAAGCTGAAGCGGATCAACGGCCGGATGATCTCCGAGGGCACGACCGCCGTGCAGGCGTACGAGGCCGGCGAGATCGACATGACGGCAGGGCTGCCGCCCGAGGAGCTGCCGCGGCTCAAGGACACCGACGCCTACAGCCAGTACCCCGGGCTCGGCACCTACTACTACGGCCTCAACGTCAAGACGATCCCGGACGTGAACCAGCGCCGGGCGATGGCCATGGCGATCGATCGGCGAACCATCATCGACAACATCGCCCAGGCCGATCAGCTGCCGGCGACCGGCTTCACGCCGCAGGGCATGCCGGGGTTCGACGAGATCAACCCCGACTCGCAGTGGCTGCCCGCGGCGGGTGACATCGACCAGGCGAAGGAGCTGATGAGCAAGGTCGCCAACCCGAACAAGAACATCTCGCTCCTGATCAACGACTCGCCGGGGCATCGGGAGATCGCCGTCGCGGTGCAGGCGATGTGGAAAGAGCTCGGGCTCAACGTAACCATCCGTCAGCAGGAGTGGGCGCAATTCCTCGAGTTCCTCGGCCCGCCGCCCGACGCCTCGGTCGACGCATACCGGCTCGGATGGATCGGCGACTACGTCGACGCGATGAACTTCCTCGAGCTCTGGACCTGCAAGTCCGGCAACAACAACTCGAACTACTGCGACCCCTCCTACGACGCGCTCGTTGCGAAGGCTCGCCAGACCGAGGACAACACCGAGCGGTACAAGATCTACGCGCAGCTCGAGGACAAGCTGTACGGCGAGAACGGCGCCGTCCCGATCGTGCCGATCTACTGGTACACGTACGTCCAGCTCGAGCGGCCGACGATCAAGGACTCCCTGAACGTCAACCTCCTCTCGCAGACCGACTACTCGAAGGTCGAAGAGGTCGAGCCGAGCTAGGGCATCGAGGCCGCGGCCCTTCCCGGGGCCGCGGCCTGCTCTCCTCGGGCCCCACGAGACATGACGAGACTGATCATCAGGCGGGTGCTCTGGACCGTGCCGGTGATCCTGCTCGTCATCCTGATGACGTTCCTCCTCATGCGCCAGATCGAGGGGAACCCCTTCCGCCACTCGGAGCGGGCGATCCCCGAGTCGATCCAGCGGAACCTCGAAGCGAAGTACGGGCTCGACGACCCGTGGTACGTGCAGTACGTCCGGTACGTGAGGGACGTCGCGACGTTCGACCTCGGCCCGTCGCTCGTGCTTCGAAACCGCGACGTGAACGACATCGTCCGCGAGCACTTCCCGCCCTCGCTCGAGCTCGGCGCCCTCGCGATGCTCTTCGCGCTCGTCTTCGGGATCCCGCTCGGTCTCCTCGCAGCGCTCCGGGCGAACAAGTGGCCGGACTACAGCGCGATGGTGGTTGCCAATGTCGGATTCGCGGTGCCGAGCTTCCTCGTCGCGACGCTGCTCATCTACTTCTTCGCGGTCCGCTGGGGCGACATCTTCGACGTGCCGACGAGCGGCTGGGACACGTGGCAGAGCAAGATCCTGCCGACGATCGCGCTCGGCCTCGGACCGATGGCGTACTTCGCTCGCCTCACGCGCGGCTCGGTGCTCGAGACGCTCCAGCAGGACTACATCCGCACCGCCCGCGCCAAGGGTCTGCGGAGGCGGCGCGTCGTCGTCGTCCACACGCTGCGCAACTCACTCATCCCGGTCGTGACGGCGGCAGGGCCGATCCTCGGGTTCCTCATCACCGGCTCGTTCGTGATCGAGCAGATCTTCGCGATCCCGGGGATAGGCCGGTACTACGTGACCGCCGTCACCGCGCGGGACTACTCCGTGGTGATGGGCCTCACGGTGCTGCTCGCAATGATCGTGATCATCGCGAACATGGTCGTCGACATCCTCTACGGGATCCTCGACCCGCGGACGAGAGAGGCCCGGTGATGTCGTCGACGCCGCAGGAGCACGGCGTCGGCCTCGCGCCGCTCCGCCAGCGGAAGGAGCGCCGGTACCCGACGCCACCCGACGGCGTGCAGACGGACGCCGGAGCACCGATCCGTGCCTCGAGCCTCTGGCGCGACGCCTGGTACCGCTACATCCGCAACCGTGCGGCCGTCATCGCCGGGGTGGCATTCCTGGTGCTCGTCGCCTACTGCCTGATCTGGCCGATCGTCTCACCGTACGATCCGTACGCGGTGGACTTCTCGCAGGCGAGCGACGGCCCCTCGCTCGCCCACCCGTTCGGCACGGACCAGTTCGGGCGCGACCTGTTCACGCGCACCGCGCTCGGCGGCCGGGTCTCTATCGGGATCGGCTTCGCGGCGACGTTCGTGATCCTCACCATCGGGGTCACCTACGGCGCCATCGCGGGCTTCCTCGGCGGGTTCGTGGACAATGGGCTGATGCGCGTCCTGGACGCGCTCTACGGGTTGCCGTACCTGCCGTTCGCGATCATCGTGCTCGCGATCTTCGGCGGCGGCAACTTCTGGACGATGGTCGTCGCGCTCTCGATCGCCTCGTGGTTCACGACGGCCCGGATCGTGCGCGGCCAGATCATCACCCTCAAGGAGAACGACTACGTCCGAGCAGCGCACGCGGTCGGCGCGCGCTGGCTCCGTGTCCTCGGTCGCCATCTGCTGCCGAACACGCTCGGCGTGCTCGTGATCGCCGTTTTCCTCGAGCTTCCCGGCGTGATCCTCGGCGAGGCCTTCCTCTCGTTCATCGGCCTCGGGATCAGCCCGCCCGACGCCTCCTGGGGCTCGATGGCGCAGGACGGCTACCGCGCGTACCGCACGGCGCCCCACATCATCATCGTCCCCTCGGTCGCGATCGCGTACCTCATCCTCTGCGCCAACTTCATCGCGGACGGCCTTCGCGACGCCCTCGACCCGAGGACGAGGGAGACATGAGCGCCCCGCTCCTCGAGGTGCGCGACCTGCGCACGCACTTCTTCACACGCGAGGGCGTGGTCAATGCGGTCGACGGTGTCAGCCTGTCGGTCGACCGCGGGCGGACGCTCGGCCTGGTCGGCGAGTCGGGCAGCGGAAAGTCCGTGACGGCGCTCTCGATCATCGGGCTCATCCCGAAGCCTCCGGCCCGCATTGTCAGCGGCGAGGTGATCTTCGACGGACGCGACCTGACGACGCTCTCCGAGCGCCAGCTCGAGGACGTGCGTGGCGAGCGGATAGCGATGATCTTCCAGGACCCGATGACGTCTCTCAACCCGACGCTCACCATCGAGACCCAGCTCGTCGAGACGATCCGCCGGCACACGGACGTCCCGAGGCGCGAGGCGCGGCGCCGGGCGATCGAGCTCCTGGACGAGGTAGGGATCCCGAATCCCGACGCGCGCATCAAGGACTACCCCCATCGGCTCTCGGGCGGGATGCGCCAGCGCGTGATGATCGCGATCGCGCTCTCCTGTGAGCCCGACCTCCTCATCGCCGACGAGCCGACGACCGCGCTCGACGTGACGGTCCAGGCCCAGGTGCTCGACCTGCTGGACGACCTGCGCCGCGAGCACGACATGGCGATGATCGTGATCACGCACGACATGGGGGTCATCGCCGAGGTCGCCGACGAGGTGGCGGTGATGTACGCCGGCCAGATCGTCGAGCACGCGAGCGCTGCGGCGCTGTTCGCCCGCCCCGAGCATCCCTACACCGAGGCGCTCCTCGGCGCGTTGCCGCAGCTCGAAGACCATGCCTCGCGCTCGGGCCGGCTGACCGCGATCCCCGGGCGGCCGCCGTCGCTCCTCGACCCGCCCCCGGGGTGCCGGTTCGCCGCACGCTGCCTGTACGCCGGCGAGCCCGACGGGTGCGCCGAGCACCCGCCGGAGCTCCGGGAGCTTCGGCCCGGGCATCTCGTGCGCTCGGAGCACCCCGCGAGCGAGCGCGCTCGCCCCCGTGAAGGGGCGCCGGCATGAGCGCGCTCCTGGAAGTGCGCGACCTCGTCAAGCGGTTCCCGGTGAAGCGCGGCCTGTTCTTCGAGCGGACGGTCGACTACGTCGAGGCTGTCGGCGGCGTCAGCTTCGACATCGCCGCGGGCGAGACGCTCGGCCTCGTCGGCGAGTCGGGATCCGGCAAGTCGACGACCGGCTACTGCGTCCTCCAGCTGATGCGGCCGACGAGCGGCTCCGTGCGCTTCGAGGGCCGCGAGCTGACCGAGCTCTCGGGCGAGGAGTTGCGACGCGTGCGCCGCAACGCACAGATCGTCTTCCAGGACCCCTACGCGTCGCTCGACCCGCGTATGACCGTCGGCAACATCGTCGCCGAGCCGCTCGTCGTGCACGATGTCGGCACGCGGCGAGATCGGCGTGCCCGTGTGCGCGAGCTGCTCGACGTCGTCGGATTCGACCCGGTGTACGTCAACCGCTATCCGCACGAGTTCTCGGGCGGCCAGCGGCAGCGCATCGGCATCGCCCGCGCACTCGCGCTGTCGCCGCGGCTGATCGTCTGCGACGAGCCGGTCTCCGCGCTCGACGTCTCGATCCAGGCGCAGATCATCAATCTGCTCAAGGACCTGCAGGCCGAGTTCGGACTCGCCTACCTGTTCATCGCGCACGACCTCGCCGTGGTGCGCTCGGTCAGCGACCGGATCGCGGTGATGCACCACGGCCGGATTGTCGAGACAGGCCTCGCGAAGGACGTCTACGAGCGCCCGAAGGACGCGTACACGAAGGCGCTCCTCGCGTCCGTGCCGGTTCCCGACCCGGCCCGGATGCAGGAGCGCAAGGCGGACCGGCGCAAGCTGCAGAGCGCCGTCGCGATGTGAGACCGGTCGCCGTCGCGCTCGCCGTCCTCTGCGCGGGCGCGTGCGTCGGCGCACTCTCCTCGGCGGGCGGAGCGTCCACATCCGCAGCCGACTGGGAGCGCGCCGCGTCGCTCTCGCAGCGGCGCAGCTACGCCGCCGCCGCCGCGATCGGCGGCCGGATCTACGTCGCGGGCGGGATGGTGGGGGAGACGGGACGGCCGCTTGCCACCGCCTCGCGCTACGACCCTCGGCGCGATGTCTGGACGACCCTGGCGCCGCTGCCGACGCCGACGCGGTCGGCGGCGGGCACGGCGTTCGACGGCCGGTTCGTCGTCGCGGGCGGCACGACGGCGGCGGGCAACGTCGCCACCGTCGTCGAGCTCGACCCGCGCGGCGGTGGCTGGCGGCGGCTCGCATCTCTCCCGGCGCCGCGGTTCAACCACCGGCTCGTCGCGCTCGGCGGGCGTCTGTACGCGCTCGGCGGGTACGACGCGGGACGCGAGCGGCGGGACGTCTTCGTGTACGAGCCGGCGGCCAACCGCTGGGGGCGCGGCACGCCGCTGCCGCGGCCCGTCCACGCGTTCGGGGCGGTGGCGTTCCACGGGGAACTGTGGGTCGTGGGCGGCCGGCGTGGCGAGAGCGCCGTGCGCGAGGTGTGGATTCTCGACCCGGGCACGGGACGCTGGCGCCGAGGGCCGACGCTGCCCAAGCCGATGGAGCTGCTCGGGCTCGCCGCTGACGGCGATCGCCTCCATGCGGTCGAGGAGTCGACGTACCAGGTGTACGACGCCTCGACCGGGCGCTGGCGAAGCGGCCCCTCGCCTCGTGTGCCGCGGCATGCGCTCGAGGCGTTCGCGGTCGCTGGGTCGCTCTACGCGGTCGGTGGCTGTACGACGGCGCTGCAGGACAGCCCGGTCGTGGAGCGGCTGGCTGTCCGGTGAGCGCGGTGGAGGGACCTCAGGTGTCCGACTGAAGTCGGACACCTGCTTGCGAAGGTGGCTGGGGCTCTGAGGCCCCGCAAGCGGGGCCTCAGAGCCCCAGATGCTTCGCGATCACCATGCGCTGCACCTCGTTCGTGCCCTCGCCGATCTCGAGAATCTTCTGGTCGCGATAGAGGCGGGAGATCGGGAACTCGTCCATGAAGCCGTAGCCGCCGTGGATCTGGAGCGCCTGGTTGACGACGCGGTGCGAGAGCTCGCCCGTGTAGAGCTTCGCCATCGCCGCCTCGAGCGCGAACGGGCGACCTCGGTCCTTGAGCCACGCCGCCTTGAGGACGAGCTGCCGTCCCGCCTCGATCTCGACCGCCATGTCGGCGAGCTTGAACGCGACGGCCTGGAACGTGCCGATCGGGCGTCCGAACTGCTGCCGCTCCTGTGCGTAGGCGAAGGCGAGGTCGTACGCGCCCTGCGCGAGCCCGACGCCCATCGCCGCCACGGAGATGCGCCCACCGTCGAGGATCTCGAGGAACTGGTGAAAGCCCTTGCCGCGCGGCCCGAGCAGATTCCCGTCCGGGACCGCGCAGTCGGCGAACGTGAGCTCGCGCGTGTCAGAGGCCTTCCAGCCGAGCTTGTGGAGCGGCTCGGAGATCGCGTAGCCGGGCGTGCCGTTCTCGACAACGAGGTTCGAGATCTCGTCCTCACCCGTACGAGCGGTGATGGTGACGCCCCACGTCAGCTCTGTCCCGGCGTTGGTGATGAACATCTTCGAGCCGTTGACGACCCAGGTGCCGTCCCGCAGCTCGGCCGTCGTGCGGGCGGCGCCTGCATCCGATCCGGCATCCGGTTCGGTGAGCCCGAACGCGGCGAGCCGGCGGCCCGAGGCGAGGTCCGGGAGCCACCGTTCCTTCTGCTCCTCCGAGCCGAAGAGGTAGATCGGCATCGTCCCCAGCGAGGTGTGCGCGGCGACGGTGATCGCGACGGACGAGTCGATCCGCGTCAGCTCCTCGATCGCGACGGCGTAGGAGACGGTGTCGCCGCCCGCCCCGCCGTAGCGCTCGTCGATCGGGATGCCCATCAGGCCGAGCCCGGCCATCTCGCGAACGAGCTCGACGGGGAAGCGCGCCTCCCGGTCGAGCTCCTCGGCGACGGGTGCGACACGCTCACGCGCGAACGAGCGGACGGTGTCGCGGATCAGCTCCTGCTCGGAAGTGAGGTCGAAATCCACGCCGGGCGGGATCCTAGTGGCAGCCGCGCCGCGTCAGCGGTCGATCGCCCGGTACCGGCGGATGCCGAGCGGGACGAACACGAGCAGGATTGCCACGGTCCACAGGATCGAGAGCAGGTACGGGTGCTCGCTCGGGAAGGAGCCGGACGGGTAGGGGCTCGGGTTCCCGAACAGCTGGCGAGTCGCCTGCGTGAGCGCGCTGATCGGGTTCCACTCCGCGATCGGCTGCAGAACGGCGGGCAGCGTCGCGGTGGGGACGAACGCGTTCGAGAGGAAGGTCAGCGGGAAGATGATCAGGAACCCGAGCTGCTGCACTGTCTCGACTGTCGGCGCGACCAGGCCGAGGAAGACGCCGACCCAGGCCATCGCGTACGTGAAGAAGACCATCAGCGCCACGGCCAGGAGGAAGTCGCCGACCGAGGAATGGACGCGCCACCCTACGACGAGGCCGCTCAGCATCAGGACGACGAGGATCCCGAGCGTGTAGAGGACGTCGGCGAACGTCCTGCCGCTCAGAACTGCGGAGCGCGCCATCGGCAGCGATCGGAACCGGTCGATGATGCCCTTCGTCATGTCGTCGGCGAACGCGATCGCGGTGGTGATCGACGCGAACGCGAGCGTCTGGATGAAGATCCCGGGCATCAGGTACTCGCGGTAGCTGCCCCCGCCCGGGAGCGGGATCGCGCCGCCGAAGACGTACGCGAACAGCACCACGAACATGATCGACTGGAGGATCGCGAAGATCGCGAGCTCCGGAATGCGAGGCACCCGCTTGAGCGTGCGCCACGCGATCACCAGGCCGTCGGCAGCGGGGGCGGGGAGGCTGTTCACGCGTCGTCCTCGAACGGCAGCTCCTCGGCCGAGTGGCCGGTGAGCGCCAGGAACACGTCGTCGAGGGTGGGCCGGCGGAAGGCGATGTCGTCGATCCCGATGCCGGCCTCCCCCAGCGCGCGCACGACGTCGACGAGCTGCTGTGCGCCCCCGTCGGCGGAGATGGTGAGACGCTTCGTTCGCTCGTCGAGCGCCGCGGAGCCGTCCGGGGCGAGCACCCCGGCCGCCTCCGGGAGACGTGCGCGCTCGTGCACGACCACCTCGATGCGCTCCCCGCCGACCTGAGACTTGAGCTCGTCCGCGGTACCGCGGGCGATGATCCGGCCATGGTCGACGACGGCGATCTCGTCTGCGAGCTCGTCGGCCTCCTCGAGGTACTGCGTCGTCAGGAGCAGCGTGTTCCCCTCCCGCACCTGGTCGCGGATCACGTCCCAGAGGCCGAGACGGCTCCGCGGGTCGAGGCCGGTCGTCGGCTCGTCGAGGAAGAGCAGGCGAGGCCGGCCGACGAGCGCGCCTGCGAGGTCGAGCCGCCGGCGCATGCCGCCCGAGTAGGTCTTCGCGACCCGGTCGCCTGCGGCATCGAGCCCGAACTGCTCGAGCAGCTCGTCCGTGCGGCGCCGCGCCTCGGCGCTCGGGAGGTGGTACAGCCGTCCGAACATCCAGAGGTTCTCACGGCCTGTGAGGTTCTCGTCGACCGCCGCGTACTGGCCGGAGAGCCCGATCAGCCTGCGCACCTCGTTCGACTGCCGCCGGACGTCGAGCCCGCCGACGCGCGCCGTCCCGGCGTCGGCGTGGAGCAGCGTCGCCAGGATCCGCACCGTCGTCGTCTTGCCCGCCCCGTTCGGGCCGAGCAGCCCGAGGACGGTTCCGTCGCGCACCTCGAGGTCGACGCCGTCGAGCGCACGCACCTCGGTCTTGCGCGACCGATAGACCTTGACCAGCCCCTCTGCCTCGATCGCTGCCAAGTCGGGAAACCTACCCAGCCCTCCGCGGGCCAAAGGGTGCGGCAGACCGTACGTCTGCCGCGCGGAGCTCTCGGGGACGAGTAGCCTCGCGTCATGACCGGCGAGCTCGACCGGAGGGCGATGGTCACGCTCTCGGGCGGCCACCTGTCCGTCGACTTCGCCTCCGGAGCGGTGCCGGCGCTCCTGCCGTTCCTCTCCGACGAGTTCGACCTGTCGTACACGGCAACCGCGGCCCTGATCCTCGCGGTGCTCGTTTCCTCGTCGCTCCTCCAGCCACTGTTCGGCCTGTGGTCGGATCGACGCGGCGCGATGTGGCTGCTGCCGGGCGGCGTCGCACTCGCCGGAATCGGCTCGGGTCTCGCGGCGGTCGCTCCGTCGTACGCGCTCGTCGTGGTGCTGTTCTTCGTGGCCGGTGTGGGAATCGCTGCCTACCACCCGGAGGGCGCGAAGCTCGCGGCGTACGCGAGTGGCCGGAGGCGCGCGAGCGGGATGTCCTACTTCAACATCGGCGGCAACTCGGGGTATGCGCTCGCACCGATCCTGATCACGCCGCTCGTCATCTGGCTCGGCCTCGGCGGCGGCCTGCTCGCGATGATCCCGGTCGTCGCGTTCTCGCTCTTCCTGCTGCGCGTGCTGCCGTCCCTGCGACCGCTCGTCCCCTCCGTGACCGGCCGCCGCGTGGCCGTCGGCGAGGACGACACCCGGGCGATGTTCCTGCTCTCGCTCGTCATCGGGCTGCGGAGCGTCGCGTGGTTCGCGCTGCTCGCCTTCGTCCCGCTCTGGGTCGTCGCGAACGGCGGGACGGAGGGCGAGGGTGGCCGCGAGCTTGCGCTGATGCTGGTGTCGGGCGCCGTAGGCACGCTCGTGCTCGGCCCGGTCGCCGACCGTATCGGGCTGCGGCGCACGCTGCTCGTGACCCAGACCGCGCTCCCCGGGCTGATCGTCGTCTTCGTGGCCGTCGGCGGCCTGGTCGG
>Ga0207706_10002727_pt1 | contig 17210 bp, 14 predicted proteins | sample KBSC53metaG_FD_184318 | JGI IMG/M metagenome (GOLD analysis project Ga0207706, IMG submission 184318) | Corn rhizosphere microbial communities from Kellogg Biological Station, Michigan, USA - KBS C5-3 metaG (SPAdes) (version 2) | ecosystem: Host-associated > Plants > Roots > Rhizosphere > Soil ... | reverse complement strand
GTGCAATTCGCGACCTGGAGATTGTCCTCCGCGCAAAGCTGCAGATAGCGCTCGAGCCGGGCCGAGCTATGCTCCGGGCCCTGCCCTTCGAAGCCGTGCGGCAGGAGCATGACGAGGCCGCTCGCCCGAAGCCATTTGGCTTCACCTGCAGCAACGAACTGGTCGATGATGCTTTGCGCGCCATTGGCGAAGTCGCCGAACTGCGCTTCCCACAGGACGAGGCAGCGCGGATCGGCGAGCGAATAGCCATATTCGAAGCCAAGCACTCCGAATTCGGACAGCGGACTGTCGCGCACCTCGAAGCGTGCCTCTCCGAGGGTGTTCAGCGGGATATATTTCTGGCCCGTCTGCTGGTCGACCCAGACCGCGTGGCGCTGACTGAAGGTGCCGCGCCCGCTGTCCTGGCCGGACAGGCGAACGCTCTGTCCGTCGGCGATCAGGCTTCCGAACGCGAGCGCTTCGGCGGTCGCCCAGTCGACGCCGTCGCCGCTCGCAAACATTTCCTTCTTCGCTTCGAGGATCCGCTGGAGAGTCTTGTGGATCGCGAAGCCCTGCGGGACCGTGGTCAGGACGCCCCCAAGGCGCTGGACTTCGTCCTCGCTGATGGCGGTCGGAATGTTTCGGCGCCCAAGTACCGGTTCATCGGGACGGCCGAGGCCGGCCCAGCGTCCCTCGAACCAGTCGGCCTTGTTGGGCCGGTATGAGACGGCATTCTGGAAGTCTTCTTCCAGCTCCGCGACGTGCTCCTTGGTCTCGCGCTCGATCCACGCCTGGTCGACCACGCCCTCAGCGATCAGACGTTTGCCGTAGATTTCACTGATCGGCGGATGCTTCTTGATCGCCGCGTACATCTGCGGCTGCGTGAAGCTCGGCTCATCGCCCTCATTGTGACCGAAGCGGCGATAGCACCACATGTCGATGACGATGTCGCGTCCAAAAGTCTGCCGGAATTCGATCGCGAGCTTGCAGCAAAAGGTCACGGCTTCGGGGTCGTCGCCGTTGACGTGCAGGATCGGCGCCTGGATGCCCTTGGCGACGTCCGAGGGGTAAGGCGAAGAGCGAGCGAACTGCGGGCTGGTCGTGAAGCCCACCTGGTTGTTGATGATGAAATGGATCGTGCCGCCAGTCCCGTAACCCGGAAGCCCCGAAAAGCTCAGGCATTCCCAGACGACGCCCTGCCCCGCAAAGGCCGCGTCGCCGTGAAGCAGGATCGGAAGCACGGTCTTCCCATGCTTGTCGCCGCGCAGCGTCTGGCTCGCGCGGGCCTTGCCAAGTACGACCGGATCGACCGCCTCGAGGTGCGAGGGGTTGGGAAGGAGCGACAAATGCACCTTGTTGCCGTCGAACTCCCGGTCCGATGAGGTGCCGAGGTGATATTTGACGTCGCCCGAGCCACCGACATCGGCAGGGTTCGTGGCTCCGCCGGCAAATTCGTGAAAGATCGCCTGCGCCGGCTTGCCCATGACGTTGGTGAGGACGTTGAGCCGGCCGCGATGGGCCATTCCGACGTCGATCTCGGTGACGCCCATCTGGCCGCCATATTTGATGACGGCCTCAAGCGCCGGAACGGCTCCCTCGCCGCCGTCGAGCCCGAAGCGCTTGGTCCCGACGTATTTTTTGGCGAGGAATTTTTCCCACTGCTCCGCGTGGATCACCTTGGTCAGGATCGACTGCTTGCCTTCCGGCGTGAACTGGATTGCAGCGTCCTTGCCCTCCATCCGATCCTGCAGGAAGCGCCGCTCCTCGACCTCGTTGATGTGCATATACTCGAGGCCGACATGGCCGCAATAATTGCGCTGGAGGACTGCAACGATCTCCCGGACGGTGGCCTGCTCGAAACCGAGCGCTCCGCACAGCCAGATCGGGCGATCGAGATCGTCGTCACTAAAGCCATGATATTCGGCGGTGAGATCCGCCGGCACGTCACGCCTCGTAAGGCGCAACGGGTCGAGGTCGGCCGCGAGATGGCCGCGCACCCGATAGGTGCGGATCAGCATCATCGCGCGGATGCTGTCTTCGGCGGCCTTTCGAATCGCCTGCGGATCGGTGGTCGTCTGGGCGACGCGCTCGGCGATGGCGGCCTTAACCTTCTCGATTGTCGCCTGGGTCGGATCGAGCCCGACGTTCAGCTCATCCAGCTCGGCCAGCGGCCACCCCTGCCGCGCCCAGCTGGGCCCAGCCTCTATTTCGACAATTCCCGGTACGTCGTTCAAGCCGCGAGCAACTCCTTGAGAGTCTTGCCAAGCTCAGATGGGCTGGGCGACACCTTAATTCCAGCCGCTTCCATCGCCGCGATCTTGCTTTCCGCATCGCCCTTGCCGCCGGACACGATCGCCCCGGCATGGCCCATGCGGCGTCCCGGGGGCGCCGTGCGGCCGGCAATGAAGCCGACAACCGGTTTCTTCCGGCCCCGCTTCGCTTCGTCGGCAAGGAATTGCGCCGCGTCTTCCTCGGCGCTTCCGCCGATCTCGCCGATCATGATGATCGACTTCGTTTCGTCGTCGCTGAGGAACATTTCGAGCATGTCGATGAATTCGGTGCCCTTCACCGGATCGCCGCCAATGCCGACCGCGGTCGTCTGGCCGAGGCCCTCGTTCGTCGTCTGGAAGACCGCCTCATAAGTGAGCGTGCCAGAACGGCTGACGACCCCGACGCTGCCCTTTTGGAAGATGTTTCCGGGCATGATGCCGATCTTGCATTCGCCGGGCGTCAGGACTCCAGGGCAGTTCGGTCCGATCAGGCGCGACTTCGAAGCGTCGAGCGCGCGCCGGACCTTGACCATGTCGAGCACCGGAATCCCTTCCGTGATGCAGACGATTAGCGGCACCTCGGCATCGATCGCTTCAAGGATCGAGTCTGCCGCGAATGGCGGCGGCACATAGATGACGGACGCGGTCGCGCCGGTCTTTGCGACGGCTTCGTGGACGGTATCGAACACCGGCAGACCAAGGTGCTCACTTCCGCCTTTGCCCGGAGTCACGCCGCCGACCATCTGCGTGCCGTAGGCAAGCGCCTGGCCGGTGTGGAACGTGCCGGTTTCGCCGGTCATTCCCTGGGTGATGACCCTGGTGTTGCGGTCGACGAGGATGCTCATGCCACTGCCTCTTCGGCGAGGCTGTTGTCGATCTGCTTGCAGGCTTCGAGCAGCTCCTTCACCGCATCGACGCTGACGTTGAAATTGTCGCGAGCGCTCTCGTCGAGCTCGATCTCGACGATGCGCTCCACGCCGCCCGAGCCGATCACGACCGGAACGCCGACGTAGAGATCGTCGACGCCATATTGGCCGTTGAGGTGCGCCGCGGCCGGAAGAACGCGCTTCTTGTCCTTCAAGAAGCTCTCGGCCATCGCGATCGCGCTGGTCGCCGGAGCATAATATGCCGAACCGGTCTTCAGGAGCGCGACGATCTCGCCGCCGCCACCGCGGGTTCGCTTGACGATCGCATCGATCTTATCCTGCGTCGACCAGCCCATCTTGATGAGGTCGGGGATCGGGATTCCGGCCACGGTCGAATAGGCAACCACCGGGACCATCGTGTCGCCATGACCGCCGAGAACGAAGGCGGTGATGTCCTCGACGCTGACGTTGAACTCTTCGGCGAGGAAATGGCGGAAGCGGGCGCTGTCGAGCACGCCGGCCATCCCGACGACCTTGTTGTGCGGAAGGCCGGAGAATTCGCGGAGCGCCCAGACCATCGCGTCCAGGGGATTCGTGATGCAGATCACGAAGCTGTCGGGAGCATGCTTGCGAATTCCTTCGCCAACCGACTTCATCACCTTGAGGTTGATCCCCAAGAGATCGTCGCGGCTCATGCCGGGCTTTCGAGCGACGCCTGCCGTCACGATGCAGACATCCGCGCCCGCAATGTCGGCATAGTCCGACGTTCCCTTGAGCTTCACGTCGAAGTCGTCGACCGGACCAGCCTGCGCGATGTCGAGCGCCTTGCCTTCGGGAATTCCTTCGGCGATGTCGAACAGGACGATGTCGCCGAGCTCCCGCATGGCCGCCAAATGGGCCAGCGTTCCGCCGATCATTCCCGCGCCGATGAGCGCAATCTTCTTCCGAGCCATTGAGCTGCTGCTTTCCTCTGTTTTTATGGGCGGCACCGGGGGCCGGCCGCCAGGGTTGGCGGCGCTCTAAACCGCTCGGCGGAGTCGGGCAACCGCGTTGGAATCGCGGCGGCCGGCAACGATCAGGGCGGCCGGTCTAGATCCCGGCGGCCGTTTTGCTGGAAACCATTGCTGTCAACGAAGGTTCAAGAGCTGAGGTTGAGGATGTTTGAACTATGAAACAGCTATTTCTGATTGCGGGCGCCCTGGCGCTCGGTGCTGCCGGGACGGCATTTGCCAAGCCTGGTAACGGTAATGGCCACGGCCATGGAAATGGGCACGACTATTACAACTATGGCGACGCCTACGGAGGCGGCTGCCCGCCGGGCCTCGCAAAGAAGCACAACGGCTGTCTTCCGCCCGGCCAGGCGAAGAAGCTCTACCGCGGCCAGCGTTGGGAGAGCGGTTACGGATCTTATTACGGCTACAACCAGATCCCGTACGATCTCCGCCGCCGCTACGACCTGAATTCGCGCTATCGCTATTATTACAACGACGGGTACCTCTACCAGGTCGACCCGCGCACCATGTTGGTGCAACAGGTGATCAGCGCCCTCCTGCGATAGGAAGCCATTCGAATGCATCAGAGGCCGCTCGGTTCTCCGGGCGGCCTTTTCTTCGGGGCTCGACGCGTGCTAGCGGCGGGCCATGGCCGAGTTCACCCTTCCCAAGAACAGCAAGATCACCAAGGGCCGCGAATACAAGCCCGAAGAGGGCAAGCGGCTCAGGACATTCAAGATCTACCGCTACGATCCGGACACGGGCACAAACCCGCGCTTCGATCGCTACACGATCGATCTCGACAAGTGCGGCCCGATGGTTCTGGACGCGCTCATCAAGATCAAGAATGAGATCGACCCGACCCTGACGTTCCGTCGTTCGTGCCGCGAAGGCATTTGCGGATCGTGCGCCATGAACATGGAAGGCCGGAACGGCCTCGCTTGTACCACTGCGATCGACGACCTGAAGGGCGACGTCCAGATCACGCCGCTTCCGCACATGGAAGTGGTGAAGGACCTGGTTCCCGACCTCACGCACGCCTACGCGCAATATGCGTCGATCCAGCCGTGGCTGAAGACGGCGAGCCCAGCGCCTTCTCGCGAGCGGTCGCAGTCGCCCGAAGATCGCGCGAAGCTCGACGGCCTCTATGAGTGCATCCTGTGCTTCTGCTGCTCGACGAGCTGCCCGAGCTATTGGTGGAATTCCGACAAGTTCCTGGGCCCTGCGATCCTGCTGCAGGCCTATCGCTGGCTTGCCGACAGCCGCGACGAGGCAAGCGGCGAGCGGCTCGACCAGCTGGAGGATCCGTTCCGCCTCTATCGTTGCCACACGATCATGAACTGCGCGAACGTCTGCCCCAAGGGCCTCAATCCGGCGAAGGCGATCGCTGAGACCAAGAAATTGATCGCCGAGCGAGCCGGTTGACGGATTCCGACGGACAAAAGGCGCGGGCAGCGTGAGCGACGAGAGCGATCAGAACGAGCTGATGGAGGATGTGGGAGTCCCTCGCGGGGCCACGCCCGATCCCGATAATGAGGGCTGGTACAGCTGGGGCGATTTCCCGCGCTCCAGCTTTGCAGCCGCGACCGGCCGGCTCCTGTTCAGGCCGGACGGGCCGGGGCGCGGGATCGCGCGCATGTTCCCGACCGAAGACCATATGAACATGGGCGGGTCGATCCATGGCGGAGCGATCATGAGCTTCATCGACATGTCGTTGTTTGCCGGCGGCCTGTGCGCTGGAATGGAGAGGGCGCATTACGTCACGCTAAACCTGACGACCCACTTTCTCGCACGCGGCCAGGCCGGTTCGCCGCTCGATTCCCATGTCGAGGTGGTGAAGCAGACCCGCGGGCACGTATTTCTCCAGGGCGTGGTCAAGCAGAACGGCGAGAATTGCTATAGCTTCATCGGGACGCTGAAGAAGGTGAATCGGCCAAACGGCCCGAGCCAATGAGCGGACCCGTCCGGGCCGCATATGAACAGCTGCTTGCCGCACATGAGCTGAAACCCGATCCCGCGCAGGGGAGCGCGGTCGAGGCGCTCGACAGGCTTGCGGCAGGCATCGAAGAGCCGCGATTCTTTGCCCGACTGTTCGGTTCCAAACGTGAAGGTCCCGCGGGTGTTTACCTCTGGGGCGGGGTCGGTCGCGGCAAATCCATGCTGATGGACCTTGCGTTCGAGGCGATTCCGGTCGGCCCAAAGAGGCGCGTGCATTTCCACGAGTTCATGCTGGAGACCCACGCCCGACTTCGGGTCGCCCGGGAACGCGAGGAGGGCGATCCGATCGAGCCTGTGGCGGAGCAGATCGCCCAGGAGACAAAGCTCCTGTGCTTCGATGAGATGCAGGTGACCAATCCGGCCGACGCGATGATCCTGTCACGGCTGTTCGGGAAGCTGATCGACCAGGGCGTCAAGATCGTGACGACCTCGAATCGTCCGCCACGCGATCTCTACAAGGGAGGGCTCAATCGCGAGCTTTTCATTCCCTTCATCGAGCTTATCGAAAAAATGATGCTCTTGGTCGAAGTGAACGGACCGACGGATTACCGGCTGGACCGTCTCACCGGCGTCGAAGTGTGGCATGTGCCCAACGGGCCTGAAGCGACTGCGGAGCTCAGCCAGGCATTTTTCCAGCTGACCGACTATCCCGTAGAAGACCGCGCCAAGGTCCCGTCGGAGGACATCGATGTGGGCGGAGGACGAACACTCCACGTCCCCAAAAGCCTGAAAGGCGTCGCGGTCTTCTCGTTCAAGCGGCTCTGCGGCGAGGCCCGCGGCGCGGAGGATTATCTCGCCATCGCACGGCGTTATCACACGGTGATCATCGTCGGCATTCCCGTAATGGGGCCGGAGATGCGCAACGAAGCGGCGCGCTTCGTCACGCTGATCGATGCGCTATACGAGCATCGGGTGAAGCTCCTGGCGGCGGCGGATGCCGAGCCTGACAATCTGTATCGCGCTGGGGACGGCACCTTCGAATTCCTGCGAACAGTAAGCCGCCTCGAGGAAATGCGAAGCGCCGAGTATCTGGCCGAAGGGCATGGCACCGTAACTTGACGCGCCGGTCGGGGCCGGTAGCGTGCCGCAACTTATTTTCCGGGGAGAGGGAATCCATGCGCTATTTGCTCGCTGTCACCGCGCTCGCGGCCATCGCTTCAACCGCAGCGACCGCTGCCGGACCCCAGCTCACGCCTGCCCAGCGCGACGCGACTCATGCGATGTTCGAGCACATCATCAACACGCCGACGGTGATCGGCCGGCACAAGGTGCCCGAGATGGCGCAATTCGTCGCCGATCAGTTCAAGGCGGGCGGCTTCCCCGCGGAAGACGTGCACGTCATTCCCTATCACACAGGAAGTGCGACGACGGGCGATGACGACACGGCCGCGGTGATCGTTCGCTGGCGCGCGCCGGGCAATCCGAAGGCCAAGCCGATCCTGCTGATGGGACACATGGACGTTGTCGAGGCGAAGCGCGAGGATTCGACCACCGACCCCTTCGTCATGACCGAACGCGACGGCTATTATTACGGCCGCGGCACCATCGACATGAAGGACGGCATCACTGCCATCACCCAGTCGATGATCAACCTCCGGGCTGCCGGGTTCAAGCCGAAGCGCGACATCGTCGTGCTCTTCACGGGCGATGAGGAAACCAACGGCATCGGCGCGAGGAAGGGCGCGACCGAGTGGCTAGACATGCTCGGACATCCCGAATTCGGCCTCAACGCCGACGGTGGCGGCGGCGGATTCAACCCTGACGGCTCGCCGGCGGGCTTCCTGATGCAGACGGCGGAGAAGACCTTCGCAGGTTACACCTTTACGGTGCGAAATCGCGGCGGACACTCATCGAAGCCGCGCAAGGACAATGCGATCTACAGCCTTGCCCACGCGCTGGAGCGGCTCGAAGCCTATCGGTTCACGCCCAAGCTCAACGAGACGACCCGCGCCTATTTTACCGCCCGGCAGAAGACGGAGAAGGGTCCGCTTGGCGACGCGATGCGCCGCTGGCTCGCCAATCCGAATGACGGAGAGGCCGCCGACATCATCGAGGCGAGCGAGAGCGAGGTCGGCCTGACGCGGACGCGCTGCGTTCCTACCCGCCTGTTCGGCGGCCATGCCGATAACGCCTTACCCCAGCTCGCGACTGCGATGATCAATTGCCGCATTTTCCCGGGTGAGGACCCGAACGACGTCAAGGCCGAGCTGGAGAAAGTGGCTGCTGACCCGACCGTCGTGGTCACGCGCAACGATGATTATGTCGCATCCCTGGGATCGCCGTTGCGCGCGGACGTGACCGGCGCATATACGAGGGCGGTCCAGGCGCTTCATCCCGGGGTTCCGATCTCGCCTGAAATGTCGACGGGCGCGAGCGATGCCCGCCCGTTCCGGGTCGCCGGAATTCCGGTCTACGGCGTCAACGGAGCCTGGGTGCAGGTCCCGACCGATTTCCGGGCGCATGGCAAGGATGAGCGAATCCCGATTCAGTCGCTTTACGACAATGTCGTCCACTGGCAGTTGATGCTGAAGGATCTCACCGGAAAATAGCCGTTAGAAAAGAGTAACTTGACGCGACCCTGCCTCAACGTAGGGTCGCGTTGCCGTTTCGAAGGAATCGAGTTGATGCGCCGAATCGCCGCCCTGATGCTTGCCCTGAGCTCGACCGTCGCTCTCGCGGCGACCGATCCACGGATGGTCCCGACCCAGCTGCCGGCAGCTTGGCAGGCCAAGACACGCGAACTGTTCAAGCAGGCGATCGAGATCCCGAGCGTCCACCATCGCGGGATGACGCCAAAGGTTGCCGAGCTGCTGGCGGATCAGTTCCGCAAAGCCGGCATCCCTGACTCCGACATTCACATCATGCCCTACGAGGCGCTCCCCGGCGACCAGACCGCGGCGCTAATCGTCCGCTGGCGCTCGCCTCATGCAACGAAGAAGCCGATGCTGATCCTCGGCCACATGGATGTGGTCGAAGCGAAGCGGGAGGATTGGAAATACGATCCCTTCGTATTCCGCGAGGAAGGTGGATACTTTCTCGGTCGCGGCTCGTCCGACATGAAGAACGGCGACGTCGCCACGACCATGGCTGCCGTGAAGCTAATATCGCAAGGCTTCAAGCCGAACCGGGACATCATCTTCTTCTACAGCGGCGACGAAGAGACCCGGGGAGTCGGAGCGACGCTCGGCTCGACGAAATGGCGTAACCTGACCGACGCGGAATTCGGGCTCAACGCCGATGGCGGCGGAGCATCCTACGATCGCAACTTCAAGCCCCTCGGCTTTGGCATTTCCATGGCCGAGAAGACGTTCCAGACGTATTTCTTCACGACGCGCAACCGTGGTGGACACAGCTCGCGGCCGCGCCCGGACAATGCAATCTACGATCTTGCGGACGCGCTGGAGAAATTGCGCACGCACCGCTTCCAGCCGATGCAGAACGAGATCACCCGAGGTTATTATGAAGAGCGTGCCCGGCAGGAGGGCAATAGCCCGCTCGGCCAGTCGATCCGCGCGTGGCTCGCCAATCCGAAGGATGGCGCAGCCGCGGATGCAATCGAGGCCAATCCGCTCGAAGTCGGTCTGACCCGCACCCGATGCGTCGCGACGATGCTGAAGGGCGGCCATGCAGATAATGCGCTTCCGCAGATGGCGCAGGCGACGGTGAACTGCCGCATCTTTCCCGGCGTGCAACCAAAGGATGTGCAGGCTGAGCTGCAGTCGGTGGTCGGTCCGAACGTAGAGATCACGCCGGACCCGGAATATATTGGCGTGCCGACGCCGGCTTCGCCGCCGCGACCGGACGTCATCAACGCGGTGAAGGCTGCATCACTCAGGTTCCACGGGCCGGACATGCACGTGTTTCCCGTGATGTCGACGGGAGCTTCGGACGGCAGCTTCTTCCGCGCGCAGGGAATCCCCGTTTACGACGTGGATGGCAGCTGGGGCATTTCGCCGGACGATGAGCGCGCCCACGGCCTCGACGAGCGGACGCCAGTAAGGTCGATGTACGACGACGTCCTGCACTGGGAGATGATCATGAAGGCGCTCGCCGGCTAACGGATCACCCTTTTCCGACCGTGAGGGCAGCTTGGCCACGCTTGCTTATAGCCCATCGTAGTCCGCCAGTTCGAGGGGACTTGGTCTCCAGTGCGAGCTTTCTCGCGGCGAGATCCTCAAGGAGTTCGGAGATGCGGTTGATTGGTATGCCGCTGTCGTCGGACGCTCCAGTTCGCGTTCGGTAATTCTTGCGCGACAGCGCCTGCAGCACACTGCGCTCCTCAGGAGTGAGTGGCACAGCTGCCGGTTCGTTCTGAGGTAGCTCCTCATTGGCCTCTGGCTCAGGCGCCGGCGTGGCTCCAGCGTCCACGTCCTCGACTTCCCCGGCGACCTCCTTGACCTTGTCCTTGAGATTCTTCGTGTCCGCCGCGTTCGCATTCACCTTCTCTTCAACGCGGTCTACCTTCTGCAGGACACGCTGCGAAAGATCATCAATGAACCGCCGGCCCAGAAAAGCGGCCAATAAGCACAGGCCAGCAAAAATGAGATAGGATTGGAGACGATCGTTGTGATCGTTCGATAAAATGGACGTCATGATTCCACTGCGGACCAGGCTCAGGAACAGTGGCACACAGGCCGAGGCAACAAGTCCCAACATCAGGTATCGCAAAAAGGGGCTGAAGCCCGCATCCGGGTCCGTCGCCGGGTCTCGCGACAAGAGGGCAGCAAATCCCCCGATCACCCCTGCGATTACGATAATTGCAACGCTCCAGATCAGCGCTGGGAGCTGTTCCGGACCAGTCGAGGTCAGCGAGGCTATAGTGTTGGCCGGAGCGACGTCCATGTACGCCTCCCTGCATTCGATCCGGCAGCGAAAGATTAATAGCTCAGATGCCTCGTGGCAACGCAACTTGCATAATGCTCACGCACGGACGTCAGGCAGAGGCCAAACCTTTGGCAGCCTTCAGCACCTCTTCGGCGTGCTTGGGCACTTTCACCTTGCGCCAAACCTTAAGGATCGTGCCATCGTCGCCGATCAGATAGGTCGCGCGCTCCATTCCCATATATTTGCGACCGTACATCGACTTTTCGACCCAGGTCCCGAACGCGTCGGAAATGCGGCCGTCCTCGTCGGAGACCAGGGGTACGGCGAGGTCGTACTTGGCGATGAACTTTTCATGTTTCTTCATCGGGTCGCGTGACACGCCGATCACCTTCACCCCGGCCTTCGCATAGTCGCCGGCCAGCGCGGTGAAATTCTGGGCCTCGAGCGTGCAGCCCGACGTATCGTCCTTGGGATAAAAATAGAGAACGAGCGGCTGGCCCGGAGAAGCGAGGTCCACCCCGCTGCCGTCGCTCGCGGTGAGTGTCATCGAGGGTGCCCTGTCGCCTTCATTCATCGCCTATGCCTCTTGCTTGATGCTGTTCCACAATGCGGCAATGCTCTGCCGGGCAGCGTCATGCTCTGCAAGCAGCTCATCCCAGCTCGACGCGCCGCACGTCTCGGCCACCAGCTGCCAAGTCTCCGCGGTCGGCTTGATCTCGCCCGGTGCAACCAGCCGCATCATCACTAGCATGCGCGAGAGCAACTTTAGCGCATCAACAATATTTGCCGGTACCAAAGATTCCGCTTCCAGTTCCGCCAGCGCGACTTCGAGCCGCGAGTTCAGACCCACGTGCCTGGTCAGCTGCAGGACGTGCACGGAAAATTCGAGGTCGACCAGGCCTCCCGGTCCGAGCTTGACGTCGAGCGCGCTTTTCGGCGGCTTGTGACGCTCCATGTCGGTTCGCATCTTCACGGCATCCGCCACGACCTTCGAAGAATCGCGCGGCATTCGGAGGATGCCGTTGATCATGTCGGAGACCTGCTTGCGAACTTCGGCAGAACCGTAAACGGGGCGAGCGCGGCAAAGCGCCATATGCTCCCAGGTCCAGGCCTCATCCCGCTGGTACTTTTCGAAAGCCTCCAGCGAAATGACCCGCATCCCCGTCGATCCGCCCGGCCGCAGCCGAATGTCCACGTCATAGAGCGGGCCGGCCGCGGTCGGGACGCTGAGAGCGGCGGTGACACGGCTGGCAAGCCGGTTGAAATAGTCATTGGGGCCCAAAGGCTTCGCACCGACGGAAATCCCGCCCTGATCGGCCGAATGAAGATAGATGAGATCTAGGTCGGAAGCATGGGTCAGCGAATGTCCGCCAAGGCGCCCGAGCCCAAGCACGACCAGCTCGCTTCCGGGGAATCGGCCGTGTGGGATCTCAAACTCCCTTTCCGAAGCCTGCCCGAGAGCGACCACGGTTCCCTCGGCAACGCGCGCGTAGCCTTCGGTCACATCGAGCGGATCGCGGTGCCGGTCGATCAGCTGGACTCCGAGCGCGAAACGCCGCTCGTTGACCAGCCGACGGACCCGGTCGAGGCCGACGTCGTAAGGATGGCCCGACATTGCGCGGGTCAACAGCTCCGCGAACTCGCCGGCCGGTGGAGGCATGGCAAAGCAGGACGCGTCGAACAGGCCCTCGAAGAGTTCGGGTCGCCGCGCGAGCTGATCGGCCAGGGTCGGAGCGTGGGCCAGGATTTTCGCGAGCAGCCGAGCCAGGGCGGGCCGCGCCTCCAGCAACCGAAAGAAGTTCAGCCCGCTGGACAAGCGCTCGACGATGTCGCTGAGGCGATTGAGGGCTCGATTGGGATCGGCGCCCGCGGCAATGGCACGGAGGAGTCCCGGCAACATCGCCTCGAATGCGTGTTGCGCGGCGGGCGAACGCAATGCGCGCGCCTTGCCCGACCGCCAGTCGGCAATATGGCGAACCGCCGTTTCCGGTTCTGCGAAACCGACCGACTTCAATTCCTCAACCAGGATGCCGGGGTCGTTCGACAAACGGCTGCTGCTTTCGGGCGCCAGGCTGTCGAAAATCTCCCCGGTCCGCTCCACGTGGGGCTCAAGCTGCTCGAGCAACGCTTGACCGTTTTCCAGTCCGTGCAGCTGCGCGACATTGTCGAGCAAGGCCGGGTCGGGCGGGATCAGGTGCGTCTGCGCATCGTCCACCATCTGAACGCGATGCTCGATTGTGCGCAGAAGCCGATACGCATCCGCCAGCTCTTGAGCATTGCTTTCTTCCAGCCTTCCCGCCGCAAGCAGGGAATGGATTGCGTCCAGGGTCGCGGAATTCCGTACCGATGCATCGCGGCCGCCATGGATCATCTGCTGGATCTGGACGAAGAATTCGACCTCGCGGATCCCGCCACGCCCGCGCTTGAGGTCGTATCCGGTGCCGATATTTGCGCCTTGCGCGAAATGGTCGCGGATTCGCGCCGAGATTTGCCGCACTTCCTCGATCACCCCGAAATCGAGCGAACGCCGCCAGACAAACGGCTGGATCGCATCGAGGAAGCGCTGACCAAGTGCGATGTCGCCAGCGGCGGCCCTTGCGCGGATGAACGCTGCCCGCTCCCACGGCAGTGCGCTCGATTCATAATGCGAAATGGCGGCGTTGATCGGAAGCGCGATCGGAGTAACCTCGGGCGATGGCCGGAGCCGCAGATCGACACGCTGGACATACCCGTCCTCGCTGCGTTTCTGCAGGATCTCGATCAGTCGCCGTCCAATTCGAACTGCCGCTTCGCCAGCTTCCTCGCGGCCGCGCTTCGGGAGAGTTTCTGGATCGAAGATCAGGAGCAAATCGACGTCCGACGAATAATTGAGCTCGTGGCTTCCGAGCTTGCCCATGGCGATCACCGCGAAACCCTGCGGCTCTTCGTCCGGCACCCGTTCAACGATGGCCGCGCTGATCGCCTCGTCGATCGCCTGATCCGCAAAATCGGAGAGCAGCCGAGTTACATCCTCGAGCGGCAGCTCGCCTGAGAGGTCGCCGAGCGCAACGGCAAGGGCCAGGCCCAGCCGTCGCTTCCTCAGTCGAGAATCGATGTTTTCGCCTGCCCCTGCAACCGCCAGCTCCGCGGCAGCGCGAGCACCCGTGGCCATGAACGCATCGGCGATGTCGCCGCGGGTCAGCATCGCCTCGCGAAGAAAAGGCGAGTGGCGCCTCGCCCTATCGATCGCGCCGCCCCTGTCCTTGATCGATGTGTGCCGGGTCATTCGCCCCTTTTCATGTTTCGCCGCCGATTCCGTCGAAACTTCTGCGGCCTTTGGGTCGTTAGCAACGACAATGAAGCTGGAACATGAATCTGTTTCGGCGTCGGATTTGAACATGATGGACAGCCGAGTAATCCGGGTGGACGTTACACCGACGCAAGCGGGCATCACTGCCGCGCTTCGCCGTGCCTTCGAAGCGGCGGCGTCGGAGCCGTGTGATCGGGATTTTGCGGACCTTCTCCGCCGGCTCAACTGAGGGCCGGTTCAGGACCTTCGCGAAGGTAGCCGCGATTAATCGTGATCGCGGCTGAGATCGTCGACTTCACCCATGATGGTCTGCAGCGCAGACTTGTTGGGATCAGTCCGATGCTGACGCCTTGAAGGCAATTTACCGCTCGACAGCAGCTGCTCGAGCGCCACGCGTCCGCGGGCCACCCGGCTTTTGATCGTACCGACCGCGCAGCCGCAAATTTCGGCCGCTTCCTCATAGGCAAAGCCCCCAGCGCCGACGAGGATCAGCGCCTCGCGCTGGGGCTGAGGCAAATGCATCAGGGCCCGCTGCATGTCGCCGAGCTCGATATGCCGATCCTGGCTTGCCGGCGCAGCAAGGATCTTGGAGGCCGTCACATCGTCCCATTCGCCCTTGAAGCGGGCGCGGCGCATCTGGCTCAGGAACAGATTGCGAAGGATGATGAAGGTCCAGGCGCGCATGTTCGTGCCGGCTTGGAAGCGCTTGCGGGCGGCCCAGGCCTTTAGCAGCGTTTCCTGCACCAGATCGTCGGCGAGATCGCGGCTGCCCGAAAGAGAACGGCCGAACGCACGCAGGTGAGGGATCACCGCCGCGAGTTGTTCCTTGAATTCCGGATCGGACAACGGAACGGGTTCCGCCGAAGCGGTTGCCGGTCTTTCCTCCTCGCGAGCTTCCGTCAAACTAGACCCCACCCGTTGAACAGCACAGCCGTGGCTGCGTGAGCGTGACAACAACATGAACGGCGATTTCAGAAAGAAGCTAGGTGCTTACGCGCGGCCAACCAAGAATATCACCGCGAAAATAATCACCACCAGCAACGTTCCGAAGACGAGAACATTTCGGGCAACACCCGGCGTTGATCCTGCACGAGCCTCCGTCGTGGTTTCTCGAACCGGTGCATCGGAGGTACGTGGATTGGTCATTTACGCTCTCGTCACGAAATCACTATTCCCCCGGCCAACGCGCCGAGTGGAATCGTGTTCCGCAAGTCAGGCGGCTGGCACGGTGGCCGCGTCGAAAAATAGCGCCTGGGCGATCGCCGCCTTCACCGTCGACCGCTGGAACGGCTTGGTGATGAGGAAGGTCGGCTCAGGCCGGGTCCCCGTGAGCAGCCGTTCGGGGAAGGCGGTAATGAAGATCACCGGAACGGAAAATTCCGCGAGAATGTCCTTCACCGCATCGATTCCGCTGGAATCGTCCGCGAGCTGAATGTCCGCGAGCACGAGTCCCGGCGGGCTTTGACGCGCCTGGGCGACCGCTTCGTCGCGCGTCACCGCGACTCCCGTCACATTGTGGCCGAGATCGCGAACAATCGTTTCGATATCCATCGCGATGATCGGCTCGTCCTCGATGATGAGAACGTCGGCCAGCGTCTGACGCTCGATTTCCTCGAGCGCTTCCGCGACCAGCGAGTCGACGTCGGCCGGCGAGGCGCCGATCAGATAAGCGGTATCTTCCGACGAAAACCCCTCGAGAGAGGTGAGCAGGAGCGCCTGGCGTGAGAGCGGCGTGATCCGCGACAAACGCGCCTGGGCGATTCCCTCCGCGCCTGCCAGGCCCTGCGAAGGCTCCGGCCCTTCTTCAATATTGGCGGTCGACCAGATCGCATGGAACGTCTTGTAAAGACCGAGACGCGCGTCGACGTCCCGCGGGAATTCGTCGGGCTTCGCCACAATCGCCTCGAGGGTCGCGCGGACGAATGCATCGCCATGAGCCTGGCTACCCGTCAGGGCACGCGCATAGCGGCGAAGGAATGGCAGGTGGGGTGCAAGTTCCTGGCCAAGGGACATGATCGGCTGTTCTCCGTCCAAAGCAATTGCGCCGTATGTCGGCGCCTACATATTGTTGCAACCCTGGAAGGACCTAAACGCCTGGGCTTCTCCGCCCCCCAGAGATTGAATCCCAACTGGAACAAAGCACTGGCGATTTGGTTTCGTATCCGGGCCGGGCTTGCTGCAAAGCAGAGAATGCCATGCAGCGGCCGGCCCAATGCGTATCGGGGCGGTGCAGTGTCGTATTGGCCAGTTGCGCGTTCCATTGAGATGATTATGAGCGCGCGAGGACCCGCGCGAGGGGGACTAACAGTTGAGTGCCAGGAAGCGAAGCGAAAGGGAGGGAGCCGGAGATTCCATGCGCTCAAAGAAGTCCCCGGCTTCTGAGCGGAATGCCTCCAAGCGCCGCGGCGATCTCGGACGAGCACTGCGCTCCGTCTACGACGACACGTTGCGCGAAACGGTCCCCGACGATTTCCTCAGCCTTCTCGGGAAGCTCAGCTAGGCACAGAGCTGCGCGGCGAGTGGCTGAATGACGATCGTTGAGCGATTCTCGCGGCTTCCCACCTCTGCCAAGCTCCTTCTCATTCTTACGGCGCTGCTGCTGCCGATAGGAATCGCGCTTGCATGGGTCGGAACCGCCGGTATCCGCCAGGCAACCGTTGCGCTCGAGGAGCGAAATCACGTTCAATCGCGCGTCGCGGCGCAGGCCATCGAGAGCCTGATCGCGCGCAACGCGCTTGCGCTTCGAATCGCAGCTGCGGGAGCACTGCGGAAGCCCGGGGGGGATCTCTGCGCGGAGGCGGCGCAGGCGCTTGAGACGGCGCCGGCAATCAGTCGAAGCTTCTCCTTGCGCTCGCCAACAGGTGAGTTGCTCTGCACTTTTGGGGGGTTCGTCCCCAAGGACGCCAGTCCCATCGTTGCCCCCGGCAATATCCAGGTCTGGCTCGATCCAAGCATGCGCGAAGTCGACGTTCGCGTCGGAGTCGAGGGCGGG
>Ga0207706_10002723_pt1 | contig 17218 bp, 14 predicted proteins | sample KBSC53metaG_FD_184318 | JGI IMG/M metagenome (GOLD analysis project Ga0207706, IMG submission 184318) | Corn rhizosphere microbial communities from Kellogg Biological Station, Michigan, USA - KBS C5-3 metaG (SPAdes) (version 2) | ecosystem: Host-associated > Plants > Roots > Rhizosphere > Soil ... | reverse complement strand
TGTCGCGTTTTCCGATCACGAACATGGTGTGCACTTTCATTTGTTCGGCGCGCTGGATTTTGCCGTTGATCTTGTCGGCGCCTTCGTCGATTTCTGCGCGGACTTGATTAGCGCGCAGTTCGTTCAAAATCGATCGCGCGTAATCGATTAGCTTCGGATCGTCGCTGATCGTGAGGATGCGCACCTGTTCAGGAGACAACCAGAGCGGGAAATTGCCCGCGTAATGCTCGATCAAAAATCCGATAAAACGTTCGTGCGTGCCGAGCGGCGCGCGATGAATGCAGATCGGAATCTTATCGATGTTGTCGCGATCTTTATAGCGAAGATCAAAATTGCGCGGCTGCGCGAAATCGACCTGGTTCGTCGCGATGGAAAACTCGCGTCCGATCACGCTCCACGCCTGCACATCGATCTTTGGACCGTAAAACGCCGCTTCGTTCGGCACTTCAACGTAGTTAATCCCGGAGTTCGTTAGAACGTTGCGTGTCATCTCTTCGGTTTGTTTCCAAAGCTCTGGTTCATCGACAAATTTTTCGCCAAGCTTCGCTGGATCGTGCGTCGAGAAACGCATCAGATATTTGTCGATCCCGAAGAGTTTGAAGTAATTCAGATACATCTCGTTCACGGCATTGAACTCCGCTTCAAACTGCTCCGGGGTGCAATAAATATGTGCGTCGTTCATTTGCAGCGAGCGTACCCGCATGAGTCCGAACAACTCGCCGCTCTGCTCGTACCGATAACACGTCCCGTACTCCGCGAGCCGCAAGGGCAGATGGCGATAACTGCGTGGAATTGCCGCAAACAACTTATGATGATGCGGACAATTCATCGCCTTGAGGTAGTAACGCTTCGGAGAAGGAAGGAAATGCAATGCCATCTTCGCATCGACTATTCGCTGGTTCGCCTGTTTGATGTTCTCCGGTGCCCTACCTTGGAAAAGTAATTCGTTTATCCAAGCTAATCGCCCCTCCCGCGATGCGGGAGTACTGCCCAAAGAGCCTAATTTCGCGAGGGCTTCCGCGGACAGCTTTGGGAGAGAAGCCTCAAATTGAAGCATTTCTTCTTCTGCCTGTCGGACGATCTCGCTAAGGTCTCGTCTCCGCTCTCGATCCTCGTCGAGTTCCATCGGTGGAAACATCGACTCGGCGTAGTAGGGAAGATGGCCGCTCTTTTTATACAGGCTTTCGCGCGCGATGTGCGGCGTGCGGACTCGTTGGTAGCCGGCGGCGAACTCGGTTTCTTTCGCCAGCTTTTCCAGTTCCTCTGCGATTATTGCGCCACGCGGAAGAAACATTGGAAGACCGGGACCGACGTCATCGTCGAAAACAAAGAGCTCGAGTTCGCGTCCAAGCTTGCGATGGTCGCGCTTTTTCGCTTCCTCGAGCATGGTGAAGTAATCATCGAGTTCCTTCTTCGTTTTGAAGGCGGTGCCGTAAATGCGCTGCAATTGGGGATTCTTTTCGTCGCCTTTGTAGTACGCGCTCGCGACGTTCGTCAGGCGGAATGCGCCGATGTTTCCCGTGCGCATCACGTGCGGACCGGCGCAGAGATCGATAAAATCGCCGTTGCGATAGAGGGAAATTCTTTCGTCCGCCGGAATGTTTTCTATGATGTCGATCTTGAATTTGCTTGGCTGATCGCGTTCGCTTAGCGCGGCAAGTCGGCCTTTCTTGCCGAGGTCGAGCGCTTCATCGCGCGAAACTTCCACCCGTTCGAACGGATGGTTCGCTTTGATCTCCTTTTTCATCTCCGCCTCGATCTTCTCGAAGTCGTCGGGCGAAATCCGGTGCGGAACATCGACGTCGTAATAAAAACCGTTCTCGACCGGCGGCCCGGCCGCGAACTGCGCTTCCGGCCAAATCTTCAAAATCGCAGTCGCAAGTACGTGCGACGCCGAATGACGCAGACGCTCCAAGTCCGTCATTTGCGCGCGCTCATCTAAAGTTTTGCGGTCTTCTTTCATCGAGAGCCGTGAAAATTAACCACGAAGCCCATGAAGGACACGAAGAATTTGCGCGGGAGCGCTGCCGGACCGGCCGTCACACAATTGTAACTTGGCAGTAGTCGTCCCTCCTTTGTAGTCTCTGTCGCCGATACATTCCACCCATGAATCCTGCCGAACTTTTTCGTCACGACACCGACGCCTTGAAACTCGCGCCCGGCGATACTCTCTTCCGCCAAGGCGACAAAGGCGAGAAGGTGTACGTGTTGTTGGAAGGGGAAATGGAGATCATGCTTGGCGATTTTGTGCTCGAGACCGCAGGACCAGGAGCGCTGATTGGTGAGATGGCATTGATTGATGACAGCCCGCGCACAGCCACCGCAGTGGCGAAGACCTCCTGCCGACTGGCGGAAATCGATCGACGGCGGTTCCATTTTCTCGTTCAGCAAACGCCGCATTTTGCCACGCACGTGATGAAAATACTGGCTGATCGCTTGCGTCACATGAACGCTGTTACAGCAGCGCGATAGGAAATCTCGACACAACCACGGCGCACGCTGCTTTCGCCGCAGCGCACTCAGCGTTAATCTTTGGCGTGCGAAGACTTGCCCAAGTTCTAGTTCTTGCTGCGGTTGCTGCGGCCGGTTACGGACAAAAGCCGACATCGGTCAGCGATCGTGCACCGGGCCAGCAAATGGTTCAGCGGCAGCTGAGGGCGCGCGGAATCAACAACCAACGCGTGCTAGCTGCGATGGTGAAAGTGCCTCGCGAAGAATTTGTTCCGCCCAACTTGCGCGCTGCAAGCTATGAAGACCGGCCCTTACCAATTGGCTGGGATCAAACTATTTCGCAACCGTACATCGTGGCTGTTATGACAGAGCAGTTGCGTCCAAAGCCGAACGATCGTGTTTTGGAAATCGGGACGGGCTCTGGTTATCAGGCTGCGATCCTGGCCGAGCTCGTGGCGGACGTTTACACAATTGAAATTATCGAGCCACTTGCAAAAATCGCGGAAGCAACGCTTCAGCGTCTGGGCTACAAGAATGTTCACGTAAAAGCGGGGGACGGGTATCAGGGTTGGCCAGAGCATGCGCCGTTCGATGCGATCACTGTCACGTGCGCTCCTGATCACGTTCCACAACCACTGATCGCACAGTTGAAAGAGGGCGGCCGAATGATCATCCCCGTCGGCGGGTTCGGAAATCAGGAGCTTTATCTTCTCGAGAAAAAAAATGGCGAACTGCAGCGGCGCGCTGTTTTGCCCGTTCGTTTTGTGCCGATGACAGGAGAGGCGACGAAGCGGAAGTGATCAGTGATTTGCCTTAGCGTGCTGTCTCAGCGCACCAGCTCTAGCGAGGCGGATCCGAACTCCGCTGCGGACAGCGGACGCTACAGCCAGTAGTTATTTGATTACGGCTAGCTTCTTCAGATCAACGCGCTTGACCCATTCCTGCAATTCCTTCGGGTCCTGGTTCTGCAACTCGATCTGGAGGAAATAACGTTTGGCGACCATTATCCAAAGCGTGGCGTGTTTACCTTCCTTCTCGAAGGCTTCGAACCCGGGATTACCATCGATCGTGACTGACTTGCTGTAGCCTTCGCTGGTTTCGCTGGTGTTATTCCACGCAGCGGTCGTCGCGCTAACGTAATCCGGATTCGCGGCCGAATCGAGGATGCTGATCGCCGCGGTCGGAAGATTCTCGCCTTCGCCTTTGCGGTAATCGCGATGCACGTTGGTAATCTTGAATCCGCCGGCATCTTCCGTCGAACCCTCTGGTTTATCAGCTGACCAGCCTTGCGGGGCGTCTGGCAAAATGGGAAGCAATTTCTGATAGTCGACGGAATCAGGCACGAGAATCGGCTCGTTCTGAGCGGATACCGTCCCAATGCGGAAGCTGACGAGGAATATAAGAGCGAAAAATCCGACCCCTGCGACGGAGCAATATCGCCGCCGATGAACGAGAGCCTTCGGTTTCATTCGAGCACCTTTCTGCGCGGGTTCAGAATTACTGTACTCGATTGACTTTATCAGGGCCGTTTGTCAAGAGGCGGTTGCATGAGCGCAGTTGCAGGGCGCGACCAAACGAGGTCGCCGTAAATGAAAGGTTAGAATTGGACACTTCGAAACCTCGCCGTCAGCTTGGATTATTCGACGCCATCATGATTGTGATGGGCGGCATCGTGGGCGCGGGAATCTTCGCGAATCCTTCCGAGGTCGCGCATCGTGTCCACACGCCGTTTTTGATCCTCGGCGTCTGGGTGCTCGGCGGTCTCATCGCGATGTGCGGCGCGTTTATCTGGGCCGAACTGGCCACGCGTTTGCCGGGAACGGGCGGCCAGTACCTGTATTTGCGCGAAGCGTACCATCCTTCGGTTGCGTTTGTTTACGGATGGGGACTGCTGCTCGTCACCCAGACCGGCGGGATGGCCGCCGTGGCGGTTATTTTTTCATCTTACTTTCGCGCTCTCACCGGAGTGGTTTGGAACGACAGTGCGATCGCAGCCGCCGTGTTAGTCATACTGACTGGAATTAACTGTCTGGGAGCCCGCACCGGCAGCAACGTGCAAAGCGCGCTTATGCTGTCAAAGATTGGGGCGATCGCGATACTCGTGACAATTGGATTTGCGGTTGGCCAGCCCGCGACTGCGCGGCTTGAGTCGGGAGCATTGCTTGGACAGCCGGCTTCGTTTGGGCTCTTGAAGAGCATCGGTGCGGCGATGGTTCCGATCGCTTTTGCCTACGGCGGATGGCAGACGGCCACTTTTGTTGCGGGCGAAATGCGCGATCCGCTCCGCGATTTGTCGCGGGGGTTACTGATCGGCGTCACTGGCGTTGTGGCTCTGTATCTCGCAGTTAATCTTGCCTGTTTGCGTGTCCTCGGCCCCTCCGGCCTCGATGCGACAACAACTCCCGCTTCGGATGTAATGCGGACGGCGGTAGGCGAGCGCGGCGCGCGTTGGATTGCCCTTGCGATCACAATTTCCACTCTCGGATTCCTCAGCCAGGGCATGCTGACGGCTCCGCGTGTGTACTACGCAATGGCGCGTGACGGGCTCTTCTTTAAAGGCGTTGGCAAGGTCTCGCTACACTCAGGCGCACCGGTAGTCGCGATTATTCTTCAGGGCATCGCGGCGACGATCATCGCTTGCTCTGGCACGTATGGCCAGATCTTGAACTTTGAAGTGACCGTTGATTTCATTTTTTTCGGAATGACAGCCGCATCGCTCTTCATTTTGCGGCGGCGTCAGGTCGGGTCAGATACCGCCATTTACCGCGCGCCCGGACATCCATTAACCACGATCCTGTTTGTCTTGTCCTGTGCCGGAATTGTCGTGAGCGCCATCGTTGCTTCGCCGACCAATAGCGCCATCGCCCTGTGCATCATGCTGGCTGGGCTCCCGGTTTACTATTATTGGAGGAGATTCAGACAAGCGCACTTATGAGACACAAGCATTCGGACTACATGCATTGGTCGAAGATGCACAGCCGCGCCCGATTCAATCTCGCTACCAGTGGCGTCGACGCGTTTCCAGTTCGGGAATTACCAGTTGATTTGGAGAAACTCGAAATTAATGGCGACAACAATTATGGCTACGCGCCTTTGCAAGAGGCCATCGCTGGACACCACGGCGTTGATCCCGAGTGCGTAGTGGAATCTGCGGGGACTTCCATGGCCAATCATCTGGCCATGGCTGCGATCATCGAACCGGGCGACGAAATTTTGATCGAGCAACCGGCATACGGGCCAATTCTCGATATCGCCCGGTATCTGGAAGCGAATGTGAAACGCTTTCCGCGGGCCGAAGAAAATGGTTGGATGGTCGACCCGGAGGAGATTCGCCGGGTCGTCACATCCAAGACGCGGCTCATCGTGATCACGAACCTGCACAATCCGACGAGCGTGCTCACGCCGGATTCGGTTCTGCGCGAAATTGGCGATATCGCACACAGCGTTGGAGCGCTCGTGCTCGTGGATGAGGTCTATCTCGAAGCGGTGTATGAGGAGACGCCCCGAACGTCATTTCATCTTGGACCTGAATTCGTGGTCACGAGCAGTTTGACCAAGGTTTATGGCGTTAGCGGTCTCCGCTGCGGATGGATCCTGGCGCGTCCTGATCTCGCGTGGAAGATGCGGCGCCTGAATGATCTTTACAGCGCGACGTCGGTTCATCCGGGAGAGCTCCTCAGCGTCGCCGCATTCAAGCAGCTGGATCTTCTTCGCGAAAGAGCACGCCCGGTCGTGGAAGCTGATCGCAAATTGTTGCGCGATTTTCTGGCGCAGCGGTCGTCCGTTTCTGCCGTGTCAACGGACTGGGGCACGACTTCGTTTTTAAAATTGCAAGAGGGCAACGTGGATACTTTTCTGGAGCGGTTGCAATCCGAATTCAATACTTCGGCAGTCCCAGGCCGTTTCTTTGAGATGCCCGATCATTTTCGCATCGGCATGGGGGTAAACACGGAAATGTTCGCTGAAGGGCTGAACCGAATCGGTCGGGCGCTGAAGCGTTCGGGTAGCGCCAATTGACCTTAGTCACCTTGGCGGGCGAGTTGCTTAGACGTCCTCGTGATGGACAATCAACAAAGAATGAAAACGCATGCTAATTTCGAGATTCGTCCGGCTCGCGTGGAAGATGTGCCGGTTATCCTGGAATTGATTCGCGATCTGGCAACTTACGAACGCGCGCCAGATGAGGTCACCGCGACGGAAGAACAACTAGTCGACGTTTTATTCGGAGAACGACCGTCCGCAGAAGTTCTTCTCGCGTTTGAAGGAAAATCTCCGGTCGGGTTCGCCGTTTTCTTTTACAATTTTTCCACCTGGCTCGGGCGACCCGGGCTTTATCTCGAGGACCTGTTTGTGAAGCCGGAGAAGCGTGACAAAGGTTATGGCCGCGCGTTACTTGTCGATCTTGCGAAGATTGCGCGCGACCGCGGCTGCGGCCGGATGGAATGGGCGGTGCTCGATTGGAACGAGCCCGCAATCAAGTTCTACCGCGCTCTTGGCGCAAAGCCGATGGAGGAATGGACCGTGTTCCGATTAACGCACGATGGGATCGCCAAGCTCGCGCAGTCCGAATCCATCGCGAATGAACCATGACGACGAACGGAACAAAGATCGAAGATTACGCGTTTTTGAGTGATACCCAGACCGGCGCGCTCGTGAGTCGCGACGGCTGCGTTGATTGGCTTTGCTTCCCGCGGTTCGATTCGCCGGCGTGCTTTGCGTCGCTGCTCGGCACCGGAGAAAATGGCCGTTGGTTTTTCCATCCCGATGAGAAGATCGAGAGAACGCGGCGCCGGTATCGAGACGACGCGCTCATTTTGGAAACTGAGATTGAAACGAAAAGCGGCGCGGTGCGTCTGATCGATTTCATGCCGCCGCGCGGTGAAAATCCCGACATCATTCGGATCGTCGAAGGGTTGCACGGCAAAGTGTCGATGCACATGGAGCTGATCATCCGCTTTGATTACGGGCACATCGTTCCATGGGTGCGAAGACGTCACGATGCCCTCGAGGCGATCGCGGGACCTGACGGTTTGATCTTGCGGACACCGATTGAAACGTGCGGCAAAGATTTAACCACGATCGCCGATTTTACCGTGGCGAAAGGGGATCGAGTGCCATTTGTGCTCACGTGGTTCGCCTCTCATGAAGAACCGCCGAGGAAAGTAAATGCTGAGCACGCACTGCATGACACCGAGAAATACTGGCGAGAATGGTCGAGCCAATTTCAAAGCAAAAGCGAGTGGCGCGATGCGGTTATGCGTTCGCTCATCACTCTTAAAGGATTAACCTATGCCCCGACTGGCGGCTTGGTTGCAGCGCTCACCACCTCGTTGCCGGAAGAAATAGGAGGCGTCCGCAACTGGGATTATCGCTTTTGCTGGCTACGGGATGCGGCTTTAATCTTGCTCGCGTTGCTGCGATCGGGCTATCGCGAAGAAGCCAAATCCTGGCGCCAATGGCTTCTGCGTGCCATTGCCGGCAGCCCCGAGCAAATGCAGGCAATCTATGGCGTACGGGGCGAACGCCGCCTCGAAGAGTTCGAAATTCCGTGGTTATCAGGCTACGAAAATTCCAAACCAGTCCGCATCGGCAACGGTGCATCCAATCAATTTCAGCTCGACGTTTATGGGGAGATTTTAGCTGCCATTTGGCAGGCCGATCGCGCTGGCCTCAAACTGGAGGACCCGGATTGGGCTTTGATGGTCCAGTTGATGAAATTCCTGGAATCAAACTGGCAGAAACCCGACGAAGGAATTTGGGAAGTGCGGGGCGGACGCAAACATTTTACTCACTCGAAAATGATGGCGTGGCTCGCATTCGACCGGGCGGTCAGACTGGTTGAAGAATGCGGCTGCCCGTCAAACGAACACTTCAGGCGATGGAAAAAAATTCGCGATCAGATCCACGCGGAAGTTTGCGAACGCGGTTACAACATCAACAAAAAAGCCTTCACCCAGTTTTACGGGTCGGATGCGCTCGATGCCAGTTTACTCCTGATGCCGGTGGCTGGCTTTTTGCCGGCCACTGATGAGCGGGTGCGCGGCACAATTGAAGCGATTGAGCGCGAGCTTATGGAAGACGGCTTCGTCCTTCGATATCGACCGGAGGAAAATAACGTCGATGGATTGCCGGGCGGCGAAGGCGCCTTTCTGCCGTGTTCGTTTTGGCTGGCCGATTGTTTACATCTGATCGGCCGTAAGGAAGAAGCGCGCGAGTTATTCGAACGCTTGCTCAATCTGCGCAACGATCTCGGACTTCTTTCAGAAGAATACGATCCCCGCGAAAAGCGTCAGCTCGGCAATTTCCCGCAGGCCTTTTCGCACGTCGCGCTCATTAGTGCGGCAGCAGTCTTAGGTGATGAAATGTTTCGCCCTTGGAGTGATTCAAACACGCGCTTCACTCGAGGAAACGAGGCGCCGGATTAGATCTTCAATGCGCGACCTTTGGCTCATCGGATGATCAGAAGCCCTCCCGCGCATGACGCTGCGCGTCAGCTTTGAGCAAAATCCGGCCTCCTGTTTCCCTACCGCGTAATCGGTGACTTGCCAGCATCGCGCAACGGCTGCGCGGATTGCAAGAGTTTCAGATCACTTTGTAAGAGAGCTGCGAGGTCCGAGCGGTATTGCGACGTTGCGAGAGCGATTCCGCGCTCGGTCGTTTCGATCGCTTCAGGAAACCGCCCTGCCTCGGCGTAGGCGGCGGCGAGAACGCGAAGGATCGTTGGGTTCGACGTCTCGGTGGTTTGGGAGAGGCGTTGTGAGATTGCGAGAGCTTCGGCGCCATTCCGCAACGTAGGATCTGGAGCTGTCGCCAGTGTCCATGCCAAGCCAGATTGGGCTGCAACGTTATTGGGATCAATTTCCAAAGTCTCTCGCCAGCAGCGGATCGCTTCGCCCCACTCCTGCTTCGCGGCGAAGGCGGTCGCGAGGCTGTTGCGTGCATGGGCATAACCAGGCTGCAACTGCACCGCAATTTCGAATTGTCCGATTGCGTCTACGAGACGCTCGGCGCGCATGAGGGCGTGCCCCAAAGCCAAGTGGCCCTGCGTAAAATCCGGCTTGATCGCCAGGACCTTTTCATATTCAGCGATAGCTTCGGCGACGCGACCATCCTGCAGGAGCGCGCCGGCCAGGTTAAAGCGGCCTGAGATGCTTTGCGGATCGCGGGAAAGAACGCGCCGGAATTCCTGAATCGCTTCGGCGACTTTTCCTTGTTTGAGAAAAGCCGATCCCAGATTGTTGCGAGCGAGGGGAGATTCCGGACTAATTTTCAGCGCGGCTTGGTACTCACGGATGGCATCATCGACGCGGCCCCTCTTCCACCACACGCTGCCCAGATTGTTGTGCGCCAGGTCGTTGTTCTCTGTCACGGCCAGCGTTCGCAGCGAAATGGATTCGCTGTTTCGCCAGTAGCCGGTTTGATGGCGAGCGCACCACGCGAGAGTAACCGTTATCGCCACGGCGTTGAACGCAACAAAGCGTTGCAATTGCCGAATGCCAGCAGTTGCGTCGGCGACCGTCCAGGTGATCGCAAGAACAATCCCGATTTGCGGCAGATAGGTAAAACGGTCTGCCAGCGCTTGCTCTCCCACCTGCACCAAACCGATTACCGGAAAGAGCATGATAAAGTACCAGCCCCAGCCGGTGATCAGATATGGACGCTTTCGTCCATAACATAAGACCACCGCCGAAATGGCGACGAGTAGAACGGCAGCCACGATGACCAACAGCAGCGGCAACGTTGCCTTTGGGTAGGGATAAAACGGAGCCAGATCGGCCGGCCAGAGCAGTTGCCGAAGGTAGCGAACGTAACTGACGATTGCGTTTTCAACGCGCAGCACCAGCGGGATCTCGATGGTTGACCGCATGTATGCCCGCTGAGCCCACAAGGTGAGGAGCGAGAAGAGGAGGCTCAAGAGAAAAAGAGGAATCTTTTCTGCGACGAGGCGGGAAAAGGTGGAGCGACGCGCGAAGTTTGCGTCCTTTCCCGACGAGTGGGAACCGAAGCGGCGGAGGGGCCAGTAATCGAGCAGCAGCAGAACCAGAGGCAGGGTCACCAGCATCGGTTTTGCCATCAGCCCAAGAGCGAAGGAAAACGCGACCAGCAAATATCGAAGGAGCGAACGTTCGCCCGAAACATACCGGGCATAAGCGAGCAGGGTAAGCATGAAGAAGACAGCGCTGAGCACGTCCTTGCGTTCCGCAATCCATGCCACGGATTCCACCCGCAACGGATGCACGGCGAACACGGCCGCGACAAAGGCGCTGCGCCAGAGCGTGCCGGTGACTTGTAGCAGGAAGAGGAAAAGCAAAACTACAGCGAGTGTGTGCAGAAGCACATTCGTGAAATGATGGCCGCCGGCGTTGAGCCCGAACATCTGGCAATCAAGCATGTGGGAAAGTGAAGTGAGCGGATGCCAGTTGCCGGCATGAGCGTGAGTAAACGCCCAAAGAATCGCCGGGCGTGTCAGACCAGAAACGATATTCGGGTTTTCATAAACGTAGAGATTGTCGTCGTAATTGATGAAATCATGCCCCAGCGTTTGCCCGAAAACGGCCCAGGTGATACCCGCCAGGGCGATGCAGATTGCCACCACCCACCAAGGAGAGAAGCGCGATGCTTTTTTTATACCCGCTCGAGCCACAGCCGGAATTTTGCGTTGATACCGCTACGCGGCGGAAGAGACCAGCCGCTTGATTAGATCTTCGGCCGTAACAACCCCGACCAGCCGCTGACCTTTGGTTGTCACCGCCGCCATTCCGAGGCGCGCGGCCCGGAGCCTCTGGATAACACGGTATGCCGGCTCCTCCTCGCTTGTCGTTACGATACGCCGGACATAACTGCCTAACGGCTTATTGTTTCCATTTTGCTCGAGAAGAATATCCAAAACGTTGACCAACCCAGCCAGCTGCCCATCCGGCGTAATGACCGGAAGACGATCCACACCGGCAGAAGCGCTAAGATCGAGTGCTTCCTGAATTGACGCGTTCGGTTGCACCGCAACAACTCTCGGCAAAGGCAGCATCACGTCGCGAACTTTCACGCCGGAAAAGTCAACGACGTTGTGAATCATCGCACGCTCGGTAGCGGTCAGAGAGCCTTCCCGCTCGCCTTGGGTCGTGATCTGTTTGAGCTCTTCGCGCGCAGCAAAAAGCCGTGCCCGTTTCGCCGCGCGCCGTGGCAGAAGGAGTCGCCCAAGCCGTGCGCCGAGTTCCAGAACAGGTGAAAGCAAGATCGACAGCCATTCCAATGCGCCGGCAAGACGCGCCAGGGCTCGGAACGGAAACCGTCGAAAAAGCGACTTAGGGAGGACCGAAAGCAGAAGGAGATATACGGGAAACGCGATTACCAACGCGATAAGAAATCCAGCATATCCGAATGAATGGACCAACTGACGTGTCAGCAGGAGCAAGCCGAGTATGTCGGCCGCATTTGTGAAAAGCAAAACAGTCACGAGCAGCCGTTCCGGATGTTTCAGCAGTCGATCGAGCCGGACGGCCGCCGGTGCGCGACGTTTCACGTTTTGGCGCAATCGCACCGGGTCGATCGACAAGAGTCCGCTTTCGATTCCGTTGAAGAAGAACGAAACAATCCAGCAACAGAAAATGATGAAGCCGATCATCATGCCGCAGCGCTCGTTTGATCCGGTGTTTCCTGAGTGCCGTCGCCGGTTGTTTTCTCCAGTAGAACTTCCTCGATTCTTTTACGTCCCGCGCGCCGTACGGTAATGGCGAGCTGCGGAACGTCGAGTCTTGTGCCCGAGGGCGGCAAATAGCCCAACCGCGTGAAGACAAATCCTCCGATCGTGTCTATTCCTTCGGCATCGATTGGAAAACCCAGATATTCACCTAAATCATCGAGGCGGGCGTTGCCGCTCACGAGAAATTTCCCGTTCTCGAGCGGCTCGATGTACAAATCGACATCGCCCCGGGGAAGCGCGTCGCTTAGAATCTCTTCCACGATATCGTCCATGGTGATGATTCCTTCAGTACCGCCAAATTCGTCAACCACCACAGCCATTCCCTGGGGATGAGTCAGAAAGAGCTTGAGTAGCTCCTCTGCGCGCATCGTCTCGGACACGAACGAGGGAGCGATTAATTTTTCCGTGTAATGTTCCCATGGGTCCAGGAGAAACAGTTTTACATCAATGATGCCGAGAATTTGGTCGGGCGTGTCGGCATAAACCGGGACGCGGCGATGGCGTTTTTCCTTTAAACGCGCGATCGCTTCTTCATTCGTCAAATCATCCGGCAGAGTGAAGCTATCGACGCGCGGCGTCATGCAATCCTTCGCCGTTTTGTCGCCGAGTTTGATGATTTCCTCGATCATCTCGGCTTCTTCTTCCTGCAACGCGCCTTCTTCTTCGCCCATTTCCAGGAGCGTTCGCAGTTCCTCATCGCTCAAGCGTGGCCGGATGCGCAGGTGCGACGGCGTCAGAAGATCGACAATCCAAGTGCTGGCACGTTCGAGCCCGTGGCCGACGCGGTCGAGAAGCGGCATTGAAATCTGCAGTGTAAACGCCCCGATTGCGGACAATCCATACGGCGCGGAGAGGGCCAGCAGCTTTGGAATTAAATCACAAATCAGCACAACAATCGCGAAGATCACAATTGCTGCGAGCCACTGTGGAATGCGTGATGCAAAAGGGCCTTCCCACAAGAGAACCAGACACAAAATCACCAGCGGCACGTTCACCAGGCGGTCGCCCAAAAGCAGGACGTTCAAAACGCGCCGCGGGTTTTCCCGGAAGAGCTGGACGAATTTGGTGAGTCCAGCCCGATGCTCCGCCAAGCGACGGAGCTGATGCGGCTTTAGCGAGAACAGCGCCGTCTCCAGTCCCGAAAAAAGGGCGGAACAGAAAATCAAGACTGCGATAATGATCAGGAGAATGGCCAAAGCCGCGCCTGTCATCATTTATGGTAGCACAGCCATGCTGGCCGTGTGAGTTCTCCCGCCCGAGGCGGGTGGCATGATTGCTTGAAAAAGAAGATCGGCGACTTGTTTGCTCATCATCAGAGCCGCTTACAAATTAAGCTCTTCATGAACAAAGGCGAGAGGATTTCGCGATTCGTGGCTGGACTGGGCGCAGACGATATCGATCTAACCCAGACGAAGATCCCAAAGCATCCATTTTATCGGGCCTTTTTTCAGTGCTGGAACGAGCAACGTTACTATGATGCGCACGACGTTCTCGAGCAGCTTTGGCTGAAAACGGACTCCGGGGACGCGGATTTTCTTAAGGGCTTGATCCAGGCGGCCGGCGCGTTCGTTCATTTGCAAAAGAGATTCGAACATCCCGCCCACGTGAAACATAGCCGGCGTCTGCCGCCGGCTGTGCGTTTGTTTCGGCTGGCGGAAAAGAATCTGTCGAGTTTTGGTCCGCGACATAATGAGTTGGATGTTGCCGCGCTCTGCCAACTTTTGCGCGCATACGCCAATCAAATCGTCGTGTCCGACTACAAAACCAATCCATGGTCGCCTGAAACCGCACCCATCCTGAATTTAGGGTAGGGCCGGCGCGCTGCGCCGACCGGACACTGCAGCGTGGCGTCCCTATCGCGTGAAAATCAGCTTCGTGCCGGTAATAAAGAGAACCGTAGCCAACAAAAGAGAAATCACCCCGACCCGGGGCGATCGAGCGCCTGACGGTTAGTTCTGTCGACGCAGCTCTTTAGCAGTTATCCAAGCGGCGCCGAGCGGAATGATTCCGACTGCGGCCAGCAACATTAACGCCCGCCCCAGCGAGCCGAACTCGCCAAACAACAGCGCATCACGCGACACATCGACGGCCAGCGTGAGCGGATTTACCCGTGAAATCGCGGCCAGCCAGTCCGGCATTTGCCTGGCCGGCACCAGCGCCGAACTGGTGAACAGCAGCGGCATGTTCACAAGATGCACGAACGTCGCCATGCTCTCCTGCGCACCGGTCTTCAACGCGACCAGGCACGACAGGCTGCAAAAGCCGATGGCGAACAAGCCGAGCGCGACCAACGTGGCCGCGAGTCCCGCCACAGTGAAGTGCAGCTTCGTGCCAATCACCAGACCGAGCAGCCCGATAACCACTGCCTGCGCCAGGAGCCGCACCACATCGGCCAACAGCTTTCCGCCCAACACGACACCCGGGTTGGCCGGGGAATCGAACAGGCGCTGAAGAAATCCGGTTTGCATGTCGCGAATCAATCCAATGCCCGATTGAGAGGCGCCGAACAGCACCGTCATCGCACACACGCCTGGCAAGAGAAAATCCAAGTAGCGAACTCCGCGCAAAGCGAGGCCGACATCGAAGCGATGAAAAAGAAAGCCGAAGAATAGAAGCCACATGATGGGCTGCGCGAACGAGAAAGTGAGCACCACTGGCCGCCGCGCCGTCTTCAGCCAGGTGCGCCAGCATACCGCGCCAAGGATTCTCATCGTGTTCGCCATCACACCATCGAGCCCTGTCCTTGCCGATCTCGTCCGGCAGCGCCCTCGCTTGATTCAACGCGGTGGGTTGGCTCTGTCTCCTCAATCGCTGCCCCCGTCAGATTGAAGTAGGCGCTCGCCAAATCGGGCGGATGCAGCCGATAACCGAGCACAGCTGCATTGACGCGCCTCAGTTGTTGAAGAATAGCCTCCGTCACGCGCTGGACGACACTGGCGTCGCGCTCAGCGAAATCAGCCACCAGTTGCCGCTCGCGAGCAGACAGGCTTTTCACGCCAGGCAGCGAAACCAGCTGCTGAAAGCGGGTCGTGTCTTGCTCGACGCGTCCGGCCAACTCGACTTCCAATCTCCAGTTCGCGTGCGCGGCGATCACATCGGCGGGAGACCCGCTTGTCAACAGCCGACCTTTGTGTAACAGCGCAATCGCCTGGCAATGTTGGGACACTTCCGCCAAATCATGCGAGACCACTACGATCGTGCGGCCTTCGTTGCGGAGCCGTGAGAGGAAGTGCCAGACAAACGAGCGGCCAGCCGGGTCGAGAGCCGCACTCGGCTCGTCAAGCAGCAGCAGTTCCGGCTCGTGCAGTACACCGAGGGCGAGGTGAAGTCGTTGGCGCAGCCCGCCGGAGAAGGTCGAGACCAAGCGTGCAAGATGCTCCGCGAGGCCGAAGGATTCGGCCAGTGCCGCAACTGGTGCGTGACGTGTTGCGCGAGGAAGGCCGTAGAGGGTAGCGAAGAGAATGAGCGTTTCCCAGGCGGTCATCTCTGGATCCAACTCGACCGCCTGAGAGACGTAACCGAGGCGAGCGCGGAGCCAGGTGGCTCGCGTGGCGGGGTCGCGGCCGAGCGCCTGCGCATACCCGGAATCTGGGGTGAGCAGTCCCGCAAGGATTTTCAAGAATGTGGTTTTGCCCGAGCCGTTGTTGCCAATTAGAGCCGTGACGCTGGCGCGTTCAATTTCGAGGTCGAGTTGATCAAGGGCGACAACGCCGTTCGCATAGCGCTTGGTCAAAGCGCGCACGACAGCGGCAGTCTCTGCCTCGCTCGCCATAACTCCCTAGCCGGCAAACACGATGCTCCCGACGTGTTTTCCGTTGATCGCCGCCTCAATCAGTTCGGGCTTGTGACCGTTGACGACTTGGAACTGCTTTAGCAATCGCGCCGTCCCCAGCAGTCGCAACAAGACGCGGTCGAACGGCAGCGAGGGTAGAGCGCGGCGCTCCAATTCGGTTGCGCTGATTTCGCGTATGAGGCTCGCTCCGGGGTGATCCCTCGGGTCCTTGTCGTAAACGCCGTCCACGTCCTTTACCAGTACGAGCGACTTGCACCCAAAACACTCGGCGAGCAGGAAACAACCCGCATCCGTGCGATGCGGCGGAATACGGCCCAGGCCCGGCGGATGTTCCCAGAGCGAATACGGGGGCATGCCGTTGAAGATGACGCCGGGTGCCGCGTGGATGAACAATGGCAACAGATGTCCGAACATCTCTGGTGGAATCGCCACCACTCCGTACGGAGCGAGCAGCGTGCCGAGAATGTGTGCGTTGCCGTTCGCATCTGCCGCGGACAATTGCGCGAGCACTCCGGTCGGAAGGCCCAAGTCCAGGCCAATGGAAAAGACGTGCCGCGTGCGCACGCCGCCGCCCACGCCGAGAATAAGCTTCTTAGTCGCGAGAATCCTGGCCAACGTCTCGATCACCGGATAGACCACGCCGCGACCCGCATCCAGAACCGAGCGCCCACCGATTTTGACTACGTGCGCCTCCGGCAACATCCGCACCACGGGCGTTTCAGTGGACCTGATTACGCTTTTGTCCACGAGGCTCTCGCGCATGAGGCCGGATTGGACGTGGTGGCGTCGGTCAGTGTGGGCGCTCATGAGTCGGGTCCAAGTCTTTCGGTCAATCCGCCGTGATGATCGTGCCTACGTGTTCGCCGTTGAGGGCGCGAGTGAGATTGCCTGGTTCGAGGCCGTTGATGACGTAAATCGAGCGGCGATGCTCAGCGGCCTTCATCAGTTCAAGCACCGCCCGCTCCACTACCACGTCCTGCAAGTCCATCGCTTCCAACTCCGCCACGGTGATTTTGGGAATGAACTTCGCGTGGCGGTCTTTCTTGGGGTCGGCGGTGAAAAGGCCCCTTTCGTCCTTCACAAAAATCATCGAGCGCGTGCCAAAGACTTCGCTTACGAGATATGCACCTGTGTCGGTGCGATGCGGCGGTATACGGCCCACGGCCGGGTTCTGTTGCCAAAAGATGTAAGGTGGCATTCCGAAGAACACGGCGGCCCGGCGCTCCTCCAAATAGAGCGGCAACTGCGCGAATTGCGCCGGCTCGATGCGCTGG